>Ga0310121_10005975_pt1 | contig 10325 bp, 9 predicted proteins | sample CB27_Tmax_986_MG_FD_203504 | JGI IMG/M metagenome (GOLD analysis project Ga0310121, IMG submission 203504) | Marine microbial communities from Western Arctic Ocean, Canada - CB27_Tmax_986 | ecosystem: Environmental > Aquatic > Marine > Oceanic | place: Canada: Western Arctic Ocean | collected... | reverse complement strand
GCATTCGCGCAGGTGGAAATGGGCGATGAGCCCTGGATCATCAAGTTCGACGGGGTGCAGCGGGGGTCGGGTGGCCCGACGGCCGACGTGGCGTACGAGTCCCTCCCGTACGGGCGCACGGAATACGTGTACTCCGTGATGGCCCGCGCCGCGGGCATCGAGATGGAACCGACGTACCTGTTGGAGGAACGCGGCTTCGGTCACTTCATGACACGCCGCTTCGACCGGACACCGGGTGGCAAGCTGCACATGCACAGCCTCGGAGGCATGCAGCACGTCGACTTCAATGAGCAGTTCGTCTTCTCATACGAGGACTACTTCCGCACGATCCGTGCACTCCACCTGGGACAACCGGCCCTCAACGAAGCCTATCGGCGCATGGTCTTCGCGTTCACCACGCTCAACCGAGACGACCACGTGAAGAACTTCTCGTTTCTCATGGACCGTGAGGGAAGCTGGCGCCTGGCCCCTGCCTACGACCTCGCCTACGCCGCCCACAGTCCCTGGACACGGCAACACCAAATGTCCGCGAATGGAAAGCAGATCGGATTCACGCGGAAAGACCTCCTCGACGTGGGTGCGCGCTTCGATGTGCCCAACGGCGGGCGAGAGATCGTCGAGCAGGTGCGGGAGTCACTCGCGCTGTGGGCCCCGACAGCACTGACCGCGGGTCTGAGTCGAGAGTGGACGGAAACTCTGGAGGAGGAGTTCGTGCGGTTCGAGTAGACAGGCATGAGAATGACCGAAGAAGAAAGAATCACCTACCACCTGGTCGACGCCTTTACGGAGGTGCCCTTTCAAGGCAACCCTGCCGCCGTCTGCGTAGTCGAGCAGCCCTTGAGCTCCCAGGCCATGCAAACGGTGGCCCGGGAGATGAACCTGTCCGAGACCGCCTTCGTGGAGGCTCCCGACTCTTCCGGCATGCGTCGACTCCGCTGGTTCACACCGACCACCGAAGTGCCTCTGTGCGGCCACGCTACGCTGGCCAGTAGCCACGTGCTCCGGTCGCTGGGTCACTCTCCTCCGTACCACTTCGGCTCGGCGAGTGGTTCGCTCTTCGTCCATGCCGAACCCGACGGTGCCCTCCGTCTCGACTTTCCGGCGGACGAGTGCACGGTTGTCGAGCCCGACCAGAACGTACTGGCGGCCCTCGGTCTCACGGAAGCCGAAACCTGCTTGTCTGGCGCCCTCAACTACATCGTGCGGGTCACGAGCCCCGAAATCGTCGATGGGCTCACACCGAATTTCTCCGCGCTACGGACGATCGATCTAGGAGAAGACGTGATGGTATTGTCCGTCACGACACCGGGCGGTGCTGGTGCAGACGACCCCTCCGAGGGCTCCGACGAACTCGATGTCGCGTCGCGCGTGTTCGCCGTGTGGGCGGGTATCGACGAGGACCCCGTGACCGGAGTGGCCCATACGGCGCTGGGCCCTTACTGGACCGGCGAGCTCGGAAGATCAGAGTTCACAGCGCGACAGGGCGGCCGCCGCCGCGGCCAACTACGTGTGCGGGTCGTGGGCGACCGGGTTCACCTGATCGGACATGCCGTTACGGTCGCGCAGGGCACCCTCGTACTACCAGCGTAGGAGGCCTGACCCACCTCCCGCTACCCCGCCACCCACCGCGCTAACGCACGCCCCCGCGTTGAGCACCGACCCGGTCAGAATGTGCTGGCCAGGCTGAAGAAGATCTGCCCGTCATTGTTGGCACGGGCGCCGCGAGCCACCGCCTCACTGTCATACGCGCCCACGAAAGACAGCTGCACCGCGATCCGTTGGTTCAGCTGGAACGCGATGCTGTTACGGGAGGTGAGCGTATAGGCCGCAATGTCCGACGCCTCAGGTTCGAACGTCGTGTCGCTCTCGAAGCGTGCCCGACCCTCGTCGACGCCCTTCGTGATCTTGAATCGGGCGGCCACTTCGCCACGACGCCCTCTTCGTTGCCGGCGCCCTCACGCGGAATCGTCTTTTCGGCGAGAACGGCGACACTGAATTCGGACTGAGTGCCCTCGTCGGATCTGAACTGGTACCGCCCACCGACACCAGCGTTGTACCGGAGGTCGATCTTCTTCTCGAAGATCGACTCAACCTTGCCACGCACGAAGCCGTTCAGCGCGCTCCCCGCATCGTAGTTGACGTCCAACCCGACATCCCACGCACGCTTGTTCACGAAGGTGTCCCCGTCGTCGGTACTGGCTTCGCCATACACGAACCCCGCTCGCCCCACCAGGTCGAAGACACCCCGCTCCAGATCTCCTGAAATAGACGTGGTCACGGCCGACTGGCTGGTGTTTCCTAAAAAGACACTCGCCCCGAGCTCGGTTTTCGCAGACCAGCTCTTCTCCTCTTGCCCAGCCGCCGGGACAACGACCAGGACAAGGCCAACGAGGCCGAAGATCAAACCTCTCATAGCCGCTCTCCGTAACGAGGGGTGTCCGCTCGGACCCGGACGGGTGGCGAGATTCCGCACCATGCGCTCACCCGGCTGGGGCAAGCGGCCGCGTTTCCATGACGGGCAGGGATTATCCCGACAAGATAGGTGTGTTCTCGCACCAAAGGCGCGAAATCGTGAGTCTCGCCCCTTGCCCGCCACGCTCGTCCCGAACACGTTTATGTTCCCTTGGTACACGCACGGGTAGACCCTCACGTCGAGTCTGGTTGAAGCTGCATTGAGCAATATTTCCGAGCGGCCCCTTGCCGGTCTCACCATCAAGATAGAGCGGGACTTGTGCGTGGGATTCGGCGACTGCATCGAAGTCACGCCTGATGTGTTCGAGTTCGACGAAGAAGGCATAGCCGTCTTCAAGGAAGGCAATCCCGACCTGGACCGGGAGACACTGCTGGAGTCATGTGCCTCTTGCCCGGTAGACGCTCTCACGGCCTTGGATGAGGAGGGGACCCAGATCGTCCCCTAGTAGACGACTGCTGACGATCCGATGCGCAAAATCCGAACCTATAGGGAGGTCACCCACGAGACCGGGTCCCAACTCCTCGAGCAGGTAGTCGATCTACAGGAGCGACTCGCGGCGCGGCTCGCACCGGTGGGTTCGGTGGTGGCCGTTGCGAGCGGAAAGGGTGGTGTGGGCAAGAGCGCAATTACCGCGAATCTCGCCGTCGCCCTCGCGGAGCGTGGACTGTCGGTCGGGGCGGCCGACGCAGATCTCAATGGGCCTTCTCTGGGCCGTATGCTGGGAGTATCCGGCGCACGACTGGTCGATCGAGCGGAAGGAGTAGAACCGGCCGTAAGCCCCACTGGCGTGCGGGTCATGTCCATGGAGCTGCTCCAACAGGACGAAGACACACCACTTCGGTGGCGCGAGCCGTCCACCGGAGGGTTCATTTGGCAGAGTGCCATGGAGACCGGCGTACTCCGGGAGTTTCTGGGTGACGTGGCGTGGGGGGATCTCGATGTCCTGTTGGTCGACGTACCACCGGGAACGGACAAGATCGCCCGACTCCTCGAGTTGGTGCCGGATCTCGATCAGATGCTCCTCGTTACCACGCCGTCTGAGACCGCCCGCTTCGTCGTCTCCAAGTCGGTGAGGATGGCGCGCGAGGCGGGCGTCCCGATCGTGGCCTTGGTGGCGAACATGACGGAGCATATCTGTCCGTCTTGCGGGCACACGTCGCAGCTGTTCCATGGTGACGGAGCCCGGCGTCTGGCCGAGGAATCGGGCGTACCGCTCTGGGGCGACATCCCGTTCGACGCACGGCTCGGCGCCTCCACCGACCTCGGATCGTCTCTGGTGCAGGAAGATCCGGAAGCGGCCTCCAGCCGTGCCCTCCTGGCTCTCGCCGACAGAGTCGCTGCAACCATCGGGGGGAAGACGGCATGAAGTTTCTCTGCCTCGAGTGCGACGACGTGATGGAATTTGCCGAGCGGCATCTTCCTGGCGACGGCACGCTGACCGCCGTGTTCAGCTGCGGCTCCTGCGGACGCGAGGTGGCCATGCTCACGAACCCCATGGAGACCCAGCTCGTGTCGAGTCTGGGGGTGAAGATCGGGGGGCGGGAGGTACCCGCGCAGCCCCTCGAGATGGTCCGCACCTCGCTCGAGGGCGGTAGAGAAGAGGCCTTCGACATCTCGGGGGACATCCCGAGGCAGCCACTTGAACAGCCCGCGCCCGCCGGCCAATCGGTCGGATGGAGCCCCGAAGCCACCGAACGCCTGGCAAAGGTCCCGAGTTTTGTGCGAGGTATGGTGAAGCGCATCTACATCGACTGGGCAAAAGAAAACAGGGTGGCCGAGATGACACCCGAAGTCATGGACCGGGCCCGGACCGATCTGGGCTTGGAGGATATGTAGGCTTGTTTCAGGCCAGGGACCTCGGATACACCTATCCCTCGGGCCGAGTCGGGGTGCAGGGCGTGTCGCTGAAAGCCGGGGCAGGTGAGCGAGTTGTGGCCATGGGCCCGAACGGCTCGGGCAAGAGCACCCTCCTGCGACTGGTGTCTACCGCTCTCCCTTCGCGCCCCGGAACGCTGGTCCTCTTCGGTGAACGTCAGGTATCCCGAGAGACCCGTCGGCGTCTCGGGGTGGTGCAAGACGAGCCTGTCCATGTGGACGCCCTTACCGGGATGGAAAACGCTGGGCTGTTCGGTGAGCTCTACGGGCTCTCACCGAAGAGGGCGTCTGCTTCATTGATCGGTCTCTTCGTGGCCTTCGGCCTGGAGCAAGTCCGTGACGTTCCCGTTGCGGAGTACTCCTACGGAATGAAGAGGAAGCTGCTGTTGGTCGAAGCTCTGGCCCACGAACCGGAGTTGCTGGTGCTGGACGAGCCCGCTCTTGCACTCGACCCTCCATCTCAGGCCGTCCTTCTCGGCATCCTCGAGGAACGATCACGGGCCGGCGCCTGCACACTGGTGGCGACCAACGAGCCCGCCCTGGCCCAACGCCTGGCCACGCGGGTGGTCTTCCTCTCTGAAGGCGAACTCGTCGCACAAGGCACCACTGCCGAGCTCCTGGAGAATCTGCACGGCACGACTCGCATCGAGATCCGGTTCACGGGAGAAACCCCCGATGAGGTAAAGCTGGATGGAGTTGCGGTAACGCTGCTCCCCGACAGAATCGTTGCTGAGAGCCGATCCGGCGTCGAAGTCCTGCCGCGCCTGACAGAGGCCGTTCTCGGCGCGGGTTCCCAGATCACACGTGTCGAAGTGTGTGAGCCGGACCTGGCTGACGTATTCACCCAGATCACGGGCCTCGACATGAGGGGCGACAAAGAGGGGAGGGCCGAGGAGTGACCCTGCCGATATGGAAGAGTGAGTGGATCGTCGCCCGACGTCGAAAGCGTCTCCTCGTCCTGAATGTCGTAATCCCGCTCACGCTGGTGGCGCCCATCGCCTTCAGTGCAGCCCCGTCCGCACACGCGGCCGCGGTCTTCACAGTGCTCTTCGTGCTCTTCGGTACGTTCGGGTCAAGCATCCCCCTCATCCGTGACGGTGAATCCGGGTTACTCGCACGATACGCACTGGCCGGAGCCCATCCGGGTGGGCTCATTCTTCAGCGGGTTCTGGCCTCCGCCGCACTCGACATCCTGGAACTCACGCCATCCATCGCCCTGATTGTCGTTGCCCGGGGCGCTTCACCAGCTCAAGTGGCAATGCTCCTGCTGACCTTCGGGGCCGCGCTGCTCACGGCGAATCTCCTCGGAGCGTGGGCAGCAGCGGTGGCTCGCTCGGTGGCCGAGGGCGCCCTTTTTTCTGTGGTGTCCGCACTCCTGTTGCTCCATATCGGAGGAACGTTCCGCTCACCAACCCCCGGCACCTGGGGCGCCGCCGCCGAAGGGTGGGTCCCGTTCCACCCTCTCCACGATGCCCTGCTGGCCGCAACCGGTGGGCCCAGCACGATCGGACCGGCATCAGAGCTACTCCTTCCGGGCTTGATGCTGTTGGGAGGGCTGCTCGTCACGGGGGGGTTGGGGCGATATTTTACAGTACATTCTCGGGCCTAACCTTCGTGTTTAACATGGGCGATTTCGGGACGGCATCCGTGGCCGTTCGGGCTTATTGACAGGTCTCAGAAGGGCCGGGTATACTGGCCCCCGGTAAGGTCCGTGATATCCACAGAAATAGAAAAGTATGTTAGTAATATTCCGCGTCGCGGCTCGTTCGTGATTCGACCGTCTTTGAGCCTCGGACGGGAAGGGCAGAGGCTCACGATACACTCGGTACCAGGGAATCATTACGAGGTTCACGAGGGCTTCAATCCTCGCTTACGGGGCTCGGTTTCGGGCCTCATAATATGTGTAACCTAGTGCAACGAAAGTCGTTGCCGAGCGCTATTCGCTAACTGGAGTCGTGCAGCCTAGATCCGTTGTCCACCTGCCGTCTTGGACGGGAGATGAGGCCGCTCCGGTAGGTCGTCCGGAGACGAAGGGCGTTGTGTTGCCGGTGAGCGAAGACACAGGCTAATGGGCTATGCCAGAGGTGATTATGTACCGTGAAGTATTCGTACCGGTAGACAATTCCGATCATTCACATTGGGCCGTCGACCGGGCTATCGAGGTGTGTGCCCGTTCCGAAGGGCAGATCACCGGCAACCATGTGTATGCCGCGCGTCTCCACGACGTTCGTTTCAGGCAACTCGAAACCGGGCTCCCGGCTCAGTTCCAGAGCGCCAAAGAGATCAAACGACAACGGAAGATACACGACAAGCTGATTGAGAAGGGTCTTCAGCTCATCTCCGATTCGTTCCTCGACCAGACGTCCAAGGCATGCGACGCGGCTGGGGTCACCCTGACCAGGCAACTCCTCGAGGGCATCCATTACGAGGAGGTCATTCGCGAGGCCAACGCTGGCCATGGACGGCTGCCCAGCCTCATCGGCTTCGACCCGAACATCGCCGATAAGTACGACGGAGGTGACACAGTCCGGAGCGACGTGGCCATCGACGACGATGGACGCATCATCGCGGAGGACGAGGAGCAAGACGAAAAACTCGCCGGCTCCAGCGGTCGCAAATACGACCTGATGGTCATCGGAGCCCACGGCATCGGCAAGCAGCCGTACTCCCAGCTCGGTGGCATGGTCTCCCGCGTGATCCGAGGGGTCGAAAAGGACACCCTCATCGTTCGGGACGACAAGGCGTTGGCGAACGGCAATTGGATTATTTGTGTCGACGGCTCCTCGTACTCCTACAAGGCGATGCGGCTGGCTCTCGAGATGGCGAGGGACTTCGGGGCAAAGCTCCATGTATGCTCCGCCTTCGACGTGGAATACCACCACGCCGTTTTCGGCAACATCAAGGACATTCTCTCGGTCCAAGCCTCGAAAGTGTTCAAGTTCGAGGAGCAGGAAGAACTCCACAACAACATCATCGACAAGGGTCTACTGAAGCTCGCCCAAGCTAACCTCAAGCGAGCTCAGGTGATGGCTGACGGGTTCCCTGATGTGGAGGTCGAGACGCAGATCCTGATAGGCAAGCCCTTTCAGTGCATTCTTCAGTGGATCGAAGAACTCGAACCGAGCCTCGTGGTCATCGCCCGTCACGGCGGGCACCGTGTCGAAGGCACTGACATGGGGTCTCAAGCCGACAATCTTTGTCGACTCGCCCTCAGCAACATCCTTTTGGTTGGGACCTTGGACGTTCGGCCCGACGACATCCCCTGGATCGAGGAGGACGGTGAGACGGGCCTGGAATGGTCGCCCGACGCCGAAGTTCGGATCCTGCGCGTGCCTTCCTTTGCTCTCGGCATCGCCCGTAAAGCCGTAGAGGAATACGTGCTGGACAACTACGGGGCTGGGGCGAACGGGACGTACCGAGAGGATCCGCTTCCGTCGCAAAACAGTTCCGCCACCAGCGGCACGGGCTCGAATGGCGCTGGCGCGAACGGAGCTACCGCCACCAACGGGATGGCCGGACAGAACGGCGCCGCATCGCCCGACGCGGCAGAGCGGGAGTGGACCGCGGTGCCGCCCCTCGGGGCCGGCGGCCTGCCCATGGTCACCAGCCCGCGGCTGGACGAAGCTATCCAGAAGCTCCTCCCCACCCACATGCAGTTGATCATGGGGATCGGCACGGCGGAGGAACTCGTGTTGGCCGAAGTGAAGGCCGACGAGGCCATGAAACGCACTGTGGTGGAGGGTCTGGACGCCGACCCGATTCCGGATGTGCCCATGGTTTCGGGCACATGCCCCCACTCGGGCCACATACTGAACCGCGAGCGAACGGCCCAGGATCCCGTCCAATGGACCCAGGAGGCCTTCGAGCGTCTCAAGGCCGTTCCGCTCATCGCCAGGCCCTTGGCTCGGAATACCGTGGAACGCTTTGCCCGTGAGCATGACATCTGGCGCGTGACCACTCCGGTCATGGACGAGAACAAGCAAGCCATGATCGAGGCGGACGAGTTCGACATGGACACCATGCTTGTCATGTTCCGCGAGCTCCAGACCAAACAGATCAGGGCAGAGGCCGAGGGAGTCGACGGCCTCACGCCCGAGATGCGCAAGTTCATCGAAGAAGCCAAGGCCAGCGGCGTGACGCGCTGCCCCATCCGCGACGTGGCCGAAGCGACGGACCAGTGTCCCGTGGACTTCAAGACCGTCTCACCCGAGGACGCCAAGGCGGCCGTCGAGCAATTCATGAACGAAGAGGCCAACGAAGCGTGACCCGCAGTCTCGACCGCACCCCCTCTTCGGCGGCGACCCTGTCGCCCCCGGCTCCGGCCGCACGGGGAGAAGCCCGAGGTGAGCGCTCCGGCAACGGCTACGTGCCGCACGTCGTCGCGTGGAACCTGACCAAACGGTGCAACCTCGAGTGCGCACACTGCTACATATCCGCCGGATCGTGGCATCTGGCCTCGGAGGAGCTCTCCACCGAGGAGTGCTTCCGTGTCCTGGACGAGGTCCTGGAAGTGAACCCCAACCCCATGCTCATCCTCACGGGCGGCGAGCCTTTGGTGCGCGACGACCTGGAGGCTATTGCCGAGAGGGCTTCGTCCCGAGGTGCCACCGTCGTCGTCGGAACCAACGGCACGGGGCTGACCGGAGAGCGCATCGACTCGTTGATGGCGGCGGGGATCAAGGGTGTTGCCGTAAGCATCGACTCGCTTCGATCTGAATACCATGATCGCTTCCGACATGGCGGCGGTGCCCTCACCGACACTATGGCCGCCGTCAAACGATGTGCCGAACGCAAGCTGGACTTCGTCATCCAGACGACCGTAACTACGGGAAATCGGCATGAGATTGCCGATTTGGCGAATTGGTCGGCCACGGCCGGAGCTGTTTCCTTTAATGTGTATTTCGTGGTCCCGACGGGTCGGGCCGAGCTGATGGGCGGTATGACGCCTGCCGAGAACGATGAGGTCCTCCAGGAGTTGGTCGCGCTCGAGCAGACGTACCGGGGGCGAATGATGATTCGCTCCAAGTGCCAACCGCAGTTCATGCGCCACATCATAGACGGCGATCCAGACTCGCCTTTGCTCAACTACGAGACGCGCTGCCCCTGCGGCGTGCACTACGTGCGAATCACTCCCGAGGGCAAGGTCACGCCCTGCCCCTATATGCCTGTGGTCGCCGGCGACCTAATGAAGGACAGCTTCCGAACCATCTGGCAGACCTCTGAGGTCTTCAGTGATCTTCGGTCGGGCCGGCTCTCGGGACGCTGTGGGCGCTGCGAGTACCGCGACGTGTGCGGTGGCTGTAGAGCCCGAGCTTACGCGGAGACGGGCGATTTTCTGGGCCCGGACGACTCGTGCGTCTACGAGCCCACGGGTGAGGTACCCCTGATTGTTAGGGTACAGGCTGTCGCCTACGGTCAGTCGGCCCCGTCCGAGATGTCCTGGTCCCCCGAGGCTCGAGCTCGCCTGGACAAGGTTCCGAGCTTCGTACGGGGGGTCGTCACGGCTCGCGTCGAGAAGTTCGCCATTGAGAAGGGCTATTCGAACGTAGATATCGAGGTCATGGAAGAGGTCCGTAAGAGTCTTCCCGTAGACTTCTCGAAAAAGCTTCCGTTCTTTCTCGGTAGGGGAGGAACGGCATGATTAGGCGCCCAAACCCGGTGGACGAGCAAGGAACCGTGATGAGTCGACGGACGACTCGGCGTGGCAGTGCGGCATTGAAGTTCCTGGGGGCCTTGGGCCTGGTGGGCCTGGTCTTCCAGGTCTTCCCGGACGCCGCATGGGCGCAGGACGTTGCGATGCGCGAGTACGGCGACTTTCCCATGGTGGGGAGTCGGGTCGCGGTGTGGGTGGCCGCCCAGGTACACCTCCTCTTCGCGGCATTCGTTCTCGGGGTACCGATGTTCGCGGTGGTCGCGGAGGCCATCGGAATCTTCGCGGGGCACGAGAAGTACGATAAGCTCGCCAAGGAATTCACCC
>Ga0310121_10005974_pt1 | contig 10326 bp, 15 predicted proteins | sample CB27_Tmax_986_MG_FD_203504 | JGI IMG/M metagenome (GOLD analysis project Ga0310121, IMG submission 203504) | Marine microbial communities from Western Arctic Ocean, Canada - CB27_Tmax_986 | ecosystem: Environmental > Aquatic > Marine > Oceanic | place: Canada: Western Arctic Ocean | collected... | reverse complement strand
TAACCAGTAGTTGTATTAACTGACATTGGAGCGCCTAACGCAGTACTCGATGTTGGTGATGTTGTATTTGTATCTGGTGCAGATGTAATCACCGCACCCCAATTAAGTTTTATAGGATCAACACTACCTGACCAACCTGAAGTTACCCTCCATTGACTTGAGTGTGTTACTCCGCCAGAAGTCGGCACTGTAAAACTGGAATCAGGAAATGTAATAGTCCTGTCCGCAGTCGGATCAGTGATGGCAAACGTAGTCTCAAAAGCATCTGCTGTAGCTCCCTCAAAGACTAGAGGAGAGCCAGCAGCAGTCTGGAAGGTTGCTACACCATCCTTGACTAGAACACCATCAATGGTGACGCCAGCGGCTGCCGTTTTCTCTGCGATATTATCTGTGTTTACTATACTGTCTTTAAGTAATACACCATCAATGGTTACTCCACCAGCAGCAGTGCGTTCAGAAATTGTGTCAACTTTAACTTCGCTCATAATCCAAAAGCCTCCTGCACTTCTTCTGTAGTTAGGCCAAGAGCCTCAAGTTTTGATTTGACGGAGTCTAGTTTTGCTTGTCTGGCTATTTGCTCTGCCGTAGGTTCTGGAGGCGTAGGTTCTACAAAATGGAATGCGCCATCATATGTTCCGCCGATACGAGCATTGTCATCAAGAATTAACGTAGCGCCGTCAACAGAAAACTCTGTTTCTCCATCCCACACAACCACATTCTCAACAACACCGTTTTTAACTACAGCATAATTAGCCATTATTTATACTCCCACACGATAACCACTGCTGCGCCGCCTGCGGCACCAGCGGAGCCAACAGCACCACGTCCGCCCCCACCTCCACCATAACCTGTCGATATCAGTCCAACGGTATTATCAGTACTATAATTTGATCTTGCCATCCAAGCACCACCTTGCCCCTCCTGCCCCTGTGCCACGGTCCCGCTGCCATTGCCGCCAGCTATATTAAAATCACCAGTAGTTGGTACGTCGCCGCCGACGCCTCCCGCGCCGTACGCTCCAGCTCCCGATACCCCACCATTGCCACCATCGCAAGTAATCGTAGTAAATGATGTGCCACTAGCAGACGCTACAGATGTCGTAGTTCCAGAGCCTGCAACACCAGCTGCAGCTCCGAGAGTGATATTTAAAGTATCCGTATCAACCATAGGGCTTAATAATTTCATCGCATAGGCTCCACCACCCCCCATCCCGCCTGTATATCCTCCTGGCGAGTCGGTATTGCCAGCGCTACCTCCAGAAGCCTGCACTTCAATAACGAGTTTAGTCGTGCCTGACTGCAAATCAAATGTAGCATCAGATGCAACAACAACTGTGTATTTGTTGAATCCAGAACTAGGAAATCCTGTAGTAGTCGCTCCAGTTACATCAATAATTCCATTAACATCTAGCGTTGCTCCACTAGCTATATCAATCTCTGCTGATGCAGGGAGTTGGAAGACATCAGAAGCATCACCAAGTGTTACAGTCGTACTTGTTGAGGGGGATATTTTATTTGTTTTTACTTCGGATGCCATACTATCCTCCTGTGATACTGGCTATTTCAGCATCGTTTAGGCCGAGTGCCTGTAGTTTTCCAATGGCGTTTGCTTTTGTTTCGGCTGCGGCAACTTGTTCTGCGTCCCACGCTTCTTGCTGACGAGTGAGTTCTGCTTCTAACCATTCTTGAGTTGGCTTCTCATCTGCACTATGTATGACTAGATTGGCATAAACTTTTTCTTTATTATTCCATCCAAACCATTGACCAGAATGCAAGTGTACTAATACGTCTTCAATGTGTTCTGGTTTCATATCAAGCATCCGCTAGTTTCATAAACGTCATGTGGGTTTCGTTAAAAGCAGCATTGCCTAGGCAAGTAGCAGTCGATCCTGCTATATCAATATTAAATTTTACCTTATGCGTTGATGTGCTTGTAACATCAAAAATATACTGGCCAGTAGCACTTGTAGAGCCAGCAGTGGCATCATTAGCACTTGTACTAGCTCTTGCAGCTTCAGAATAAGCAGAATCGTCTGGAGTGGTGTATATTTGTCCGTTGAGATAGGCATTTGCCTCAGTGGTATACCAAAGAGGATTAAACGTAATTAACCAGTATCCCGTAGAGGGGAAGGTAAATATTCCCGCATCCAGCGCCATTGAGTTCGCTCCACCAGCGGCCTCATCTGGCAGCTTGCCAAAACCAACAGGGGAAGCGACTTCTACCAAATTAGAAGCAATAGGCGCAGCGTCGCCTGCGAAGTCTGTAGTCAATCTCCACTGACTAAATTGTGTTAGTCCACCAGCAGGAAAACCAGTTGTAGTCGCGCCAGTTAGGTCAATAGTTCCATTTACGTCCAGCGTAGCGCTGCTTGCAATATCAATCTCACCACCAGAGAGAATGTTTATATCGCCGCCAGAAGCTACAGCAAGTATTGCACCTGATGGTAATGTGACAGTATCACCAGATGCCATCAGAGTAGCAGCAGTACCAGATTCAGGTTCCCATGTATCTACATTAATCTTGCTCATACGATTACCAATGTTCCTGTTACTGTAACTGTTCCAGTGAAGGTTACTGGTCCTGCTACCACACCGTTATCAGCTATGGTGTAATCACCATCAATAGTCGCTGCATTGAGGAAGAACCCCTCTTTACCCGGCGGATTGTTAAGATACAGCGTTCCATTTGTTTCGCCAACCATAATGCCTCCTATGCTGAGATCGCGTCTACAACACTAACCCAAGCCGCTATGGAAGTTGCCGCAGAAGCCTGAATCCTTAGAAGATCGGTATTCTGGATAACTATCTTAGCTCCGCCTTGTATTAGCTCAACCGATGACTTTGGAGGAATCTGTAAGTCATCAGCAAGGTAAACAACAGATGCCGTTGATGCTGCTGCTGCTACATCAATCCATACGTCTACAGTAACCGCGCTCGTTGTGATGTTTGTTAGCCTAATGCCAATCAAAGCATCATTTGAGTTAGCTGTCCGTAGCGTATGCGCTGAATCAGTAACCTGTGATTTGTAGTCTTTTGTAAAGTCTTGTGCCATAATATTTACCTTTAGAGAGCAATCGCCATTGCTACCGAAAACCCAGCAGATGCGGTACTTGCCCATGCTACCCCATTGGTAGCTGTTGAGTCCGCCGTTAATACTAAATTGTTATCCCCAACGGGCAGTCTGGTTTCTGAGTCTACGGTATTGTAGACAAGCAGATCACCTTTCGTTGTCAATCTATCAGGAGACAGCACATCCACCTTTTGCCACTCTGAGGATGCAGTTGAATACTTCAAGTATTGATCGTTAGCTGCTGAAGTGGCACTAACTGATTCGCCCTGTATCCCAGTAACTGTTACTGCACCAGCATTAGTCATTGTGGAATCGCCAGACAATGCAGCTACTGTGAATCCCGTGCCATCACCAATCATAATTTCTGTAGTAGCTAAAGCAAGATCAGACGGTACTCCAGAGGAGTTAGCATTCCTAACCTTTACTGTGTTAGCTGCCATATCCGCTAGTTCGGCATTTGCTACACCAGCATCCTTGATTGTTACTGCTCCAGAAGATACTAAAAAGTTATCCGTGTGAAAGGATGCCATCCCTTTAACCGAATCTGTTGAATTATCAAAAGTATTGCCAGAACTTGTCATGGTCTTGTTGGTCAAGGTATCTGTCGTAGCCCTGCCAACCAATGTATCCGTAGCGTTAGGTAATGTAATCGTTCTATCAGCGGTGGGATCAGTTACTGTGACAGTAGTTTCATAGGCGTCAGCAGTTGCTCCCTCAAATACCATATCTACACCAGTATCTAGGGTAAGTGATGAGGTTGCCTTTACAGCAGTTCCCTCAAGCGCAACAAATGTTCCCGCTGCGGGTGTAGCTGCACCTATAGTAGAACTTTCAATAGTAGTACCATCAATCGTACCTGCATTGATGTCTACTGAATTACTTGTTATGATTGATACTGCTAATGTAACCCACGCATCATTAGCTTCATTCCTTATCTTTAATAGATTTGCAGCCGTATCAAACCACATAAGACCAGCGGTAAGGGATGTTGCTGGTTCTGTCGAGGTGGGGTGTATAGCGTGTACCGCTCCGTCAACAGACGGGAACGATTGCTTTACAACTTTCTTGATTAATTGAAGATGGTCATCGCCCTGACTAATCGGATCTGAAGCCGTAGGGTTTGTGATTACCAGATCATCAATATAATTACCAGTTTCTAGTGCCATTAGTGATACCCACCTGTGTTCATAACCCTCATTGCACTACCCGAATGACGGTCTTTGTTATCTTGTTCCTGCAAATCAGCAATAGCCTGTTGAAAAGCTGTGGCCCATAATTGAACCCTAGCATCATTCATCAGAAATGGCTCTGCCTCCATCAACGCTCCGTACAGATATACATCTGGATTGTTCGTCAACATCTGTTCTGTAGTATTAGTAATCGAGAGAGAATCAATCTTCTTGTAAAACATTATAGAATAGTCATAAGCAATATCTGGCGAAGGACCAAGTTTCACCTTCTTTATAGGTGTTCCACTAGCATTGTCCGAAAAGATTGTATAAGCTACTGGCCTTCCGCTTTGACTACCAGCCCACATCCTATTCATATTCTCAGGGGTGATGTAGGATAACGTAATTATAGGATCAGTCCTCAAATGAAAATCTACCATCTGAAGGTAGCCAGAAGGCAGCGCATAGTCCCTGGTTCCGCCCACTAATGCGGCGGCCCCTCCTAATGTAGTCTGATCTACATTTAGCATTATCGATAAACGGAGAATCCGATTCATGCGGGCCTCCGTTAAAGCGATAAACTCTGTTATCCTAGCTGTTAGATCATCCCTGTCTAACCAATTAGCTACCGCAGTCTGTAGTTCTGCGTAAGTCCCTATAGCCATTAGACGTTACGCGCTGAGAAGAATACGTTTTGGTTTAAGACTGGATAATTTCTTTGTGTGCGTCCTGCGACGCCAAATGCGTATAACCACATAATTAAATCCTCGTTGGTGTAGTTCTAAGAAATTTGTTACCAGGATCGTTGAGATACCTCTTCATAAGATTATGATCTCTCTGTATCTCCCCGTTGGTTTCTTTCATCCATTGAGTCCATACAGTCAGGGGAATAGAGGCAACCCTTACACCTTCACCAGTCTTCCCTGGAGTAAGCAAGTCGCCATAATTATTATATGCTTTCTTGTTTTCCTCCAGTATAGGCTCACAATCCTGATATGTATTTATAGTAAACTCTGTCTCATCCGCGTTTGAATGAAACGTATCTACTGGCGTTGAAGCCAATACAGGGTCTTTTTTCATCTCAAATGGTATCCCTGATCGTCGCCCTTCACAATTTTATCCATACGGATCTTAGCGTCAGAGAGTTTTTCCTCACGCGTAGAAGCTGAATTTACTTTCTTTTCAGTCTTTGTAGGGGATTTTCCCCCTTTTACTTTACCAGCCATAGACATCTTTCCCCACCTTAGAAACTTGTGTGCTTATGACGTTATCTATGCTACCATTATGATCGGTAGTTCCTAAAGCACCATCTACTCCTGGCCCATACTTTTTAAGTTTGGGTTCTCCCTCACTATAAGGAGGAGGATTCATATCTGGACCAGCAGCAGTTGCAGTACCCTTATTAGGCGGTTGTCCAATTTTTGCCATCTTATTTCTCCTGTAAGGCAAAGCCCCCCGAAGGGGGCTAAACCAAGACTAACTTACTTTACACCTCTCAACTGACCATTGCCAAACCCATTCTTAGAGCGTAGGCCGTACTCAGCAATTAAGAGTTGCTTCACGCTATCGCCAGATTTCGCAAGAGTTTCCGTTCGGAAAGGACGCAAGTAATCAATAGACCACAGATCGTAGTCAAAGAAATATGCGAAAGTAGCAACCGAGAAACGGTTAGGAACAATCTTAAACGTACCAAAGTCAGTAACCAGAACATCCACTGCGTTTATAGCAGTAATGGCTTTACCACCTGAGTTGTTACCTATAGGATCGGCAACCACAGAACCACCAACACTAGACGAACTGATTGTCTGTTTAGTTGGGCCGTCACACATAATAACGTCAGGTGTTCCGCCCTTATCCCAGATACGAGATACAGTTTCGTTTATTCCAGCAAGCGTAATCGCAGTGGTTGAACCTGCAACAGCCGCTGGGGCGGTCGTACCATCTGGGCCGACAGAGCCTGCTCCAAGATTCTGCAACCCAACAACTGTAGCTTGGGTTCCATCCAGAACGGGTGTTTCCAGTAGAATAGGCCCACCCATCCACGTACCAACAGAAGCAGTTGCCCTAGCAGAACCAGACGAGGCAATAGTTTTTAGAGTGTCATCTAAAAGCATTGTCTCCATATTGCGCTTTAATTCTTTAGCGCGTTTAGCAAGCTGATAAGCCTGAGTTGACTTTCTACCAGCAAAATCCACTGCTTCAGCAGTTCCAGAACTCTGGACTTGCGTTGCGGAGATTTGTGTGAAGTTAGTCAAACGTCTCGGCTCTGTTGCAGCAGTAGAAGCATAGTCATCGCCTTCTTTCTGTCTGTTAGTTGCCGTATCGCTCAAAGTATCAGTTTGCCACTCAAAGGTCGTGTTGTCGCACGAACCCCGTCCAACACCGTTCATAAACGGAGTGTCCATTGGACTGATATTATATATAATGTTACTTAGGTCTTCCCTGATGCCAATGGCACCATAGGTTTCCCTAGTATTTGCAGGAACTGTCATAGCATTCCCTCCTTAGTTAAATGTCTATAAAATCCTCTAAAAGTGTAGACGCATCATCGATGCGACCTGACCCTTGAAGACGCTTCATTTGGGCAGTACGTTTGATTTTGCTTTTATCGGCCTTTCTCTTGGGCGAACCAGAACGAGCCATAGTTGGTTTATTCTTTACTTTTTTAGATTTTATGTCTGCGCTCTTTAGTGCATCATATTTTTGCGCTTTCATAAGAACAAGGATAGACCTATGGTCTACAAGACTATTTAACTCTTCAGCAGTAAAGCCGTTAGTAGTGGCATACGAACGTAAGGAAACTGTTGTTTTGTTCCTGTATTCATCGTCCGTCCACTCAGGCAATACTTCTGTGAGTTTAGAATATTCTTCACGCAGCGATCTCTGATGCTCTAGCTGGGCTTCAGATGTTTGCCGTTGCGCCGCTTGAGCATGTTGCTGTTGCAACCCTTGTATCTTTTCTTGAGACTCCCTATATTCCTCACGCTTTGTAACGTATTCTATAGGGTCGTTCTCTTTTAAAGAATTCCAATCTACATTTGCAAACTGATCCATATTCGAATTTTGAATAATATTGGTCAGTGCTTCCATGTACTGCTGACGCTCTGCCTGGATTTGCGAGACTTCGGAATTATACTGATCTCTCAGTGATTCCATATCGCGCTTTTCCGTGGCTATCTCTTGCGTCTTTTTTGTATAATCCGACTGGCGACTATAGCCTTTTAAGAGTTCGTCAAAGGTTACTTCGTGTTCCGCTCCGTCTACACGGACAGAATAAAGCTCCTCTTCTTCCTCTTCGTCAGACTCCTCAGACTCGTCTTCATCTTCGGACTCATCGTCCTCAAACTCTTCTTCCTCTTCGGAAACTTCTTCCAATGATTCGTCTTGAGTTTCCTCTGTAGACTCTTCCTCTTCTGAAGGTTGCTCTTCCTTGCTCTCAGGTGTTTCCTCGTCGGAATCTAATAAGCCAAGAATTGCGCTATGGGCTGCCTCAATGCTTTCTGAGGGAGCTATTCGGCCTTGCGGCACGGACGGGGCATTTTGCGTATCCGCCATTTTTACTTCTCCTTATATATGTGGGTGTTGCTGTTCCAGAATCTTAGCCATGTGTCCAGTTTCAACTATGGACGTTATATGTGCCTTGACCCTTTCGAGCAGTCTCGTCGCTAACCAGCATGACTCCCGCTGGGCTACATCATTTGAGTTAGTTCTTGACCAACTCAGTAACAACTCTTTTTCTAATATTTCAAATGCTTCTACAAACAGTGGGTCATCGAGTAGTATCTTTGCCCTCTGTTCTCGTTGGTCATCTACCATAACTTTTCTTTACTTTCTTCTTTTTCTTTACTTCCTTTTTGGGTGGGCGCCCTTTTTTGCTCCCGTATGTACCGATTCCGTATGGCATTATGTATCCCCTATAGCCACTGCGCGTTTTTGTTCGCGCTCAAGTTGAAGTTCTTGCATTTTCAATTCTGCGTCAACCGCATCAGCCGCAGCAACCTGTTGGATCTTCATCTGCTTGACTTGTATGTCAGCAGCCTTTATCTCCAACTCCTTCTGCTTTAACTGCATTTCCATGGCAGCCATTTGCTCTTCTTGTGATGGTCCTTGATCTTGTGGTGTTTGTGATGGGTCCGTCAAGAAATCAGATACGTTTTGAAAGCCCATATTCCTAACCATTGCCGCTCCAATATTATACATGTTTTGCATGTTAACTATTGGCAACCCGCCACGCATAGCGTCACCAGCAAATTGCAGCATTATAGTCAAGTGGGAAAGCTGTTGATCTTTGTTTCCATTGCCCAAAGCAACTGAAACAGTGCAATCAAATTTATCATTCCATGCGTCTGGCCTAACTGGAACCCACTCATTGCGAAGCATAACAACTCTTTCCTTGTCTTGATTTTTTAGAAGTAGTTGGTATATTCTTACCATCAATCCTTTCACACCAGTTTCAGCAAAGTTTCTAGCTATCAACTCTACCCTGCTCTGCGAAGCATTCATCACTGCATTAACGGCAGTTGCGGTAGTATGCGAAGTAAGCGCATTCTCATCTAAACCCTGAGACATCCTTGATACGCCAGCCCTGGACTCTCTCACGCTGTCCAGGTATTCTAGCATTTGGAATGAGTACGGCTCTAGTGGTGGGGTCGCTAGGGGCATAACAGCATTGGGAGACTTTACGCGAACCACACCACCAGGCCGTTGTGTTAATAGATCATCTAAGTTCGCTTGCCCCTCAAGAACAGCGTAGCGACCAAAGTTCTGGTTATACATATTGTCCATGAGATTTCTGAGCAATGTACTCTTCATTAACTGAAGATCCATTACTAGATCAGCAACAGACAGCCCGAAAAACTTATGGGGGATTTTTATGGGACATATCGAAATGAAGGGTATTTCATCAATCTCTTCATTCGCCAGAACATAATCACCCACTGTACAAACTTTTCTTAACTCTGCAAGCCCATCACCATCATAATCTGTTCTGATAAAACTTTCATGTAGCCAATAAGTTCGCTGGGATTCATCATTATTACCAGAGCCTGCACCCCAACCACTATACTTTGAAGAATTGTCAAATTCATATCGAGCTAACCGCTCCATGGAATACGCCTCTTCATCGTAACCACCAGAGCCAAGCTCTTCTGGGTCTATATCTTTATCTGGGTACATCTCCCTTAATTGTGATAAAGTTTTTTCTACCCTATGGCATACAAAGTTAGCATCCTCTATAGTCTTCGACTCTCTAGCTATAAGGAATTCATCAGGCGGAACATTCTCTATTCTTATTTTTCCGTCATAAGAAGCTCTAGTTATAACTACATCGTGGAGGGTTTGCTCTCCTTCAGGGTATTCAAGATGCTCTACGACCTCTACCCCATCAGGAGCAACCAAAGCCTCGAAAGCTACTTCATCCAGCCCCCTGTATTCCTCTCGTTGAGCCTCAGAATACTCATCCCACCAAACCTTGACTATCCCGTTCTTGGATAGCAAAGCATCGGTAAACCAAGAGTAAAGAATCTCCCAACCATTGTTGTCTTTTGCAAAGACGTAGTTTACATAGTCTGTAGCTTGTTTAGCCATGTCAACATCTTCTGGGCCGTGAGGACTAAACTTAACCATCTCATCGCCCGATGCAAAAATACGCATCAAGGATGGTTTTATCCACTCAATAGTATCTTGGACTGTAGAATCTACAAACTGAGAGCGACCCTCTACTTCATTACCGAAGGGTAAGGCATAGTAATACTCCATAGCCTTCTCTCTCTGCTCCGAGATCGTATCACTATAACCCAGAGCGTCAGTCAATTCGCCTTTAATTCTGGTTAATAGTTCTTCTTCTGTAATTTCTTCAGCCATTAAATAATACCATAATTCCTATAGGTTACATCGTGTGTCCATGCTGGGTCTTCACCCGCTAATGCAAATCTCTGTGATTGGAATGCGTACCTTGTCGCGCTCATTATGTCATCACGGAGGGGTACGACTTTTCCGTCTTTTCTATGATACATTCTAAATTCTTCAAACCAGTCTGACAGCGTATCAAAAACCTTGAACTTGCCTGACTCCATTGACTGGTACAGAG
>Ga0310121_10005973_pt1 | contig 10326 bp, 8 predicted proteins | sample CB27_Tmax_986_MG_FD_203504 | JGI IMG/M metagenome (GOLD analysis project Ga0310121, IMG submission 203504) | Marine microbial communities from Western Arctic Ocean, Canada - CB27_Tmax_986 | ecosystem: Environmental > Aquatic > Marine > Oceanic | place: Canada: Western Arctic Ocean | collected... | reverse complement strand
CCTCTCGACCGAGTTCAATCAGCAGGTCGAGTCGGCCGTGCAGGACGGCTTCACGGTGCGGATTTTCGATGACACCGCCGTGGTGTGGTTCACCTTGCGGCTGGTCGGTGTCCGGCAGGGCGAACGCGCCGAGGTCGCCTTCAGCTACACCGACGTTTGGGTGCGGCGGGACGGTCGTTGGCAATGCGTGTCGACCCACAGTACGAGGATGAACGACGCTGCATGACCTCCTGTCAGGTGGGTTCGAAGAGGCGCGGCGGAAGGTCATCGTGCAGGAGCGACCGTGGGGCGTCCGCGGACCAGAGCATCTGCTCGGCCCGCTCGAGCAGTGTTCCCAGACCCGTGCGTTCCAGCGCGGAGACGGCGACGCCACGGTATCGAAGCGCCAAGGCGGCGCCTTCCCCCGGCTCCAGCTTGTCGATCTGATTGAAAATCAGCAGCGTGGGAGCCTGCATGCCGATCTGGTCCAGGACTCCCCGGACGGCATCCATGCGCCGGTCGCAGTCGGGCGCCGAGGCGTCGACGACGTGTAGCAGCAGCGACGCGTCAGAGAGTTCTTCGAGGGTGGCGCGAAACGCCGTGACGAGATCTGCCGGCAGGTCGCGGATGAATCCAACCGTGTCCGTAATGATGACCTCACGCTCGCGCGGGAACCGCAGCCGCCGCGAGACCGGGTCAAGCGTGGCGAACATCTGGTCGGCGACGTAGACGTCGGTCTGGGTCAACGCCCGCAGCAAGGTGCTCTTGCCCGCGTTCGTGTAGCCGACGATCGACAGGACCGGGACGTCGCGGCGCGCGCGACGCCGTCGCCGGTTTTGACGCTGGGTACCCAGTTTCTTCAGCTCCCGCTCGAGTCGGGTCAGCCGGTCTCGGGTGCGGCGGCGGTCGACCTCGAGTTTCGTCTCGCCGGGTCCGCGACCACCGATCCCGCCCTCCAGGCGGGACAGCGACACATCGGCGCGTTGCGCGAGTCGAGGCAGCAGATACTTCAGCTGCGCGAGTTCGACCTGGAGCTTGCCGTCCCGGGTCGTGGCGTGCTGCGCGAAGATGTCGAGTATGAGCTGGGTGCGGTCGATTACGCGCAACTCCATCCGTTCGCCCAGATTGCGTGCCTGAGTCGGGGTCAGGTCCTGGTCGACGATGACCAGATCGACATTCTGCTGGAAGGCGCGGACCACCAGGTCCTGCAATTTTCCGGACCCGACCACCGTCTTGGGGTCCACGCGCGGGCGCTGCTGGGTGACGATATCGACGATCTCGACCCCGGCGGATCGCGCCAGCTCGCGTAGCTCGGCGACGTGAATCTCGAGGTCGCCCGCCCGGCGACCCGCCGTGACCGAGACGAGAATCGCGCGTTCGCGGTCACCGACCTCGCGTGCCCCCACGGCTCGAGAGAGATCGGCTTCGCGTTCGCGGATCCAGGTCTGAAAATCGAGGTCAATCTGGGCCGGATGTATCGGGGGGAAGAGCTCGACTCCCTGCTCACCCTCGGCGGTCAACGCCGCGATATGGGCGAGCGTCGGCAGCCCGTCGTCGGCGACGCCGATCGTCACCATGACGTCGAGGCGGAGCAAGAGCAGGTCGGTCTTGTCGTCCCGCGTGATGCCTTCGTCGGCGAGGTGGGTGTGCAGACAGCGGAGACCGCGGAGTCGGCCCCGACCGGCTCGGAGACGCCCCCAGTCGGGCAACTCGGTCGAGTGGGCGTCGCCCACCATCACGTGCTGGACTGCGCCTCGACGGTCGATCAGGACCCCGACCTGACGCCGGGTGTCATGGCTGATCTCGGTCAGTTGCCGCGCAAGCTCATGCGTGAGTAGCTGGTCGGCCGGCACGCGTCGTCGGAACAGGCGTTCGAGCTGACGAACCTGGCTGGTCCTGAGGCCGCCGGTGTTGCCAAAGACCTGGATAGGAGGCTCCTTCTGACGCCGCTACTGGCCGGCCTCGGCGGCGAGGCGGCGATAGACCGCCCGTGCCTCATCGAACTGCGCGAAGACATGGTCGCGCTCTTTCTGGGCGCGCCACCCGGGCCAGGCGTCGGCCATCTCTTGCAGGGTGTCGATCCAGCGTAGCCCGTAGTCGGCCGCCGCGGCGTCTCTGATCGGTTGGTCGCCCACCTGAATCCAGACCGGATTGGTGAACGCCTGGACGTAGGCCACGTCCATCGGGAAACGGTCCCCCGTGGCGCCCTCTGCGCGCAAGTGACACCATCCGCTGCGGCGCACCTGATGTCTCAGCGTGAAGGTGGCCCGACGCCGGTCGCCCATCATCGGCACCACATCCGTCGTCTCGCCGTTGCACACGAGGAAGATACGGTCGAGCTCGGTGATGGATTGAACGCGGCCCTTGATTTCGACCGTGCCGCCGTCCTCCGGGAGGAGCACCTCGTCACCCGGGAACCGGCCATCGATCGTCAGGTCGACCAGCGGACCTGACGAGACGAACGCCCGTCCGGCCCGAAGTCCTTCGAACCAGGCGTCCATGTCGAGGCCGCGGTCACCGGTATGGACGTAGGTTCGCACCGACCCGACCAGCTTCGAGCGATGGAGGTTGCTGATCGAGTCTTCGCCCCCGGTGGCCGTGATGCGGAGCCCGTTGTTCCAGACGGCGTAGAGCGGATAGAAACCGGCGCGAGACGCGTCAGACCATTCGACCGCATCGGTCGTGCCCAAGGCCGCGTCCACCATGAACCCCTTGCCGCCGCCGAGGCCGCGGTCAATCGGGTCGTTTTCGCCCCCAAACGCGTGGACGTAGCCCACGGTGGCTCCCTGCGCCTTGGCCTTGCGGAACATGTCGGTATTGCTCGGGTACAGGCTCTCGATCGCGGTGCCCTCGTAGCCCATTGTGAACGGCGAGAGGAGGTGGTCGCGCATGCCGAACATGAAGACGTGCCCGTAGAACGGCGGACGATACTCTTGACCCACGACGACCATCCGTTCCGGCGTGGAGGTAGAGTGCGGACCGCCCCCCGGTTCGAAATACTGGTAGTCGAGAATCCGATTGTCCTTGTTGGCGACCTGCTCCAGCACGAGGTCCTGATCCTCGGCCGCCGACATCATCATGAGGTTTTCGAGCGTGTTGTGCAGGTTGCCGCCGTAGTTCGAGTGTACGTGCGTCGACGCGCTGTACCAGCCTTCGGCCGCCATGTCCGTCATGCGCTGGAGGGTGACGGTCACCGTGGTGGTCTGATCGGCGGTGATCCGGGCGGTGGTCGTGTCCGGATAGAACTCGAAGCCCTTCACCACCGTCAGTTCGGTCTCGCCGACCGGCAGCTCCACCGAGAACTCGCCGGGCGTGTGGAAGAGATGGTCGCCGCGTCCGCTGAGTCGCGCGTACGCGTCGGCGGGCGCATAGAATTTGCCGTCGGCCGCCGTCAGGTGCACGCGCGACCCGGTGGGCTGGCCGGTGCCCTCGTCAAGCGTCCGTACCGACAGCGTGCCCATCGGTCGCTTCCAGCGACGGTCGGTGATGGCAATGGGCCGAATCTCGCCGCCGTGCGTTTCGAGTAGTGCCAACTGAGGCAGCCCGGCCTCGTTCTGGATGAACGCAATCCACTCGTCGTCGGGAGACCAGCGCGGGTGAAAGGCGTCGTGTTGAAAGAAGGTGAGCTTGTATGGTTCGCCGCCGACGGTGGGCTGGACATACAGGTTGTTGAACTGGTCCGCCGCACCCCGGGTTGATGAATAGACGAACCGTTTGCCGTCGCTGGCCACGTCGGGCCGGGTCCGATAGAGCGTCTGCTCGCTCAGGACCGTGGTGGCCTCGCGGATACCGCCCTCGACCGCCGGCACCCGGATGGCGTTCCCCGAGCCCAACGCGACGTTCCGGTTCGAGACCAGCAGCAACTCATCGTCTCCCGGCAGCCAGGTCGGCGTGAGGTGCATGTCCCACGGTCCGAAATACAACCGATTGTTCCCGTAGTCGTTGTCGGACGTGATCGGCATCTCGTCGCCGGCCCACCGGCCGCCCGAGACCGGTCGCGCCGACAAGTTAAAGAACCCGCGTGGTCTCGTCGACACGTAGGCGATGCGCGTGCCGTCGGGAGAGAAGACCGGGTCGGTGTAGATCTGCTGGTCGTCGGTCAGCGCGCGCGTCTCGCCGGTCTCCACGTCCAGCAATTCCAGCTGCACCCGGTCGCCATCGTAGTCGGCGGTGTATACGATCCATCGGCCGTCGGGCGACCAGTCCGGCGACGAATGATACGCGTCAGGGCTGTAGGTCAGTTCGTTGGCAATGCCCGTGTCTGGGTCCACGCGCCAGATCGACCCGCTCATCGATACCGCCAGCGACTCCCCGTCCGGGGCCCAGGTGGGCGCCCACGGCGTCGAGCTCGGCGCCGGCGGGAAGTAGAAGTTGTGCATGTAGTTCCCGCCGTGCTGAGACGCGGGATAGCGTCCAGCCTGGGCGAGAACATCGACGGCGCCGGTGGCGACGATGGCTATCGTGGCTGCTAGCAGCCCGTGGCGAAAGACCCGCTGCATTCTCCTACCACCGGGACCGGAGCAACTCACGATCGAGCTCCTCCCCAGCCAGATACACGGCCGAGATTTGGCGCGTGGCCGAGATGCCGTACATCGGGTTGGCGTCGAGCACCAGGAAGTCGGCGCGTTTGCCACGTGCGAGGAGACCGGTGTCGACCCCGAGGACCTCGGCCGGTGCGCTGGTGGCGATCTGGATCGCTTTGGCCGGTGAGATACCGGCTTCGACGATCAACTCGAGCTCGTGGTGCTCCATGTAGCCTTGGATGTGGTCTTGGATCCCCGTGTCGGCGCCCAGAACCAGCCGAGCCCCGGCGTCGGACAACTTCTTCAGGCTGCGCAGCATCATCGCGAACGACTCGGCCCCTTGGGCCGCCGCTTCGGGCGTCCGATTGACATACGACTCCCGGATGCGCGTGATGACTTCGGGGGACACGGATTCTGCCAGCAAGGGATGATCGACCCAGGCCGGCGGCTCAGCGTTCCGTCCTCGCTCAGAGACGGCCAGGTTCGGCATCACGAAGACGTCGTTCTCGACGATCGCGGCGACCAGCTCGTCGTCCATCTCGACATCGCGGGCCAGATGGGCGAAACCATCCACGCCAGCGGCTACGAGCTCCCTGGCATCCTCCGCAAAGAAGATGTGAGCGATCACGCGAAGGTCACGCTCGTGAGCCGCCTCGATGATGGGTCCGTAGAGATCCGGACCGAGCTTCTCGACCGACCCCCCTCTGTTGTCAACCCAGATCTTCAGGAAGTCCGCGTTGGTCGCGGCGATCTCCTCGACAAACCCGACCGCCTCCTCCACCGTCGAGGCCCCGAAGGCAGTGGGCCGCATGGTCGGCGCCCCGGGACCGGCCTCGGGACGCGCGATTCCCCGGAACGCGGTGTGGAGGCGGGCGCCGCCGAGGATGCCGGTTTCCTGGTCCGCCTTGATGCCGAACGCCTGCTGGCCCGGGTCGGTCCCCAGAGAGACGATGACCCCGACGCCGTGATACGCATAGCGGTCGAGCTGGTCGGTGATGTTCTCTCGCGTGTAGTTGGCGTTGTCGAAACTGAGGTCGTCGACGAATCCGACGTGCCCGTGCAGGTCGACCAGGGTCGGCATCACGGTCTTGCCGGTCAGGTCGACGACCGTCGCCCCTTCAGGAATCGTGACGTTGGCGGCCAATCCCACGTCGGTGATCACACCCTCATCGACCACCAGCACTCCGCCCCCCAGCGGAGGGCCGCCATCGCCCATAATCAAGGTGGCGCCCTCGTAGGCGACGACTGTGCTGACGGGTTCTTCAGGGGCGCCGCCGGCGCAGGCGGTGAGTCCGCCGATGACAGCAATGACGGCAGGAGCGAAGGACGTTCTCATATGCATGGACTCTCAAATGTGGTCGTGGCGGCACTCGAGCCAGAGACCGCGATTATATCTACGGTTGGCGACCTGTGCGAGGTGCGCCGAACCGTCCCGTGTGCGCCGCGTGGGGTTCGGGGCGTAGCCCCGTCTAAGTTAGGATCCCTTCGTGAGCCACGACTACATCATCATTGGAGGCGGGACAGCCGGCTGTGTACTCGCCAACCGGCTGTCGGCCGATCCGGGCGCCAGCGTGTTGTTGCTCGAAGCGGGCGGCAAGGACGACTATTTCTGGATCGACATCCCGGTCGGGTATCTCTACACGATCGGCAATCCGCGTACCGACTGGTGCTACACGATCGAGCCTGACCCGGGGCTGAACGGACGGACCATTGGTTACGCGCGAGGCAAGGTGCTCGGCGGCTGTTCGTCGATCAACGCCATGATCTACATGCGCGGGCAGAAGACTGACTATGACCACTGGGCGTCGCTCGGCAACCGCGGGTGGTCCTGGGACGATGTGCTGCCGGTGTTCAAGCGGTCGGAGGACTACCAGCACGGCGCCGACGAGTTTCACGGGGTCGGCGGTGAGATGCGCGTCGAGGAGAGGCGGGTCAGCTGGGAGATTCTCGACGCCTGGCGTGATGCCGCCGAGGAGTGCGGCATTCCCAAGATCCCCGAGTTCAATCGCGGAGACAACTCGGGCACCGCCTATTTTCAGATGAACCAGCGCGGCGGCCGGCGCTGGAGCGGGACCAAAGCCTACCTGCGGCCGATCATGGACCGACCGAACCTGACGGTGCGGACCGGTGCGCAGGTCGACCGGCTCCTCCTCGAATCGGGTGAGTCAACCGGCTCTGCCAAGAGGGCGATCGGGGTTGCTCTGGTCGGTGGTGACAGACTCAACGCGCGACGGGAGGTGATTCTCGCCGCCGGCGCCATCGGCTCACCGCAAATCTTGCAGCTGTCCGGTATCGGGCCCGGGGCGGTGCTCCAGGCGCGGGGTGTCGTAGTCGAGCACGACCTCCCCGGGGTCGGTGACAACCTGCACGATCACCTGCAGATTCGGACCATGTACAAGGTCAGCAACACCGTCACCCTGAACACCCGTGTGCACTCGCTGTTTGGCAAGGCGGCGATGGGGCTCGAGTACCTGTTCTTCAAGACCGGGCCGCTGACCATGCCGCCGTCGCAGCTGGGCGCGTTCGCGAAGAGCGACCCGTCGCGCGGGTCGGCGAACATGGAGTGGCATGTGCAACCGTTGTCGCTCGATAAGTTCGGGGACCCTCTGCATACGTTCAACGCGATCACGCCGTCGGTGTGCAACCTGCAGCCGACGAGTCGCGGACACGTGCGTATCAAGAGCACCGACCCGCGCGACGCGCCGGCGATCACGCTGAACTATCTGTCGACCGATGCGGACCTGCGTGTCGCCGTCACGGGTTTGCGGTTTACGCGTCGGATCATGAAGGCACACGCGCTAGCGCGATTCGAGCCGAGCGAGTGGAAACCTGGCCTGGAGGTCGAGACCGACGAGGAGCTGATCGGCGCCGCGCGCGACCTCGGCTCAACCATTTTTCATCCGGTCGGAACGTGCAAGATGGGACACGACGATCTGGCGGTCGTCGACGACCGCCTCGCCGTGCGGGGGGTCGCCGGGCTCCGGGTCATCGACGCGTCGGTGATGCCGCGTATTTCGTCCGGCAACACCAACGCACCGACCGTGATGATCGCCGAGAAGGGCGCGGAGTTCATTCTCAAGGACGCGCGCTGATCGCGACCAGAGAAATGATCAAGCTCTCCGAGAACATCGCCGTCGAGGCACACGAACTCACGGAACGCTTCGTGCGTGCGTCCGGTCCCGGCGGGCAGAATGTCAACAAGGTCGCGACGGCGGTCGAGTTGCGGTTCGACGTGACGAACTCGTCGCTGCCGCCAGAGACCAAGGCACGCCTCATCGAGCAGTTCGGCAACCGGATCACCGCCGACGGTGTGCTGATCATCGACAGCCGCGAGCACCGGACCCAGGGACAGAACCGGGTCGCCGCGCGGGCGCGCCTGGCTGACCTGCTCGAGCAGGCCTCACGGCGGCCCACCGTCCGCCGACCGACGAAGCCAAAGCCGGCGGCGGGTGCTCGCCGGCTCGAGGGGAAGCGCCGACGAAGCGAGGTAAAGGCGCTACGCGGCCGGGCACGCGCTGGGGACGAGTAAGACGTTTCGGGCAGGCATCCAGGCCGCCGGCGCTGCTTCCGCGGTCGCGCCCCGCATCACACCCATTCGGCTGGCGGTGTGATCTCTGCGGCAGGGGTGCCGCCGGCGTCGGGTCGGCCGCTGCCTTCGAGCCGGCTGATGGCCCGCACCGTCATCTCCTGCTCGCACAGGATCTGGCACGACAGCCGTACACCGGTCAGGCCACGGGCGTCGAGGCAGGCTTTCTCCGCCGCCGTCGTCTTCGTTGGTTCACCGTCGAGAAACTCGACTCGACAGGTGGTGCAGCGCGCGTTGCCGCCGCAGGCGTGCATCACGTCAACCTTTGCGTGCTGCTCGAGGGCCAGCACAAGTCGGGTGTTTGCGGGGACGTCACAGCTTCCGTATCCTTCAACCGTCAATGTAGGCATCGCAAGAGTGTACGGGATCCTTCCTCTTGAGGGCGTGGACTTCACTTGCGCAGGGCTACGTCTCGAGCCCCCTGGCGTTCTTCGGTGGGGTGGACGGTGTTGGGGATGGGTTGTACGATCGGCGCTGCGAACTGACGGAGGGGGACTGGGGCCGGCCGATGGACAACGCTGAGGTGCAGCCGCGGGGGTATCGTCGGCCGCGCAGCGATGACGTTCCACCCAACGATACGCCATCCTATCGGTCCACAGCGCTGCGTCATCCCACGCAGCCGCTCGTGATCGTGCCTCAGACGCTGTCTGAGATTACGGGACCGGCTCACGGCGACACGTCGATCCGATCGCTGGACTACGACCTCACACGGCAGCACGCAAGTAAGCCGATCGGAGAGCGGATTGTCATTGCGGGCCGCGTCGTCGACGAGGACGAACGGCCGGTGCCGGACACATTGGTCGAGATCTGGCAGGCCAACGCGGCCGGCCGATACGCGCATGTAGACGACACCCATGATGCGCCGCTCGACGTCAACTTCACCGGCGCGGGCCGGGTGCTGACCGACCGGGCTGGGCGCTATCGGTTCGTGACTGTCAAGCCGGGGGCCTATCCCTGGAACAATCACGACAACGCCTGGCGGCCGGCCCATGTGCACATCTCGGTCTTCGGGCAGAGTTTCCTGACCCGCCTCGTGACCCAGATGTACTTCCCGGGTGATCCACTGCTGGCGCTTGACCCGATCTTCAACAGCATCCCGAGCGAACGCGCGCGTCGGCGCCTGGTGTCGGCGTTCGATCTCGGGTTGACCGAGCCGTTGACGGCCCTTGGGTATCGGTTCGACATCGTGCTGCGTGGGCGCGATGCCACGCCGACCGGTTTCTGATGTCCCGTTACCGCGATCCTCGGACGACCTCGCGGATGCGGCGCTTGGTGGCCAAGGCGCGACGACAGGGCACATCGGGGATGTTCGACCGAGGGGCAACGTTGTCAGGTGGGATGCCCGGCTGGCGACTTTTGCAACGTATTGCGGTTCCAGGGGACTAGCAGCCCGTGGCAAGAGTCCCACTGCATTCGACCGGCGCTGAATCCGCCCGATTTGCGTTGTTCATCGGTCAATTACTGCCGGTATTTTCCCTCTTCTCGCCTTGTTCAGCCGGACCAGCGCCGGCCTCGGTGCGACGCGGGACGTTCACCACGGGCGGCTAGCATGCCGGGACCGACTCCATCACAGACGATCGGACCGTTCTTCGCGGTGCTCATCCCCGGGCGGCGGTCGGTGTCCATCGCGCCGCCGGGCACCCTCGGTATCCGGATCACCGTGACCGGGACCGTTCGTGACGGTCAGGGCGCGCCGGTCTCCGATGCGCTCGTCGAGATCTGGCAGGCGGACGCGGAGGGGCGGTGGAATCATCCGGACGCCCCCCATCGCCGCGACCCGGTGGATGGGTTCAGCGGGTTCGGCCGTCTCCCGACTGACGCCGACGGCCGTTTTGCCATCGAGACGATCAAGCCAGGCCCCGTGCCGGGTCCCGACGACCGGCTTCAGGCGCCGCATCTCGTCGTCGGCCTCTTCGCCCGGGGGGTGATGGCCAGGCTGGTGACCCGCATATACTTCGACGACGAGGCGACGAACGCGCAGGACCCCGTGCTGTCGCAGGTGCCGGCGGACCGTCGGCCGACGCTGGTCGCCGTTCGCCGCGACGGCGTCTACCACATCGAGATTGCGTTACAAGGACCAGCGGAGACGGTGTTCTTCGATGTCTGAGTATTGCCGATCCCACATACCTAACCGTCGTCATGAGCGGTACTAAGTCGACGATGACCGTCGGCGGTCGGTTGCACGACTTGCTGCTGGGTGAGGCGGATGTCGCGGCGCAGTTCGGCGCCTCGACCCAG
>Ga0310121_10005972_pt1 | contig 10328 bp, 7 predicted proteins | sample CB27_Tmax_986_MG_FD_203504 | JGI IMG/M metagenome (GOLD analysis project Ga0310121, IMG submission 203504) | Marine microbial communities from Western Arctic Ocean, Canada - CB27_Tmax_986 | ecosystem: Environmental > Aquatic > Marine > Oceanic | place: Canada: Western Arctic Ocean | collected... | reverse complement strand
TGTTCATCGATCCCGAGCCGCGGCAGATTGACGCCTCGGCCCAGTGCGGCGCCGAGCAGATCGAGCTGCACACGGGCCGCTATTGCCTGGCCTGCGCCGAGTCCGAGCGGCTCGATGAGTTGCGGAAGCTCTATCGCGCGGCGAAGCGCGCCGCCGAGAAGGGATTGGTGATCAACGCGGGGCATGGCCTAAACTACCATAACACGCTGCCGGTGGCGGCCATTCCGGGCATGCGGGAACTGAACATCGGCCACTCGATCGTCAGCCGCGCGCTCTTCGATGGTTTGCGCAAAGCAGTGGAAGACATGGCCCGGCTGATTGACGACGCCACGCGCTCGCCCGAGGCTTATCGGCCATCCGATCCCTGAACAACGACGCCGCGCCGCGATTGAACGCGCGATCATGAGAATCTGCTACATCTGCGCCGACCCCGGCATCCCCCTCTTCGGCCGCAAGGGCTGCTCGACGCACGTGCGCGAGACCTGCCGCGTTCTTCAAGACCTCGGGCATGAAGTCCGGTTGGTCTGCTCCAACGTCGAAGGGGACGAAGCCGACAAGGCCCTCTGCGACATCGTGCGCGTGAAATCGCCGCGGTCGAAGAAACTGGGATTCGACCTGCGCCATGTCCTGCTCGATCGCCGCCTGGGCCGCTGCCTGGCCGAGTTGATCGAGACCTGGAAGCCCCACGCGATCTACGAACGCTATTCGCTCTACTCGTGCGCCGGCCTGCGGGTTTGTGACCGGCATGGACTGCCCCGCCTGCTCGAGGTCAACGCCTTCCTGACCAAGGAGCAAAAGGGGCGCATCCGGTTCCCGTGGTTGGCCCGGCGGGTGGAACGGGGGATCATTCGCCGCGCCCCGCGCGTGATCGTCGTTTCGGAACCTCTGCGCCAGGAGGTCCATGCTCTTGGGGTTTCGCTCTCCTCGATCGCCAAGATGCCGATGGCCGTGAACCTGGAGAAATTCAGCCCCGAGGGCAATGGACAAGCTATTCGGGCGCGTTTGGATCTGGAGGGGCGGTTCGTGATCGGTTATGTGGGGACGCTGTCGGGTTGGCATGGGATCCGACTGTTTTATGACACGGCCCGGCGACTCAAGGAGCGGGGCGCGGCGCCGTTCGTCTTTCTGGTGGTCGGCGGCGAGGGCAAGAAGCTCGAACTGAATCGGCTTCAGACCATCGAGGCCGGACTGGAAGATGAAATCCGATTCATCGGTTCGGTCCCCCACGAGCAAGTCCCCGCCTACATCCGCGCGATGGACGCCGCGATGGTGCCCGATACGACGTACTGGTCATCGCCGGCCAAGCTCTTCGAGTACCAGGCCACCGGCGTGCCCGTGCTGGCCCCCAGCTACCCGGCTATCCACGAATCGCTCGAGCACGGGCGCGAGGGACTCATCTATCCCCCACGCGACATCGAACAGATGACCGAAATGGTGACCCAACTCATGCGCGACCCCGACATGTGCCGCCAGATGGGCCAAGCCGCCCGTCGCCGCGCCGAACTCGAACACTCCTGGCGCCATAACGGGGAACAAATCCTGACGCTTTTCCATGAGTTGGGCGTCGACAATACGTGAGATGGGCTTGGGCGGGGGATGTGTTCGATTTCGGAATAGGACGCGGATGACGCGGATTTACCGGATAATCGCGGATTGAGAAGATTTGATTTAAGAATAAGCTGAAGATCCGAATGATGACCCGAGAATGAAACGGGCAATATCTGGTGGACAAGCCTCTTGTCCATACTTGACTTCAAGTAACAAGTGCAACCCTTGTTGTGAAATCACATCAACGCGATCTTTTTATGATCTTCTTCAATCCGGTAAATCCGCGTAATCCGCGTCCCATTCCCGCCCTCATCGATTCACGACTTCCGCTCCGGCATGACCGGCGCGCCACGGTCCTGCTCAATAAGCGGGCGACATCCGTCACCCGTCACGATGATCGTCTGCTCGATTTGCAACGCCCCGAAGCCGGGCATGAAGAGGGGGGCTTCCAGGTTGAAGACCATGCCCGCCTCCAGGGCCAGGTCCGAGGATTCGTCGACGCAATCGTCCCGGATACGCAGCCCATTATCGGGGACGATTATGGGGTACTCTCGGACGTCCAGGCCCAAGCCGTGGCCGATCGGGTGAGAAGCGAGGTCGTGGGCATCGAGGACCTCGGCCATCGCGGCGTGGACCTCGGACGCCTTGGCGCCGGGCCGGATCGTTTTCATCCCCGCATCCATCATCTTGCGCAGCACGCCGTACTTTTCCTCGGCGACCCGCTGGGCGGCGCCCAAGGCCAGCGTGGTTCCCGTGTCGGAGAAATGATGGTCGGCGACACATCCGAAATCGATGAAGGCCAACTCATCATCGGCCAGTGTATGCGGCGGTTCGGTGGCGATGCCGAAGCCGTGGATGCTGAAGGCGAAATGATCGAAGACCGCGCCCGCCTCGGCCACGCGCACTCGATATAACTCGATCAGGTCCGATATCGGGCGACCGGGGCGGGCCTGGGCGAGGCTCTCCATCCCCGCCCGCTCGTTGATCTCGGCCGATCGCGTCAGGCGCCGAATCTCCTCCTCCGATTTCACCATGCGGATGATGCGGAATAGGTTGGAGCAATCCTTGATCTGGGTCTGCGGCAACGCCCCGGTCAGGAAAGCCCTGTTTGCGTCGGTCAGGCCCTCGAACTCGAGGCCGATCCGGGCGTCGGTCAGGCCGCGGTCCGAGAGGCACCTGAGCAGCGCGTCGTTGGCGGAATCGGCGTGCTCCGTTTCGCAAAGGAGTTTCCAAAGCCGCCGGTCCTCTTCGGACGCGAGGTTCGCCTCTTGGGAGCGATCGTGCCGCGGCTTGCCGCCCAACCGGACGTCATGGACCCAGATTTGCGAGGCATTGGCGCTGAAATTGGGCCGCACGACCAGCGCCGGCTCCCCCTCGACCGGCAAGACGGCATACGCCTGCGCAAGACCCGGTCCGCCGCCGGGGGAGACCATGTGCTCCCGGAGCAGCGGGCTCATCCAGCAATAGTAATCGGTGAGGTAGGTGATATTGACGGGCGAGGTGGCGACCAACACGTCCAAGCCACACCGCCGCATCCATTCGATCGTCCGTGATTGATTCAGGAGCATGTGCAGGGAAGGATGAGGGACGCAACTTCACAAACAGCCGCGGACTTAAACAGGTGCGACCTTAACTGGAACCATGAACCCACTTTGCGGCCCTCCATCCACGTCCTTCTCCCTCCGCCGCTTATCCGATGCCGATCTCGCGCAGGAATTCGCGGTTGCGCTTGGCGATTGGGAATGGTTTGTCGAACGGGCAGGGATACATGTCCTGCTCGACGATCGCGACGCCTTCGTAGGCGACCTCTTTGAGTACCTCGCCGAACGCGCGGAAATCAACCACGCCGCGGCTCAGTTCGCAGAACATGTCGATCTCCACGGCCTTGGCGAACGAGATCCCTTCGGTTGTGATCTTGTCCCGGATGTCGAAGTCCACGTTCTTGACGTGCAGGTAGGGAATCCGGTGGTGCCATTTGCGCATGAAGGCCACCGGGTTACCGTCGCGGTAGGCGTGATGGCCCGTGTCCAGGCACAGATCGACGACGTTGGTGTCGGTCTCGTCGAGGTAGCGTTCCATCTGTTCGGTGTACTGGACGTGGGTGTCGGTGTGGTGATGCAGCACGGCCTTCATGCCGAACCGGTCGCGCACGATCTCGCCCAGCCGGGAGGTATGATCGACAAACCGCTTCCAGCCCTCTTCGTCCAACTCGGCCGGTCGGAGCAGTTCGCCGGTGAACAAGTCGGTGTAGGGCAGGTCGATCAACATGTGATGCTTGGCGCCCAGCGCCGAGGCCACCGTGCACGCGCCGACGGTCTCCGCCTCCATTTCAGCCCATTTGTCGGGGTCTGAAAAGTCCTGGAAGGTGAACCCCGCCTCGAGCTTCAGGCCCCGTTTTCCCAGCTCCTTGGCGAGCGCCTCCGGGTCGCTGGGCAAGTAGGTGAACGGCCCCAGCTCGGTGATCTCGTAACCCGCCTCGGCGCACTCGTCGAGATAGCGGTCCCATGGAGTCTGCTTCGGATCGCTTGGAAACCACACGCCCCAATTGTCGGGGCCCGTACCGATGTCAACCTTCATTGGTCATCCTCCTTGGTTGGATAAGATCGCTCCTATAGCGAGCCTGTTTATCATTCAGTAATAGAAACGTTGGAACTGTTCCACTTCTTGCTCGTATTGGCGGCGCAGCTTTTTCGTAACCGGATCATTGCTCACTTCGGCCACGCCGACGTCCCACCAGATATCCGACCCCGGCGAGTAGCGGCGCGCTTCGGTCTGGGCGACGATCACGCAGGGGGCTTTCTCCTTGCGGGCTTCCGCCAGCGCCTGACGGAGCTCATCGGTCGTATTCACGTTCCATGAGCGAGCGCCGAGGCTCTCGGCGTTCTTCGCGTAGTCGACCTTGACGTAATCGCCCTCGAGGCGGTTGGTCTTCGGATCGCGGCAACGGAACTCGTTGCCGAATTCGCGACCGGCGCGGTTGAGTTGATGCGCGAGGATACACTGGTAGCCGTGGTTTTCGGCGACGATCAACGTCACCTTCAGCCCTTCCTGGACCGCCGTCACGATCTCCATCGGGTTCATCAGATAGGTGCCGTCGCCCACGAACACGAAAATCTCACCGCCGGGCCGGGCCATGCGCGTCCCGATGCCCGCGGGCAGCTCGTAACCCATGCATGAAAAACCAAACTCCATGAAGGCTGGGCGGCTCTTCGTGGTGTCCCAGAGCTTGTGCATATTGCCCAGCAGACCGCTCGATGCGCCGACGGCCGCATCGCCGGGCTTGGACTCCTCGAAGACCGTCTGGAGCAGTTGCCCTTCATTCATCTTTTCGCCGGGGAAGTCGCGGACCTCCTCGTCCAGTCGCTTCTCCCACGCCTTGCGTTCCTTGGCGACTTTCTTCAGATACCGTTCGTTGGGTTTGAGGCCGGCCTTCTTCCCGGCTTTGGCGAGGGCCTTGAGCGCCTCGCGCGCGTCGGCCACCACGGGCAGGGCCCCGAGCTTATAGGCATCATGCTCGCCGGCGTTAATCCCGATGAATTGCACCTTGGGATGCTGGAACAGGCCGTGGGAGCCGGTGGTGAAGTCCGACAGCCGCGTGCCCGCGCAAATTACCAGATCGGCCTCGCGCATGACATTGGCCGCCAGCGAATTGCCCTGGACGCCCTGGGCGCCGAGGTGGATCGGGCTGTCTATCTTCAGCGCCCCGCGCCCGGCGATCGTCTCGCCCACGGGGATGCCGAACGTCTCGGCGAACTTTTGCAGCTCGCTGCCGGCCGCCGAATAAATCACCCCGCCCCCGGCGATGATCACCGGGCTCTTGGCCTTGACGATCAGCTCCATCGCCGCGTCGATATAGCGTTGCTCGGGCGGGCGGCGCGCGACGCGCCAGATTTTATCATCGAAAAAATGGGCGGGGTAATCGTAGGCGAAGGTCTGCACATCCTGGGGCAGCGAGAGCGTGACGGCACCCGTATCCGCCGGGTCGGTCAGGACGCGCATCGCCTCGGGCAGTGCCGTCAGCAGGTGCTCGGGACGCAGGATGCGGTCGAAAAACCGACTAACCGGCCGGAAACAATCGTTGAGGCTGACGTCGCCGGAGACCGGGTGCTCGACCTGTTGCAGGACCGGTCCCTGATAGCGCGTCCCATAGTAATCCGACGGCAGGATCAAGACTGGGATGCGGTTAACCGTCGCGGCGGCGACGGCCGTCAGCATATTGGTTGAACCGGGTCCGACCGACGCCGTGCAGCCAAGCGTCGAAAGGCGCCGCTTGGCCTTCGCGTAGCCGATGGCCGTGTGGACCTGCGATTGTTCGTTGCAAGGCTGGTAATAGGGCAGGGTGTTGCCGTATTCATAGAGCCCCTGGGCCAACCCGCTGACGTTGCCGTGGCCGAAGATGCCGAACACGCCATGGACCAGGCGCTGGATTTCGTTGTCCTGTTCGCTGTATTGGACCGACAGGAACTTTACGATCGCTTGGCCAACCGTCAGGCGGATGGTTTCGCGATTGGATGAACGAGCCATCGGTTTCTCTCCCGTTAGAATGAAATCAATTCGCCGCGATGGACCGGCACGTCTATTCAAAAACCTCCGGATTGACGACGAAGCCCGGCCGTTCGCCGCGCAGGACTGCCGCCATGTCGTCGGACATCGACTTGTAGATGCGCGTCATCGCCCCGACCGTGGTGCCCATCGAGTGGGGCGCGGTCAGGCAGTTGTCCCGTTTGAAGATCGGATGGCTGACGTCGGGCGGCTCCGGCTCGAAGACGTCCAATCCCACCCCCGCCAGCGTCCCGCTCTCCAGTGCCTCGTCAAGCACGTCCAGGCTTTCGACCAGGCCCCCGCGCGAGAGGTTGATCAGGTACGAACCGGGTTTGACCAACCCGATTCGCTCGCGATTGATCATCCCCGTGGTCTCTTCGGTCTGGTTGCAGTGGATGGAGATGAAGTCCGACTGGCGCATCAGGTCGTCCAGTTCTACCCTTTCCACCCCCAAGTCCGCCGCCCGTTTTTGTTCCACGTAGGGGTCATGGGCGAGGATCGTCATGTTGAACGGATGGGCCAGTTCGGCCAGAATCTGCCCGATCCGGCCCAGGCCGACGATCCCGAGTGTTCCCCCGTCCAAGTCGCGGCCCTGGGATTCGAAGCGGCTCTTCCAGTTGCCCGCCTTGAGTTCCCGGTCCCAGTGGGTCACCATTTTGCACAGTGCCAGCATGAAGGTCATGCTCGCTTCGGCCACGGCCCTCGCCCCGGCGCCGGGCGTGAAGATCACGGGGATCTTGCGCGCCGTCGACGCCGCGACGTCGACGTTGCTGTAGCCGACGCCCGTGCGGCCGATCACCTTGAGGTCCGCCCCCGCGTTGATCAGGTTGGCACTGATGGGCGGCACGCCGCGCACGGCCAAGGCGACCGCGCCGTCGATGAGCGACAGCAGCGTCGGTTCGCTGGTGTCGGAGGCGAAGACGATCTCCCCGAACTCGCCCAGCACCTTCTCGGCGTAATCGTCCAGGGGGCCGGTTGCCAGGATTTTCTTGTTCGCCATCGGTTCTATCGGCCCTCCATGAATTTCGTCCAGTTCCCGTACAGGTTCTTCATCGCGGTCGAAACCACGATGCTCTCCACCCCCATCCCGATAAACGTGAATCCGGCGTCGGCGACGGCCCCCAGCATGTCGGGCCGCAGGGCGTGCATCCCGGCGGTCTTGCCCGCCTTGCGGCACGCCTCGACGACCGCCTTGAGTGCTTCGTGGAAGGTGGGGTGGTCGAATTGCTGCTCGATCCCCAGACTGGCACTCAGGTCCAGCGGCCCCACGAACAGGACATCCACCCCATCCACGGCCGCGATCGCATCCAGGTTGTCGACCGCCTGCTTGGTCTCGATCTGGACGATCGAGAGCAGGTTATCGTTGGCGGCCGGGTAGTATTCCCCCGCCAACCGCCCGAACCCGCAGGCGCGGTTCGACTTGTTCACCCCCCGGATGCCCTTGGGGGGATAGCGCATGGCCGCGGCAACGGACTCGGCCTCCTCGGCGGTGTTGACGTAGGGGACCATCACGCCGAAGGCCCCCAGGTCCAGAACGCGCTTCATCCGAGTGGAGTCGTTGCAGGGCAGGCGCACCAAGGGCACGGCCGGCGTTGAGGCCAAGGCCTGGAATTGATGGGCCAGACTCAACTCATCGCCGACCCCGTGCTCCAGGTCGACCAGGACCCAGTCAAAGCCCGCATGGCCGACGATTTCCGCCGTAAAGCTCGAGGCGAGGTTCAAAAACGTGCCAACAACCAACTCCCCATTCAACACCCGCTCACGGATCCACTTCATGCATCATCTCTTTCGTTCAGTCTGAATATAGGCCGCATTTAACCAGTAACGTACGGCGGTAGGATAGGCTGGCCATCCAAAACCTGCAAGCGAAAAAATATTTCGGCCTGATTAAACCTTAGGTTTTAGCACTGTCGGCCTGCATGTTTATTGGCGGAGGTTCGGTTGAATTTGGGGTGGAGCTTGATTGGAGTCGTTTTTTGCCGTAATTGCCACAACCCTGAAATGGTTGAGCCGTAACGTGGCGCGGCCTGTTCGACCCTTTCAGGGTCGTGAGGTCTTGGTGTCCCTGGCTATTCATATTGCTCCCCTTCAGGGAGCCAGAGAACTTGCTTGTGCTCTCAGACGTTGCCGAGTGGGATTTCTTTTCCTTGCTGCCGATAGGCCGCTCTCATTTCATTGAGAGCATCTTCAAGCATGGTTCGGCACTCTTCGATGTCCTTTCCTTCCGTGATCACCTCGGGCCATTCAACGAGCTGACCCATGTAGCCTACACCAATCTTCGTATATTTCGCCGTGTACATGCTAATCATCTGAAGTCCCCCTCAGAATATCAAAGGTGCCTCCAAAAACTCAGTCCCGGCAGGGACGATTGCTTTCAGCCCGCCACGCAAGTGGCGGGAAATCAAACCTATAACGAATCGGAGTCCCGTGGGGAGGACTGCGAACCGGATTCCTAAAGGTTCCCTCAAGTCAATCCAACGCAAACTGCTTCTGATACTCCTCCGCCCCCTCCATCGGCGGCTGGTCGGCCTTGAGCAGGACGTGGTGGCCCAGCACCAGGACGTCCATGTTGGTCAGCATGAAACAGCGGTAGGCCTCTTCGGGGCGACAGACGATCGGCTCGCCGCGGATATTGAACGAGGTGTTGATGATGACCGGGCAGCCCGTGCGTCGCTCGAAGTCCTTCATCACGCCATGGAGCAGCCCGTGGCGGAGGCGGTCGACGGTCTGGACGCGGGCGGAGTAATCGACGTGTGTGATCGCGGGGACCGTTGAGCGTTTGCGCTTGAGCCGGTCAAGTCCCGTGAGTTGGTCGTCGTCAGCGGCGGTCAGCCGATGCTTTTCGAGGACGGGGGCGACGAGCAGCATGTAGGGGCTCTCGCGGTCCAGGTCGAACCAGTCGGTGGCCCGCTCGGCCAGGACGCACGGGGCGAACGGGCGGAACGATTCGCGGAACTTGATTTTGAGGTTCATGACCGATTGCATCTCGGAGCTGCGCGCGTCGCCGATGATCGAGCGGCTGCCCAGGGCGCGCGGCCCGAATTCCAACCGCCCCTGAAACCAGCCGATGACGTTTTCGTGCTCGATCAACTCGGCCACTTTTTCGACCAGCGTGTTATCATCATGGGTCGTGAAGACCGCGCCGAGGGGCTCGAGCAGGCCGGCGACTTCCTCGTCGCTCCAGGCCGGGCCCAGCTGGCTGCCTTTCATCGAATCGTTGGGGTCGGGCGTGCGGGGTTTCATGTAGAAGTTGTGCCACACGTCCAGGGCCGCCCCCAGCGCGCCTCCTGCGTCGCCGGCGGCCGGCTGAATCCACAGGCCGTCGATCTCGCCCGAGCGCAGGATTTTCCCATTGCCCACGCAATTGAGTGCCACCCCCCCGGCCAGGCACAGGTTGCGGCACCCGGTCTGCTTGACCGCCTGGCGGGCCAGCCTGAGCATCACCTCCTCGGTGACGGCCTGGACCGAGGCGGCCAGGTCCATCTCGCGCTTGGTGATGGGGCTCTCGGGCGCGCGACGCGGGCCGCCGAACAGCCGATCGAAGGCGACGCCGGTCATCGTCTGGCCGCGCGTGTAATGGAAGTTGTCCATGTTGAGCCGGAACCCGCCGTCTTCGCCGACCTGGATCAGGTGTTCGTAGATCATGTTCTTGTAGACCGGCTCCCCGTAGGGCGCCAGGCCCATCAGTTTGTACTCGCCGCTGTTAACGCGAAATCCGCAGTAGTAGGTGAACGCCGAGTAGAGCAGGCCCAGCGAGTGGGGGAAGTGGATCTCCTTGAGGATGGTCAGCTCGCGGCCCTTCCCATGGGCGAGGGTCGTCGTGGCCCACTCGCCGACGCCGTCGATCGTGACGACCGCCGCCTCCTCGAAGGGCGAGGGGTAGAATGCGCTGGCGGCGTGGGACTGGTGATGTTCGGTGAACAGCAGCTTCCCGTGCCAGGCGTCGGTCATCTCGGCCTCGATTTCGCGGACGATGTGAAGCCGCTGGCGGGTCCACAGTTGGATGCCGCGGATGAAGTGACGCAGGCCGAACGGCGCGGTGGCCAGGAAGGTCTCCAGGATGCGGTCGAACTTGATCAGCGGTTTCTCGTAGAAGACGACCGTGTCGATTTCCTCGCGCTGGAGGCCGGCCTCGTCGAGGCAGTAGCGGACGGCATGGCCGGGCCAGCGCTCATCGTGCTTGACGCGCGAGAAGCGTTCCTCCTGGGCGGCGGCGATGATCTCGCCGTCGCGCACCA
>Ga0310121_10005970_pt1 | contig 10329 bp, 6 predicted proteins | sample CB27_Tmax_986_MG_FD_203504 | JGI IMG/M metagenome (GOLD analysis project Ga0310121, IMG submission 203504) | Marine microbial communities from Western Arctic Ocean, Canada - CB27_Tmax_986 | ecosystem: Environmental > Aquatic > Marine > Oceanic | place: Canada: Western Arctic Ocean | collected... | reverse complement strand
GGAAAAGGGTTCCGAGGTTGGCGCCCATACGCTATCTGGTGCGGTTATCGAGACCCGGGCCCTGGATGAACTGCTGCCGGAATGGCGGGAAATGGGGGCGCCCGTAACTACGGCGGTTACAGTAGATGAGTTCCATTTTCTTGCCGGGTCGAGAAGCTCGATTCGAGTGCCTCGGATCCTCGTGCCGGCCAGCATGCACAATCGGGATCATTACATTGTCAGTCTGGGCGATGTCTGCCGCTGGTTGGGCGAGCAGGCGGAAGGGCTCGGAGTGGATATTTTCCCCGGATTCGCGGCGTCTCAGCTGCTGCTGGACGATGACGGGACGGTAAGAGGTGTGACGACCGGTGAGATGGGGTTGGACGCCGCCGGAGATCCCAAGGAATCTTATGAGGCGGGTATCGACCTCCTTGCTAGACACACCGTCTTCGCAGAAGGCTCCAGGGGACACCTCGGACGGCAACTGATCGAGCGATTCAAACTGGATGGGGATACGGACCCGCAACACTACGCGTTGGGGCTCAAAGAGCTTTGGGAGATCCCCCCCAGCCAACATGAAGCTGGCAAGGTTGTACATGGTGCCGGGTGGCCATTGACGAAAGGAGCGAGCGGCGGTTTTTTCTTGTATCACGCGGAGAATTCCCAGGTCGTCGTGGGACTGATTGTTGATCTGAACTATACGAATCCATACCTCAGTCCTTATGGTGAGTTTCAGCGGTTGAAGCTTCATCCCTTGATTCGGAGAGTCTTGGAAGGTGGCTCGCGGATAGCCTATGGCGCACGGTCTATCACGAAGGGCGGGGAGAATTCTCTACCCAGGCAGACTGTGCGAGGTGGAGTGATTGTTGGATGTAATGCAGGCACTTTGAACTTCGCAAAAATCAAAGGAACCCATACCGCAATGATGTCGGGCATGGTTGCGGCCGAGACCATCTTCGAGTCATTCGAGTCCGGTGTGGATGAAAGTGTTGAGCTGACGGATCTCCCACGTCGGCTGCGTCGATCGTGGCTCCGAGATGAGTTGCACTCGGCCCGCAACTTCGGGCCGGCGCTACACAAATTTGGGGTGCTCGGTGGAGCATTTTTTAACTTTGTGGAGCAGTCGGTGCTTCGAGGGCGAACTCCATTCACACTGCATGACCAACGGGAGGATAATGAGACGTTGCTTCTTGCCGCTCAGTCTGAACCGATTGAATACCCGAGACCCGATGGGGTCGTCACGTTCGACCAACTTTCATCGGTCTATTTGTCGAATACGAATCACCCTGATGATCAACCGTGCCATCTGACCTTGAAGCAAGAAGCCACCCCCGTTGAGAGAAACTACGTCGACTTTTCAGGCCCAGAATCGCGTTATTGTCCGGCCAGCGTCTACGAATTTGTTGCGGTTGGCGATACGGTACGATTACAGATCAATGCGCAGAACTGCGTCCACTGCAAGACCTGCGATATAAAGGACCCTGAACAGAATATCGTCTGGGTTCCTCCGGAGGGGGGAGGCGGCCCGAACTACCAGGGCATGTAGGCTCCGCCGGGCGTATGTGCCCTACCCACCTTCGCTTCAATGAGTTCTCTGCATTGGCGCGGGAGACGTCCCTGGCAAAGAAACGGGACACCGTGCTGAGACGCGGCGCCCCGGTTGTAGGGTTGGCGCTGTTTTCTCGCTTACCAGCCGGCTAAGACGGGTTTGCTGATCAGGTAATCCGGGTTAGCTCCTTGCCTCGGTACGAACTTCTGCACGCCACCCTTGTTGTCAACCTGTGCGAGGTAGACGTTACCTTCTTCGTCGACGCTCATGCCGTGCACGCCGGCGATACCGCCGGGGAAGTCGCCAAAGACACCCCAGGAGTAGAGGAAATTACCGTCCAGGTCATATTTCAAGATCTTGTGTGAGTTACGGTCAGCCGCCCATAGATACCCATCTTCGGTGATGATGAACATGTGAACGTTTCCACGCTCACCGACGCTCCACTCATACAAATATTCACCATTTTCATTGAAGACTTGTATGCGCCGGTTTCCTCGATCGTTGACGAAAACCCGGTTCGTGGCCGGATCGACTGCAATGCCGTGCACGTTATTCCAGTAGTAGGGGCGGGTTTCGTTGCCGCCGTTCCCTCTTTCGCCCCAGGAAGTCACATAGTTGCCGTCCGCATCAAATTTTACGGCTCGGGTGCCGTTGTAGCCGTCGGAAACCACGAAGCTCGAATCCGGGAACCAAGCCATAAACGTCGGGCGGTTAAAGTGCGTCTCATCCGCACCGAGCTCCCCGTATGTCCCGATCGTCTGCACCAGTGTGGATCCGTCATTCGTGAACTTGTGAATGACATGCTTGTGGTCGTCAATGATCCAGACATGTTGTTCGGGATCGTAGGGGTTGATGCCCACCCAGTGAGGCCGTTGGAGCATAGAGTCCCATTGGTCCCAGGTTTCGATGACATTGCCTTCACGGTCAAAAACAATGACGCAGTACTGCCATTTAGAGTCGATACCGAGTCGGCCGCCGCCCGCTATCCAGCCAGTCACTCCTTCCTCGGCCAATCCGCCGGTCCCACCGCTGCCGGGCAGGCTTGCCCTGGTAGCATTGCGCCAGATCCCTGACTGGGGAAAGGTCACGCTGGGGGCGACTTCCGGCATTCGACGCGGCCGTGGCGCATCGATATTCGGCAGCAAGCCACGCTGAAGGTAGAAGATCCTGTCTGAGCTCTCGGCGAACACGCTCTGCCCAGCACCGTAGGTCCAGTTCTCCGCCCCGGGCAGGCTCGAGATATCCTTCGGCCAGTCCGCGTCGACGTCGTAGGCGCCGAACATGTCCTGTCCGCCCGTTTGCCCCTGAACTGCCGCGTAACTGCGGGAGGCCTGATCTTGGGCCGACGCGCTGCCGAACAGGCCTGCCGCTGCGATCAGGATGGCGCTCGTGCCGAGCGTGATTATCTGTTGAAACATATCGCTCTCCGGGTCAGTTCTAGTTCTACTGGCGAAAGGACGAGTAAACAGCGACCTGCCCCCATCCTTAGTCTGCTTGGGTATTCTGCGCCAAAAAAGCCCTGTTCTCAAAGCCCTGCTTGGTCGCGTGGCCGGCGGTTCCTCTGGCTGTGGGGGCTTGCCCCCTTCCCGCTGAAGCTAACGCCCACCCACGATAGACCCCGACATTAATCGGCACGTTGTGCACTCTCAGGATGTCTACTCCCTGTTGGCAGAGTTTGAGGGAGAGGCCCGCCGTCGCTAGATCCTTGGCGGTCATCTCGTCGCCCACGACATCCCCGAGGAAAGATTTTCTCGAATGACCAATGAGCACACGCAGCCCGTGGCGTCGAAACTCACCCGCTCGACTCAAGAGCTCTCGGTTTTGTTGGGCCGTCTTACCGAAGCCTATACCGGGATCGAAGATGATCCGATTGAGGTCCAGGCCCGCCTTTTCCCACCGTTCGAGGCGTGCCAGTAGCCATTGCTCTAATACAGCGTAAGGATCGACATCCTGTGCGAGCGTGATCTTGGGATCGACGGGCAAGGAAAGTTGGTGCATGGCGACGAAATCGACCCCACTTTCGCCAGCGAGCTCGATCATCTCCTCTGAGCCCAGGCCGCCAACGTCATTGACCATATCAACACCGAGACCCAGCGCCTTGCGGGCCGTGGTGGCTCGGTAGGTGTCGATGCTGATCAGTGGGCCGAAGGGTTGGCGATCACGAGTTTCTATGAGCCGCTCTAATATAGGGGCGACGCGGGCCCACTCCGTCTCGGCCGTCACGGGTTCCCCTCGGGGGCGAGTGGACTCTCCGCCGACGTCGATGATGTGTGCGCCCGCGTCGATCATTCCGATCGCATGGGGCTTGAGGTGTTTCCAGTCGAGGAACTGACCACCATCTGAGAAAGAGTCCGGTGTCACATTTAGAATACCCATCCAGAGTGGAATGTGAGTGGGCAGTTTGCGTGACCAATCCAGTAAGCTTGCTCCAGCGGCGCCCGGGGCGATGAGTCGGGGCTCAAGCGCAATCAGTGGCGTAAGCACAAAGTCACGTTCTCGGAGGTGAGCGTGAGGTACGATAAGCGTCTTCGTACTCAATTCCGCGTCACCCCATAGTAAAATATCGATATCGACAGGACGGGGCGACCAATGCAGATCGTCGATGCGTCCCAAGCTCCGCTCTATCTCCTTTATCCAGCTCCGCACGGTCTCCGGGGAAGCCTCCGTCTCGCATTTCGCAGCCAGATTCAAGAAGGGTCGATCCCACTCGGCAGGGCATTTTTCCGGCAGCTGTGCGGCAGATTCGATTACGGGTGAGACGCGTGTCACCCTGAGCCCCTTCGTCTTGAGCTGCGTTAGCGCCCGAGACAGATTCGAGCGGCGGTCACCCAGATTCGATCCGAGTCCGAGATAGATTCCCATTTGGATAGCTTACAATGCTCGGGCCGAGAACAACGCCAATAAGAGGGATTCACGCACAAGCACTCCATGCGACCTGAAGCCTTCGTCCTGATCGAACGAGAGGGTTTATAGGATGTCCTGCGTGTTCGGGGAAAGGTTTCCTTTAATTGTTCTGATCTTCGGCGTCAAATCTGAGGATGACACGGTTGGGTATCCCACCCAGCATGCCGGAACGGGTGTAAGTGACGCCGCCACCCAGGAAGAACCGTTCCATTTTCTCTACGTCCGGTCGCTGAGTCAGGCTTCGCCCTCTAATGCCCGCTGGATGATATATCGGACATTACCGGTGTGCGCCCGCGTCTCGACGTTGCCGCGGCGCTTGCCTCTCAGCATCCGTTCGATGTCTCGCAGCTGATAAAGCGCCATAGACTGGGAGGGATAGTCGTGGTCATCTCCTGTCACGATTTCGATCAGTCGCGAGACGTACTCGATCTGTAGATTCTGCCTGAATGTGTTCACGTCATTGCGCAAGTCCTCGGCGAATATCGCTGTCGTTAGGTCCCCCATCAAGTCCGCCAGCTCGTATTCGTTGCCGTAAAGGCGTGAGTCCGTTACTCGGGTCATAACTCGCGGGTGGAGAAGGTGTGAGAGGACCCGGCGTTGCATCGCGAGCAGCCACTCGTGGACCTTGGGATCTTCTGTCTCCCCGAAGAAGTTCCAGAGTCTGCGTTGTTGCTGCAAATGGGCATAGAGATCCTGGGAAGCCGACAGCGCGTCGGGCTCAAACAGATGGTTCGCTAAAACCTGCATGGCGTGCTCCTGCGTCTCGAGGCTCACCGGCACGAAGGGAGTCTCGGCGCCGGGTTGGCCAACGACGGAGCGGTTGATGTACACCCCGCCGATCTGATGCGCCAGCACCCCGATGGATCGGGAGAACTGAGCCAACATCACGATATAGGCATCTCGCAGCTCGTGGTACGAATCTCCCGTGTGGACGTTCTTGTCTCTTGCCGTATCGAACAGTTCTTCGATCAGGTTCAAGCGTTCCTCGGCGTACCCGATGGGATCACTTGTCAGGTCGTACCAGTGAATCCGAGGGTCCATTGCCCAGCCTGGCGCGCGCATCACGTGGTCGTCGGTTCCGAACAGTAGCTGCGACTCAGTAGAGCGCCTTGCAATTGCGCCCAATCGTTCCGCCTCAAGCCCACGGTCTTCCAGCGCGATCGAATAGCTGTATTCGACTATCCAATTGTCGTAGGGGCCCGGCTTCGTTCCAAAGTAGGCGGTCTGCTCACGGCCGTCGGTCGCAATGTGGATGTCGGCGTAGTCCATCACGGAAGCTTGGAGCGAACGCTCACTTACGACTGCCGGGTCGTAGATCTCCTCGAGCGTGAGCATGTTGGAGGCGGCAAAGTTATGCGCGAAACCCAGCGTATGACCCACCTCGTGAAGCGTCAGGTCGACCAGGAACTCGTGAATCAACTGCTCTTCCTGAGCGGACCCCAATTGCAAGGCGTTGATGGCAAATCGGCCGAAAGCCTGGCTCAGGTGCAGCTCATAACCAATCGAGCAATAGTCGGGCTCGTAATAATCGGGCACTGCCGAGCCGTCCAGGTTATCCAGGATGCGCTGATACTGCACCCGTCTCGTCACCCCTGCGAACTCCAGCATGATGTCGGCACCGATGATCTGTCCGGTGCGCGGGTTCGTGAAGGACGGCCCGTAGCCGGAGAACGGCGGGTTAGGTGAAGATGTCCAGCGCAGCACGTTGTATCTGATGTCGCCCGCGTCCCATTGCGCGTCATCGGGCTGTATTCTTACGACCAGGGCATTCTCGAACCCAATTTTTTCGAACGACTGGTTCCAGGCGAGCACACCCTCCCGGATCGAATCACGGAACTCCATCGGGGTGGTGTTTTCTATCCACCATACGATCGGTTCAACAGGCTCGGACATGGGCGCCGTAGAATCCTTTTTCTTCAAGTGCCAGCGTTCGACCAGATCTCGGTAAGGTGTGACACTCGTATCTGTGAGGTCGGTCACCTGTTGAGCAAAGAAGCCCATGCGGTGATCTGTTAGCCGTGGCTCGTAATCGTTCTCTGGTATTGCGATGAACGAGTGCTGCATGTAGATACTCACGTAACGGCTATCCGTGACCTCCTCGTCCCCACGGACGATGGGCGACGGGTTTTCGTACACATATTCCACGTGTACGTTCGTGTTCAGCGGGTAGTTCCTAATCTCGGTAATTTTGCTCTTGTCATCGCTCAGACTGCCGAGCCTGAACCGGTTTTCCGCGTCCTCATCGGGATTGGGTGTTGGCTTGACCTGCAGGAGGGCTTCGCTCGAAAAGACCTCATCGACGTTGATCAAGACTTTCCCGGTTTCCTCGTCTTCGGCAAAGATGGGCTCTGAAACGAGCAATCCGGAACTGATATTCGCTTCGGAGGCGCGACTCAGCGGGCTCTCTGGATCGAAATAGAACGCCGTGTTTTTAGCCCGAATTTCGATTCGGTCGAAGTGGCGAGCCAGCGACAGGATCCGGTTGTCGCGGTAGCGACCCCTAAAATGCCCGCCCTGGACGACGCCATCGGTGCTGACGGCGACGTATATGTACTCCCGATCAAGCTGCTCGGGGGAGATCTCCATATGAGTCGCTCCCGAATCGCGATCTCGATAGAAAGTGAAGAGACCCTCGAACCGGTCGCTATTCTCGGTGGTCTCAGCGATGGTCTTGATGGCTCTGTTTTCTTCATCGGCTTCGTCCGGTTCTTGAGGTAAGGCCAGCTGTGCGATGACGAGCGTCAGGAGGCCTGGAGTCAGAAGCGTTCGTAATGGGTGTTTCATTTTTTCGTTCTCCGAGATTGCTTCGAAAGGATAGAGAATTCGTGGATATTGGGCCAGCGTGAAACTGGAGCCGGATCCGGGCAAACTATTGCAATGGGCAGGACAGACACTAACCAAAGACAATGATGGAGTTCATCTCTCTGGCGGAGTTGTCCGCTCTCGCCCAAGTCTTCATCGTAGACTTGGTGTTGGCAGGGGACAACGCGATTGTGGTGGCCATGGCCGCGGCAGGGCTTCCTAGCCACCAGCGCGCCCGAGTGATGATCGTGGGTATTGCGGTGGCAACGATTTTGCGGGTCGTTTTCGCCCTTCTCACCGTCTACCTGCTGCAGGTCATTGGGCTGGTGCTGGTCGGGGGGTTGCTCCTGCTCTGGGTCAGTTGGAAGCTTTGGCGCGAACTGCGCGAGCAGGCAAAGCGCGGCCTCGCTGCCGAGAATAACGACGAGACCGTTCATACGCCGTCGTTGGAGTCCTCAGCGTCCACCCCAAAGACCACACGCCAGGCCATGATCCAGATCGTCATTGCCGATGTCTCAATGTCACTAGATAACGTTCTAGCTGTGGCGGGGATCGCGAGGGATCATGTCTGGGTGCTCGTCGTAGGATTGGTATTGTCTATCGCTTTCATGGGGTTGGCCGCCGTGTACATCGCACGGCTGTTGGCACGGTATCACTGGATCGGCTACGTTGGTTTGGTCATCATAGTTTATGTTGCTGTAAAAATGATGTCCGACGGGACCGTCCAGATCATGAGCGTCATGACGTAGATGGCAAAGAAAATAACAAACCACGAGTTTTACAGGCGTTATGATCGCTCTATGGCGAGGATGCTGTTACTGATAGCCCTCGGTTTACTCGCGGCGCCGGTAGGTGCGCAGGATGTACGTCTGAAGGCCCACCATATGCTGCCGCCCGTGGCCCCGGGCCACTCGATGATGTTGGCTCCTTGGGTGGAAAAGGTGGAGAGTGAGTCCGGGGGACGCCTTACGATCGACATCTACCCGTCGCTCCACTTGGGGGGGCAGGCGCCTGCGCTTATCGACCAGGCCCACGATGGCATCGTCGACATTGTATGGACTTTACCGGGGTACACACCGGGACGTTTCCCCCGCATTGAGGTTTTCGAGCTGCCGTTCCTTGTCGCTCACCCGGTCGTGATGAATTTCGCGATCCAGGATTTCATCGATAACCATCCGGAGGAATTTGAAGGTTATCGGCTCATATCGGTATTCGTGCACGCGGGGCAGCTGATCCACTCCAAAGTACCGGTGCGTACGACAGCAGAGCTCGCCGGGCTGAAGTACCGAATCCCAGCGCGCGTCGCGGGTTGGATGGTTGAGTCCTGGGGTGCTACGCCGATCGGTACGACGGTACAGAAGATTCCGGAGATGCTCTCAAAAGGCATAGTTGATGCGGCGCTCATTCCCTACGAAGCTTCTTTCGGACTCAAGGTCCACGACATGGTCGACTACCATATACTTTTGGATAGTGAGACCTGGCCGCGCCTCAATGCGCAAGTTCTCATGTTGGCCATGAACGTTCAGGCTTATGAACGGTTACCCGCGGATCTCAAGGCCGTCATAGACGCCAACTCCGGGCGCAATGTGGCCAAATGGATGGGGGAAGTCTGGGTTGAGATGGAAAATGCCGGGGAGCGTGCGGCGGCGGCGTCTGGTGAGCTCATCTACCTGCCGCCGGAAGAGGTGGAGTTACTGAGACAACGCAGCCAGCAGCAGGTCGCAGAACGCTGGATTTCCGTGGTTGCCGATGCGGGAGTCGATGGTCGCGCGCTCGTGGAAGAGGCTACCGCGCTGCTTGAGCACTACAGGCAGCTTTTCGCCGCGGGCGCGTTGGAATAGCGCTCAAATGCGCGGCGAGAACATTCCACTCACGCCTTCATCCTTTTTTTGCGATCACGTTTAGCAACGCCTGGCGTTTCTCCCTGCGCACGACGTCGAGTGCCCGCTCGAGGGCCCTAGGGAGCTGCGCGGCATCGTCCACGAGTTCGCCGTATCCACCGTTCGCCTCGCAGATCTTCTCGTAGTCCGGCGAGGCTTCCCATTCGCATAACGGTACCGATTCCACCGTCGTGGCCCAACCATCCGGTGCGTGGTCGAAAGTTGCCTGTCGAGACCTCTGCCAGCCATTGTTGTTATAGATGATGTAGAGGACTGGTAGCGCGCATTCGCGTGACATGAAATGGGTGGCTGTCGGCACACCGAAAACGTGACTCCCGTCTCCAACCGCGCAGACTACTGTTCGATTCGGACAGGCGAGCTTAACGCCCAGTGCTGCGCCTGGTCCCCAGCCTAGAACGGCTGAGTGAGGGTGATTGAAGAACGTCCCCGGCTGCGTGAAGCAGGTTTGGGTTGGATCAAGCGAGATCTCCGTGACGGCAATATCGGTCTCGTCGAGCACGTCGGAAATGCAGCGGGAGATCCATCGGTAGTCCAACGGGGAATGCTCGCGAACACTCTCCACGTCGACGCGCCAGGCCTCCCTCTGTGCGTGGTGCGCGGTTTCCAGACGGCGTCTTCTCGCGCTAATCTCACGCTCATTCAACCTTTTCTGGGCGACCTCGGCGTCGAGCGCGAGCAGCGTGCGCCCAGGATTCCCCGCCAGACCTATATCCGTCGGGAATCCGCGTATCGGGTAATCCTCGTACAGCGGATCGTTGTCGATCTGGATCACGGTCGTGTTGGCTTGGGGCTCGGCGTGTTTGGGGAACCATGGGGCATCGGTTTCGATAGCCACGATGACGTCGGCTTTACCCACTAGGGTGCTCACGTCGTACCCCTGATGCAGTGAATGATTCTGAGGAAAGTTCAGGTGCGTGCCCCAGGATTCGATGACCGGGATCGCAAGACGTTCGGCCAAGGTCACCAGTGCCTCGACGGCCTCGGGGTCACGGCCCAGGGACGAAGTGATGATCAGCGGGTCGGTTGCTTCGGAGAGTATTTCTGCCGCTCGCTCGAGTGCCTCGCGAGCCGGCAGCGTTGGCAAAGAGGGATTAAGCCGGGTCACTGCACTGAAATCCACTTCGGGCAGTGCCTCACCCGAGACGTCCAGTGGCAGCGTCAGGTAGACGGGACCCGACGGCTCGTTGCGCGTGA
>Ga0310121_10005969_pt1 | contig 10329 bp, 7 predicted proteins | sample CB27_Tmax_986_MG_FD_203504 | JGI IMG/M metagenome (GOLD analysis project Ga0310121, IMG submission 203504) | Marine microbial communities from Western Arctic Ocean, Canada - CB27_Tmax_986 | ecosystem: Environmental > Aquatic > Marine > Oceanic | place: Canada: Western Arctic Ocean | collected... | reverse complement strand
ATTCGCGGATCTCGGGACAAACCTCGCTGGACAGCGAGATATAAAGATCCGGGAAGTGCTGCAAAAGAATCTCGCGTATGCGCGACTCATGTGCCGGATTGGCATAGGCATGCAACAACCCCACTGCAACGCTTTCAATGGATTCGGTCTCGATGCGTTCGATCAGCGCATTCACGGAAGACTCATCCAAAGCTTGTAAAACCTGGCCGCGGAAATCAACCCGCTCACGCACGCTCCAGCGTAGCGCACGTGGCACCAGCGGTGGATTGCGATTGGCGTCAAAGTTGTACTGGTCAAAGCGGTTTTCGTAGCCGATCTCCAGCGAGTCGCGGTGTCCATCGGTCACCACCAGCGCGGTTCGCGCGCCGCGCCTTTCGATCAGCGCATTGGTCGCCAGTGTGGTGCCGTGGGTAATCAGGGCCACATCGGCTGGTGCTACTACGGCTTGCGATAGCAGTTGCGAAACACCCTGCATGAAGCCCTCGGCCGGATTGGCCGAGGTGGTCAGTACTTTTGCGGTGTAGCGTGTAGTCCCGACCTGCAAAACCGCGTCGGTAAAGGTGCCGCCGATATCAACGGCAATACGTGGCGCGGTACTCATACAGATGCCTCCAGCATAATGCCGAGGTGCCACTCACCGTGAGCCATTAGGCCTGTCATAACATGCAATGTAATTTGACATGCGAAATCCTTTTTCAGATCTGGCTTGGGCGAGGCTTTTGCTGGCGGTATGCCAAGGGATCAGGTGTCGAGCAAAGCTATTCAACACCTGATTCTTATCAATAGCGTTTGAATTGTAGCGTTTTGTAGAGCAAGACTCATGCCTGACAAGGTTAGAAACTGTCTTTCAATTCCCGGGTGCGGGTGAACACTTCGACATCAGAAGCGCCGACGAGTCCCACGGTCTGTTGCAGGTTTGAGCTGTGAGGTCTCAGGAAGGGGTTGGTTTTTCTCTCCAACGCCAGCGTAGTTGGAACAGTGGGTTCGCCGCGTTCGCGGGCCGCGCTGATCTGGACGTCCCGCGCTACCAGGTCGGTATTACCTGGCTCTACCGAGAGCGCAAAGCGCGCGTTCGCCTGGGTGTACTCGTGCGCGCAGTAGATCAGGGTCTGGTCCGGCCAGGATAAGATTTTCTGCAGCGAGTCCCACATCTGTGCGGGTGTGCCTTCAAAGAGTCGCCCGCAGCCCAATGCAAACAGGGTGTCACCAACAAAGGCGACCCCTGCCTGTTGACAGTGATACACAATATGGCCTCTGGTATGTCCAGGCGTATCGTGTACAGTGAACTGCCACTCCCCCAGCGTCACCGTATCGCCTTCGCCCACCTGGCGATCAATCCCCGGGATGCGCCCGGCATCGGCACGTGGCCCAATAATCTCGCAGCCGGTTTTTTCCTTTAGCGCCAGGTTACCCCCAGCATGGTCATCATGGTGGTGGGTGTTAAAGATAAAATCCAGTCGCCAGCCTTTTGTTTCCAGCGCCTGCAGGATCGGCCCGGTGTCGGGGGTGTCGATGGTTGCGGTCAGCCCGCTGACGGTGTCATGAACCAGATAGCCGTAGTTATCCGAAAGGCAGGGAATCTGCTGTACCTCAAGAGTGGTCGTCATGGGTCAAGCCTTGTGGTGGCCGCTGATCGAGGCGTGTAGCGGTTTGGTTGTTTCGAAATCTGTTTTTTGCTGTTCAGTTGCCTCGCCCTGATAGTCACGCTTCCATTCATCGTAGGCCATGCCATAGACGAGTTCCCGTGCAGCGTCGTAATCCACAGGCACCCCTTGGTCCTGGGCGGCTGCCATGTACCACTTGGACAGGCAGTTTCGACAAAAGCCTGCGAGATTCATCAGGTCAATGTTCTGCACATCGGTGCGTTGCTGCAGGTGTGCTACCAGCCCCCTGAAGGCAGCGGCTTCAAGCTGGGTGCGTGAATCTTCGTCCATATTTGTCTCCTTAAGCTGTGATGGCCAACAGGCGCAGAGGCACTGTTGCGCAAATGGTAGCGCCTCGTGACTGGCCTGTTGCAGGATCGGTCCACCGAGGGGGGATAATAGCAGTCAAAAAAAGGCGCGCCAAAAGCTGAGGTTATGAGGGTGAAAAGCGCTAGTGGCATCTGTAGTCAAGTTCAATATTCGACCCGCTAGTACGCTCATTGCCATTGTTCGATTAGTTGCCTTGGCTCGATTCTATTGACGTGGTGACAGTGCGACCACCTTCACCGATAAGACTGAACGGTGCCCAGAAAATAGGATGGGCATAGGCGAACGCAACCTTACCGGTTTTCGGTTCTATGTAACCAGGTCCGTCAATCAGATCAACCATAGTCTGTCTCAACGCCTCAGCACGGCTCATGTTGGCGTCTGCCAGTTGTTTCCTGAATAGACCTGTTGTCAAAGCTCTGGCCGACGTGGTTTCTACCGGCCAGTTGCTGACCAGCAGCGCCCGGGCACCGGCGTAGAAGAAGGCTCGGCCCAGGCCCGAAATGGCTTCAGCCCCGGCCCCCTCACCAGCGCCAGTGTTACAAGCCGATAAGATCACCCAGTCTGCGTTCAATTGCAAGCCTAACACTTCACCCATCATTAACAGTCCATCCTCTTCACCACCCACCACTTCAGGGGAGGATAACGCAAGCGCCGGCTGTACGAGCCCGTCCAGATCACCCGGAATCAGCCCATGAGTGGCGAAAGCAATCACCCTGTAATTTGAAAGGTCCAAACTCTTGACCTGGGATTCGCTGGCAGCTTCACCGAAGAATACATCCCGGTTCAGATCAGCCCGCAGGGCGCGGGCAATCTCGTTCACCTCCTCGCGCGTGTCTGGTAACGGTGGCAGCACACTGAGATCAACGCTGGTCATCGCGTCGAGATTTTCAAACTTAATCAGGCCGCGTAACCTGACCGATATCCCCCGTACCCCAATTTTGCTTTCAGCCGCTGTTGCCGCGCTGACTTGCAGTGCTGCCACCACCTGGGTCTGCTCGGTCGAGAATACAGGGTCAGCAAACCCGACAAAGGTACGCCGGTTTGGCTTGCTGGGAGGCATCGCCCTCAAGGTGTGCAAGGCCCCAACCGAAGGCAATACCGTAACGCTGTGCGTGCGTGCTAGCCAGCGAACTTTCCGGTACCCGGAAAATAATGTTTCGCTTTTATCTACCAATTTGATTTCCTTTGTTGGGAGAACCGACAGCGGGAGATAACCTAGTGCACGGTGCGGTACGATGATCAGATGTTTCTTCTGCCACCAGGCCGGCGCGACTGGCTCGAGCAGTTGTTGATACAGTTCATACGCTATGCCCAGATCGAATGGCGGGATGTCCCGAAGCGTGCTTGCGTTGGGTGCGAGTGCCAGACGAATCTCATCGACCTGGCCCCCGAGTTCGTCCGCCCCCAGTTCGATTGCAACGAAAGCCGGTGCACCAGTCTTACTGACTACCCAGGCAAAGGAACGTTCCCGGCCGACAAAGAATGCGAGCAACGCCTCGTCTGGCAGTAGAACAGACTGCGCCTGGGCGAGGGACGGTGCTGTGGGATTGATGAGTTCAGCGTAATCGGGAAAGTTGGCTTCGATTTCTGCCATCAGGGCCGAGCGCGCTTGACTCAATCGACTGATGCTGGTCTTCAAGTCCTCGATCACACCCGGGTCCTGTTCGTCGCTTGCTTGGGTAAGGTGGTCGGACAGCAAGCCGCGCATGGCGCTGATCTGTTTCAGTGCATCCTGCTCCCGGCGCATCAGTTGGGCCAGTGCTGGATCCTTTGCCGCCGCCCGGGCACTGCTCTTGTCGAGTGCACCCTGAACAGTCCGACCACGAGCATGGTCTGCCAGTTCGAAGGCTTTTGACAGGTACTCTTGGGACAGTGCCGAGGTGGGAACTCTGGCGTACAGATGAGCCAGTAAGACAATATATTGTTCCAGAACCAGGGCCAGTCGGGCCTCGTGGACCATTCCCAAAGTGTCGTCATCACGGGACCTGCGCGCGCGAGTGCGCAGGATGGGTACTGTCTCCCTGAAACGAAGCAGCGCTTGCTGATGTTCCCCCTCAGCAGTTTCCATGACGGCTAACAGGGCCCCTAACTCGGCGGCCTCCGGGTGCTGATAACCCAGGGCCTGGCGCTTGGTCGTGTAAGCTTGTTCCAGAACGATACGGGCACGCTCGACATGGTTCGAGCGAAATAAAGTCAGGGCGTAACTGGGATTCTGATTGAGCAACCGCTCCCGAGCCATAGGATCATCAGCAAGCGCGGTTTCAATGTATCCGTAGAGGTCGCTCGCACCCTCCCAATCTTCGCGCAAGACCAGAATATCGGCCAGCAACTGATAGGTTTCCTGAAGAGCAAAAGAGTTTATGGGCGCGTCAATAGCCCGCCAGATCTCGAGGGTTGTGTCGGCCAGTGTCCCGGCCTCATCGAAGCGGCCCTGTTCCAGTAGCGTCCTGGCAAATCCGGTGGTCGCCGCTGCCGTCACGTTGGAATAACGCCCAAAACCTTTTACCGACTCTGAGATCATTTCCCGCCAAATAATCTCAGCTTCCAGCGGACGTTCCTGGCGGATCAGGTTGCTGCCAAGCAGATATAGGTGCCACAGATGGACTCTGAGATTGAGTTTGGGGATAAGAATGCGCTCGCCGTAGTTCGGGATATCTTTGTGTTGGCGAAAGTTTTCCAGCGCCTTACGGTACAGTACCTCGCCGGCTTGAAGTTTTCCGAAGGTCGCCAATAGGTGTGCTTCGGCGGCCCAGATCTGACTCTGCAATTCATCCCATGTAACGACTTCCCAGTACTTCCGGTTCTTCTGTTCCTTCGCCCAGGTTTCCTTTGCTTGATTCAGTAACTGTTCTGCGTTCTGAAGATCGTCATAATCCAGATAATAGTGAACTAACAGGATTCGGATTATCAGTTGTTCTGCTTCTGGATATTTCGCTTTAGCAGCGACAGCCATAGCCTCCTGAAATAGAGTTTTCGCCTGTATTGCCGAGCCAATCTCCATTTCGGCATCTGCTGTTACCGTTAGCATTCCAGCATATTCGTGTGCTTGCATTTGACCTGACGCATAGCTTCTACGGCCATGCTCGACAGCCAGTCGGTAATCTTCAATCTGCTGCCCTGAGCGGCCAACCAACTGCGCAGCATCGGCTCGCGTGCGGTAGAAGTTCGCCAACTCCCGCTGGTTGGTGCGCTCAGGTGGCGTTGCATCAGCACGGACGCGCTGCTCTTCGATCTCCTTCAAGCTCTCCTTGCGCTTGCCGTCCAGGATGCGGGTTATATCCCGAATCGTCCTGGGGGGTGGAACATACCCGGCCTTTGCCAGGCTGGCTGTCACCTTTTTGGCTTCTTGGAGCGACATGGGCTCGGGTGTCACCTCGTCATCGCCTGTCCCAACAGTCACTAAATCGCCTTCTTTCTCACATAACGACATAACGAGCTCAAGACTTTGGGCATCCACCAGCAGCACCCCGTGAAATACAGCATCGTTGACCAACCCTTTTTCGACAACAGCTCTTTTCATTTTATTGGTTATCGCGGCGGACCTGACACATATACATGCAGCAAACTTTTTGCTCCAAGCATCTCCCCCCCAGACATCTTCGGCAGTTTTCTTGACGGCCTCGGCAAACGCCTGGTCGAGTGGGGATTTAGCCAAAGGCACTTTTTTCTGTTGATGTGTATCCGCTACCGACTCTGTCTGTGGTATTGAAGTTGGCGCTAAATCTTCTTCCAAGTTATGTTCGCGAGCCCCGAGCCCCGATGTCATGTAAAAGACAGTTCCGACAGCCAACGCTAATCTCATTGGCAGTACGGATAACCGATGGCGAGGGCCGGCGCGGATTGCCGGCGGGCAGGCATGTAGAAGGGAACTAAAGTGCGCACTCAGCATCGTCCTACTCTAACTCTTGTTTGAAAATAGGATCTCATATCGGGCGATCTGTGATCCAGGATTTAACCGGTTTTCAATCTAGATTGTTTCCGGTGTTGTTTTGTGGGGGAGATGAGAAACATTCTGTGGGATAGATGCTGCCGATCACCGGCGGGCTGGGCCTGAGATAAGAGATGACCCTGGACCGTCTGCCCGGCCCCAGTGATAAAGTGGCGCAGATCAGCGAGGCCCAAGACCTGGCCATTGTCCGGCGGTTGTCGGGGCCGCTCAATCACAGCCTGCTCGTGGTCTCGCCTCGCGTACCACGTGCAGTCGTCGATTTTTCTCTAGGGCGGTATGGTTGGGGCAGTTGCCTGATGCGTTATCATCGCGCGCCATGAGCTTGTTTTTGTCATCGATCAGCAGCGTTTCATCTTCTCGGCAGTTATGTCGAGCCGGTGCCATCGCATCGTTATGCATGGGCTTATTAGCCGGCTGCGCAAGCTCATCGAGTAGCGGCATTGAACTTTCAGTGTCCCGAGGTGATGGTACCGGCAGTTATGCTGGTACCTATGTTGGCACCCTTTCTTTGACCTCTACGGCTGATGTGGTGGCGGTTGGTTCGGCAACAGATCATCGTATCGAGGCGGTCTCGGTTCAAGTGACCGCCGACGGGCTGGCATTTGTCGAAGTGCATGACGTGCGGATTTCTGGTGTGGTCGATAACGCCGGCAACTGGGGCCTGCAGGTATCGATTAACGATCTGCGTTCCCTGATCAGTGATACCAACATCGATCGGCTGAACGATGCCGGCTGCCCTCTTGGAGCTAAGGCGGCACGCATACAGGGAGTGATCAGCCCACCCAATCTCAGTGCTGATGTCAGCGGGCAGCTAAAGTGCAAGCGCGCTGAAGTCACCGTTGCTACCCTGGTTACCGCCGGCACTCTGACCGCATCCTCGCAATAAACATATGGAGAGTTTGTTTGTCGGTTGCGGCTATGTCGGCCGCCAGGTTGCCCACCGCGAACGTGACGACGGCGGCTCGGTAGGTGCCGTGGTGCGCACCCCGACCAGTGCCGCGGTACTGGGTGCTGAAGGCATTGAAGCGGTCAGTGCAGACCTTGATACGGAAATAACGCTTTCGGTGCCAGTGACTGACAGGGTGCTGTACTGGTTCGCACCACCACCGCCTGATGGCAGCCAGGATCTGCGCCTGCGAAATTTGACGCGACGTCTTTTGGCAGATGGTCAGGCACCGTCGCGGGTGGTGTTGATCAGCACCACCGGGGTATACGGTGATTGCCAGGGGGCATGGGTGACCGAGGAGCGAGCACTGGCGCCGCGAACCGATCGTGCACGGCGACGTGTGGATGCCGAGATGGTCATGCGCAAATGGTGTGATGCCCTGGGGATAGCGCTGGTGGTGCTTCGGGTACCGGGTATTTACGGTCCGGGTAAATTGCCGCTGAAGCGGTTACGAGCCAGGCAGCCGGTACTCGCGCCGGCGCTTTGCCCCTGGAGCAACCGGGTACACGTCGAAGATCTGGTCCGCGCCTGTCTCGCAGCCGCGCGGATCGGTGAACCACGTTCGGTCTATAACATCAGTGACGGGGACCCCTCAACCATGGCTGACTTTTTCTTTCAGGTTGCCGATGCAGTTGATCTTCCCCGCCCGCCAGTGATCGATGCCGAGACGGCGCGCTCGCAGTTAAGCCCCGAGATGCGCTCCTACCTGGCTGAGTCCAAGCGCATAGATAACACCCTGATACGCGAACACCTGGGAGTCGTGATCCGTTACCCGGGACTCGCCATGGGCCTGGCACAGATCGTACCCGGCTGAGCCAGCGTTGGTTGTGCTAGAAAAGCCGGAACAGCTGTCACTGCCGTCATGGCGTAAATGAAGTGCCCAACCAAAGCGTGTTCGCGGGTCACCCTGGTCTGTTGACAGGCTCCAGCAAGGGGTCCATCAGTCGGCGCCACCATGGGGGAATCAGCGCCGGCCAGAACAGGGCGTAGTAGCCCGCAGGGAGTGTGGGTGCATCGGGGCAAGGTTGCAGCGCCCAGAAATGTCGCCCCGGGTGCAGGTGGTGTGCGGGATGGCGAGTTAATTCCAGCAGTGTCCAGCGTGACCAGCGCGCCTCTGTCTGCCAGGAATGCAGTGCCGTCACCGGAGTGCCTTGCTCGCGGCGCAACCCGTAATGTTGGATGTAGTTGACGTATTCCAGCATGAAGATGCCGATCAGCGCCTGGCCGACAAAAGCCAACGCGACGCTGCCCGACAGTCCCTGCCATATACCGATGACCAGGATACTCTGGAGCACTAAACCGCGCAGCACCCGGTTGAAACGTTGCTGCGACCCACTGCGCCCGGCGAGTAACCAGGCGCTCTTAAACTGGGCAGGGATGGTGTATGCCAGTTGTTGCCAGAAGTTGCGTTCCCGCGGCGCGCTTGCCGGGTCGGTGTCAGTCGCAACCGCCGGGTGATGATGGCGATTGTGCTCAATCGTGAAATGCAGATAAAGCGTCAGCAGCAGATTCCAGCGTCCGAGCCAGTGATTGATTGATCGCGCGGAGTTGTGGCCCAGGTCATGCGCCACGATGATGCCGCTCGAGCCACTGTTGATCCCAACACTGAGCATAGCGACCCAGGTGGCGGCCGTATTACCATCGATTGCAGAACGCCAGCACAGCGCCACAATCACGCTGGTGTGCAACAGTACGTGTATATAAAGCAGCAGCGAAAGGCCTTGCCCATCGCTACGCACTGCCCGTGCTGGTGCGGGTCGGGCCAGGGCGAGATCCACAAGCGGGTAGAGCACCAGCACTAAGATGGCGCCAGCCGCTGGTTGACCTGCAACGATGCCCGTCAGGGTAACCAGTGGGGCGATCAGTCCCAGCAGGTGCCATGCCCCAGATTCGGGGGTCGCCGTCGGCCCCAGGGTAGCAGTTGTCGGCGCTGGGGTATTGCTCATTGCGTTTGGGCGAGCCTCAGCGTTCGTAGGACTCCCGTCGTGCGGCATCGGACAGTACGATCAGGTACTGCAGCGGGTCAGGCAGGGTCATCTCACGCGCACCGGCCAGGGATTCACAGCCGGCATAACTGACCGCCGAGCGTAGATGGCCGCGAATTCGGTGGAGGATATCGACCACACCACCGCGGTAGGGCACCTGGATTTCCTGACCCTCCGGCGGTGTCGCCAGCGCCGCATCCACAGCTTCAGCGTCCTCGCCGTCGTAGAGCGATTCCATCACGGCTTCAGGGGAGGTCATGCCGCGGTATATCTTCTTCTTACTGTGGGTCGCAGGATCCTCGATCACCCGTCCTGGCGCTTCATCGGTACCTGACAGCGCGCTTCCGAGCATTACGGTGTCAGCACCGCAGGCAAGTGCCAGGAAGATATCCTTGTCGTGACGCACACCGCCATCTGCCATGATGGCGATCTCGCCACCCACCGCGCACCAGGCCTCGCGAATGGCCTGTAGTTGCGGTACTCCGGCCGCAGTCTCAAGGCGTGTCCGGCAGCCCCGACCCGGACCAACACCCACTTTGACTGCATCAGCCCCCAGATCACGCATGAATTGAGCGCCTGCACCCGTGGCCACATTGCCGCAGACCAGCGGTACGTTGGGAAACTGCGCGCGCAAACGCTCGATCCCGTTTTGCATGACCTGCGAGTGGCCGTGAGCAATATCCACAAAAAGGGAGTCGGCACCGGCTTCGAGGAGTGCCTGGGCGCGCTCTAAAAAATCCCCGGAACAGCCAACAGCCGCTCCCGCGAGTAGCCGACCCTTGGCGTCTTTGCTGGCAAATGGGCGCTCGCGTAAAAAGCGCACATCCTTGCGTGTGATGAGCCCATGGATACGTTGCTCATCGTCGATCAGCGGCAGTCGCTCGATGCGCCCATCAAACATGATGCGTTCCGCTTCTTCGGTGGCCACTTGTGGTCCTGCGGTCTTTAACTGGGCCAGTGGCGTCATGAAGTGGTCGACAATCTCGCTGTCCTGCGAGCGGTCCCACGGAATATCTCGACGGGTCAGTACACCAGCGAGAATCGTGCTACCTGGCGAAGTTTCAATCAGAATGCCGTTGATCTTGTACTTGCGCGCGAATGCGCGGGCCTCACCGATCGTAGAGCCGGCGGGCAGTGTGCGGGGGTGTTCAATCACCGCGCTGTGGCTGCGTTTGACTCGTGCCACAGTATCACTTTGGCGCTCAATGCTTTGCCCGCGGTGAACAACGCCTAATCCGCCTTCAAGTGCCATGGTCTGTGCCATGTCACCGCCGGTGACGCTATCCATATTGGACGAGATAATGGGTAATTCCAAGGCAATGGCGTGAGTCAGACACGAACTCAGCGGTATAGCAGCGCGGCTGGCAGTAACACCCATTTGCGGGCGAAACAGAAAGTCGTCAAAGGTTTTACCGATCCAGAGGGGATCGAGGGATTGCTTATTCATGGCGTGGGTTGGGCTAGTGACGCCCGGTC
>Ga0310121_10005968_pt1 | contig 10329 bp, 6 predicted proteins | sample CB27_Tmax_986_MG_FD_203504 | JGI IMG/M metagenome (GOLD analysis project Ga0310121, IMG submission 203504) | Marine microbial communities from Western Arctic Ocean, Canada - CB27_Tmax_986 | ecosystem: Environmental > Aquatic > Marine > Oceanic | place: Canada: Western Arctic Ocean | collected... | reverse complement strand
TATACTGACCGCGTGAACGCATGGCTCCCTCCTTGGAGATGACGTGTTTTGACGACTCAAGTCATGTACCAGAGGGAGCTTGCGTTCACCCATAGCAATTGGCTGTATTTGGAACTACTGACATTAAGTAGTTGTTCGATTTGTCATTAGTTCCGCGGCAGGTTGCGCCGCCGCTCAACGACTTCATTTATCCGCATGTCGAGGTGAACGACCAACCGTGGCCGCGGGAACAGGTTGCACTGGGATTTACCTGCCAGGAGTCTGTAGTGAGCCTTTGGCACGTCGCCCTTCGCGGACGGGCCATGGATGGATTGCCAAACGCCGTCGCGTGGAAAACTATTCGCCGATGAGTTAGAATGAGACGCGAGTTAGACATCGTCGCTCTTTGGCGGGCTGGGAGTTCAGGTATGAGACACATCGAACGAATCTGTTTCGGCTTGTTGGTTGCCGTCGCTACGGCAGGTTCCCCCTTTAGTGAGGGTGTGGCCATGGGTAACGACGACGATCTCGACGCATCAAGATTCACCGACGACGACCGAGCCTGGTGGTGCTTTCAACCAATTGACGATCCACCGGTACCAGAGGTGTCTTTGCCGGCTGGGGGAAATGCGGTTGACGCCTTCGTCATAGCCCGTTTGCAAGCCAGTGGCCGCGAAGAAAAGGGTCTCCGCCTGGCGTCCGCGGCGGAGCCATTGGCTCTGTTGAAACGGGCCAGTTTCGACGTGACTGGTTTACCAGCCAGTCCCGACGAGATCATCGCCTTTCACGCCGCGGCTGAACGAAATTTCATCGCGGCCACGGCCCATCTTGTGGATCGGTTGCTCGCCAGCCCCCACTACGGCGAACACGGGGCCCGACATTGGCTCGATCTCGTGCGGTATGCGGACAGCGATGGTTACAAGCAAGACGATTTTCGCCCGCATGCATATCAGTACCGCGACTATGTCATTCGATCGCTGAATGAGGACAAACCGTACGATCGTTTTGTTATCGAACAGTTGGCCGGTGATGAAGTCGACCCAGGCAACCGTGAAGCGTTGGTGGCGACGATGTTTCTTCGGCACTGGATCTACGAATACAACCAGCGCGACGTGGAGTTCCAGTGGCAAACGATCTTGAATGACATCACGGAGACCACCGGCGACGTCTTCTTGGGAATGGGCTTGGAATGTGCACGCTGCCATGACCACAAATTCGACCCAATCCTCCGCCAGGACTACTACCGCCTCCAGGCGTTCTTCGCTGCACTGCTGCCCCGAGAAGACCAGCCGCTGGCCAGCGCGGCCCAACGGGCGCGGTATCACGAGGAGCTTCAGTCCTGGGAAGCAGCCACCGAACCCATTCGCCGCCGACTCTACGAAATCGAGAATCCGATCTTGCTTGAGCATGCCGATGGTGAGGGTTTTAGAAAGTTCGTGCGGGAAATTAGGTCTTTGATTCGTAAGCGCGATGTCGATCGCGAGCCCCACGAGCAGCAGATCGCGATGATGGCGTCGCGACAGTTTACGGTCGATCGGAGTCAACTGGCCGAATGGATCGACGGCGATCTAAAACCCGAGTGGGAGACGCTCCGCGGGCAGCTGGCGGAATACGACGCGCTCAAGCCCTCGCCTCTGCCGACCGTGGAATTTGTCGTGAGTGATGTTGGGCCCGTGGCCCCGGTGACGATGATCCCAGACGAACCAGATGGCGCGCCGGTAGAACCAGGGTTTCTTACGTTGTTGAATCCGAGCGCGGCGTTGATTGAAAGCCCGCCCGTGGCGCTGCGATCGACAGGCCGCCGAACGGCACTGGCCCGTTGGATAGCATCGCCGGACAATCCGCTAACCGCTCGAGTCATCGTCAATCGCGTTTGGCAACAGCACTTCGGGCGTGGGTTGGTCGAGACACCGAGCGACTTTGGGCGGTTAGGTCAGTTGCCAAGTCACCCGCGGTTGTTGGATTGGCTGACCAGTCGTTTTATCGAGGGGGGATGGCGACGCAAGCCATTGCACCGGCTGATCATGACGTCGGCCACCTATCGCCAGTCGTTGAAGAGTGCGGAAGGGGAATTCGTTGGTCATGAAGCAGATGGCGATTTGCAAGTGACGAGCCAGCTGCGTTGGCAAGCCGTGTCGCGTCGACTCAGCGCCGAGCAGGTTCGCGATGCCGCTTTGATGGCCAGCGGCGAGTTGCAGCTCCAGATGGAGGGCCTGGGCGTGGAATGGGAGAAGCCGCGGCGGGCGATCTATACAAAGGCCTTACGCAACCAGATCGATCCGCTGTTAACAGCGTTCGACGCGCCGGACACGACCCGCGGCTCCGATCGCCGCCATGTGACGACGACCTCAAGTCAGGCGCTGTTGATGTTCAACGGCGATTGGCTGTTCCAGAGGGCTATCGCCATGGCTGCGCGACTGCGCGCGGAGAAGTACGGTGACGAGAAGAACGTTGGTTGGGAAGGATCGGTTCGCCGCGGATTTCTCTTGACGCTAGGCCGTCCGCCTTCGCCGGAGGAATTGGATGATTCGACTGCCTACTTGACGACAGCTGATGAGTCGACGGCGTCCGTCGATTTCTGTCATGTGCTGCTCAACTCGAACGAAATGCTTTACACGGATTAGGGGTCGTTAAAACGAATATGTTCTCTAACATCAACCTGCCGCTGTCACGACGTGAGATGTTGACCACTGGCGGTGCGGGTTTCGGCGCCGTGGCACTGGCCCAACTGCTCGAGGAACATGGCGTGGTCAACGCGGCCATGGACTCGCCAGTTTTGCGATCCACTCGCCATCATGAGTCCCCAGCCAAAAGCGTGATCTTTTTATTCATGGAAGGGGGTCCGAGTCACATCGATCTGTTCGACCCCAAGCCGGCGATCAGGAGACTGGCGGGCCAGCCGCTGCCGGCGAGTTTCGAGCGGGTGATCACGGCGATGGGCGAATTTGAGTCGCCCGTATTGCCGGACCGTCGTCGATGGAAGCGGCACGGGCAAAGCGGGCTATGGATATCGGATTGGTTGCCGCACATCGCGACCTGCGCCGATGAGCTGGCCGTCGTTCGCTCGTGCTGGACCAACGGCATCAACCATTCGGGCGGCGTCTGCCAGATGAATACAGGTATTCCACTGGCCGGTCGCCCGTCGCTGGGGAGTTGGGTCGTTTATGGATTGGGCTCCGAGAATGAGAGCTTGCCTTCGTTTGTGGTCATGCAGGATCGTAAGGATAAAGTGATCAACGGATCCAGAAACTGGAGTGCCGGATTCATGCCAGCGGTCTACCAGGGCACACGATTGGGCATTGAGGGACCACCGATCCCGAATCTGGAATCACCGGAGGGCGTGGACGACCGGCGGCAGCGTCGCAAACTGTCTCTGTTAAACGAGCTGAATCGTCGTCACGCGGCTGCTCGCACGGAGAACTCGGAGCTGGAAGCACGGATTCGCAGTTACGAGTTGGCTTTTCGCATGCAGGCAACCGCCCCCGAAGCGGTTGACCTGTCCGATGAGACGGCGGAGACCAAGCAGCTGTATGGCATCGATCAAGAAGAGACGGCGGCGTACGGTCGTAACTGTTTGTTGGCGCGGCGACTTGTGGAGCGCGGCGTACGATTCATTCAGCTCTATCACGGCTCGGGCAGCAAATGGGACGCACACAAGGGGATCGAGGAAAACCACGCGAAGATGTGCCGCGCGATGGACCTGCCGGTGGCGGGACTGATCAAGGACCTGCGGCGTCGTGGGCTTTTGGACGAGACGTTGGTCATTTGGGGCGGTGAATTTGGCCGCACGCCGATGAGCGAACAGGGTGACGGTCGCGATCACAATCCGACTGGATTCACCATGTGGATGGCAGGTGGCGGAGTTCGAGGCGGCCAGACAATTGGCACAACGGATGAAGTCGGACTGTACGCCGTCGAGGACCGGCAGCATGTGCATGATCTGCATGCCACGATTCTGTATCTGATGGGCGTCGATCATCGGAAACTTGTCTATCTTCACAAGGGCAGGCCCGAGCGGATTGATCTGAATATGGGCAAGGTGTGCAGACAACTGCTTTCTGCCTGAACCGTTATTTTGATCGTTCGCAGTGGCCGCATCCGGCTGGTATCGGCCAGCCGGAATGCCGTGCGAACTCGACGCGGCACCTTCTCGACAAACACCTCGAAAAGAGATTCAGGGAGGTAGTTCGAGCTTTCCCGCTGGCGCGGCAGACAAATAAGGCAACGGATGGACAATACCGGCCGAAAGTCGTGAGACCCATACGTACCTTTGATCAAACCCAACACAGCTGATAGACTCTCTGCTAACCAGGAACACGTTTTGGACTGACTCAATTTGGGGTTAGGGCGTGATCGTTCTTTCTCCAAGTCGCCTCTTTTCGTATTGCTGGACCGCCAGCGGGCGAAATTGGCGAGTGAATCTTACCGTGGACGACTATTTTAAACCGTATGAAGGCATTGAGCTGCAGCGTCGCATGGTCAGCGATCGTATCCGCACCGATGCATTTGCCCAGGCGATCCGCGAGGTGGTCCGACCTGATGATGTCGTCTTGGACGTGGGAACCGGAACTGGAATCCTAGCCATGCTCGCTGCCCGGGCTGGCGCCCGCCAGGTTTACGGCATCGAACAAACGGAAATGGCCGAGGTGGCCGCCGATCTCGTGGACGCTAACGGCCTGAGCGATAAGGTGCGGATTCTCAACGGCCAGGCGGAAGATTTGCAGCTCCAACAGAAGGCGGATGTGATCATCAGCGAATGGCTTGGCAATGCCGCCTTTGTCGAAAGAATGCTGGACACCGTGATCGCCGCGCGTGACAACAACCTGGCCACGTCCGGACGGATGCTCCCCTCGAATGTTCGACTGCTTTTGGCTCCATTGGACGATCCAATCCTCTACAACGGCGACGGCCCTGGCTTCTGGCGGAATCCGATCAACGGACTCGACTTTAGTAGCCTGCAACCACTGGAGCTCGCTCAAGGACGTGTCGTGCAAATCCGTCTGGAAACGGCCTCCGTGTTAGCACCCAGTCAATCGTTAGTGGAGCTCGATCTCATTATCGCCGACGCGGAGGATGCATGGGTGGACGGCAAGCTGGAATTCGTGGCCATACGCGACGCCCATCTCAACGGCTTCGGTGTGTGGTTTGAGGCGGAACTTTCCGAAAACGTCACGTTGGACACCGGTCCTTATAGTCCGGAGACCCACTGGATGCAGACCTACATGCCCTTTCTTCCTCGACCCGTACAGGCCGGCGAACGGTTTGAAGTCAATTTTGCATTGGCTCGCGATCCCGACCCGGCCGAAATCCGCTTCATCACGCTGACACTCGGCGTTGGCGATCACCAGCAAGACTACGCTATCGAGTAACCAAAACGAGCGAACAGTGGCATCGACCCATGGGAACTGGTAAGAAATGACTTGTTCTTTTTCTTAAAACTCGAAGCACGAATATCGAAATCCGAAACAAATACAGATCACCTTAATTCAAATTATCCAAACGTCGCGGGCGCGGAAAACACTGTGATATGCGGAGTATTGAACAATTGATGTTTTTAAATTGTTTCGGATTTCGATATCTGGATTTCGAGACGTCGTCCCTTTAAAACGGACGGTTTATTTCTTAACACCGCCTTAATCGATGGCCGGATGATATCCTATCGCCTCGGTCTTGATCCGATAGAGGCCGCCGCCAGCGGAAATGTAGAGCCGGTTGCGTTCCTCGTCACGACCGAAGCAACAGTTGGTAGGTAGGTCGTCCGTTTCAATAAAACCGAGTTCTTGACCTTCGGTGGAATAGATGTGAATCCCATGTCGGCTCTCCGATCGCACGGCCGCGTAAATCCGTCCCGCGGTATCCATCGTCATGCCGTCCACACCGACCTGGTCGCCGAAGTCAACCAGGACACGGCGCGTGCCCAAAGAACCATCCGGTTGGACTGGAAACGCATTGAGCGTCATCCGCCCCCTTCGGGGTGGTGGTTCAATGTCCGCCCGCGCCGAACCGTTATCAGTTTCCGCGATGTAGATCGTCTTCTGATCCGGGGACAGGATGATGCCGTTCGGCTTGTCGATCGATGACGTTGCGATCCGCGGCGTGCCGTCCGGATCAAGCCGATAGACGTCAAAGCGATCCAACTCCATTTCCTCCGAGCCTACATACTTGGGATCCGTAAAATAGATTCGCCCAGCGCGATCGATCACCAGATCGTTCGGAGAGTTGAAACGTTTGCCGTTGAAGCGATTGACGATCACGTCCACTTGGCCATCCGGCTTGAATTCAACCAGTGCCCGATGCCCGTTTAATGGCGAAGCACAGCAGCCGATCAAGCGGCCCTCGCGAGTGAACATCAAGCCGTTTCCCATGCCGCTGTCCGGACAACGCACGGTGGTTGCTCCAGATCGAGGATCAAACCTCATGACCCGCGCGGGACCTGCCTCGAACGGTTGGGTAAAATCCGTGAAGTACATGCAGCCATCTGGACCAGCGGCCACGCCTTCGGTGAACCCGCCCTCGTCCCAGAGCGTTTCCAGCATCTCTCCGCTGGCCAGAATCCGCCCCTCCCCTTCGAAAGCGTCCCCTTCGATAACGTCCCCCTCGATAACGTCCCCCTCGATAACGTCCCCCTCGATAACGTCCCCCTCGATAACGCGGTCCCGTGCGAAAACAGCCGAGACAAGCACGGCGAAAAACAGGCCGGTCAATGAGGTGCGGGAAGCGAGCATGGATCAACACTCCTGAATAATGTTCGGTCTACACAGCTACCGTACATTGTATCGTCCTTCGCAACGGCGCGCTGGGTGCAACATGAAGCTCGCGTGACGTTACCGCTGGTGCCCCCGAAATATCCGCTTCACGACCTCTCCGAGCGGCCGCACGCAACGATCAGCTGCCGCGCGCTTGGAGCTTTTGCTGGATCCATTGGGATGCTACGTGGTATAGATGTTGGCCGATCGAATCGGCACGGGGGCGGCAATAAATCGCGCCGATCTGCCCAGCACGAAGTTGCACGCTTTCCATTGGATTGAGTTTGACGATGCCGGTAAACGGCGGAGCGAACAGTTCGCAGGCGTCGCTCGGGGAGTCCGACCTGTTTTGGGTGTTCCTCTTGACGGGTAGAGGGCCTCCATGGATGGCTGCCATGCCCGCATGCGCTGGCGTAATCGTCGCTCGCGGATTGATTTTCTCGAACTGCCCCGTCCAGATTGGTTGCCGGGGCAGGTCAATGTGGACTGAGCCACCGATTCTCAACCGGAATACGTCAATGTCGCCCTGAGATATGGAGACGCGTAACTCCTTCTGCTGCTCATTACCGATGGAAAGGAGTTCGGCTCCTGGTTCCAGGTAGCGACCGACCAACGCATCCAGGTTGCGGCCAACAATCTGGCCCTCGCAGGGTGCATGAATCGTGAGCCCGTTGACCTGCTCGCGTTTCTGTTCCAGTTGTGCCAAAAGCGCCTCGCGTCTCTTGGCCTCCGCTTGCTCGGCAGCTAATTCATGGTCTTGCTCGTGTCGGCGACCGCGGATTTTCGATTGGCGGATATCGATTTCAAGACTCTTCAAGTCCGTCGCCAATTGGCGGTTTTCCAACGTTACGAGCAGCTGGCCCGCCGCGACGATGTCGCCACTTTGCATGTGAACTTCTCGAACAAAACCAGCGGCATCCGCGCGGACGATCGTCCGCGGCGAGTACTCCACGACCGCCGGCGCACACCGCGCGCCGGGCCAAGGAACGAACATCAGGATCAACACGCTGGCGAACGTAACGGTCCCGACGGTCGCCAAGAATCGCCACCGGCGTGGTTGCTCGTTTGATTCATTGGAAATCATGTATTTGAGGAAACCGTATGTCGGGCGCCCCAGCCAAAACACGATGGCGAGGTAGGCCAACACAATCCCGGCACCATGAAACAACGTGGCTGCGGCGACCGTCAGTCCGACCGTGATGATCACCCTCCATGCAAAGGCGGCAAATCCGAACAGTCGGATGACGAGGGTCTGCCGATTTCCCCAAACGGGTAGCGATGTGCGAACTCCCAGCAGATAACGTTTGGCCCAATAACGCAAATACTGTTGGCCATTCACATAGAGATTCGGTATCGCCAACGCATCGGACAGCATGTAATAACCGTCAAACTTCATCAGTGGGTTGGCATTGAACAACACCGTTGTCAGGCTGGACATCACAATCAAGTTGTAACAGAAATGGTTTAACCAACTATCACTTGTGTTCGCCCACGTGATACTGGCCGCGGCCGCCACCAGCAGTTCAGTCACCATGCCCGCCGCCGCGACTATGATCCGGAGGCGCCTGGAACGGAATCGCCAACTGGATGTGACGTCGACATACGCCAATGGTGCCAAGAAGATAAACAGAATCCCTGTCTCACGTACCGGGCCTCCGTAGTGTCGACAAGCCACGCCATGCGCCGTTTCATGGATGAATTTCAGCATCACCCAGCAGAACCCCAGCCAAATCCAATTGCCCGGTGCGAAGATCCCCGCCGACGACGCAGCGAATCGATTCCAATCGGAGAGGACTTGGAAACCACCCAACGTGACCAAAACCAACCAGATGATGACGAACCCGGGGGAGAATAACCAACCGGCGCGATCGGCCAGCACCGCGAAGAAACGGTCCGGACGTCCCAACGGCCAACGAAACACCAGGGGATTCCACCGCGACAAGGCCTGCCGGTGTGCCAGCGTACGTGCGGAGTTGGCCAGGTTTTCCGCGCGGGAAGAGTCAACGGTGTGGGCCAAGTCCATTTCTATCAACCACCGGCAGAGCGCAGCCGCGTCGGCTTCGTTGAGGTGGTGATGGGGAATCACCGCTGCGAGGTGACTGAGTGCGTCATGCAGCGACGTTCTACCATCCAACAGTGATACAAACGTGTGTTCGGCCCATCCAAGCCGAAAAAAACGCGAGTTGTGAGGGTCTTCAACCATGTAGTACGCCCCGGCGGCGGACGTATGCGGCGTGCATACCAAATCATCGCGCAACCGAAGCCGGGCCATGCCAAGTTCAGGTACGCAATGATCAGGAAGTTGGTGCATGCGAGAGATGTCCCGATTCGGGCCGGTTGAAGTATCAAGTTTCCCGATTCGTCATGTTTCGCGATGAGAGTTAGGAACTGGTATGAAATAGCTTGTCCGTTTTCTTGAAATCCGAAATCCGAATCTCGAAATCCGAAACAAATACAAAACTCGAATGTTCAAAACCCGTAGTATCACAAAACTTGTTGTGCCCTCGACGTTTGGAACATTTGAATTTAGGTGATTCGGATTTGTTTCGGATTTCGATATTTCGTTTTCGATATTTCGTTTTCGATATTTCACCCCCTTGATACTGACAAGGTTTTTCTTAACACCTTCGTAGGACGGCTTCCTATCACCGCTCGAGGTCGCGTTCGGCTACCAACTCAACATTTTCATGAAATACTCGATAGGTCTGTGAAACAAAACCCAGCCCAACATTCGGCGTGGCGCGACCACCTTCGCGCGTCCCTTCATCCCAGGCCGTAGGCGACCGTCGGTGTTGTCCAACCTCCCCTCCGCGATGAAAGCGTTTCGCTCGTCGCGTATCTCCGAGCGCGGTTGAATCGCGTCCACCGTGGCCTGGAAAACCTCCCCGGGAAGTGCGTCGAGCCGCACATGAATGGGCTGGTCGGTCCGGATAAACGATACCTCCTCGTCTGGAACGGCCACCTCGATGATCATCTCTCCGAGCGGTGCTATTTCGAATAGTGTTTGCCCGACCGTGAGCGGAGCCCCTTCGGCGCGTTCCAAATCGCCGCTGGCCACGATCCTCGCGATGGGGCTGCGAATCTCAAGATGTTCGGCGCGGTGGTCCAGCAGCGATAGCTCCTGTTGGAGACGCTGCATCTCCAACTCGGCGATTTGGGCTTCGGCATAACTGTGTCCGACTTGGGCCGCATCTCGTTTCTTGATTGACTGGTTCATGTCTGCCATGACACTGGCTCGCTGCCACTCGATTTCACGACCGTCCATTCTGGCGACGACGTCGCCCGCCGTGACATAGTCTCCCGGATTGACCAGAGATTTTTCTAGCGTTCCATCGTGGGGCGCGGCCACAAAACGGCGGATGACCGGTTCAATCTGGCAGTCGCAACGAATTTTGTAGCGGATGGGAACCATCGTCGCCGCCAACGTCACAAGGGTGATGACCGCGGCCATGGATCCCTTTCGCGATCGTAGGAATCCACCGAACGATCTCGAGATTCTCCCCAGTCGTCCTCCTTCGAGCTGTTGTGTTTTATGGAGAGTCGTGGCGATTGGTTTCTCGGCAGCTTGTAAGAACGGCTTGCCACCTGCCAACGCCTCGGCCGA
>Ga0310121_10005967_pt1 | contig 10329 bp, 7 predicted proteins | sample CB27_Tmax_986_MG_FD_203504 | JGI IMG/M metagenome (GOLD analysis project Ga0310121, IMG submission 203504) | Marine microbial communities from Western Arctic Ocean, Canada - CB27_Tmax_986 | ecosystem: Environmental > Aquatic > Marine > Oceanic | place: Canada: Western Arctic Ocean | collected... | reverse complement strand
CTCATAGAGATCTCTTACGGGCCAACGTCATGCCGTCTCCGATCGGAACCAACGATAGTGAGACACGACTGTCAACACACAAGGCGCTGTTGAGCTGCCGGATCGCAGTGGTCTCGTCGTCCGCGACACTCCGGTCGATCACCTGCCCATGCCACAGCACGTTGTCGACCGCCACCAGCCCACCGGCGCGCAGCAGCTCTAGGCACAGCTCGTAATAGCGACCGTAGTTCTCCTTGTCCGCGTCGATCAGTGCGAAATCAAAGGTCCCGGCCTTCCCGTCTGTAACGAGAGCCTGGAGAGTGTCCGCAGCCGGGGCCAGACGTAGATCGATCTTCTCCAGGACACCGGCCTCTTGCCAGTAGCGACGTGCGATCTGCGTCCATTCGTCGCTGACGTCGCACGCGACGACCGTCCCGTCGGCCGGTAACGCGGCGGCCACCGCCAGTGTGCTGTAGCCGGTGAAGGTGCCGATCTCCAAGCAACGACGAGCGCCGATGAGCTCGACCAGCAGCCCCAGCAGCTGAGCCTGTTCTGGAGCGATTTGCATGTTGGCGCTCGGCAGGGCCGCGGTCTCGTCTCTGAGCCTACGCATGATTTCCGTTTCTCTCAACGAGACCCTCAACAAGTAGTCGTAGAGGTCATCATCGATCTCGATCGTCTTTCTCGACATCATCGGTCTCCAACATTCTCCCCAGGGTGAGGGTATTACAATGGCCAGGATTTTCGGCCCAATTACCCATGGCCGTCAACGTCGGCTCTCGACTCGGCCACTACGACGTTACCGCCCTCATCGGCGAGGGGGGGCAGGGGACAGGTCTATCAGGCCACCGATACCAAGCTGAACCGGCGGGTGGTGCTCGAGATCCTGCCTGAGCGTTTGCGGCTGCTCTTAAAGAAATGGCGGTCGCTTAAGCGTGACGCGTTCTAGGTGGCCCCTGGGCTGGATGGCGTGGATACCCAGCCCCAGTGAACGTTGCTGTACACATTAGCGCCTGCCGTGCAGTGGTATCTTGCGTACGCCCAGGGCTTAGCTTCACCTTTTTCCACGAACAGCCAATGCACTTTACGACGGACATCGGCCATGATTTCTACGTTGTGTGTTGTCGAGTCGTCAATCAGAAATTCGAGATTGATCACGCCATCTCTGGGTGCTGAAACACGTGCAACGATTGGAAATGGAGGTTTCTCTGTGTCGAACGATCCGTAGCTGAGTGCCATGTGTTCGTCATCTGGGGAAACCGCCCCTTCGACAATTGTGAGAGAAGGATGCATCATCCTAGGCTACGACGACACGCAAGCGTGAAACGAATCCTCTCGTAACCCCAGTCCCCGTTGAACCGCCCGGTGAGAGTTGACAGCTTAAGTGACAGCTTACCGAGTGGACGCCAGTGGATACAGCGGACCACACTGGAATGTGAATCGTCGAATCTCTAAGCAATAGACCTTCGTGGACGTATCCGGACGGGAGTCTCTCGAACTGGGGGTCAGGGGGTCGCTGGTTCAAATCCAGTCATCCCGCTTCGTGGGTGGCGCTATCGGTATCTCGTAGACACCCCTCTTCCCCCCGCCCCCTCTAGGAGCATGGTGTGTGTCATCACTCGGTGAGATCCGTGGCGGACGGTGTGGGTTCCGTTTCCCCTATGTCTCCCTGACTGGGGTCGAATGGAGGGGACTGGAGTAAACGCGGGTAAAGCGGAATACAGCAAGACGCGGCAATGAATCTGGCCCTACATTACGAAAGTGGTGCGCCAGTTTCGAGCGGCCGCATTCACGATATGGCGCCTAACCCACGATGGAACACCCCTTCCTTACAGTAGGGACACGACTTGCCCTCTAACTCCATCGTGTCCACGATCTCACTGGACTTGCATTTCGGACACGGCGTGATCGGGGCTTTTGAATCGACCATGAATTCCTTCTTGCAGGACAGGCAAAGGTGTTCGGCATCGTTACCGATGCAGCGTTCGAGTAACTCGTGATGCGGATGATAGGCGTATTTCTTTTTCTGCTTCACCTCACCAGCTTTCGTGATCACGGACTCGAAGTAGTAGGGATTCCCGTCATCCCAGCTCTCGATGGTGTGGTCACATTTACCGCAGACGAAGAGATATCCTTGCGCCATTCCACCTCCTAGGTGGAGATACTCTCAACACACAGCAATGCAGATGTAGACGCCGATCCTACCGCCGACCGGCGAGCGGTTCAACGGAGCTTGGATAATATTTGAGTCATTCTGACAGTTTTGGGCGTTCGGGAAACGAAAACGTCCGACGTTGAAACACGCGTTCGGCGGGAGTAATGTTGGCGGGTTGCAAGGAAAGGTTGGGTGACATGAAAGATAGAGCTTTGAAACAAGGGATGTTGGTCGAGCACAAGAAATGGGGTTTGGGGAAGATTGTGTTTGCTAGCGACAAGCTGCATGTCTTCTTTAAAGATCTGGAGGGATCTTATAAAGATGCCACCAAGCCGATTGCTCTGAGCATGAGCAACCAATTTCTCACAGTTTCAACTTCACAGTCCCATCCAGAGCTAGACAATCTTCCTCCCTTTACCCGTGATGGAAAATTGCGTGTGCCGTCTGGATTAAAAGTGACTCATTCCCAGGCGCGTGATTCATTCAGGAGAAAGTATCCCGGCGGATTTCTCGATACTAAATATCTTCAAGATGAACGTGATTACAAATTTGAAGCACACGAACTGTTTCAGAGTTCACTAGGGAATGGGTATCTGGAGAAAATGATCGAATCAGGAGACGTGATCGAAGTTGTGCAGCGACTTCAATCGATTGTGTCAAAAGTAAATCTACTTTTCCCAAACGAAGCTATGGCACTTCGAGACGGATTAAAGGATGAAGCGGGTGCCAAAGAATTTTCGAAGGCGCTTTCACACTTTCTTCATGATGCAGACAGCACTGGCTTTGACAGGCTGGTTGAAGCGATCGGGGGTCTGCCAGTAGTGAAATCTCCAGTGCTTACGTGGCCTGTTGTAACAGTCTTCCCTTTTTTGGCTGATCCAAAACGTTTCATGTTTCTTAAACCATGGGTTACACAGCAGGCTGCACAACGTTTGGCATTTGATTTGCTCTATGATGCGAAACCAAACTGGAGTACGTATTCAAATTTATTGGCAATGAGTGATTTGCTTATGAATAATTTGAGGGAGTTTGGGGTGAGAGATTACATGGATGTGCAGTCATTCATTTGGGTTGTCGGAGATAAGAAGTACTCTTTGTGAAAAGTGTTTACTGCGGCAGTCTCGCGCGCGAATGGGACGAAGCGCATCCGCGCTAACCCCCGTTCCCGTTAAACCGTCTGCCGCGTAGGTGAGTACCGATCTCGTTGGTTAAATCGTTTTTGTATTTCCTCAATACCTCCCGTGCCCGCCCTCACTTTCTACCGTAGGGTTGCAAATCAGTTGGATATCATTACGACAACGACAGGAGCTTGCTTGAAAAAACCGTCGGTAACTCACCTGACTTCGTTCGTTCCTAGCTACGATTCCGGGAGGGCTCGCTAATGGAAAGGGCCTACTACAACGCTACCTTCGCAACTTTTCTTGTTACTGAAGAGAACGAAATACTTGGTGAACTGGCTCGTCACCATGGACATGCGTTAGAGGAACGACAGCGGAATGCGTGGTTAGAAGAGATTGTGAACCTGAAAAATGCCCTAAAGGCATTTGGTTTCGGGCAAATATTTTTTGAATTTTCTATTCCCAGGATGGGTAGACGAGCTGATGTGGTTCTACTGCTCAGAGGAGTTGTGATCGTAATTGAGTACAAAGTTGGAGCGACGGCATATAACGCTGCAGATATCGAACAGGCTGAGGACTATGCCCTAGACCTAAAGAATTTTCACTCGGGAAGCCACAGGCTCCCGATCGTGCCGATTCTGGTCTCAACGCAGGCACCAGACCGAAGCTTTGACCTGGTTTGGAACAATGATCAAGTAGCTGAACCAGTGTTGGCTAACGCTGATTCACTTCGGACGACTTTAGATGACCTCGTCGCTGTAGCTAGACAGCCAATAGCTACGGCGGAGTGGTTAAGTGCCCAATATAAGCCAACACCCACCATCGTTGAGGCTGCAAAAGCTTTGTACAACAATCATTCGGTCGAGGAAATTTCACGTTCTGACTCTGGTGCGATAAACCTATCAAGAACAGCAGAGGCTATTAGTAATGCTATTGAGCACGCCAAAGTAAACGGTCGAAAAATTATTTGCTTTGTTACAGGGGTTCCGGGCTCAGGAAAGACATTGGCGGGACTTAATCTGGCTACCGAACGTTCACGAATAGACCAGACAGAACACGCTGTATTTCTTTCCGGTAATGGACCGTTGGTTACTGTTCTAAGGGAAGCACTAGCCAGAGATTTGGTTGAGAAGGGCGCGAAATCGGGTGAAACGATTCGGAAAACCGATGCGCGTCGAAAAGTGGAGACATTTATACAGAACATTCATCACTTTCGGGATGAAGCTCTCCGATCAGATGAAGCTCCGATCGAGCGCGTAGTTGTTTTCGATGAGTCTCAACGAGCGTGGACACGCGAGGAGCAGACGCGCTTTATGAAGGAAAAGCGTGGGATGGAGACGTTCGACATGTCGGAGCCTGAGTTTTTGCTCTCAGTAATGGATCGCCATGAAACGTGGTGTGCAGTTATTTGTCTTGTTGGCAGTGGTCAGGAAATCAATAAAGGTGAAGCCGGCATTGCTGGGTGGTTACGCGCGCTCGCTGGGCCATATAAGGACTGGGATGTTGTCTGCCCAGATAGAAGCATTCTTGCCAGAGAACAAGGGAATGAGAATTTTGACAACCTGCTAAGCACCGTAACTGCTAAAACTGATTCTGCTCTGCATCTTGAAGTGTGCATTCGATCTTTTCGCTCGGAATCTGTTGCGGCTTTTGTCCGAGCTGTCATTGACGGAGATTCTGATCGGGCGTCCCAGATCCACGGTTCGTTGGAACACTATCCAATCGTAATAACTAGAACGCTTGACAGTGCTCGCGAGTGGTTACGGGTTCAGGCTAGAGGATCAGAACGTTATGGATTTGTTGCTTCGTCGAATGCATTGCGCTTACGACCTGTTGGTATCTTTGTTAAATCCAAGATCGATATTGCAGGATGGTTCTTGAATCCCAAAGAAGACGTACGTTCTTCTTTTGCTCTTGAAGAGGTCGCTAGCGAGTTTGAGGTTCAGGGGCTTGAACTCGACTGGGTCGGGGTGTGTTGGGACGCAAATCTTCGTTATTCCACGAATCAGTGGGCCCTACACCGGTTCAGTGGTACGAAATGGAATCAAGTGCAGAACTCTGATCGACAGATGTACCTCCACAATTCATACAGGGTTCTTCTCACAAGGGCTAGACAGGGGATGGTGATTTTAGTGCCACACGGGTCGGATGATGATCCGACTCGAAAAGTGGATTATTACGAAGGGACGTTTAAGTTTTTGAAGCGTTGCGGAATAGCGGAAATCTAGGCGTCAACATTCTCTGGTGAACTAATGGGTCTCTTTTAGAAAAATGGCGTTCCCACCATCCCTCGCCCGCGAATGGGACGACGCGCACTCGGCACGATGATGTTGATCGGTTACTGAGAATGCAACACCACGGGCGACCTCAACACGGCCATTGGAAACCGCGATGAGCGGCTGAGCAAGACGTCTTAAGACGTTTTGTCCGCTCGTCCCTCTTGAAACGTAACTCTTCGGCATTTTGGACAGATCCACTTCCGCTTCTTGTGGTGGCTTCGCTTATCTTCCTTCATCGCGACTCGACACCTCGGGCAAGTCATGACGGGAACATCGCCAGACCCTCGGGACCGATTCGCATGAAGTTCGGGAGCTCGCTCCACCACGCCCAGGCGCGAGCCGTCAGATTCGTGCGGTAGGTGGGGTCGTCGAGGACCGCCGCACAGACCGCCTTGGCCTCGGCGGTCGCCTTATTCGGCGTCCCCTTCCGTCGCCCGCCAGTTTTGCGGCCTCTCATGTCTATCTCACTCTATTATAGATGGTTACGCGTGCCTCAGCCGACGCCACGCGCACGTCGCTCACGCGCCACCTGCCCGCGAGTGGGACCCCGCGCACCCGCGTGACCCCGTCCCCGTTGAACCGTCCGCTAAGAATTGACAGCTTAAGTGACAGCTTAACGAGTGGACGCCGGTGGATATAGCGTCCCACACTGGAATGTGAATCGTCGAATCTCTAAGCAATACATCTCGGTGGACGTATTCGGACGGGAGTCTCTCGAACTGGGGGTCAGGGGGGCGCTGGTTCAAATCCAGTCATCCCGACCATTTTTGCTATAGAAAAAAGCCAATCTGATGGTTGGCTTTTTGTTTTTCTCCCATGTGACAGCTTACGGCTATGAATTGGCCGCCAGTGCGGTTTACAAAATTGCCAGACCCCGTTGAACCGTCCTCTGGAGAGAGGCAGGCTAGGACTGTTATGACACGACATTGGGCGTCTCTGTTCGCGGTTATGGTGCTGCTGCTGGTGGCGGCGTTTAGTCAGCCGATGGTCGCGGGGGCGTGTACCATGGCTCGGGGAGCCACGAGATGATTCACAAGTTCAGCACGACCGACACGCCGCCGATCGATCGCGTCGGGGGGAAAGCGCTTTCCCTGATCGAGGCGACTCTGGCCGGCTTCCCAGTGCCGGATGGCATGGTCCTGGACGTCGACTTCTTTCGTGACTGGCTCGGGGAAATCGAACGCGGTGAGGCGTGGGCAGTGTTCCTGGGTGCTCCGGATGACGAGCTTCGACTGCGCTGCGACGCCGTAAAAACAAGTTGCCGCGAGTTGCGCCTTACCGAGAATCTGCGGGAGGCCCTCGAATCGGCGCTGCGCGAGCTGCCCACGGAAGGCCTCTTCGCCGTCCGATCCTCCTCGCCCGAGGAGGATCTGGAAGGGAGCTCATTTGCCGGTGGGTACGAGACTACGCTTGGGGTGACCCGCGCTGGGCTCGAGGAGGCTATCCGTCAGTCATTCGTCTCGGTGTTCGATGAACGCGTCGTCCGATACAAGCGGCAGCGCGGCGTGCGTGCCGACCAGCCACGCATTGCCGTCATCGTTCAGCGGCAGCTGGCTTCGGACGCAAGCGGCGTGGCGTTCTCGCTCAATCCTCTCAACAACTGCTACGACGAGGCGGTCATCAACGCGAACTTTGGACTCGGCGAGTCGGTCGTGTCGGGTCTGGTAACACCTGACACCTTCGTGGTGGAGAAGACGCGTCACGAAATTCTCGAGCGGAAGATCGTCGACAAGAGCCACGTGGTTCGACTGAATACCGTGGGCGGTACCGTCAAAGGAGTGAACGAGGACGCTCGGTCCGCAAGTTTGAGCGATCCGCAGGCTCTGGCGGTCGCCGACTTGACCGCTCGTGCCGAAACACACTACGGGCGACCGGTCGACATCGAGTGGGCGTTCGAGGATGAGACGCTGTATCTCCTTCAGTCAAGGCCGATCACGACCCATCTGCCTCTGCCGAAAGAAATGGTCACCCGGCCGGGTGAGGATAAGAATCTCTACCTAGACGTCATCGTTCTGAGCCAGGGGTTCTCCGACAGTAGTCTCTCAGTACTCGGAGGGGAGTATTTTGGGCGCATGGTCGAAACGGTAAAGGGGGCGACGCTTTTCGATCGCGGCATGGACGGCACGCTGTTGAACATCGCCGGTCGGCAGTATCTTCATCTCTCCAACATGATGAAGGGGCTTGGAGCAGGCATCATGCCCAAGCTTCTTCAGACCTACGACACCCACACCCGTAAGATTGTCGGGGCGATCGAGCTCAAGAGGGACTACCTCCCGGGAAAGAAGCCAGCCGCGGTGAAGGGTATGCGGGTGCGAGTCCTCAAGCGGGTGGTCAGCATGCTGCCGGTCATCATTCGCGGACTTCGACAGACGGTGGATGCCCCACGGTTGTATGAGCAGCGGGCGGCCACCGCGGCGGCTGAGTGTCGTCGACTGGCCTCGGAAGGGAGACCGTTCGACCAGCTCGCCGAGGAGTTTATGGCTCGGTTTGCTGGGCTGATGGGGGCGATGACGGCGGTCTTGATGCCGCCGGCGCTTGCGCGGTGGCGTCTTCGGCGACTGTTTCGAGACGACGACGTCGAGGACCTGCTCATTGCGCTCGAGATGGATCTGCACGGCAATCCGACCTCCGAGATGGGACATCGGATGTACGAGCTGGCGTCGTTCCCTGAGATTCAGACGACGGCGAACGAAGAGGAGTTCGTCCGCCGGATCGGGTCGGGGGCGTACTCGCCTGAGGTGATGCAGGCCTATGCAACCCACGTCGAGCGGTTCGGATGTCGTGGCATCAAAGAGATCGACATCGCCACGCCACGTTTCTATGAGGATCTCCGAGGGTTCTTCCGCCAACTTCGCGCCATCGATGTTGCCAACGACACGATCACGACCACGAGTCGCCGCCGGGCGGACGCCTATAACCAGCTGTTGGACATCGCGACCAGAAAAGGCAAACGTACAGTGTTCGAGCGTCTGGCTGACATACACAGGTCGGCGGGTTTTCGCGAGGCCCCCAAGTATTTCTTCGTCGTCACAGTCGATCTATTACGAAGGAGGGCGCTCACGCTCGGAGCCAACTTCGTTGCAGAAGGCCGGCTCGAGCGCCCCGAACAGGTCTTCGACCTCAGAATCGATCAAATCGGCCGGGCGGAGCGGGAGCCGGGTCTAATGCTGTTGCCGCTGGTCGAAGAGAACGTGGTGCCGCGCCGGCGGCTCCAGCACGTCCGGTCGTGGCCAGGAGTCATCGACAGTCGCGGGAAGATCTTCCGGGCGCCGCCGGAGGATTCACAGGACGGGTTGTTGGTCGGCGACCCGATCGCGCCGGGTGTCGTGCGTGGCCGCGCGAAAGTGCTGCACGTGCCCTATGAGAAGACGCTCGAGCAAGGGGAGATCCTGGTCACCCGGTCGTCCGACCCTGGGTGGACACCGATCTTCATCAATGCGGCCGGGGTGGTGCTCGAGATCGGTGGCGCGCTTTCGCACGGCGCGGTCATCGCCCGCGAGTACGGGTTGCCCTGCGTCTCGGGTTTGGACGGTGTGATGGAGAGGATCTGCGACGGCCAGATGATCGAGGTCGACGGCAGCAACGGTGTGGTCCGCCTCGACGTCTCCGTTGAACCGCCCGCTAAGCATTGACAGCTTAAGTGACAGCTTACCGAGTGGACGCCGGTGGATATAGCGGACCACACTGGAATGTGAATCGCCGAATCTCTAAGGAATACATCTCGGTGGACGTATCCGGACGGGAGTCTCTCGAACTGGGGGTCAGGGGGTCGCTGGTTCAAATCCAGTCATCCCGACCATTTATCTGAATGGTTCTGCACATTTTGGTCTTTTCTGGAAAAATGCCGATCTCGGGCCGTAACCAGGCCGTAACCGTGCCAGGATTGCCGCACTAACTCGCCCGCCGGTCTCGGAAGACGGCGAGCCGTGGCGGGTGTTAGGGCGTCGGCACCGTCTCAGGGGGGCGACCTGCGGGAAGGCGGACACGCCGTGCGTTGGAAGCACGTTTCTGGTGCATAGCCCCCTGCTGTGGTACTCTTCCGACGTCGCAAAAGATTCTGCGGAAGCGCCAGAAATCGTAGTCGCGCGTGCGATAGGAGGCAACAATGACGAAAAGCCAATTCCGTGAGGTTTTGTTCGGAGCGAAACACCCTACCGGACTGCTGGTCGCAGCAGCTACGGTCGCCGTACTCCTTGTCTTGAAAGTTGGTGCCGTTGGACAAGAAGCTCAGTTCCCGGTCGACGGTGAACACACTGTGTCGGCGCTGCCGTTGACTCAAGAGGCGCCGGGATATAACCCGACGACCCCAGCAAAAGTTGAGCTGGGCAGGCTGCTGTTCTGGGACCCGCTGTTGTCGGGACCCCAAGACGTAGCCTGCGCGACGTGCCATCATCCCCAAAGCGCCTATGCGGAGGCCCGCGACCTGTCGCTCGGCGTGTCGGGTACCGGCCTGGGCCGCTTCCGGCGTGACGGGACTCTCGTCAAACGCAATAGTCCGACGGTTCTGAACGTTGCTTTCAACAGCATCGATCAATCGGGCCGCTACGACCCGACGACTGCGGTGGCGTTCTGGGATAATCGCATCAGGAGCCTCGAATCGCAGGCGCTCGAACCGCTCAAGTCGCTTGAGGAAATGCGAGGGGACACCTACCCGGAGGATGAGGCTCTCGCGAGAGTGGTGGCGAAGCTCCAGGCCAACGCCGAGTACCAGAGCCTGTTCGCCGAGGCCTTCGGCAGTGAAGAGCCGGTCACCGCGGAAAACCTAGGCAGGGCGATAGCGGCGTTTATGCGGTCGCTG
>Ga0310121_10005965_pt1 | contig 10331 bp, 7 predicted proteins | sample CB27_Tmax_986_MG_FD_203504 | JGI IMG/M metagenome (GOLD analysis project Ga0310121, IMG submission 203504) | Marine microbial communities from Western Arctic Ocean, Canada - CB27_Tmax_986 | ecosystem: Environmental > Aquatic > Marine > Oceanic | place: Canada: Western Arctic Ocean | collected... | reverse complement strand
GAGAAATAGCTAGTTTTGCTTTTTCAAGTCGGTTGGGTTTTATATCCTCTGCTAGCATGGAGTTGGAAAGATCAATAGCTATCATCAAATCCACCCCCTCTCTTTTTACTTCTTCCATCTTAGTTCCTATTTGAGGATTGGCTATTCCAATGACGAGTAAAGTGAAAATAAGAATAGTAAATACATTTTTAATCTGCGTTCTTCCTTTTGAATAAGAATGCATGAGCTCTTTCAATAATCTACTATCACCAAATAGGGATAAGGATTTTTTCTTCCATCTATTGTAGAAGATAATTCCAAGTATTAAAACAGGAATTCCAAACAGGAAATTCAAATATTCGATATGTTCGTATCTTAACATTTAAGGAATCTGTTTTAAATAAGTGATTTGTAAAATAAAACCTAATAATAGAAGCGCTAAAGCCCATAAAGCAAAAGACACAAACTCTTCTGAGCGCTTGTGAAATTCAGTAACTTCTATTTTTGATTTTTCCAAAGCATCAATGTCTTTGTAGATTTCTTTTAAGGAGTTATTATTTGTTGCTCTGAAGTATTTTCCATCTGTTAGTATTGCAATGTCTTGCAAAGTTTTTTCGTCAATCTTCACCTCTACATCTTGATACTGTATTCCAAAAGGAGTTTGAAAAGGATAAGGAGCAAAACCTTCAGTTCCTACACCAATTGTGTAAACTCTTATCCCAAATTTCTCTGCAATTTCAGCAGCTGTTAGTGGTGGTACCATTCCACTATTATTCACTCCATCTGTTAATAAAATAATTACTTTTGAAATGGCTTCAGAATCTTTGAGTCGGTTTACTGCTGTTGCCAAACCCATACCAATTGCAGTTCCGTCATCAACCATGCCACTTTTTACATCTTTAAATAAGTTGATAAGTACATTGTGATCAGTAGTCAGGGGGCATTGGGTAAAACTTTCTCCTGCGAAAATTACAAGTCCAACTCTGTCGTTTCTTCTCTTACTGATAAAGTCCATAGCTACATTTTTAGAAGCTTCTAGTCTATCTGGTTTTAAATCCTGTGCCAACATTGATCCTGAAATATCCATTGTAAGTATAATGTCAATACCTTCAGTAGTGCTTTCCTCCCAGTTTGTTGTTGATTGTGGGCGAGCTAATGCAATAATCAGTAGAGTGGCAGCAATTATTTTTAAGCCATAAGGTAAGTGTCGCAACCTTTGTTTAAGGGTTGGAGTTTTACTAATAGAATCAGCAGCTGAAAATACTATAGCTGAAGATGTTGTTTTGTGTCTGAAAGCGTACCATACCAATATTAGTAAAGGTAAAATTAGCAAGTAGAAGCATTCAGGATTTATAAAGGTGTAATTACTCATTTCCCTTTTTTGCTTTTGTGTTATTTACAAACTGTTTTGCTAAAGTCATACTTTCTTCATTCTCAGAATCATTTGGTTTGCTTTTTGCAAATTTGGCTAAATCCGCCCTGTGCAATAGCGTACGGATATTTGCTAATTGTTCTGTATTTAAACGGCTTTTCAATTCTTTTAAAATTTCATCAGTTGCTAATTCAAGCGCAATAAAATTAAACCTATTTTCAGTATATCTTCTAATGATTTCAGAAAGTTCAGATTGATATTCTTTAATTCTTCCAGACTGCCAAAGTTGTTGTTTGTTTAGTTTTGTAAGTTCTTTTAGGGCAGTAACATCAGCAGGAATTATAACTTTAGGTATTATTTTTTTAATCTGCTTTTTTGTATTGAATACATATTTTTTAAGAATGTAAGCAATAAGTATAAGTAAGGAAATTCCTAATAACCATGGCCAAATATCACTCCATCCAATTGGTTCTTCTATCGGTTGTTTGATGTCTTTTAATTCAGCACCTTCCTCTAATATTACTGTTTGAACATTGAGTACGAGTCCTTCAGTTTTACTATTTTCAGCAAACTCAATAGCAGGGATATAGTAGCTTCCGCTATCCCAAGCTGTAATGGTAAAAGTTTGACTGATAATATTCTCAGAAGTATCTAATTTATTTGCTTGTATGATTTCTACTCCCTCCACTAAAAATTCTTCATAAGTTGGCCATATAGATGTGTTGCTTAGTTCATTTTTAATAGTGAAATTTGTTTGCTCCCCAATAAGAATGGAGTTAGTGTCTAATTGGGCAGTTTGTGAAAAAGCAAAATTGCTTAATAATAAAAGAGTTATTAATTTTTTCATCTTCTACGTCCTCTAGTTTTAAAGAAATTAATAAGTGGTTTTACATAATCAGTTCCTGTAGTGATGTCAATTAAATCAACTCCACTTGCATGAAATAATTTTTTTAGTTCTTCTATTTTTGCTAGTCTATTTTTTGCAAAATCTTCTCTAATTTTTTTGTTTGAAGTATCTACAAAAATCATTTGTTCGCTTTCAGCATCCTGCATAGGTACTAGGCTGACATTGGGGAAAGTGTCTTCCCTTTTATCGTGAATTCTGAGTGCAACCAAATCGTGCTTTTTACTAGCAATCTTCAAAGGCTTTTCAAAAGACTTACTTATAAAATCAGAGAGTATAAAGCATATGCTTCTTTTTTTAATTACAGAATTGAAATATTCCAAAGCTCCTGCAATATCTGTTCCTTTTCCTTTGGGCTGAAACGCTAATACTTCACGGATAATTCGCAAAATATGACTTTTCCCCTTTTTTGGTGGGATGAATTGTTCAATCACATCTGTAAAGAAAATTACCCCAACTTTATCATTATTATTAATGGCTGAAAACGCTAAGATAGCAGAAAGTTCAGTTGCCAATTCTCTTTTGAATTGCTCCTTGGTTCCGAAATTTCCGGATGCTGAAACATCAATTAGTAGCATAACGGTCATTTCTCTTTCTTCCTCAAATACCTTTACAAATGGAGCGTTGTAACGAGCAGTTACATTCCAGTCAATTGAACGTATATCATCACCAGGTTGGTATTCTCTTACTTCTGAAAAAGCCATACCACTACCTTTAAAGGCCGTATGGTATTCTCCAGCAAAAATATGGTTGGAAAGTCCTTTGGTTTTTATTTCAATCTTGCGAACTTTTTTAAGAAGTGCTGAGGTGCTCATTTAAGGAATCTCTACTGTATTTAAAATTTCAGTAATAATATCTTCTGATGTGATGTTTTCAGCTTCCGCTTCATAAGTAAGTCCAATTCTGTGACGCAATACATCATGGCAAAGCGCACGAACATCTTCAGGAATGACATAACCTCTTCTTTTGATAAAAGCATACGCCTTACAAGCAGCAGCTAAATTGATGCTTGCTCTAGGGGAGCCACCAAAAGAAATCATATCTTTGAATTTTGCTAATCCGTACTGTTCAGGATATCTTGTAGCAAAAACGATATCAATAATATATTGCTCAATTTTTTCATCCATGTAAACTTCTTTTACTAAATCACGGGCACGGATGATTGCATCTATTTTCAGTACTGCATTTACAGTGGGAAATGTTTTAGCTAAGTTGTGGCGAATAATCATTTTCTCTTCCTCCTTTTTAGGGTAATCAATTACAACTTTTAGCATGAATCTATCCACTTGGGCTTCAGGTAAAGGATAGGTTCCTTCTTGCTCAATAGGATTTTGAGTGGCCATTACCAAAAATGGTTTGTCCAATGGAAAAGATTCTCCACCAATGGTTACTTGGCGTTCCTGCATTGCTTCTAGTAAAGCAGATTGAACCTTGGCAGGAGCACGATTAATTTCATCAGCCAAAATAAAGTTAGCAAAAATAGGTCCTTTTTTTACAGAGAAATTTTCATTTTTAGGACTGTATATTTGTGTTCCTATAATATCAGCAGGTAATAAATCAGGTGTAAATTGCAAACGGCTGAATTTGGCATCTATCGTTTTAGCAAGGGTGCTGATGGCTAAGGTTTTTGCTAACCCAGGCACTCCTTCTAAAAGAATATGTCCGTTTGACAAAAGGGCAACCAAAAGGCGTTCAGTCATGTGTTTTTGCCCAACAATTACTTTGTTGATTTCCAGCATCAGCATGTCAATAATGGCGCTTTCCTTATTTATCTTGTCGTTTAATTCTTTTATATCGGTTTGTAATGTTTCAGTCATGTTATGTTTTTTATGGAATGCAAATTTAAGTTTTGTAAATTAATTTGCAAATGTGAACGAAAGTTTTTTTTGAATAGTATTTTGCAATTTCATTTTTTATTTTTGCATTAAATTAAAAGATGCGATTTTTCATAGAACTTTCATACAAAGGAACTAATTATCATGGGTGGCAAATGCAGCCTAACGCTAATAGTGTACAAGCCGAAATCAATAACGCACTAAGTACTCTACTTAATACTAAAATTGAGGTAATGGGAGCCGGGCGAACAGATGCTGGGGTACATGCCAAACAAATGTTTGCTCATTTTGATTACCATCAGAATTTGGATGGATTACAACTGGTTTTACAGCTAAATGGTTTTTTACCTAAGGATATTACTATTTATAACATTAATGCAGTTGCTGATCATGCAAACTGTCGTTTTGATGCCCTTAGTAGAACCTATCAGTATCATATTATTCAGCAGAAAAGCCCTTTTACCGAGAATGCTTATTTGTTGCATAAAAATTTAGATATTGATGCAATGAATTTAGCATGTGCGCACTTGTTGGGAAAGCAAGATTTTACTTCTTTTTCAAAAGTAAATACCCAAACTTTTACCAATAATTGTAATGTGATGTTAGCAAATTGGAAACAAACAGAAGGGGAGTTGATTTTTACCATTAAGGCCGATCGTTTTTTGCGCAATATGGTGCGTGCCATTGTGGGTACTTTGTTGGCTGTTGGGGAGGGAAAGATTAAGCCAGAGAACGTAAAAGAAATAATAGCCAAAAAGGATAGAGGAGAAGCAGGAACTTCTGTTCCGTCTCACGCACTTTTTTTAAGTAATATAGAGTATTAAATGGCAGATAAAAAAACAGGTAATGTAATTGATTTTGTGCTTTTAAAGCGAGTAATTGCTTTTGCTAAGCCTTATAAGTTGCAATTTATGATTGCAGCAATTTCAGCTATTTTACTCTCTGTTTTAGGGCCTTTACGCCCTATGCTTATCAATTATGCAATTGATAATTACATCATTATTCCGAATAAAGAAAAGTTATTAGAAATTATTATTTTATTATTGAGTTTACTTTTTTTTGAAGGGATTGTACAATTCTTTTATATCTATCTTTCTACTTGGATAGGGCAACATGTTATTCAGGATTTAAGGGCTAAAATATTCAAGCATATCCTTTCACTTAAAATGAAGTATTTTGATAATACTCCAATTGGAACTTTGGTTACTCGTGCTGTTTCTGATATTGAAACGATTGCTGATATTTTCTCGCAAGGATTATTAGTGATTATTGCTGAACTCTTAAGACTAGTGGTGGTTATTGCTATGATGTTTTACACGGATTGGCGTTTGGCAATTATTGCCATGCTTACCATTCCTGTTTTATTGGTGGCTACTGCTTGGTTCAAACGAAATATTAAGGCTGCTTTTCAGGATGTTCGTGAGCAAGTTTCTCAGCTGAATACTTTTGTTCAGGAACATATTGTGGGAATGAATATCGTACAGATATTTAATAGAGAAGAGGCGGAATATAAAAAGTTTAAATCGATTAACCAATCTCACAGAGAGGCACATGTGCGTTCCATTTTTTATTATGCAGTTTTTTTCCCTATTGTTGAGGTACTTTCTGCTATTTCAATTGGTCTTATTGTTTGGTATGGAGGGCAGGGTATTTTATCAGGAAAAGACATTACAATTGGCGAATTAATTGCCTTTATTTTGTTTGTGCACATGATGTTTCGTCCTATACGGCAATTAGCAGATAGATTCAATGTTTTACAGATGGGAATTGTAGGTTCTGAACGAGTTTTTAAGGTGCTAGATACGGATGAAAAAATAAAAGACATAGGAGTAAATAAACTTGAGAATATGCAGGGGGCTATTTCATTTAACAAAGTAGATTTTGCTTATAAAAATCAGGAATGGGTGCTAAAAGGCTTGGATTTTGAAATTGAGCCAGGAAAATTATTAGCTCTGGTTGGCAGCACAGGAGCAGGTAAAACTTCAGTCATTAGTATTCTGAATCGTTTTTATGAAATTCAAAATGGAGAGATTGAAATTGATGGAGTGAATATTGAAGATATTAAATTAGAAAGTTTGAGAAAAAACATTGCTTTAGTACAACAGGAAGTGTTTTTGTTCTCGGATTCTATTTTAAATAATATTACCTTATTTGATGCTGAAATTACTAGAGAGCAAGTTATTGTAGCGGCAAAGATAATTGGCGTGCATGATTTTATTGCTTCCTTGCCAAATACTTATGCTTATGTGGTTGGAGAAAGAGGAGTTACTCTTTCGGCAGGGCAAAGGCAACTTATCGCTTTTTTAAGAGTGTATGTGCGTAATCCAAAAATCCTTATTTTGGATGAAGCAACTGCTTCAATTGATACTGCAACTGAAGAGTTGTTGCAAAATGCATTGAAAAAATTATCTAAAAATAGAACTACAATTGTTATTGCCCATAGGCTTTCCACTATAGTAAATGCCGATAAAATTTTGCATTTAAAAGACGGTAAAGTGCTGGAATCAGGAACTCATACTGAATTAATTAAAAGAAGTGGCGCTTATTCCAAAATGTATCATTTACAAGCTGATGCTGATTTGAATACATAAGATAAGGGTTTTTAGTTGTTTATTAGTTATACTTTTTTGCTATTTTTGTAGAATGATAAAAAGATTTCTTTTTTTTTTCTTTTCTATGGTTTTTGTTTCTTTAAATGCTCAGATAGTAATAGATAACAATCCTCCTTATGATAATCCTGCTTGGCTAATTGATAATATATTGCTTGGAGGAGGGGTGATAGCTTCAAATCATTCATTTCAAGGTGAGCCTTCACAGGTTGGTTGGTTTAATGCTGTAAATACTAATTTAGGAATTGATAGTGGTATTGTCATGTCTTCTGGAGATATTTATACTCTGGATCCTATAATTGGAGGTAGTTTTCCTATTTTACCTAACACGGTAACAGATCCTGATTTATTAGCTGTGGCGAATTCAGTTCCCGGTATGATTGGTCAATCTTTTTCAGTTAGTTCAATTAATGATGTTGCAATTTTGGAGTTTGATTTCATTCCTACCTCAGATTCTTTAAACTTTAGATATGCATTTGGATCAGCTGAATATTTTGCTTGGGAAAATTCATCATATAATGATGTATTTGGATTTTTTCTTTCAGGACCTGGAATTATAGGTCCATATTCAGCTCCTGTAGGTTTCCCGAATGGCTCTATAAATCTAGCTTTTGTCCCAAATACAACTCCACCATTACCAATTACAATTTCATCTATTAATAGCGTAACCCCAATCAATCAGCAGTATTTTATTGATAATCAAAATGGATTAAGCATTATTGCAGATGCTGATGGATTTACAACTGTACTTACTGCACGTGCTTCAGTGCAATGTGGAGCTACTTATCATATTCGTCTAGCAATTGCGGATGGTTCAGATGTAGCCTTAAACTCATATGTATGGCTAGAAGCAGGAAGTTTCTCTTCTCCTTTGTTAGATATAGTTGATAATTTAGGTATTGATTCCTTAATAATGAATATTCCTTGTAATTCATCAATTACACTTACAGCAAGCGGAGGACTAGGAGCAATTTATCAATGGTTTGATTCTACATCAACAGTTATTAGCTCAGATTCTACTATTACTGTAGGCCAAGGAGTTTATGTTGTTTCTGCTGATATTTTGGGTTGTGCAATTTTTTCTGATACATTAAGAGTTATTGAAGGAGCATCTCCGTCTTTTAATTTTGGACCTGACTTAACAATAGCATGTAATTCAGATACTTTGGTGGGTCCTTTAGTTTCGGGAGGTACATTTCCTTATAGTTATTTTTGGAATTCTACTAGTGTAGATAGTGCGCTAAATTTAGTTGAGGGTATATATCAATTAACAGTGACGGATGCCTTTGGATGTTTTTCAAATGATGATATAGAGATATTCTATGATGCACCACCATTAGTTAATTTAGGTTCAGATTTAACAATAGCGTGTAATTCTGATACATTAATTAATCCATTAGTTTCCGGTGGTACATCTCCTTATAGTTATTTTTGGAGTACAGGAGAAAGTGGTAGTACTGCAAATTTAGTTGAGGGTATATATCAATTAACAGTGAATGATGCCTTTGGATGTTCTTCAAGTGATGATATAGAGATATTTTATGATGTAACTCCTCAAGTAACAATATCGGGTGGTGGTATTATTTGTGATGACGAAACAACTACTATCTCATTTGATTTTGTTGGTTTATTGCCATGGGATTTAACCTACACAAACGGCACTGCAAGTATTCTTAAAAATGATATTCCAACATCTACTTATACTATTTCTACTTCTATTGCAGGATTATATGGTATTGAGTTAGCTGATGATGTAAATGATTGTATTGCAGATACATTTGGCGGTATAGTAGAGGTAATTGTTAATCCTTTACCTATTGCTGTTATTACTCCTGCTGAAGTTACAATTTATGTAGGTGATGAGGTAGAATTAACGGCAGGTAATTATGCTTATTATGAATGGTATACAGAGAATGATTCTTTAATTAGTATTGAAGAGGTATTAACTGTTGAAGATTCTGGAAAGTTTTATATATGGGTTGAAGATATAAATGGATGTGTAGATGTTTCTGATCTTGCAACTGTAAATACTGTGCCGTTAACCCAGCTTTTTGTTCCATCAATATTTACACCAAATGATGATGAACACAATGAGCTTTTTGTTATTCACGGAACTCATATTGTTACTTTTAATATTAAGCTATATGATAGATGGGGAGAACAACTTTTTGAAAGTAATTCCATAGATAAATATTGGGACGGTATTTTTGAAAGTAACAAAGTTCCACAAGGTTCTTATTACTATCAGATTGAAGTATTAGGTGAAGACGGAAAGATGTTTAAAAAAGGTGGAGTAGTAGAAGTTATTTATTAAAATTTCATGAAGAATTTATTAGTAATTTTATTTATTATATCAAGTATTTTTGTGGTAAAAGCACAGTCAAGTGACTGTAATAATGCTCAGCCATTTTGCACAAGCACACCTTATACTTTCCCTGCTTCTGTAGGTACAACATCTCCTGTAGGACCAGATTATGGGTGCTTGTTTACACAACCAAATCCAGCATTTTATTTTTTGCAAATCGATCAGCCAGGAACCTTATCAATTACAATGCTAAGCACTCCTTTAGTTGATATTGATTTTATTTGTTGGGGCCCTTTTAACGACCCAACAACAATGTGCGATAGCTTAACTGCAGCTTATATTGAAGATTGTAGTTATTCACCTGCCCCAATTGAAATTTGTAATATTACAAATGCGATTACTGGGCAATATTATATTTTGCTAATTACAAATTATTCAAATGCAGTATGTAATATTGATTTTTCATTAACAGGAGGAAATGGTACTACTAGTTGTTGTCTGACTGGAGATGCTGGTGGAGATAATATTGTTGATTATTGTAATAGTGATCCTGTCTTTATTATGGATGATCAGTTGTTAGGCACTCCAAACAGTGGAGGCGTTTGGTATGATGATTTATGGTTTGCAATAGGCGCTAATACTTATAACCCTTCATTACTTTTAAGTGGTGTTTTTGCATATATCGTTCCTGGAGTTCCTGTACTGGGCTCTACCGTTACTTGTCCTGATGACACTTCATTTTTGACAATTAATATTAATCAGGATCCTATTATTAACTTCCCTTCAATCAGTGATGTCTGTAGTGATGGCAGTCCGATTAATTTAAATATTGCCTCCCCAACAGGAGGTATTTATTCAGGAATAGGAGTAAGTGGAGGAGTTTTTACACCTAATTCAACTATTCTAGGATCTAATGTAATTACTTATGATTTTACTGATGCAAATGGTTGTAGCGATAATGCAAATCAAACTATTGTAGTAAATGATGTCCCTGTACTCTCTTTAGGAGTAGATAGTGTAATTCCATGCAGATCAATACTCTTAATTAATCCAGTAATTTCAGGCGGTACAACTCCTTATACGTACTCATGGAATGACGGTTCAACAAATCCTACTTTATCAGTATCAGATGGAATAATTAATTTATTACTTACTGATGTAAATGGTTGTGTTGCTACAGATAATATAACTATTACTCAGGATGTAACTCCTCAAGTAACAATATCGGGTGGTGGTATTATTTGTGATGACGAAACAACTACTATCTCATTTGATTTTGTTGGTTTATTGCCATGGGATTTAACCTACACAAACGGCACTGCAAGTA
>Ga0310121_10005964_pt1 | contig 10332 bp, 9 predicted proteins | sample CB27_Tmax_986_MG_FD_203504 | JGI IMG/M metagenome (GOLD analysis project Ga0310121, IMG submission 203504) | Marine microbial communities from Western Arctic Ocean, Canada - CB27_Tmax_986 | ecosystem: Environmental > Aquatic > Marine > Oceanic | place: Canada: Western Arctic Ocean | collected... | reverse complement strand
TACGACGATTTGAATACTAGGGGTGCCGTCAAGCTTATTGGCGGTTGTGTATTGTGTTTCAGTCCACTGGTGGGCGGCGCTTTGCAGTTGATCCATGACAGCGGCCATCGGGTAGTCAGTGTTGTTGGCCTCTGAGGGGATGAAGTCGAGCACGACCAGATCGTGTGTGGAGGCGGCTATTTGTGCCACGGTTTCTGGCTCCAGATTCACGTCGATCAGATACAACCAGTGGCGTACTTCGGCCAGGGAAGGGGATGATCTGGTTTGTTCAATTGTCTGACCCGGCTCCGCTGCAGCGGTTTCTCCAGGAAAATTCACATTCTGCACCCAGCGCTCCCGGAAGAGAGCAAGCAACGGATTGTTGGGATTCGGCGTGTGGTTCTGCGAGTCTACACCCATCTCCAGATTGAATCCGTCCCAGTCGTAGCTGTCGGCGCGCCAGGTGTAGTAGGCGTGGTTCCAGCCGTATTGTTCAAAAAGATCGGTCAGGTCGGTGAGGAAGACGGCCCCATCCGGGACCCAGCGCATGATGCCTGACTCGCCGACGTAGATAGGTGCGTTGTTCCGCGCGGCGAACTCGCGCGCCGGCCGGTAGTTTTCGTCCAGCCAGTCACGATCAAAAGTAATCGTCTCGCCGTATCCGTCCACTTCGTCAGGGTATTGGATTGCGATTTCACCATCATCTTGGTGCGTGTACACGTCGGGGTCGTAGGCGTGCAGGCTGTAAATCGTGCGCGCGTCGCCGGTCGGCTGCAACACGGAGAACCATTCTGCAGCGGCCCAATTGATGCTGCTGACGATGATAGGAGTCTCGGCGTCTACCTGGCGGATGGCAGTTGTGATGTCTGCTGCGAGCGCGTTCCAGTCCAGAAGCGTACCCTCGGCCTGCGCCTGGACTTCTGGTAGATCTAGTTCCTCGTCCGGGTCAATCAGCGTGTTGGGATGCGGCTCGACCATCAAGTTGTAGCCGACGACGACGGGGCTATCGCGGTAGCGTTCGGCGGTGAAGCGCCACATTTCAACCCAGGCATCGTGCGCAGCCTGCTCGCTCCAGATAGTGTAGAGTGCATTGTCGGCGGCGTGAATGGCGGCTTCGCTGCGACCCGGTCCGCTGCGGAAGTGGATCACGACGTACATGCCGGCCGCCTGTGCCCAATCAATCACGTTGTCCAGATATTCCAGATTTGTAGGGCTGACTTCGTAGGGCGATTGTTCGCTGAAAACGCCGGGATAGTTGACGTTGATCAGATTTGCGCCCAGGTCGCGCAGCTCTTGCACGTCCTGGCGCGTTGTGTATTGAACACACTCGCCTTGGTAATCGGTCCAGCAGGGATGTATGTTCGCACCGCGCAAACGGACGCCGCTCGTCCACCAATCCCATTTATCGCGCACCGGTTCGGCTGCGGGGAGCGCCGCAGTTGCAGCCGGCGGTTCCTCTGGCGGCGAGGCAATGTCTGGAATGGCAGTGGCCGGCACGCCCAGAGATGCGTCTGGATCATCCCGGCTGATTGATTCCAGGGGCGGGTTACAGCCGGCCAGCGCCAAACTCAGGAGGAGCAGTAGATATTTCGACAAACGTTTTATTGGACAACTCCGGTTCAAATACCTCTACTACGCACCGAACACCACATGAAGTAGTTCTTGACACCCAATATGTCGGCATCGGCGCTCACGGGGAAGCGGAACTTCGTACCAGATAGTGATGGTTCCGCAATTGCTCGGAAACGCACTCGCTATCGCCCATACCGGGCTTGGAACAAAAAGCCCGCTCTCGCGGGCTGTCATCTTTAGGGCCAATTGTAAGTCTAGTCTTTGACTTTTATCTTGTATTCCTCACGCTTGTCTTTATATTTTACGTCAAAGCTAAACTTGAAATTTTCATCATCTTCGCAAATGGCGGACGCATATAAATCTTCGAACCATTCAACATTGTTGTCGCTTGACTGATCAACAGCATCCGCAGCTGAAGATGCTTGAACAATTCCGACGGCGTACTCTGATCCGCCAGCGCAATCCTTCATGTGATACTTCACCCGCACTTGCCAATCACCGTTGTCTTTGCACTTTATTGTCACATTTGCGCCGTCGGGGTGTACACCAAATACAGTTCGGTGTTTCAGATTGCCGGTTGCGTTAATGTCGTATCTGATGTAGCAAAATGGGCAGGAGAAAACAGTATCGGAAAAGCTAAGATCCCAATTGTAGCTACTTTGAAGAATACCTTCATGTCGTTATTCCTTCACTAAACGGTTGAACGCGAATACATTATTGATGCCTCATAGAGTAGACAGAGGAGTTCCTAAACTCAATAGGAATTCTGTACGCGGCATTCCGCGAGAGCCAAATATTGGGACACAGATTTTTTCCGCGTTTGTTTGGAAGTGACTATACCGGACGCGCCCCATATTCAAACCCGCGGCCCGCGCAGGGAAGATTCTTACCGGCCCGGAGAGAACTACAGGTTTGGCCCACACTGGTTTCGGCGCACCGTTCTCCGACATCTGCACAGTGAAGTCACGCCGGGTGATTGTTGTTCTGCAAGTTGAGGTGGCCGGACAGCCGCGACTGACATACAATGATCGCCCACCCTATGAACAATTCGCACCCCAAGCTCCGGGCCCTCGATGTCAAACCATTCGTTCAGAATGGTCAGGCATATCTGCTTTTGCGCGATCCGCTTGAACTATCCGACCAGATAATAGCGGTACCGCAATTGCTCGCACCCGCCCTGGCATTGTGTGACGGCACGCGCGACCTGACTGCTATTGTTGAGGGTGTGGCGGGCGAGTACGGCTTCCGCCTGGGCGAGAACATGATCGGCGAGATGGTTTCGGCACTCGACGCAGCATTCTTACTTGAAAATGAAAAAGCCGCAGCGGCAAAAGAAGCGGCACTCGCCGACTATCGCAATGCCGAATTCCGACCACCCGCGCTGGCTGGACGCTCATACCCGGATGATCCCGAAACACTGCGCCAGACCTTCCAAGGCTATCTCGACGAAATTGATACGCTTCCGGGTGCCGCCAGTGGGCGGGCGCTGATCAGCCCGCATATTGATTACATGCGCGGAGGCTCGGTCTACGCGCATGTCTGGCAACGCGCACGGCCTACCATCGCGGCCGCCGATCTGGTGGTGATTTTCGGCACAGACCACGCCGGTAGTTACGGACATATCACGCTGACCCGCCAGCATTACGCCACGCCATTCGGCACGCTGCCCACTGCACAGGATGTCGTCGACGTGCTGGCGGAAAACCTCGGGCCGGAGCCTGTCTTCGCCGAAGAATTACATCACCGCGCAGAGCATTCCATCGAATTCGCGGCTGTCTGGCTGCATTATTTACGAGAAGAGCAACCTTGCGAAGTCTTGCCAGTGCTTTGTGGCTCGTTCGGACATTTTCTCGAAGACGGTGCTACGCCGGCAGCAGACGCGCACATTACAAAGTTCATCGAGACCCTGCAGGCTGTCACCGCCGGCCGGCGGGTGGTCTATATTGCCGCGGCCGATCTCGCGCACGTGGGGCCGGCATTCGGAAGCGCGCCCATCGACGAGCAAGCACGCGTTCAGTTGCGCGCGGCCGACGCCGAACTCTTGCAGCAGATTCATGTGGGCGATGCCGAGGGTTTCTTTGCGGCTATCAAAGGCGTGCAGGACCGCAACAATGTCTGTGGCGTTGCACCGATCTATCTCACACTGCGCATGACAGGTTCAGTGGAGGGCGAAATCGTGGCCTACGATCAGTGCCCAGCGGATGACGAAAACACGTCGGCTGTAAGCGTATGCGGGATGCTGTTGCATTAGGCCGTTCCACAACAGGATGAACTTCTTCACCCGCCTGTTTGGTCGGCACAACCGTTACTGCGATTTAAGGAATTTTGTACAGCAGTGGGACGAACTCGAAGAACTGCTGATTCACATCTATAAATTTGGCGTTGCCTCCCCTGTCGAGACACGCGCACATGCCGAGATTCGTTCCCAATTGCAGAGGTTCTACCCCCATTGGCAGGTGCAACTTCACCCGTACTGGACATACACCCTGGCCGGAGGCGAAATCGTCAAAGACGACCCATTCCTGCAATTGCTTGCCATCGAGCAGGCCGATGATTTCGTCGACAATTGGCGGGGCATGCAAACTCTGCCAGCCGCTCGTGAGGCGCTAAACCAGCTGCTGCTGGAAAGTGGCTAATATATGGCTCTGCTGCAGTCACCGGCAGCGCTTGGCATTGACGATGTTGCGCTGCGCAAATGGAGCCAAGTTAAGCGCTGCTTTCCCTCCTGCGCGGGAAAGACAAATTCTTAGCAATAAAAGAAGCCCTACAAAGTGGCTAATGCAGCGCCAACACCCTTTCCAAGTTGGACCGGGTAGCCAAGGTCATACAGGGTACGTTCCAGAGCGGCCAAGGCCGTTTCAACGAAAATGGGCTGCGCCATATACCCCATATGTCCGATCCGAACGAGTTTATCAGCCAACTCTTTGAGCGACCCCGCCACTGCAATCCCATAGGTAACGCGCATACGGTCTAGGATCTGCTGCGGCGTGATTCCCTCGGGGGCTAAGAATGCCGTGACACAGGTGGACATGATTTTTTCGCGCGCCGGCCATAACTCCAAACCAAGTGCCCGTACCCCAGCTCGACACATACGTGCCGCCTGAGAGTGACGTTCGAAGCGATTCTGCAAGCCTTCTTCTAGAGCCATTGTTAGTGCTTCGTTCACTCCATTAATCTGCCCGACAAAGACCGTGAACGGAAAACGGCGCTGTTCCATCCACAACTCCTTCCAATCCAGCAGACTCAGGTAACTTTTGCGGAGCGGATTGGGATGTGTGCGCATGGCCTCCCAGGCGCGGTCGCTCACCGCCATAAGCGCCGATCCGGGTGCCGCACCAAGGCACTTATGCGGGCCGGCAACACAGATATCCACTCCCCATTCATCTACCGGTACTGGCATGCCTGCAAAGGACGAGACTGCATCGACAATCGTCAATGCACCATATTCTTGTGCCAGCGCGCAGATTTCCTTGACGGGATTAAGTGTGCCTGACGGCGTCTCGCTGTGCACGATGGCGATTGCACGGATGTCGCCCTCTTCCCTGAGCACTCGTTCGACAACTGCTGGATCAATCGACTCGTTGTAAGGCACCTCAATTCCAAACGGGTCTTGCCCACTATAGCGACTGAAATAGCGGGCATAGCCAACCCCAAACACACCCGAGACCAGGTTCAAACATTTATCGCCCGGACGTATCGTGCAAGCGCTGGCCGCTTCCAGACCAAGCACAGCTTCGCCTTGCATAATGATGACGTCGCCGCTGGTTTGATATACCTGCTTGAGTTTGTCGGTCGTGTCGTCGAAGAGGGCATGAAAATCGGGATCGTAATGGTAAAGAATCTGGCGCGAATAAGCCTGCCGAATGCGGTCATGGACGCTATTCGGGCCGGCAGACATGGTGATAAGCGTGCCTTTATTATTCGTAGCCGTCATCAATTTATCTCCTCAAAGAATCTTGGTTAATTCATCCACTGCGTAGTAAGGTAAATCGACAATTTCGCCCTCTCTTACGAGGCGGAGTCCTGCTGCTCGATCGGTGACCAAGCCAATGGAAGCACATTGCACACCGGCAGCGTCCAATATGTTTATCAGTTCATCCACTTTGTCAGGCGCCGCAGTCATGATCATCATGCCCGAAGCAATCAATCCAAATGGGTCCACACCAAATTCGGCACACAGCTGCTCCGTTTCAGGGAATATGGGGACCTTCTCTGCCTCGATAATGAGACCTACCTCAGCCGCCTCCGCCATTTCGTGCAGTGCCGTAGCCAGCCCTCCTTCTGTAGCATCTGTCATCGAGTTTACAAATCCAGTGTCTGCAGCTGTCAACGCATCGGTGTACACGCTTATGCCGGGCTTGTACAAGAAGTTCTGGGCGCGACGAATAAATTCCTCGGATAAGCCTTTTTCTTTTAGCGTGTCTTCCAGTTCGTTGGCAATGATGGCCGTGCCCTCAACACCAAGCGCCTTCGTTACCAGAACCGTATCCCCCACCTGTGCGCCGCTGGTAGTCACCAGTGCATCTTTCGATATTTCGCCGATCAGATGGCCGGCAATAATGGGCCGATCCAGACCATGTGTGACCTCGGTGTGCCCGCCGATGACCGATACACCAACATGGCTACTGGCCTCGTAGATTTGAAGGAAGAGTTTTTCAACTATCTCTGGTGTGGTCTTACCTTCGGGCAGCAGGATGCAGTTGAGCATCCAGCGCGGTCGAACGCCGCGCACTACCATATTGTTTACACATACATGGACCACATACCAACCAATCTCATTTGTGGCAAAGGTGATCGGATTCGTCTTCGTCACCAGGTAGCGATCGCCAAAATCCACCACAGCGGCATCCTCGCCAACTTTGGCCCCGATTATCACACGTTCGTCGTGGCTTGTGTATTTAGCCAACAATCCAGAGAGAAGAGACATATCCAGCTTTCCTACGGGTAGAGGTTTCGTCATATCCCTTCTCCGAACTAGAATTAAGTCACGCGTTTGCGAATTTCCGCGCTGAAGAAATCCAACAGCCACACTACCAATACAATCGCCCACAGCGCTGTCCCGGCTTGGTGATATGAAAACGATCTCAAACGTTGATTCAAAAGATAACCGATACCACCACCGCCCACAAAGCCAATGATGGTCGAAATACGGACATTGATATCCCAATGGTAGACTGTAAACGAGGTGAAATCTGGCACAATTTGAGGGATGATGGCGTAGAAAACCTGCTCCACGGGGCTAGCGCCGGTCGCAGCCACCGCCTCAATGGGACCGGGGTCGATACTCTCGACCGCTTCCGAAAACATCTTCCCCAGTGAGCCAATGGTAAATACCATAAGCGCCAGGACGCCGGCAAAGGAGCCAAATCCCACCCAAAGTCCAAAGATGGTTGCCAACACCAGCGGCTCGAATGTGCGAGTAACATTGAGGAACATACGCATACTGTGATAAATCACTCTGGCCAACCGGCCACGTCGCATAACATTGGCCGCAGCAAGAAAACTGATCGGCACAGCCACGAACGCGGCCAAACTTGTGGCGATTAGCGCCATGAACAGGGTCAGAACAGTCGCATCGATCGTCTCAAGTAGCGCCGGGCTTGGATGGATGCCTTTCTCTTCATAACTGATCTCCGCCCGCAGTATGCTCGCTGCACCCCCCTCGGCGGCTACTAGCGGTCGCACCTCGATCTCAGTCTGGAAATACCCATCTTTGTCAACAGTGACCGATGCCGCGCGCAGCCGCTGGTCGGGAATGCCTTGTAGAATCCAAAAGAGTCGGACAATGGAACCCGGACGCAGATCAAGCCCCTCGACGACGATGCTGTCGCTGACCGCAGCACAGGGTACACTGGGCACAACGCGCGAGCCGTGATCGGGTATCACCGCTTCAGGCGTAGAGCCACAGGGAACAGGAAAGGCGAACTCCACGCTGCTGTCCGTAGTCTCGTGCAAAACTACGTCCGGCGTAATAAAATCACGAATGAGTTGCCAGCCACTAGGAAAGCCCTTGACGAGCGCGGGGATGTCGATCTCGGCCTCTCGCAGGCTGATCACATAAGCAGCTACGATCACAATTGTGAAGACGGTGAGTCTAATTGACCTAGGCATCGTATGCGCTGCTGGGAACGACAAGCGACCTCAAACGATTCTTTCGCGCAGTCGCGCGCTGCCATAGTCGAGCACCATGACGACAAACACAATGGCAATAAATGAGGCGCCCACGGCGCGGTAATCGGCAAGGATAATCCACTGGAACAACCAAGCGCCAATGCCTCCACCGCCCACAAACCCGATAATGATGGACGAGCGCACATTAATGTCCCAGCGGTAAAGCGTGTACGCAATAAAGGAGGGAATAGCCTGGGGTATCACACCATAGCGTACAACCTCTGACCAGCCAGCGCCCGTGGCCTGGACGGCTTCAATCGGCCCGGGATCTATGGACTCTATGCCTTCAGAGTACAATTTGCCCAATGCCGCTACCGAATGCAACATGATGGCCAACATGCCCGCGAAAGGCCCAAGGCCTACAATCACCACGAAAACAATGGCCATGATGATGGGTTCAATAGAACGTAGGTAACTTAGAACGGTCCGCACCCCATAATAAATGGCTAGACTGGCGGCGCTCCTATCCATAAGGTTGCGCGCCGCCAGGAAACCGAGCGGCAAAGCGCCGAACAACGAGAGAGTCGTAGCTACCAGCGCCAGGCTGAGTGTTTCGAGAATGCCGCTCAACACTCGCATCCCATTCTTAGTTATTTCGAAGCCGCCGATGGGCCGCTCCTGTATCACCGCAAAACGTTCTGGGAGTGGCTGGTCTAAGTTGGCCTCCTGACCTGTGCCGCTACGCATCTGGGGGATGACGATTGCCTTCGAAAAGCTGCCCTCCGCATCCGTCTCAACGACGATAATGCGCCCATTTTCGAGTAAGTGCTGCTTCTCGCCGATCGCGTCTTCCCACCACAGTTCAGATTCCGTGTTGGGCCAAAAGCCGCTGCCCAACACATTGATTTCGTCGCCAACTTGCCCACAGCCGGCAGAGGCGCCGAGCGCCAGACCCGCATCAGTGCGTTGACCCGATGGTGGGTTTTCGGAGCATGGGACTTCGATTGTGACGAAGGCGCGCTGCCTTTCCACCCGCGCCCCGACGAGGTCCGGACGAAGCATCGGCCCCAAGACGACGGCAGCACGATCAAGGTTTTGTGTCAAAGCGAAAAAGTTTATCTTTGCGACTCGCCAGCCAATGCCGTAAGACATAATCAGAATTGCAGCGCTGGGCACAAAGATCGAGCGTGGTGCCTCTCCGGTCGTATCCCAAATACCCCACAACCACACCACCAGGGGGGCAACAGTCCATAGCCAGACCCCATACCAGGCCACCAGCAAGCCTGCGACGAGCACAGTGAGCAATATCCCCACGCCACGGGCTCGCTGTCCAATATAGAATTGACCCAAACCAGGGATCAGAGTTGAGAGGAAAACAGAAAAACTAGGGCGACGCATAGCGCTGAAGCCACGAACAATTGACATGACTATTATGCGTCGACACGAGTAGCGTGTACGTCTACAGCTTCTTCACCATATATTTCCTTGAAGCGGGCGCGATCGATATCCTGGGCCGGCCCGTCAAACATCAACCGGCCATCCTTAAGAGCAATCACACGCGAAGCGTAACGGTGGACAAGATCGAGAAAGTGCAGGCTGCACAGGATTGTGATGTGTTCTTCACGATTGAGTTGTTCAAGATGGCCGAGAATGCTATGCGCAAGCACCGGGTCCAGGCTGGCAACCGGCTCGTCTGCCAGGATCAACTTCGGCTCTTGCATCAGCGCTCTCGCAATTCCAACGCGCTGCTGTTGCCCGCCAGATAGCGCATCGGCGCGGCTCCTCGCCTTGTCGGCCAACCCCAGGCGCTCCAACGCCCGCAGGGCGCGCGCGCGTTCAACCTTTGGCCATAATCCCAGTAGACTCACCCACGGAGGCACATAACCCAACCGTCCGGCGAGCACATTAGTCATGACCGACGAGCGCTTGACAAGATTAAACTGCTGAAAAATCATGCCGATTTGACGGCGAATGAGCCCAAGTTCGGCAGCTTGGAACGAGAGAATATCAGCGCCGTACCATTCAATTCGGCCGGAGGTAGGCTCAACCAGCCGATTGATACAGCGCAGCAAGGTGGACTTTCCCGATCCAGACAGACCGACGATGACTAGAAATTCGCCTTCCGAGATGCTGAAACTTACGTCGTCCAAAGCCTGCACCCCGTTGGGGTAAACCTTGCAGAGGTGCTCGACGTTGAGCATGATCTGGTTCATAAGATACCTGGCACAGAAAGGGGGAAGGGAGGCAATGCCTCACCTTCCCCGCCGCTGCTAGTTGTACTACAACGAGGTCTTGTCATTCTCCCGCCCAGCGGAGTCCGCCGCATGCGGCCTAGTCCCCCTAGTCACTCAGTGCAGTCTGTCACTGGACTGCCCAGTACAGCGCGCAGCCCAGTAACGAACTGGGGCGTGATGCTCATCACGGCGTGGAGTGCGCACGCCACTCTGCGATGCTGCACATTGCCGAATGCATACCGACCCAGTTCGTTCGGTACTGGGTCGCACGCGACAAGTGCGCCACTGTGCGGGGTGGCTGGACGGGGCGGGACTGGGTCAGGAGCGGAGCGACGAAGAATCTCTCACCATTGCTGCAAATCGCAAGCTGAAAAGTAAGATTCTTCGCCCCTTTCGGTCGCTCAGATCTGTCCTGGGCGAAACCGAAGGAATGACA
>Ga0310121_10005962_pt1 | contig 10334 bp, 11 predicted proteins | sample CB27_Tmax_986_MG_FD_203504 | JGI IMG/M metagenome (GOLD analysis project Ga0310121, IMG submission 203504) | Marine microbial communities from Western Arctic Ocean, Canada - CB27_Tmax_986 | ecosystem: Environmental > Aquatic > Marine > Oceanic | place: Canada: Western Arctic Ocean | collected... | reverse complement strand
CCCCGCCACGTATGCGGTTGGCTGTGTTCTTCCAGCTTCGGCTACGCCTCAGCCTCCAGAACACAGCCGAGTTACTTAACCCCGATTCTCTCACTTAGGCTGGTACTAAAAGCGGGGTAAGGTCAGTCCAGAAAGTTGACGTTCCCGACAAGTACGTCGATCCTCTGACCAGTGGGCTGACCGCAACGATCAGCGAAGGGGAGAATAGCGTCGATTTCACCCTCTAAGCTCGAGTTTTGCCATGCTGTCAGGAGCGAAAACTACCTGCCAGCCTTTTGGGTTTCCAACACCCCCTTTACGTTTCCATATGAGAGGAGTAACCCATGACCTTCCGACTCACCTTTCTTGCCCTATTGTTCTCTCTGCTGTTCGCGGACAACCTCACGGCCCAGACGACCGATATCGGTTCGCGGCGGGAACTGTTCGTGGATCAATTTCTAATCGATTCCATGAGCGGCGCCGTCCAACTCCAACTTCATCGGCCGGTCCGTCGCGAGATCGTCTTCAAGACCGACGCCCCTTGGGAGGGCAATGCCAGCATCTTTTGCTCCGTCTTCCAGGACGGCGACATCTACCGCATGTATTATCGCGGTGGCAATTACGCTCCTGATGGGACTCATACCGGCTGGCCCTCTTGCTACATCGAGAGCGATGACGGCATCCACTGGCGCAGACCCAAATTATCGACTGATCACCACTGGGAAAAATGGAAGCCCAGCAACATTCTTCATGCAGGTGGCGCGCATGAGGCGGTGTTTAAGGACGCCAATCCCGACTGCCCGCCCCACCAAAAGTACAAGATGGTGGAAGTGCGGGGTAATCCGAATAATGACGACCGGGCTGCCCTTTACTGGTTAGGATCGCCCGACGGGATCAACTTTTCGCGGATCAGCGATGAACCGTTCATATGGACGGGGCCCTTGGACTCCCAGAACATAGCGTTTTGGGATCCGGCGGCCGGCCTGTACCGCGAGTATCACCGCGACGGCATAAAAGTTACCCCCGACAGCCACCGCCTCGAGACGATGAAGGGACAACCCGGCCCCAGCATGAACATCGTGCGCGCGGTCAGGACCTCAACATCCAAGGACCTATTCAGCTTTCTCGAACCCGCAATCTTCAATGATCCTCGCAATCCCCACCCCTCCCGCGTCTGCCAGGGAGAGTTCGTAGAATTCCCCGGTGCCCCTATTGAGGATCTGTATATGAGCAATATCCAGCCTTACTATCGCGCGCCGCATATCCTCATGGGGTTTCCCGCGCGCTACGTCAATCGCGGCTGGTCCGAGCCGATGTACGACCTGCCGGGCCTGGACGACCGCCTCGCCCGCGCGAAAACCTCGACGAAGGAAGAGTTTGGCCGGAATGGCTCTGCCATCACGGATGCGTTGTTCATGACTAGCCGCGACGGGCGGACGTTCAAACGCTGGCCGGAAGCCTTCCTTCGTCCAGGTCCCCGCGAAAAGGACAGTTGGGTCTACGGCGACAACTACTTCCACTGGGGCATGGTGGAAACGAAATCCACGATCGAAGACGCCCCGAACGAGATCTCAATGTATGCGTCGGAGGGCTACTGGCAAGGCGAATCCACAAGTTTTCGCCGTCTGACACTGCGTTTGGACGGGTTCGTTTCCGCGTCTGCCCCGTTGGCCGGCGGCGAGATCGTTACCAAGCCGATCCGCTTCAAGGGCGGCAACCTCACGCTGAACCTCGAGACTTCCGCAGCGGGACGCGTCCAGGTGGAGATCCAGGACGTCGACGGCAAGCCGGTCGACGGCTACGCTCTGGCCGACTGCCCGCCGATCTTCTGCGACCGGATCGCGCAGGTCGTTCGCTGGAATAAGCCGGGCGGCGACGTGCGTCCCCTGTCCGGCAAGCCGGTGCGGCTGCGCTTCGTGCTGAAGGACGCGGATCTGTATAGTTTCCAATTTGTTCCCTACACACCCGACCCAAAGCGGCCGAGTATACCCATTGCCCCGTAGCCCTCTGCCGCAGACGAGAAGTAGCTCAATGCTGCCGAAACGACGAGACGGTCGCAACCGACGAATTCCGGTGGATAACGCGGGGCTGGAACCCGTTGCTCATGGAGTGCGGCCCTTGGGCCTCGCCATCTAGGCGGTTCTTTGCAAGATTGACGCCACGGTTTTGTGATTCCATTTCCGACCTGACTTCGTGGGGATGCCGCGTGTGTCCAGCTCCCTTGAGATTTTGCGATAGCTCAAGCCATCGGCCCGCAGCTCGCGAATAAGCTGGATGGCCTCCTGCTCCGATTCGTTGGGAACCCCGACTCGTACACCACCACGAGCTGGGGACAACCACCCGTCGCCGTTACCATCCACACGACGGGCGCTGAAGTCTTCCTGCCGCCGGAACCGTCGGTGCGTAACCGTTACGCAGTTACCATCCCGTATTGCCCGCGACGGGATTTGTCTTCTCGCACGCCGCGGGCTACACCAAATTGTCAAAGAAAGGTTATTGACTACCACTGGACACAGGAAAGATCGATGAGATTTCCGTGTCAGAGTTTTTGAGTAACGTTTGAGCCAGCTCGGCGCCAGCTTCAGTGATTCGCAGGCGGGACACGTTTCTATCTCCGTCCGGCCGCAGCCGCTCAATCAGGCAGTGTGGAGCGCCTTTTGAGCACGCTGAAATCGCATGCTGTCGCGTGGTGACAACGCTCGTTCCAGCAAGATCGGCAGCTTGGCGGTGACGTAACCGTTCTGAGCATCCTCCACCTCGACGCGCAACCGCCAGTCACGGCGGGGGTCAAACGAGGGGTCGCGAAGCAGCTTCTCACCGTCATCCGACAGCCAACGAAAGCGCCCGTAGGCTGCAAGCAAAAGCTCGTCCTGGTCGCGTTTTGCGTCGGCTGCGGTCATGGGTGTTGAGTGTGGCCTGCTTTTAAGTAAGTTTTTTGCGTTTTGTGCTTTTCACGTTAGGTACATAGCGGCAAAAGCGTGAAATAGTACCTTGGGTTTTGATGTGGCCTGGTTTCTGTCATCTCTCCCCCCTGTACTGCTCGCATGCCCAGCAAGCCGGCTCGCGGTCGCATGTTGCCGGATTTGGGTGGTCGCAATCGTCGGGCGCAGACGCGGGACTAACGGTAGTAGAGGTACTAATTCCCGCCGTGTGGCTGTCAGATGCACCCCAACTCTGTGAGTTAGGGGGGTGTTCTCGCGTTAAGTAAAGGGGATTACTACTGTTACTACCGTTAGTCCCCCCTTTGGTAAGGTCTGCGGTTTGTTCGACAAACCATACCGCCGTCTTGCTGCGATAGTCCCTAACAAACCTTTTTCCATCGCAAACCCGTTTCGCCATGTGATGCAACTTCATCCCGATGGCCCGGGCGTTCGGTTTGCCTCGCGTGGTGATCTCCGTGATGGCACTTCGCAGTGTCGGGTAGAGGTCCGGCTCCCCGTCCTTCAATGGTTTCTCCAATAGCTGAATGGCTCCACTCGCGGTCAAACCGTCTCCCCGTGGGTCCGCTTCTTCCCAGCCAGCCAGCAGCGTTAGCAGCTCGTTGGCGGACCTATCAGATTCTTCGCGGAGTAGCTGTCGAGTCTCTCCACAGTCCGGCATTCCCGCCCACACCACGGCACTCCGCAGTAAATCTGACCAGCCCTCGAATGATCCCCATTGCGGTAGTGATTGGCTCGGGCGTCCGGCCAGGATGTACGCCTTCACGATGGTTGCAGCAGCGGTAGCCAAGGGTCCGCGATTTTCTTTCGCCCATTCGATCAGCCGCTTGTGCTTAAAGTCTTCCCGCTCCTCTGGCTGTTCCATCGATGTTTCGACACGTACATGCAGCACTCGCCGCGCGGTGTCGGCTGCGAATTGCAGGTTGTTTCCCGTTGCCACAAATATTGAGTTGATCGACAGATCGCCTGTTGTTTGGCTTGAACCTAGCAATCGGTCGGACCAGGTTCCACCTGTGAGCGCCGCATCCAGCGAAGCGGAGCCGAATGTGCCAGACACGTTGTCGAACACAACCACCGGCGAGCCTTCGATAATGACTGCCGTCAATCGCTTGCGCATTTCTTCGTCGCTGCTAGGGGCGGAAGTCTTGGCGGCCTTTCCTCCGGTGTGAATCACGCTCACGACATCGACAAGCAGCGTCTTGCCAGTGCCTCGCGTGTTGGCGTCCACCGCGAACAATGGCGTCGAGCCGTCGTATGCGTGAATCGCGACCGGCGTGATTGCATACGCCAGCCAGCTCGCTTTGTGGGTTTCATTCAGGAAGGGAAAATCACAAACCACGTTCAGCAGTTCGTCGCGAGCCCTGACCGCATCGTCGCGGGTTGGCTTCGCCGGCACCGGCGGAAAGTCGCAAGATGGAATGTAAAATACCCCGGTGTCTTGGTGGTAGCCTGGCGACTCGATGACGCTCCCGTCGGCCAGCACGGTTGGCGATTCGGCCACACTCGTTAACGTTCTCAGGTCCAGCCACTCGCCTCGCGACTCAACGGCATTCACCGCCCATTGGGGCGGGTGAACGATCTGCGGTCTGTCGTCGGTAAACCGGACCCATTTCGCCGACGATGCCAATGTTTCACATAATCTAGGCGTTGGAAGTTTCAAGATGCGAACACAGCGCTTAGCCCGGCGTATCGCTTTTGGTGGTTCGGAATCGCGAACGATGTAGACTAGTATGCCGCCCCGCTGGAAGATGTCTTTGCGTGTTGCTAATGCGGCGACTGCCTCCGTCGTGACGGCCTCTTCATCTGGCCTGATGATGATTTTAGGTTTCCCAGCGTCGGACGACTTGTAATCTTCCGCCCGCCACGGCTTCGCATCGCTGATCGCCTGTCGCAATAGTTTTTCGCCGTCAGGTTTTTTGAGAATGTCTCTAATGTCATCGCCGCCGCTTTCTTTGTGTGCGGTTGGCAGCGTCGCAATGTTGACCGTTGCCGCCACGCCTTGCAGATTGGCGCCCGTTGGCATCGCACCGTCGGCTCCTGCCTTGTCGCGGTCGGGTACAACGACAACGTGAACGCCAGACAGCAGCCGGGCGTATTTCGCGTTCAGATAACTGGACGGGGTGCCCAGTGCGTTGAATCCCAGCCCGTGTAAAGCGCAGGCATCTTTGACGCCTTCGACCATCGGCCAAAACTCGCCAGGCTGGGGGAGTCTTCCAGGCAGGAAAATACCGCTATTCCCTTTTCCCTTTTCCCTTTTTGAACCATCCTTTGTGGTTTGGCGTCAGGTCAAAATAGGAATGGCATTCGCCCGACTCATCGCGGACAGGAAACCGCACCACTTCGACCTTGCCGCGCTTCGCCGCTTCGGCCCCGTATGCAACCATCGACTCAACCGGCATGTTCTTTGCGCGGGCAACCAACTCGAAAGTCGACGGCCTGATCACCTCGCGGGTGGTTGCCACCAATCCCAGATAGTCTGCGATCAACTCCATGGCGCCCTTGAAGTCGCAGCCCCGCAGCCGGCAAATCAGGTCGATGGCGTCGCCTTTTCCCGCGTCGCACGTGCAATACGCGCGGCATCCGTTGTCGTTGTCGATTCGGAAGGACGGGTCTTTGTCGTCGTGATCTGGAAACGGGCAATGAACGTGCTTCGTGCCGGTCGCCTCGATGGCCTCGCCCAACTCGGGACAAATCGCCGGAAGAATTTCCGCCTCCCGCCCGCGCATGGCCAGCTTAACTTCGTCGGAATCCAATCTGGCCGCCGTGCCGTTCGTGCTCATCCTAAAATCCTTGCTGGCCTTTGGGAATTTCCGTAAGTCGCTAAAATCATCGAATTCCTTTCACGTCCCGCGTGACAACCTTCGCCGCTGTCACGCGGTTTTTTTGTTTTCATCCGCTCAGCAGTCCGAAACATGCCTGCACATATGCGTATCGTCGATCCGCTCTTCTAGGACCGCATCCTCGGTCCAGTTGGATACTTCAACAGGTTTCGACCATTGGCCAACGTTGGCCACGGCTGCATCTAGCAGAGGTTTAGGCACCGACGATTTCAGCCACTCCGCGGTATTCAAGCCTGCGATTCTGACGGCTTCGTCCTCCCAATCGTCCAACTGGATGCAGAAATCGACACAGCAAATAACATCCTCCAGCTTGATCTGGAGGTACCAGTCGTCTGAACCGTTGACGCACTCCGGGGCTTCAAAAACGAGACTAGTCATATCAACATCCTTTCACCTGAAAACTCGCTGCCAATAAACGCCCTGGCATCTCGGGCTAACGTTGAACGATCGCCGCTTCCGTTTCGACTTCCAATACTTCGCCAATCAACGCACGCGACTCTGCCCACCGCCGCCGCGCGGCCGTAAACAATAAACGCGAAACAAACCTTCCGCACCGCTGGTGATCGCCGCACATCACAATCGGGACGCCTCGGGCAATCCAACCAATGAGCGACCCGACGGCCTGGTTGGGGGTGATCTTGGAATTCCACTCGCCGGCTTCCATCCGCTGCCAGCTCGATTCGACTACCACGGCCCGGATTTCAAAACCCAATAGCCGTTGGATCACCGCGTCAAATCTTTTTCTTTCCTTGCCGATACAAGTCAGCAAATCGGGTTCGCTTTTTCTCTCGATGGCGACAATTGATTCCATCCCGCCAACCGAATAATCGCCCGTTGCCAGCCCGACCACTTCGGTTTTCAACGGCGACAGGTCCAGTGGCAGTTGCTCACGGCTGTCGATCAGGCCGACGACGTTTTCAGGTTGTAATGTGGCCGGAATTCTCAATGTCGATCCTTCGGTGGTTGTGTTGTCAGTTAACCAATACCTTCGGCGTCTTGCGTGCCAACGGATGCTGGCCGGCGTACTCCCCACAAACCAGGCAACGAATCAGCAACTTGCCATCGAAGTAGGAAAGCTGAACTGGGCCGTTAGGATGACATTCGCGGTTGAAGAACATACGCTCCCCAAGTCCGCCGCAGTCGCATCCAGGCTCACCGCAGCCCTGACTAAGGTCCGCGTCGATCTCGTCTCGATACTCAACCGAAAGTCCAGGGACGTTCTCTTCTGGTGTTTCGTTAAATTCAAAGCCGAATTGGTTTGGCATCTTCGTTTTCCTGCTTTCCTTTACCGTCCGCGTGTCAGATCCCTTAAACTCGTTCGTGATAATTTGTTCGTGTTTCAGGCCGGCGGATAGTTTCATCGAACCGCCTCAAGCTGTTCGACAATGTCGAAGCGTATACGTTCCTCGCGGGCAATGACTTCGTTCAAAACCTCCAAATCAATCCGCTCGGTAATGGCTGCGCGCACGAGACCGGCGAGCTGTGCCGGGTCGATGGCTTCAGCTTGAACAGTGCGGGTGTCGTCAAACGATCGGTTGTCTGTTTTTTTTTGGTGGCGACGTCGGCAGATCAAATTCCTCAATTTGTTCTGGAGTCACGGCAAGCCGTACCATTTCCAGGTCGCCGCCGTAGTGATCGAGAAACGCCTGCAAATCCTCGTCGAGCGACGAACACATATGAACTCCGGACGGGTCATAATCGCCGATGTGCAGAATGGTGGTTGGCGTTCCAGCCAGCCGTTCGGCCTGGTCGTGTTTGGACGTGGTCGAATCAAATCCGCCGCTAGAGGCAGCTTGGACACCAAACTCACGCCCTGCCGTCTCTAACTGGGGACGCATGCCGCCGGCTTCGCACCAAATCAGTATCCGGCGTTCCTGTCCCGCCTGCCGGTCAAGAACAAGTGACTCGGCTTGGTCTGCCGTGTAATTCCAGAAGTCGTCAGCGTCGTCATACCAACATTGATTCGAGACGGTGAATCCATCGTCCCGAATCCAATCCATCGGGATCATCTCAGCGCGGCGTGCCCGGTTGAGATATTCGCCCAACCGATGGTAGGCTTTTTCCGTCTTGGGGAATGAGTGGGTTACCACCATGCGATAGAACAGCTGCCGCAACGTGATTGGTAAAATGCCGTCTAGCCGGTACGCCTTTAGGATTGCCATACTCTGGTCGATGGTTTGTTTCGATTCTGAACGTGGGTTCCACGGAGCGAATCCCCTAACTCGTTTTCTGGAAGTCATCGCTCGGCCCTCCGTAGATCCGCCACGTCATCGGCCAACCGCAGCAGATGTCCCCTTGCTGCCAACCAAGCGTCGCGCCCTAGCGCAAGACGGTTAATCCGTTTTTCCAGAGGTCGCCAGAATGACCAGAATGCCCCGTAATCCGCTGGCACTTCGGACTTGCGAATGTATTGATCCAACCAACGAAGAGGGGCGACGCGGACCGCCAGGCGGTCGAATTCGTGATGCCGGCTAGGACGCGGGAATTGTTGGGTTGGCCGTTGGCGGAATCGCCAGTTGGGTTGTAGAATCATGTATGTTCCTTTCGCCGCCCCGATCGCCTGCCAGCGCGGGGCTTTTTTGTGCCAGTTCAGATTCTGCGGGCGTTCTCATGGGCCACTGAATGAAAGATCCGCCGCTGACGTAGGACCGTCTGCCAATCCGCAGCACCGGTAGTCCGTTTCTGCGTGCAGTCCTCAGGGCCGCCGTGCCTAGCTGACTTCGTCGCTTGAGTTCGTCGAGCGTGTACATCGCGTCCGCCCGAATTTCACCGTGCGATTTGGCTGTTGGACTAATCATCTCGATTTTCCTTTCTCCTAATTGCACCCCATCAAAAGAGTGGAGTTACTATTCGCATTGGTTGCGAACGTCTGAGGAAAATCTAGCGATGAAGAAATCGCTGTCCAGATGCGCACCAAAGACGGTGCGCAGGTTCGCTAGTATTAGCGAGGCGGTAGTGTAGTCCAGCCAGCACCACGGGCTTTGCGAATCCGAGATTGAACCTTCGTCACGACCTTCTTGCCGCCCGGAAATAATTCGCTAAGAATGCCCACATCTGTATTTTCTTTGCTGCGAAATGCGTCCAGGAAAACAATCGCCCTTACGAGCAAATCATCGTCGAGCGGGCCTGCCAGGCCCTTGGGAAAAAGTTTTTGCTGGTGCGCAAGTTCGCTCTTGGTGCGCTCGTCCGTAGCCTCGGCACCTTGTGATGGAATTCGTGTTTTGTAATGGTTGCGAATGGGGTCCTGGTGTGTAGCGTCGTCATTTTCACTCACCTGGCCGGTGTCTCCCGCGATCAAATCACATACGCGCAGGAATTGCATAGTCACTTGTAAACGCAGTAAGTCGTTCATCGGCTCGCTTGTATCGCCGAAAGCGCGATTTTCGTGGAACCGAATTTCATCCTCTAAGGTCTCAAACACACCCTCACCAATTTCGAGCATCTCTTGAAGGGGCTTGGTTGTGTCAAGAGTGGGATCGATCGCCGACTTGAGAATCGCAACAGTTAGAAGTGCGGCATCTCTAGCTATTTCAGGCGAGTATCCGCTTTGGCTTAGGTCATCCAGCACCTTGGGATCGTCCAGCACGTCGAAACACTGACCTCCGTACCGGCGCTGGGTTTCCTCGATAAATGAGGCCAGAATCCCAGCCCGCTCGACAGCCGTCAAATCGCAACAATTGAGTGCTGACCGTGCGAGATCCTTCGATTGCGACCAGCGTTCAGCTTCCAGCCGCCTCCGTTTATCGGCCTCCTGCTCCTGCTGTTGCCTGTCGCTGCGATCCTGGATTCGAGCCAACGCATCCGTGTAGTCCGCCATGACGTGTCATCCTGTTTTCCGCCAAGCCGACCGACCGCCAACGTCCAGGAAGAATGACAGCCCTGGACGCTGACGGCCAATCTGCGCGGGAGCTACCCGCAACTTGGCAATTTCAAAAGTGGTACCTAAAGTGGTACCTAAACGGCGCCCGGTTTAGTGCTACCGATCGAACGCCAATTTCGTCGATGCTATAAGTAGTAGGTATTCGCAGTCTATTCGCACGGTGTTCAACTGTACAGACTGACTGGGGGTCAAAAGGTCGCAGGTTCAAATCCTGTCGCCCCGACTAGCAAAGGCCGAAAATCCTAGGGTTTACGGCCTTTGCTCGTTCCTGCGAGCAGGTGGAAAAGAGTGGTGTTGCTAGGAATGGCCCTGCGGGCCGGTCATTTTCTGCTGTCCTTATCGCGATAGAATTCGCTGCTGATGGGCGTATGCTTCATGCGGGGGCAATGCACGCCGACCTCGCGGCGCCGGCGCTCCCAGCGACACCAGCCGCGTTGGATCTCCTCGCAGGCTTGGTTGATTTCTTTGCGTGTCGGCTCGTACCGCGGCAGTTGCTCGCGGCGTTCGTCATGACGGCGATGGCATGGTATGCATAACTGCCGAGTTCGACCAGATTGCTCGTGGGCTATCCCGTGAGGCCAAGAAACTCCGCCGAACCGTAACAGCTTTCCTTTTCAGTGGTTATGGCACGCGCGAATCCTTGTTTTCGTCCGACGTTGGCCCTTGAAGTTTGGCGATCCAGGCAGCATGGTGAAG
>Ga0310121_10005961_pt1 | contig 10334 bp, 6 predicted proteins | sample CB27_Tmax_986_MG_FD_203504 | JGI IMG/M metagenome (GOLD analysis project Ga0310121, IMG submission 203504) | Marine microbial communities from Western Arctic Ocean, Canada - CB27_Tmax_986 | ecosystem: Environmental > Aquatic > Marine > Oceanic | place: Canada: Western Arctic Ocean | collected... | reverse complement strand
TTGGGGGGCTCGCCCACCCATGAAGCGGGGTATGCATTGCCGCATTTATTGCGTCCATACCTCGCGGTTCGCGACTCGCTTGCTTCACGCTCAACGCTGGTTCAAGTGGAGCGCCTATTGGCACTTCATTGGTGGGCAAGCCCCCCAAACCCCCCGTGTTAATTCACTCGTTACTCGGGAAGATGTTTGCCGCAATCGTGCCGAACAGTAATGGGGCAGGCCCCCCAAAAACCCCCGAGTATATCCTCCTTAATCACAATTCAATTCCTAGACAAAATGACCGCGATTATTCAATCGGAAAAAGAAGTGGGTAAACCTAAGCCCCAAACCCCCCGTGTTAATTCACTCGTTACTCGGGAAGACGTTTGCCACAATCGTGCCGGACAGTATTGGTGCTGCGGTTCTTTGCGAGTCTTCGATCCATCCCCTTAGACATCATATACTAGCATCCACTATACAATACAGATGTATACTTATCTCCCGGTTATCCGTCAAGTCCTGGATTGTTCAACGCGCACCTGGTAGATCGAAATCGGACGAGCCGGGTTGCACGAATCCGGGCTACGCCACAAAATGGCGTCGACCTGATTCCAACTCCTTGTAATGCTGTGAACGGTTCGGCCACGTAGCTTGGTACAAGAATCCTCGGCTATCGTACTTCACGACAGGAGATTCATATGATTCGGCAAACAGCAATCGTCGTAGGCGCTTTAACTCTTTCCGCTGTTGGCCACGCAGCGGCTGAGTCCGAGGTCGTCATCACTGGTAAAGCTCAACCTCCCGCCGGCAATATGTCCTGGTGGTACCGGGAACCAGCGACACAGTATTGGGAAGGTTTGCCGATCGGTACGGGACGATTGGCGGCGATGGTTTACGGCGGAGTGCGTGATGAACTGATCCCGTTTAATGACGAAACGCTTTGGTCGGGCGCACCTCATAACCCGGTACGACCTGATGGAAAGAAAGCACTGCCAAAGATTCGCGAGCTTATCTTCGCAGGAGAATATGCCGAAGCCGAGCGGGAATGCGAGCAACTGATGGGCAAACCGAATGATGTACAGCATTATCAGCCGGTTGGGGAACTGCGGATTCATTTTGAAGGGCACGAAGCGGTCATGGATTACCGCAGGGAACTGGATATGGACAAGGCCCTTGCAAGGGTTTCGTATCGTATCGGTGACGTAAAGTACCGCCGAGAAGTGTTCGCCAGTTATCCCGATCAGGTGATTGTGGTGAAGATTACGGCCGATAAGCCCGGTCAGATTTCGTTGACAACTCAACTAGCCAGCGTTCAGCCCAGCGCGCAAAGCAGCGCCGCGGGAAACAACCTATTGGTTATGAAGGGTGGAAATGAGGATGCATCCAAGGCGGGATTCGGACAGCTTGACGATGCCTATGACGAAAATGTGGTTGAAGGAAAGATGAAGTGGGAATCACATTTGAAAGTTCTCAACCATGGCGGGAATGTCACGAATGTGACATTGGATAGTGTTAGCGAAGAAACCGCTGCTGGGATTAAAGTTGAAAGTGCAGACGAGGTTGTGTTGGTCTTGGCAGCGGCCACGAATCTGAAGAGCTGGAATGATGTAAGTGCCGACGAGTCAGCTCGATGCGACCAATATATGAAAGCAACGAAGACCCCTTACGAGAGGCTTTTGAAACGGCATCTGGATGACTACCAGCCGTTGTTTAGAACGTGCGAACTTTCGGTAGGCACAAATGAGGCGGCTAAGCATGACACGACGACAAGATTAATGGATATGAGAGCCGGCGGTGATGATCCTCGCTACTTAGCTCAATATTTTCAATACGGCAGATATTTGATGTTAGCCGGTTCACGTGAAAACACACTTGCGTTTAACAATCATAATATTTGGCTAGGTGAGCTGGGCGGAGAGCGCTGGTCGGGTCGGTGGACTCTCAACATAAATATGCAGGCGTGCTTCTGGATTTCCGAGCAGGGTAATCTGCCGACCACAAACGATTCGCTTGTCTGTTTTATGAAATGGCTGGCGGAATCCGGTGCGAATACCGCAAAACAACTTTATGGCTGTGACGGATGGACGAGCAATCTCGGCGCGGACATTTGGATGAATACCGCGCCGCAATGCAGCCCTTACTATGGAATGTATCATGTCGGGGGTGCGTGGAATCTACAGCAGTTGTGGGAACACTATCTTTATGAGCCGGACAAGGAATACCTGCAGGAGATTTATCCTTTGTTGAAAGGCTCGGCAGAATTCTTCAGTGACTTCATGATCGAAGACCCCAAAACCGGCTGGCTTGTTACCTCGCCATCGGGGTCAGCCGAAAACTCATTTACCTATGGAGAGGACAAGAGTGCCGCGGTTTCCATGGCGCCGGCCCAGGACAGTCAGATTCTGCGTGACCTGTTTGGCAACTGTATCGAGGCAAGCCAGATCCTGGGTGTTGACGAGACACTTCGCCAAGAGTGGGGAGAGATACAAGGCAAACTTCCGCCGCACCAGGTTGGAAGATGGGGCCAACTGCAGGAATGGTATGAAGATTGGGACAAGGAGGACGACGTTCATCGACATATTTCTCATCTGTATGCGTTTTATCCGAGCAACCAACTTACTCTAAGGGGCACGCCTGAGTTAGCTGAGGCGGTTCGAACCAGCCATGAGCATCGACTGAACAACCACTGGACATACGCCATGAGAATGGGCGTGTGGGCCAGGTTTGGCGAGGGCGACAAGGCTTACGATATTCTTAGGCCGCAGCTGACCCATCACTGGTTTGATGACGGCGACAAAACGCCTTCAATGGCGGGAATTCAGGAAATACAGGGGCTCGGCGCCGGAATCATCGAGATGCTGTTGCAAAGTCACGCAGGCTGCGCACTGTCCAATGCCCCTGAAACAATACCTCTGGGCCCCGGCGGCGAGATATATCTGCTGCCTGCCATACCTTCAGCTTGGCCTGATGGCTACATCAAAGGTGTGCGGGCACGCGGAGGTTTTGAAGTCGATATCGATTGGGCCGACGGACGGCTGACTAAGGCGACGGTGCGGTCAAAGCTGGGCGGTAAACTTTGTGTCCGCAGTCACGATGCGTTGAGACTTGATCGAGATGGTACGGTGCGCAACCTGCCAGCGGTCGAGCCGGGTGTCGTTGTCTTGCAAACCACGCCGGGGAGTTCCTATTCCCTGACAGCCGAGTAAAAACTGATGGGAGCTTTGCAGATGAAGTCGCTGGTTATCAAATGTTTCGTTGGACTCACTTTCATCGCCAAGTTGGCCAGTGCAACGGCTGCCGCCAACGAACCGACGCCTGAATTGCCACAGACAATACTGTTCGTCGGTGACAGTATTTCTGTGGGCAGTGGGGCTTCCCGCGCGGATAAGCGATACGCGAGCGTGCTCACCAACATGCTCAACAAGGTGGGCGGCAACTTTACTGAAATGAATCTAGGAATCGGTGGCTCGACGTTGGTCGATCAGTTCTGGCCCGCTTCCAACAGCTCAGGCTTTCCGTATAGGCTCAAGCAGGCAATCTCCGCGGAGCCGGATCTGTTCGTGATGCAGCATGGTACCAATGACAACGCCTTAGGCCATTCGATCGGTCGATTCCTCTGGTGTTATCGAGAATCGGTCCGGACTTTAAAAGAAAAAGTGCCCGGCATAACCATTATCTGCACGACAATTTGTCCATCCTGGGACACGCTGAGTTCCACGGACCAGTGGGTCAATCAGGCCAACGTTGGCATTCAAGAAATCGCGGCATTGGAAAACACATTGTTGGCCCAAAACTATTTCAAGCTGCAATATCGCCGAGACCTATTGCCCGACGGAGTTCACCCCGATGACGCGGGACACCGAGTTATGGCGGAGTCGATATTTGCCGCGATCGAGGAGAATCGCAACCAGCAACCCAATGACTTCGACGTCACGTTTCGGCTGGCCGGGGAATACCGCATTTGCGGTTACGCGATTCGCGCTGCTGGCGGCGACGAGCCAGAAGGGAATAGCTGGGTCGAACTTTATCATCTCGGTCAAAAGGAATTCACTTATCGGTCTGACCACGAACTGGAGATTCTGACTCCGTTGCGATATGCCGATGGTGAGGCCGTGGTCACTGTCTCTCTGGCCGATGCTCCGCCGCGGCCGGCGACGAGCGAGACGAACGACTGGTGTCGTCAGGTCCGTTTTGTGCTGCCCGAGACCAACGGCAAGATCGCCACGGTGCAGATTGAGCGATGACGAAGAGTGTCGCCAGTCCTAAGCAAAACTCATATTCTATTGGCTGTGATTTTCAGCCTGATCGTGGTCCGTGGCTTGATAGTTACAGCGGACAATGCGAGCCAGGACCAATTCTCGATTACAACTCTTCGACGCGTTGCCTCACCCACTTCTCAGGATGTATCGAAGAAAACTAGGAAAAGGCCCTGAGGCTCTAAACGTAACCGCATTGGTCACCTTAGACATTACTCAGTCACCTTGCTGCTCGCGATAATAATCAGATTCATCTAGCAAGTAAGCGAAGGCTTCGCGAGTAAACGCCAATGCCATTGTTGACGACAGGATTGCCGAAAAGGCGCTCTCGCGATCCTCGTCGTCGGTAGCGACTAATCGAGATCGATTGCTTCCAAGGCAAGCAACGATCCCGATATCGCTCCGAGGGCAGCCACTAGTGAGTTATAGAGGACGTTGCGTCGCAAGGACTGGCGGTCGATGCACATCGCATCGTCGAATGCAGTCGTGAAACTCACTGTGTTGCTGACGCAGGTTCTGGCGCGTTCAATCACGTCGCGGGCACCTCTGCCTGATGCCTTGTTTTCGATCAACATGGTTTCACACATCTTGAATAGATTCTCGAACGCCTCGTACTGTTCCTCAGTTAGGATTGAGCTTTCATCATTTGTTTCATCTTCTGACACTGACGCCTCCTTTGTTTATCACGTGTTCGTGGTATTGGTCGAACGGACCCCTGTCAGGTCCACTCCGACTCAGCCGTGACGGTCACGATATCATCCGCGACACCGCATACCAGAGGCTCATTAGAACCGGCGGCGACACTCACTGCAATGAACCCAAACATGAGCCGGGACCTGTGCCAACAGACTGCTCAAATTGCAACCAATCTAGCGTGTTGATGCGGTTCGTGGAAAAATGCTGCGAAGGCCGCCGCCTTGGAGACTTTCCCGAGCGTTGCTATGGAAAACTTCGTTGTTGGTATGAAACCTCCGGGGGTAGGCTCACCGACTGGTGCGCCCACCATGTCGACATTGCCCATTGGGGATTGGAAAGCGTAATGGCCTTCCAGCGGATTGGCCGGGAACAGGCGGACATCGCCGCCTTGTGTGTGCGTTTTGTGGACGGCCTCCTATTCTGCAAACGTCCAGCTATTCCTAGAATCTCGAAGATTTGGCGTAAGGTTTTGCGTTGCATGCCGCAAATAGCCTGTGTTACGCTGTGTAGTGTGCGGCTCCTCGCCACGTTTCCTGCCGTTGTCGAGTCGCTACTGCTTTCCGCTCGAGGTCATGGGCGCCACCTCGGCAACCACTTTTTTGATATCCAGACCCGTTTTGAGGCCAGGCCTTTGACAATAATCCGTCCGCGCATCTTGGTAGCTTCATTGATCTGTCTTCTCGGTGGTACCCCACTGTTCAACGACCGTGCGGTGGCGCGGGAGGCAGTCGCGGCCGCGCGCTTGAACCAGACGGAGCAGGAAACTGCGCCGGAAGGCCATTGGGCATTCGTCGCGCCGCACAAGTCAGCCTTTCCGCGTGGCGATACGTTGGAGCCACTGGACAATGTGCATCCGATTGATCGCTTCATCGACCGGCGTCTGCGCAGCGAGGGTTTGCAGCGGTCGCCCCAGGCGGACCCAGAGCGACTCCTGCGCCGGGTGACGTTTGACCTGACCGGGTTGCCGCCTACCCTCGCGGAGATCGATGATTTTCTCGCGGACGAGAGCCCTGGTGCGTACGAGCGCGTCGTCGATCGCCTGCTGGTCTCCAAACGTTTTGGCGAGCGGATGGCGGTCGCGTGGCTGGATGCCGCCCGCTACGGCGATACCAGCGTCTTTCACGGAGACGGCCCGCGCGATATGTGGGCTTGGCGCGATTGGGTCATCAATGCGTACAACGACAATAAACCGTTTGATGAATTTACCATTGAGCAACTTGGCGGGGATCTGATTCCTGAAGCAACCGTCGAACAACGAATAGCCAGTGCCTTCAATCGCAACAATGCCACGACGGACGAGGGGGGCGCCATCGCCGAGGAGTTTCGCGTCGAATATGCCGTCGACCGCGTCAAGACAACGTCCATGGTGTGGCTGGGGCTGACCATGGAATGCGCGCAATGTCACGAACATAAGTACGACCCGATCACTCAGGAGGAGTACTACCAGTTCTACGCCTATTTTAATCAGGCGTCCGACCCTGGCATGCAGACCCGCAACAGCAACACGGCGCCGACCGCGGACGTGCCGAACTATCAAACGCAAGCCGAGTTGGCCGCTATCCGGCAGGAACTGCGTCGCACCCAAGCCGATCTCGATGCGCGTCGGCGCGACGCAGAGGAGGAATTCCATCGGTGGGTCCGCCTGGCCGAGTCCGACGACAGTCGTCGCGGGCAGGCTCCCGTCGACATGCTGCTTCATTTCGGCCTGAACGAAGGGGAGGGCAACACCATCCAGGATGCCGTCGATCCAGGCCGGCAAGGGACAATCCATGGCAAACCACAGTGGACTTCCGGGATGCTGGCGGGCGGGTTGCGATGTGACAAAGAGAGCTTCGTCGATCTGGGCGACGTGGCCGACTTTGATCGAGCGGCTGCGTTTTCATACGGCGGCTGGATCAAGCCTTCCGAAAATCCTGGCGGCGCCGCGATCGCGCGGATGAACGATAGCGACGGCCACCGAGGCTTTGATCTCCACTTGGCAGGGGGCAAGATACAAATCCACCTCATTCACCATTGGCCGGACAACGCGCTGAAGGTGGTCTCCACGGAAAAACTCGCCCCGGACAAGTGGCAACACGTCTTGATTACGTATGACGGGTCCAGCAAAGCTGCCGGCATTAAGATCTATGTGGACGGAGTACTGTGTCAACAAGAGGTCGAGCGCGACCAGCTTACCGAATCGATCCGTACCAACGTGCCCCTTTATCTCGGGCGGCGTAATCCTGGATCGCCCTATCAAGGCGAGCTGGACGACATCCGTCTCTACGCTCGCGAGCTTACCGCCAATGAGGTCGAATCGCTTGTGGAACAGGCTCGCATCGACCCACTCCTGGCCAAGTCTCCCGGCGAACGCATCGAGGCCGAAGTCGAGACCTTACGCGTGTACTACCTTTCGCACTACGACGAGGTGCACCAACGGCTTGACGCGGAGTATGCCGAGTTGAAAGCCAGGGAAGCCGCTGCCGCCAAACCACGAGGCACTGTCATGGTGATGGGTGACGTGGCTGAGCCAAGGATGACGTACGTTCTCCAGCGTGGTAACTATTCTTCCCCGCAAGAGGACAGGCCGGTCACACTCGGAGTACCCGCGGCGCTGTCGCCGCTTCCGGCCGACGCTCTCGCGAACCGGCTGGGGCTCGCCCGGTGGTTGGTTGCACCGGATCATCCGCTCACCGCACGGGTCACGGTGAATCGTTATTGGATGATGCTGTTTGGGACTGGATTGGTCGCGTCAGCCGAAGATTTTGGCTCACAAGGTGAGTGGCCCAGTCATCCGGATTTGTTGGACTGGCTGGCTGTCGATTTTGTGGAGAACGGCTGGAACGTCAAGCGGATGATCAAGCAGATCGTGATGTCGGCCACCTATCGCCAGTCAGCGCGCGGCACCGCCACCTTGATCGCACAAGACCCCGCCAATCGGCTGTTGGCCAGAGGTCCGCGCTTTCGCCTGCAGGGAGAGTTCATTCGCGACAACGCACTGGCGACCAGCGGGCTGTTGACCGACACGATTGGTGGGCCCAGCGTCAAGCCATACCAGCCTGAGGGCTTGTGGAATGCCGTCAGCATTGATACGAGTCTTCGTTTTACACAAGACCACGGTGACAAACTTTACCGCCGCAGCATGTATATCTACTGGAAGCGGTCCGCGCCGCCACCTTCGATGGCCATCTTCGACGCACCCAGTCGTGAGAAGTGTACCATTCGCCGCTCACGCACGAACACGCCTCTGCAGGCGCTGGTCACGCTGAACGATCCTCAATTTGTCGAAGCCGCCCGGGCATTGGCCCAGCGCGTCATCACGACGAGCGGGACAACGCCGACCGCGCACATCGGGACCGCCTATCGGATAGCGACCGGGGTCCGCGCGAAACCGGCTGTATTGAACGTGCTATTGCAGGCCTATCGAACCGAGCTGGCGGTATTTCAAGCCGTGCCTGACCGAGCCGTGGCGCTGCTGGCAGTCGGCGAGTCTCCGCGGGATGAAACCATCGACGCCGCCCGGCACGCGGCGATGACGATTGTGACCACCATGATTTTGAACCTCGACGAAACTTTAACGCGAGGGTAGTGTAAGAATTGTTCAGCACAAAAGATGCATGCTTGTCCGCCACCGCCGAGTTTACTCGGTGGAGCGATGATTTTGCACTAGAACGCACACGCCGCGAATCCCGCCCCCTCCGAGTAAACTCGGAGGGGAGCTTTCGATGCAAAGACTGAGCCGAACGGTATTAGGAACTTCCATGAATCCAATCGACGAACATCACTTGCTATTAACTCGCCGACAGCTGTTGGCCAGCGGCAACAAGGCACTGGGCGGTGCCGCGCTGGCGAGTCTGATGGGCCAGAATATCTTTGCCGCCGCCGCGCCGGCCACCGGCGCCGGACAGATTCCAAAGGCGCCCCATTTTGCCCCGCGGGCGAAGCGCGTGATCTACCTCTTCATGGCCGGCGGGCCTTCACATATCGACACGTTCGATCACCACCCGAAAATCCGCGAGTATCATGGTCAGGAATTGCCCGCGTCAATTCGTATGGGCCAGCGCATCACTGGCATGACGTCCGGGCAATCGTCCTTCCCGATCGTTGCGCCGATGTTCAGTTTCCAGCGATACGGCCAGCACGGCACCTGGGTGAGTGATGTCTTGCCGCACACGGCGGGCATCGTCGATGACATTTGTATTGTCAAGAGCATTCACACCGAGGCGATCAATCACGACCCGGCGATTACCTACATCAACACCGGCGTGCAGCAGCCCGGCAAGCCGGCCATGGGCGCGTGGGTGAGTTATGGATTGGGCAGCCCCAACCAGGATCTGCCGGCCTACATCGTGATGATCTCACGCGGGCCTGGCGGCAAGCAGGCATTGTATGAGCGACTTTGGGGCCCGGGATTCCTGCCGTCGCGCCACCAGGGCGTCAAACTCCGCAGCGGTGCCGATCCGGTACTCTACCTGCAGAACCCCGCCGGCGTCGATCGCCAGATGCGACGACGCATGCTGGACGGGATCGCGGAAATCAATTCCCAGCACTATAACGAATTTGCCGATCCGGAGACCAACACGCGGATCGCCCAGTACGAAATGGCGTTTCGCATGCAGGCGTCGGTCCCCGAACTGATCGATCTATCCGACGAGCCCGAGGCCACGTTCAGTCTGTACGGCCCGGACGCCAAACAGCCGGGAACGTTTGCGCACAATGCCATCATCGCCCGGCGGCTGGCCCAGCGCGGTGTCCCATTCATGCAGCTCTTCCACCGCGGCTGGGATCAACACAATAACCTTCCCAAAGATCTCCGCGGGCAATGCCAGGGTATCGATCAGCCGGCCGCCGCGCTGGTGAAAGACCTGAAGCAACGCGGCATGCTCGACGAGACGCTGGTTGTGTGGGGCGGTGAGTTCGGACGCACCATCTATTCGCAGGGACAGCTCACGAAAGACAACCACGGCCGCGATCACCACGGCCGTTGCTTCACTGTCTGGATGGCTGGCGGTGGCGTGAAGCCAGGCTTCGAGTTCGGCAAGACGGACGATCACAGCTACAACATCGTGGACAACCCGGTGCACATCCGTGATCTGAACGCCACGATTCTGCGCACGCTAGGCATCGATCACAATCGGCTGACTTTCAAGTTCCAAGGACTCGAACAACGTCTTACGGGCGTTGAGCCAACGCGTGTCGTTGATGAAATACTGGCTTAGGACTGGCGCATTAATAACTGGCGGATTTATTGTCCCCTCACGCTACCCTCTCTCCAGAGGCATTGGTATCTACACAAATACTAGAACTGATTTTACCCTCCCTCTGGGAGGGTCGAGCGACAGCGAGGGGAGGGCTGAGGACGCCCAAGCGATGACAGCAACCGAATCATGACCAAGAAACCGCCAGACTCATTGACCACGAACC
>Ga0310121_10005960_pt1 | contig 10336 bp, 8 predicted proteins | sample CB27_Tmax_986_MG_FD_203504 | JGI IMG/M metagenome (GOLD analysis project Ga0310121, IMG submission 203504) | Marine microbial communities from Western Arctic Ocean, Canada - CB27_Tmax_986 | ecosystem: Environmental > Aquatic > Marine > Oceanic | place: Canada: Western Arctic Ocean | collected... | reverse complement strand
AGTGAGGCGCGTGATTTTCTGCGGCAGAATGCGGGAGAGGCTGAGGCTTGGCAGACTCTGCGGCGAGAAGAAACCAACATCGTCTATGTCGAACGCCTTCTCGGCCTGCTGGCCGTCCCCGAGCACACACTCAAAAAAGCTCGTAAATATGGTGAAAGTAGACGGGTTCGTGAGGGTGGAGTGATCGGTCGTAAAGCGCCAGCAGTCGAGCTGGCTTGACGCGATATCCTGATTCCTCAAGAACCTCCCTGACTATGGCCTCGGACGGCGATTTGTTGACGTCGGCCCATCCGCCGGGCAGCGTCCACAGGCCGTCGCTGCGTTCCTTCACTAGCAGCAGCCTGGGAACCATTGAAAACGACCGCCCTCACGTCGACCTTTGGCGTGGGGTAGCCGTTCTCGGCGTCGAATAGGCTGGTCAGGGTGTCGTCGCTGAGGGTTGAGTGATTCGCCGTGATCTCGACCGCAATTGCCGAGAGCTCGCGATAGCGCTCCATGTCGTAGTCGTCGTGTCCGTAGGTCCGGCCGGTCTGGGCGATAGCCTGGAGTCGTTTGGCCCAGAGGAGCCATCGCGGTTCAGCCATGCGGGCAAGTCTAAACCGCGCACGCGAGCTAGGGCCCGATCGCGGCGCCCTCCAGCCACAGCTCCCCGTCGATTTCCACGTTGCGGACGACGACCTCCCAGTGCAGGTGGGGGCCGGTAACCAGGCCCGTGCTGCCGATGGCGCCGATCAGCTGCCCCGCGGTGACGGGCTCGCCTTGGGCGACGGTGAGCGCGCTGAGGTGGTTGTAGGCCGTGAACACGCCCGCGCCATGGTCGATCATGACGGTGTTGCCGCGCACCTGCAGCTCCGCCGCGAAGACGACGACGCCCGCCGACACGGCGAAGACGGGATCGCCGATGCTGCCCACGAAGTCGGTGCCGTGGTGGTAGCTGCTCACCGGGCCGTTGTTGTAGCTGCGCGCCACGCCGTAGATGCTGCTGATCTCGCCCCCTGCCGGCCTGACAAAGGCGCCGGACCACATCTTGCTTGCTGTATAGCCCGATAGCACGCTGGCCCGGATCGCCAGCTCATTGGCGACGATGTCCGGGTCGAGCAGCGCCGAGACCGCGGGATCGAGGTCGATGTTCTCGACCCGGTAGTCGTGCGCGACGATCTCGATGCTACGCACGATCGAGACGACCTCGCCGCCGCCTGCAGGCGTGTAGGCGACGCTGAGCGGCGCCAGCCCCGGTTCGGCGAAGGCGCCGACACCAACGATGGCCCACCAGCGGTCGCCGTCATGCAGCATGGGGAACTGCAACCAGCCGAAGCTCACGGTGGCGTTGAGGGCTGCCTCGTGCAGATAGACGAGGCTGAAGCCGCCCTGCCGGATCAATGGCGGTTGGAGTGACAGGCCGGCGGGAATCGCGCTGGGCGGTTGCGGCGTTGGGCTCTCCAGGGCCGGCGTCGCCGAGGGCGCCAGTGTCGCTGCGTCGCGCGCAACCGGCGGTTGCCCTGCGCCGGCGGCCGGCGTTAGGGTGGCGATTTGAATACGATCGGACGTGACGGAGGCGTGGGGCCCGCTCGCCGCGTTCGACGCGTCGCCGGTGCAGGCGGCAAGAAAGGCGGCGAGCACGAGCAACGCGGTTGCGGATGTGAGGCGGAGCAGGCGGGGAGGTGCCATCAGTTCGTGATCATAACGGCAAGCGAGCTTTGAAAGCGCGCCCAGACGACATCAAGCCAATCTTTTGCTGAAACCAGGGCAGAGGCGCTTTGTTATAATTCAGCGAGGTGCACGCGCAGCCTGCCCAATTGTATTGGCGGTCTGCGTTTTTAATAGTGGGTATAGAGGTTTGTAATCTGCAAGGGCAACGTTCGGCCTTCCGGGGGCGGATGGGTAGGGGAGTCAGGTGTGGAAGACCCTAAGATTATCGCCGAACGGATCTTGGCAAATGTCCAGAAAGTCATCATTGGCAAAGAGGAAGAGATAGGCCTCGCCGTAGTCTGCCTGCTCTGCGCTGGCCACCTGCTGATCGAGGATGTCCCTGGCGTCGGTAAGACGATGCTGGCTCGCAGTCTCGCAAAGTCGACCGGCTGCGAATTCAAGCGCATTCAGTTCACGCCGGACATTTTGCCGAGCGACGTCACCGGCGTCTCGGTTTACAACCAGAAGAGCGGTGACTTCGAGTTCAGGCCCGGCCCCATCGTGGCCGAGATCGTCCTGGCTGACGAGATCAACCGCGCGACGCCGAAGACGCAGTCGGCCCTCCTGGAGGCAATGGAGGAGGGCCGTGTCACCGTCGACGGCGTGACGCGCGACCTGCCGAAACCCTTCATGGTCCTCGCGACGCAAAACCCGATCGAGTACGAGGGGACGTTTCCGCTGCCGGAAGCGCAGCTGGACCGTTTCCTGATGCGGGTCCACCTCGGCTACCCGAGCAACACCGACGAAGTGCTGATGATGGACAACCAGCAGTTAGTCCACCCAATCGACAGCCTGGAGCAGGTCACCGACGCGACCGAAATAATCCAGATTCAGCGAGCCGTTAAGGAGATCTACGTCGATCCGCTGATCAAGCACTACATCGTCGGCCTGGTCGATATGACGCGACAGCACGAGTCGGTGTACCTTGGCGCTTCGCCGCGTGGCTCGCTGGCCCTCTACCGTACGGCGCAGGCGCAGGCGATGCTGGACGGCCGCGATTACGTTATCCCGGATGACGTGAAGGAGCTTGCTTACGCGACGCTGGGCCACCGCGTCATCGTCTCGCCCTCGGCGCGCGTGAAGAGCGTCACCGCCGCGGACGTCGTCCTGGGCTGTCTCGAGCGGGTACCGGTTCCCGGGGCGCGCGCTCGCGGCGGACAGCCTACGTAGGTAAGACCGTGATCGAGCTCGCGCGGGAGGGTTACGGCCTCCTGATCAAACGCCACCTTTCGCTCACCGTCATCGGCGTGATCTTCTTTGTCTGCCTGATGTCGGCGGCGTCGACGGGTTTCTGGCTGCCGACGCGCCTGTCTTACGTCATCTTCTTTGGCCTGATCGCCGCCTTTTTCTGGGCTCGCGCCAATTCTCGCAATCTCGACGTGACGGTCGAGCGCCCGCAGGACCGATTGCAGGAGGGGCAGGAGTTTGTCGAGCGGATCACGGTGAAGAACCACAGCTGGCTCACCAAGCTGTGGCTGGAGGTCAGCGAGCCCTCGGACATGCCGGGCCATCATCCTGGCCGCGTCATCACGCTGGGCCCGCGCGAGTCACGCACCTGGCGCACCACCACCTACTGTCAGCGACGTGGACTGTTCAACCTCGGGCCCGTACAGATTACGACGGGTGACCCCTTCGGCTTCTTCAAGTACACCAATGACTACGGCCGGCCGTTCACGATCCTGGTCTATCCGCAGGCGACCGAGTTGCCCAACTTCTACGTGCCGCCGGCCAACCTGCCGGGCGAGGGCAAGTTCCGCAAACGGACGCATTACGTCACTCCCACCGCGTCGGGTGTTCGCGAGTACGCGTTCGGCGACAGCTTCAACCGGATCCACTGGCCGAGCACTGCGCGCACGGGCAACCTCATGGTCAAGCTGTTCGAGCTGGACCCGGCTTCAGACATCTGGATCATCCTCGACCTCGAGAAGTCGGTGCACGTGGGTGAAGGGGATGACGGGACGGAGGAGTTCGGCGTCAAGATCGCCGCGTCGATCGCGCGTTACTTCCTGGTCGCCAATCGATCGGTCGGGTTCATCAGCTTCGGCAAGCAGCTCTTCGTCGAGGAGGCCGAGCGCGGCGCTCAGCATTACACGCGCATCCTCGAGGCGCTGGCGCTCTCGCGGGCGGAGGGGGACGTACCGGTCGGCACCCTGATCACCGGCGAATCGAAGCGCTTCGGACGCCACACCACCGTCGTGGTGGTCACGCCTTCGACTTCGGGGGACTGGGTGGGGTCACTGCAGTTCATCGCCGAACAAGGCGTCAAGGTCGGCGCCGTGTTGATCGAGCCGAGCACGTTTGGCGGCAGCGAGAATTCTCTAATGGTCTTCGGCGCGCTCGCCTCCTCTGACGTGTTCACCTATCTCGTACGCAACTCCGACGACCTGATTACCTCGCTCGCCACGGGTGCCGATGGCGCCTGGACCGAGGCCATGCCGAGGCGTCCGACATGAGGCAGGCTTCCTGGAGCGAAGTCTTCCGCGGCCGGGAGCGCCACGCGGAGCAGGCCAAGCAACCGGGCCGTCTCGACCCAATCATCCGCTATACCGGCATCACCTGGGAGACGCTTGTCACACTCCCCATCGTGCTGCTCGGTTTCTTCATCGTGGTCAGGTCGATCGACAAGGCGGACTGGGTGGCCGGGATGCCGTCCCTGTACGATATCGGTTTCCTCGGCCTGTTCCTCGGCCTGGTGGCGGCGCACTCCCGCCTACCGGCGCTGCTGTCGCATCTCATCGTATTCAGCGTTGGGACCATCGCCGGCCTCTTCGTCATCGGCAACGAGCTGCGCGGGTCGCTGCGCGAGCGCACCTGGGATGTCATGGAGCGTATCTGGCTCTGGGGCGACGCGGTCGTCAGCGGCGGCATCTCCAACGACGATATCCCGTTCATCGTGCTGGTCGTCGCCGCGACGTACGTCGCGGCGTACATGGCCGCCTGGAGCATCTTCCGCGGCTACAACGCATGGCTTGGCGTGATACCTGGCGGGCTGGCGTTGCTGACCAACATCAGTTATCTGCCGGGACAGCAAAGTATTTCGCTGCTGCTCTATCTGTTCTGCGCTATCCTGCTCGTCGCTCGGGTCAACCTCCTGCGCCAGGCGCGGGAGTGGCGAGCACGCGGGGTGCAATACCCGGACTTCATCAGCCTCAGCGTGCTCAACGTCACGGTCTGGGTAGCGGTGCCGCTGCTTGCTCTGGCCTGGGTCCTTCCGTTAGGCAGTGGCAGCGGCTTGCTGTACTCGGCCTGGACGAAGGTGACTGCACCGATCGCGGAGCCACTGAACGACCTCGGGCGCGTGTTCAGCGGCATCGATGGAAAGAAGGACATCCAGGTCCACCTCTTCGGCTCCACCCTGCCCCTGCAGGGCCCGATCACGCTGAGCACCTCTGAAGTGCTCAGCGTGTCGGCTGCCGAAGTCGGCTTCCTGCGCGTCCAGGTCTACGACGAATACACGGCGGCGGGCTGGAAGATCGGTGACTCGGCCGTGATAACGCAGAACGCATGGCCCGCGCTGGAGCCGATGCAGCCACCTCTTGACACCCTGGATCAACTGCGCCGGCCGGTCTTGGTCCAAGTCACCACGTCCAAGGACGCCAACTACGTCGTGACGCCCGGCCAGCCGCTGGCCATAAATATCGAGACTCGCGTGGTATTCGGCCCTGGGCCGGCGGACGTCATTTCGGTGCGGCCGGTCAACAAGCTCAACGAGGAGGACGAGTATCGCGTTGACGGCACCGTCAGCGACGCCTCGATCTCCACCCTGCGCAGCATCCCGGCGGAATACCCGGACTGGACCGCGGCCTACCTTCAGCTTCCCGACGACCTGCCGCAACGCATCCGTACCAAGGCTGCAGAGATCGTGATTCGCGCCGGGGCGCGGACGCCGTACGACAAGGCCGCGGCGATCGAGCAGGAGCTACGCAGTTACGGCATCAACCTGTGGATCCCGGCGGCGGGTCCGAGGGAAGACTCTGTCGACTATTTCCTCTTCGAGGCCGGTGAGGGCTACTTCGACTATCACGCCTCGGCCATGGTCGTGCTTCTGCGCTCGCTGGGCATCCCATCGCGCATCGCCGTCGGCTATGTGATCCGCAGCAGCGACCGCCTTCCCAACACCAGCATCTACACGGTTTCGGAGGCGAACTCGTTTGCCTGGCCGGAGGTCTACTTCCCGGGCCTGGGCTGGATTGAATTCAACCCCACGCCCAGTGAGGCACTGGTGCTGCGCTACCTATCCGACGACGGTTTCGCGGCAATCGGCGCCGTGTTTGACGAGATCGACGACGATGCTTTCCCCCTGCCAGTGGGCGTCGGCCAGGACACGGGCGTGGCTGATGCGCTAGACGCGCTCGTCATCAAGGATGAGTCGAATCTCATCGGCACGGTGACCCTCTCGGCCATCCTGGCTGTGCTGGCCGTGACGATCATCGGGGTAGGCGTATTCCAGTACAGCTGGCAACGCGGGCTCGGCCGTTACGCTTATCCGGTCCAGGTCTGGGAGAAAACGCTGCGCCTGGCGCGCTGGTCGCGGCTGCGGATGACGCTCCAGGAGACGCCGCGAGAGGTCATCGCGCGCCTGCGCCAGTCCCTGCCAGACGTCGAGGACCTCGATTTCCTGGGTGAGAGCTACACCCGTTCGCGCTACGGCCAGAAAGAGCTGACGCCAGAAGAACGAGAGCGGTTGCACAGCGTGTGGCGTCAGGCTCGCAACACGCTGCTGGGGCGGTTGCTACGCTGGCGATAAGCCGCTAGACCGGTTCGTCCGAGACATCGGCGATGACTTCGCGGGCTTTCTCGAGGTCCTCTTGCATGACCTGGACGCGACAGCCGAGAGCGCTGACGCCGAGGAAGGATACGGCGTCTGATGGCCGGATCATAGCGCGCAGCCCTTCGTCTCGCAGGATGGAAACCCATATCTCACCTGTGAGCTGGTCCGGCGCCGTGACGAGATAGACCCAGTCGCTCATCAGTAATCCGGCCCGGAAGACGGCTCCCGCGGCCGCGACGCCGGCATCTGCTGGCGCTCTCGCAGCAGGTCGAGGATCTCGATCGCTTCCTCGAAGGTGACTACGTCATCGATGCCGGCGAGCGCCTCCGCAAGCGTCCGCACGACGCCGGTGCCGGCGGACGGCGTCGCCCCAGGCGTGCCAGGCAGGTCGTTGCTGACCGTTTCGCCCGGCTCGGGCGTTTCGCCTTGTGGCGTCGCGTCCGCGTTGGGGTCACCGGAGGGGCCTTGCTGCTCTCCCGGGGCCGGTGTGCCTTCCTCGCCCGGCTCGCCTGGAGGCGCCTGCGGGCCGTCCGGCCCCGGCGATTGCTGCGCCTGTGGCGGCTGCTGGGAGCTCGCCAGCCGAAGCACCACCTCCAGGTTGTGCTTCGGCTCAACGTCCGCGGGATCGAGCAGGAGGGCCTGGCGATAAGCGATGTACGCCTCCTCCAGGCGGCCGAGCTGGAGCAGATGATTGCCCAGCGCGTAGTAGGTCGCGACACCCAGCTCGGCGTCCCGCGGCGGCAAACCGCGGGATGTGGTGGACACCGCACGCTCGTAGGATTGTAGGCGATGGAGCGCGTTGCCGGCGTTGAAGCTCAGCTCGTCGATGTCGGGGCGCTCCGCGAGCAACTCCTGGTAGAGCGCCAAGGCTCCCGAATAGTCTCCGGCGGCAAACAGGGTGTTGGCTTCCTGGTTCCTGGCCTCCAGCGAGCTCTCATCGTCCCCGCCACAAGCGCCGAGCGTCAGCGCCAGCAGCAGCATCGCCAGGGCGGGATGAGGGCGGACGCGGCGTAAACGCGGCAGCGCCAGGCGGGCCGGCAAGAACCAGCCTACCAGCAGCAGGCTAATCGCCGCCGCCGCGAAGAGCTGGTATCGCTCGATCGGGACGATGCTGTGCTCGCTGCGCGCCGGCGCCGAGTCGAGGCTGCGCAGGTCAATCTGGAGGCTTAACAGGTCGCGCGCATCGCTGCTGATTCTCTCGTAGCGCCCTCCGGTGATCGCGGCAATCTGCATGAGACTCGATTCGTCAAGGCGGCTGATGATGGGCTGATCGTTTTCGTCCAACTTCGGTACCAGCGAGCCACCGAAGACCTGGTCGTACAGCTGTGCGCCGGATTGCGTACCCACCCCCGCTGTGAGCACCGTGATACCACGCGCCGCAAGCGACTCCGCTTCGGCGACGTAGGCGCCCGCGTGGTCCTCACCGTCACTGACCAGCAGGACAGCTTTGCCGCGCTCGTCCTCACTGGCAGCGAGGATGACGCCCGCCACATTAAGCGCGGCGCCTAGATCGGAACCGCCGCGAACCAGTGAAGTCTCCAGGCCGGCGCGTCGGATAAGTTGGGTCATGGCCTTGGCGTCGGAAGTCAGAGGTGAGCGCAGAAAGGCGCTGCCGGCGAAAACCACGAGCCCGATCCGGCTGCCCCGCTCCGACTCGACGAGGCGGACGAGCTCTTCCTGCGCCGCCTGCAGCCTTGTGGGCGCCACATCGTCCGCGCTCATACTCTTCGAGATGTCGAGCGCGATGACGTAGTCGACGCCGCCGCGCTCTCGAACCGTTTCGGTGGTACCCCATTGCGGTCTCGCCGCGGCCGTCGTGATCAGGCCCGCCGCGGCGACGAACAGGAGGCTACGCAGCCAGAACCCGCCGTCTCCCCAGCGAGACGTCTGCGGCCCGGCGAAGGCGTCTCGCGCTCGCCGCCGCCAGGCCCCGGCGTAGAGGCTGCCGGCCGCCATCACCAGTACGAGGGCGCCCAGCGCGAAGTAGCCAGGCTGCGCGAAATCGATCACGTTGCCTGCCTCCACACGGTGCTTCGCAGGCCAAGCTCCATGGCCAGAAGGCTCAGCGCCGCGGCGAGAAAGTAGACGGCCAGCTCGTCGTAGGCGGCGAATTGAGGCCGGCCGATGCGCGACGTTTCGAGCCGGTCAATGCTGGCGTAGATCGCCTCGAGCGCCTGTTCCGATTCGGCGGGGAAGTACTGACCCCCGGTGACGTCGGCTATCTCACGCAGAGCGGTCTCGTTGACGTTCAGCGTGCCGGCCATGCGTGACCCGAGCGCGATGACGCCGATCGTATGGACCCGCACGCCCAGCGCCTCCGCGATACGAGCCGCCGCCAGCGGTTCGATGCTGCCAAGGGTGTTCTCGCCGTCGGTAAGCAGGATGGCCACCCGGCTCCGCGCGCGCGAATCTCGTAGCAGGTCGATCGCCGAGGCTAGCCCCACGCCGATCGCCGTGCCGTCCGGGAGCGGTACGCTCGAGGCCTGATCCACGAGCTGCGCCAGTGCATCGTAGTCGAGCGTCAACGGGCTGAGGACCAGCGCCTCCTGGCGAAAGATGACAAGGCCGATACGGTCATCCTCACGGTCTTCGATGAAATCGGTCAGCACTCGCTGCGCGACCTGCAGGCGCGAGCCCGTGCTCAGCGAGGAGGCCGCCATGCTGCCCGAAAGGTCGAGAACGAGCGCGATGTCGACACCCTGGCCGGGCAGCACCGTTTCCGCCTGGCCGACCTGTGGCCGCGCCAACGCGACCACGAGCATGGCGAGGGCGCCGACGCGGATCAATGCCGGCAGCCAGCGATAGCGGATTCGCCACGTCGTCCGAAAGCCAGCCAGCAGGGCGAGGTTGGAGAAGCGCCCCGGGGACGCCTGGTCGCCGGCGCGCCATTTCAGCAGCAGGACCACCGGCAGAGCAAGGAGGAGCAGCAGCAGAGTAGGTTCGTTGAACGTCATCGTGGCGCCGCCTCTTCTGCCACAAGCTGCGGGCGGCTCATCTCGACGATCTCGTAGGCGGCCGTCAGGTCCGCGTCAGCGCGTTCGGCGGCCGGGCGGTAGTTGGCGTAGACCACGGCGTCGCATTGCTCCAGCAAGCCTCTGGCGACACGCACCTGCCAGCGGTCGAGGCCCCGTTTCAGCATTTCCGCCTCCAGCTCACGCGTCGTCAGCGCGAAGGCGGGAAAGCCATAGCGCTCGCTGAGATAGCGACGCACGGTCACCCCAATCGAGCTGTAGTACTCGACGTAGTCGCCGGCGATGCCGAAGTCCGCGCCGGCCGTGTCCAGGACGACTCGCGCGCGGTCCTCCGGTAGCTCCTCTCGCGCCGCCGGTGCCGCCACGTAACCCGCGCGGCGCTTTCGCGCCCTCGCGCGGGCGTAAGCCAGGATGAGGACCAGCGTGAGCGTAGCAGCGACGCCGGCCAGCGCGGGGAGCAGCCAACCTGCAGCCGGCACGCCGATAACGGCCTGAGGCTTGAGGTCGCGCGGCGGCGGGAGAGCCGGCTCCGGCGGCAGGACGCTGCTGACCGTGAACCGGGTGGGCGGGGTCTGCAGCTCGCCGCCGGCACCGTCGGTTCCGAAGTAGCGAAGCGTTATCGACGGGACCAGGACCTCGCCCGGCGCGAACGGCGCGAGCAGGAACGTCATCGTAACGAGGACGCGCCCGTCGCCGGCCGGCAGGCTGCTGATGACCGGGAGGTCAACCAGCTCCACGACGCCCGGCAGCGACGATTGCACGACGGAGAATTCGATCTCAGGATCCGACTCGATAGTCAGCGCATAGATGATCCGGTCGCCGACGGTGATGCGGTCGGGCAGGGCTAAGTCCATGCTGGTGATGACGGGATCCTCCGCCGAGGCCGGCGCGCTGACGAGGAAGG
>Ga0310121_10005959_pt1 | contig 10339 bp, 6 predicted proteins | sample CB27_Tmax_986_MG_FD_203504 | JGI IMG/M metagenome (GOLD analysis project Ga0310121, IMG submission 203504) | Marine microbial communities from Western Arctic Ocean, Canada - CB27_Tmax_986 | ecosystem: Environmental > Aquatic > Marine > Oceanic | place: Canada: Western Arctic Ocean | collected... | reverse complement strand
TATTGTGGATGGATGGGGTCAAGTACAGCTTCCAAATGGAACTTTTGATGCATTAAGAGTATTTGAAACAAGTTTTGAGTTTGATAATACTTTGTTCAAGATAACAGATACATTAACAGGTTTATCTCAATGGATACAAGATCCTAGTAGTGGTTCTATATCTTGGAACGAGAGTCGTTATAGCTGGAGAACTAATGACTCTACAATAACTTGGAGTTTAGCTGAAATTGAAACAGATTCTGCAGGAAATCCTTATGGAGATATTGTTTACTACTTAGGCAATTCACTTAGTAGTATTGTAATTTCTCCGCCAATGGTTGATTTAGATAAATTGGTAGATGTAAGCTGTAATGGATTTTCAGATGGATTTATTATGTTAGATGTCTTTGGAACTGCTTTTCCTTTTACTTTCTCTTGGACAGGCCCAAATGGATTCACGGCTACAAGTCAAGATATTTTTAATTTAGTTGCTGGCACTTATATGGTAACCGTTACAGATGCCAATGGAAATAGTACAGCAGAAACATATGTAATTAATGAACCCCCACCACTAACCGCTTCAATTAGTCAGTCTGTACTTGATTTAACAGTAAATGTAAGTGGAGGAATACCTCCATATAGTTATACGTGGAATACAGGAGATACTTTATCAACTATTACACCGTCTTCTAATGGTATATATAGCTGTGATGTGAAAGATAAAGCAGGATGTATTATAAATGTAGTTTTTACTGTTACTAATGTTCCTACAAGTATTTTAGAATTTAATTCAGAAAGAAAACTTTTAAAAATTACTGATATTTTAGGAAAAGAAACAAAAGGAAATAGAAACGAACTACTCTTTTATCTCTATGATGATGGAGCAGTAGAGAAAAAAACAGTTATAGAATAAAATAATACATACTAAAATTTTAGATAATGGAGGGGGAAAATAAAATGCAATGGTTTGAAAAACTAAGACTTAATAGTTGGGAGGTAGAAATATTAATTGTTGGTTTTGTACTTGTTATATTATTTAATATTCCTGACACATTAAGTCTAGAATTAACTAAGACAGTAAATAGCTTATCAGTACACGAATTAGGAGATTTTCTAACATGGATAATTAGATTACTTACTTTAGGTATTCTTAGCAGTATCATTCATATTTTAATTGTCGGTTTTTCTGTCTATTTAGGTTTAAGGGGTTTTTGGGTTGGTATTCTTGGATTATCTTCAGTATATCCTAAAGGAATTAATCTTAAGAGATTAAATTTTAATACAATCTTTAACAAGCAAGTTTCCCAATATAATTTTACTGATTTCATAATTAAAATTGATAATATTTGCAGTTCTATATTTTCGTTTAGTTTTTTAATATCATTTTCAATAGTTAGTTTGTGCCTATTTTTTGTAGAATTCATGTTACTTTCTTCTTTTCTGTACAATATAGGTGTTGCAGAAGGTTGGATTGGAGATGTTATCACTCTCCCATTTGGTATTTTTGGATTTCTCTTTTTTATTGACTACTTTCTTTTTGGAATTCTAAAAAAAATTAAATGGAAACCATTTGGTTACGTGTTTAATATAATTGATAAATTTTATAAGTATATCACTTTTATTTTTATTTATGATACTCTTTATTATGCGTTTATAAGCAATGTAAAGCGTAGAATTATTTTTTTATTAATAGTGGGGTTTATTGTTCTCTCAACATCTTTTGAGTCTTTTGAATTGGAAAACCCTACTTATTTTCCAAATGTCACATCATCAAAGAATATTATGAAATCAGGAAACTATGAAGATAAGTTTAAGCAAAGAGATCATTATGATGATAATCTATATCCAACTTATCCTTTCATACAGTCAGATGTTATAACGGAGAATTATTTAAAATTACATATTCCTTATCATACTAATATGAATATACCAATAGAAAATCTTTGTCCTGAAATTGCAGGAATCTTTTTAAAGTCAGACACGTCAGGGCTGAATACAATTGATAAACAGGAAAGAATACTTAATTGTATTAATAATGCATATACCATCGTTATCGATAGTGAAGAAATAGAAAGTGATTTTGTTTTTTATGATTATGCTCATCCATTATTAGACATTAAAACCTTCTTTATGCTTATATCTCTCGATCAATATACCAATGGCCGTCATACACTCAGAATAGATAAAATATTGAAAGATGACTTTAAAGGCATGAGTTATATTGATGGCATATTTGAACAAGAATTAGAAAGTGGCTCAGATTCTACACTTAATATACCTTTTTACATATCTAGATAACGTTAATTCTTTAGTAATCTGGAGTTAACTCAGTGATTAATAGTTGGAGTTCCTTCATGGGATTTTAATTCTGCTACCCCGACTTTTTTCTCTTCTTTTTTCCCTGTAATTTTTTTGTAAGTTTGCTTTGTGAAAAAACTACTACTTATATTACTTTGCTTGCCTTTATTAATCAATGCACAAACTACCAAAAAGGTTCTGCTCATTGGTATTGATGGATGCAGAGCAGATGCTTTGGAATTGGCAAATACTCCAACTATTGATAATCTGATTTCTAATGGGGTTTTCAGCCCTGATGCGCTAAATGATGATATCACTATTAGTGGGCCTGGTTGGTCAGCAATATTATGTGGGGTATGGTCCAATAAACATTTGTCAATTGATAATAGTTTTGTTGGTACTGATTACACCAATTACCCTCCCCTTTTCAAACGTATTGAGGATTTTGATGCGAACTTACATACGGTTTCTATTTGTAATTGGAATCCGATAAATGATTATATTGTTCAGAATTATGCCGATTACAAACTTAATGTTTCGTCAGATGCAGATGTAAGTTCAGAAGCCTCTACTTATCTTTCCGCAAACGATCCGGATATGATGTTTCTTCATTTTGATGATGTGGATCATGCAGGTCATTCATATGGATTTTCACCAACTGTGAGCCAATATATTACAGCCATTGAAGGAGTGGATGCATTACTTACTCCAATTATGCAAACCATTTCCCAACGCCCAAATTATGCTAATGAAGATTGGCTTGTACTTATTACAAGTGATCATGGTGGGGTTGGAACTTCTCACGGAGGCACAAGTATTGAACATCAGAATGTGGTGGTAATAGCCAGTGGGAATACAATAACTCAAGAAATTATCCGCAAGGACAGTAGTATAATATTTGATAGCGCTTATAACTGTTTATCAGATACTGTAGAATTACAATTTGATGGAGATGATGATAATGTTCAAATCCCTTCAGATCCTATTTACAATTTTGGTTCTAATCAAGATTTCACCATTGAATGCAGAGTACGCACCAATACTACTGGTGATGTTGCTATAATTGGGAATAAAGACTGGGTAACAGGAAATAATCCTGGTTTTGTTTTTTCATTTAAATACCCTGCAGGACCAGAGTGGAAAGTAAATATTGGTGATGGTACAAATCGAGCGGATATTAATACTGGTGGATTAATAGCAGATAACCAGTGGCACACCCTTAGTGTTAGTTTTGATAGGGATGGCTATATGAAAATGTATGAAGATGGCCAACTTTTAGATTCTGCAGATATTTCATCTGTAGGGGATATTACCACAAATGCTGGTCTGTTTTTTGGAACTGACATTAATCAAAATTATGATTTTATGGGCTCAATAGCAGAAGTAAGAGTTTGGAATACTTTGATAAATACGCAAACAATACAGAATTGGCATTGTAATCATTTAGACACTAATCATCCGAATTATAATAATCTTGTTGGATATTGGAAATTAAATGAAGGTACAGGAACTACTATGGCTATGGATTATCGGGGAGGATTTGGGATACCAAATGGAACGATTAATAATTCTACTTGGTATTCACCTGATTCTACATGGATTTACGATTACACAAATACACCAAGAATTGCAGATGTCCCAGTTACTGCACTTACACATTTATGTGTTCCTATAGATAGTAATTGGCAATTGGATGGTGTAAGTTTAATCCCAGATTGCACAGGAACAATGCTAGAAGAAATTGATGGTGAACCTAAAGGTCTTATTAAAATAACTGATGTATTAGGAAGAACTACCCAAGCTACTAGCAATAATCCTCTTTTCTATATCTATGAAAACGGAAAGGTAGAAAAAAAAATTATTGTTGATTGATAAATAACTTCTCCATAATATAAATGACTAAACTTAAAAATAAAACTATCCTTATTACTGGAGGAGCTTCAGGAATAGGTAAAATAATGAGCCGATTATCCCTAGAGAGAGATGCAAATGTTATTATTTGGGATATTAATACTCAAAACATAAAAAACACCTTAAAGGAGTTAAGTCCTTTAGGAAACATTTTTTCCTATATAGTGGATGTTTCTAATTTAGTACAAATTCAGGAAACAGCTAAAAAAATAAAAGACGAACATGGGAATATTGATATTCTTATAAATAATGCCGGAATAGTTGTAGGTAAATATTTTCATGAACATACTGCAGAAGAAATTGAAAAAACCATGATAATAAATGCAAATGCGCCTATGCATGTCACTACTAATTTCTTATCCGAAATGATAGAGCGGAATTCAGGGCATATTTGCAACATTTCCTCATCTGCAAGTTTACTTGCTAATCCAAAAATGTCTGTTTATGCTGCATCCAAATGGTCGGTTTTTGCATGGTCAGATAGTCTGCGTATAGAAATGAAACAACTGAATAAAGACATTAAAGTCACCACTATCCTGCCCTACTATATCAATACTGGAATGTTTGATGGAGTAAAGTCTCGTATACCAATTTTAGATGCAGAAAAAACAGCATTAACAATTATTAAAGCTATTGAGAAAAATAAAAAAATCATAACTATTCCTTGGTGGATTTATCGTTTCACGCGTTTCGGACAGACAGTTATGTCAGTTAATTTCTTTGATTGGTTTGCTGGAAAAGTAATGGGGATTTATAAAACTATGGATGATTTTAAAGGTAGAAAATAATTAAAAGTATCTTTGAAAAATGGATATTCTAAAAATTGTAAATCAGCAAAAAGCTTTCTTTAATTCTAATTCTACAAAAGAGGTTAATTTCAGAATTGAAACTTTGAAGAAGTTAAAACACCTCTTAAAAGAAAATGAGGATAAACTCTATACTGCTATCTATTCTGATTTTAAAAAATCAGAATTTGAGACTTACCTTACTGAGATTTCTCTAATTTATAATGAAATAAATGATTCCATTAATAATCTTAAAAAATGGAGTAAGCGAAAAAGAGTAAGAACAAATCTTGCAAATTTCCCTGCCAAAAGCTATATTATTCCTGAACCATTAGGAGCTGTTTTGATTATTTCTTCCTGGAATTACCCCATTTTAATTGCATTAACTCCTGTTATTTCTGCAATAGCAGCTGGAAATACAGTTGTTTTAAAACCTTCTGAAATCCCCAACAATACCAGTAAAATATTATCACAACTTATCAATTCTAACTTTGATATAAATCATCTTACAGTTATAGAAGGAGGTGTAGAAACAACTACTGAATTATTAAAACAAAAATGGGATAAAATCTTCTTTACTGGAAGTACTAATGTGGGAAAAATTATTTACAAAGCTGCAGCAGAAAATTTAACTCCTGTAACTTTGGAATTAGGAGGGAAAAGTCCAACCTTTATTTTTAAGGATTGTGACATAAAACTCACTGCAAAACGAATTGTGTGGGCCAAATTTTTAAATGCAGGTCAAACTTGCATTGCTCCCGACTATTTATTAGTAGAAAAGGAAATAAAAGAACAATTATTAGCGGCACTAAAAACAGAAATAGAGCTTGCTTACCCCTTAAGCAATACCATCAATGAAAATTATGTTCAGATTATTAATGATGCGCACTTTCAAAGATTAACAAACTTAATCCCAACAGATAAAATCTATTTTGGAGGAGAACAAAATGCATCAGAGAGAATCATACAGCCTACCCTTTTGCAAAACATTAATTTTGAAGATTTAATAATGAAAGAGGAAATTTTTGGACCTTTGCTTCCTGTCATTTCCTTTGACAACTTAGATGATGTGATATCTAAAGTGAAAAAGAAAGAAAAACCGCTTGCACTATATGTTTACAGTAAAAATAAAAAAATCATAAATAAAATACTGAACGAAATCTCATTTGGAGGAGGTGCTATTAACGAATCCTTAGTTCATCTTTCTAATCCTAACCTCCCCTTTGGAGGTGTAGGTGCAAGCGGAATAGGAAACTATCATTCCAAAGCAGGTTTTGATACTTTTACCCATTATAAAAGCATTTTACATAAATCATTTTTATTTGAACCCAACATTAAATACTTGCCATTTACACAACTAAAAAGGAGAATTCTTAAAATGTTATTAGAATAATTCCGCTGTTCCATATCTATAATGATGGAACAGTAGAGAAAAGAATAATTATTGAATAAATAAAAACCCACTTAAATGAGTGGGTTTATTTTTGGTGGAGCTGGGGGGTATCGAACCCTTGACTTCCCTCTAGCTATATCAGTATGATTTTATTGAGTTTTTCCCTCCCGCTTGGTTTCGGGTTTTAAATCCTTTATTGAAACAAATAAATAGTTCAGAAAAGATATAATTCTATTACATTTGCCTTATGTCAATTACTATTGAAAAAGTAAATAAATTTTACGGCAAACAACAAGCGCTTGCTGACATTTCCTTTTCGTTAAAAAAGGGGGAAATAGTAGGTTTCTTAGGGCCTAATGGAGCAGGAAAGTCTACACTCATGAAAATTATAACTTGCTATTTACAGCAAGATTCAGGGAAAGTTAAAGTTTGTGATTTGGACACGCAAGAGAAAGACATTTTAGTAAAAGCCAAAATTGGCTATCTTCCAGAACACAATCCACTTTATACCGATATGTACATTAAAGAATATCTGTCTTTTGTAGGGAATATTTATAAGATTGATAATCTTAAAAATCGTATTACAGAAATAATTCAGCAAACTGGATTAACTACTGAACAAAGCAAAAAAATAAAAGAGCTTTCCAAAGGGTTCAAGCAAAGAGTTGGTTTGGCAGCTGCCTTAATACACAACCCAGAAGTACTTATATTAGACGAGCCTACCACAGGCCTGGATCCTAATCAATTGATTGAAATAAGAAATTTGATAAAGGAAGTGGGAGAAAATAAAACAGTTTTACTTTCAACTCACATCATGCAAGAGGTGGATAAAATGTGTAATCGTGTAATCATAATAAATCAAGGAAAACTTGTGGAAGATCAACTTATCAGTAATTTCCAAAAAGATAATATTGATCTAGAAGAACATTTTAGAAAGCTGACTAGCTAGGAAAAAGTCCCAACAATTTGCTGCACATTATCTGATTTTCCCATAGTATAGAAGTGAATACAAGGTGCTCCAAACTCAATTAATTCTTTGGTTTGCTGTATAGACCACTCAACACCAACCTTACGAACCTCTTCATTGTTCTTACATTTAATAACTGCATCCACTAACGAATTAGGCACATTCAAATGAAATCTTTGTGGTAATAATGTTAATTGTTTTTGAGTTGACATAGGTTTTAATCCTGGAATAATTGGAATAGTTATATCATTTTCTCTACAAAGGTTCACAAAATCAAAATACTGCTGATTGTCAAAAAACATTTGTGTAACAATATAATCTGCTCCTGCCTCCACTTTCTTTTTCAGAAAATGAATATCCGAACGCATATTAGATGCTTCAAAATGCTTTTCAGGATAACCCGCAACGCCAATACAAAAATCCGTTGAAGCAGAATTCTTTAATTCATCATCCAAATAAATTCCTTTGTTCATCTGATTTACTTGTTGTAATAATTCTGAAGCATAACTATAACCTCCTTCATTTGGCGTAAAATAAGTTTCTGATTTTATAGGATCTCCTCTTAATACCAACACATTATCAACCCCTAAGAAATCCAAATCAATTAAAGCGTTTTCAGTTTCTTCCTGATTAAATCCTCCACAAATAATATGAGGCACTGTATCCACATTATATTTATTCATGATAGCAGCACAAATCCCAACTGTTCCCGGTCTTTTTCTAACAGACCTTCTTTCCAGTAATCCATCCTTTCTTTTTTTATAGACGTACTCTTCTCTGTGATAAGTCACATCAATAAATGGAGGATTGAACTCCATTAAAGGATCTAAGGAATTATAAATAGATTCTATACTCGTTCCTTTTAAAGGTGGTAGAATCTCAAAAGAGAATAAAGTTTGCTTTGCGTTTTTGATGTGTTCAGTTACTTTCATAAATTTATTTTATATGTTTGAGCGGAGCCATTTTTCCACATTTTCAATACTCATGTTTTTTCGTTTTGAATAATCTTCTATTTGATCATCTTGTACTTTCCCTACACTGAAATACTTAGCTTCAGGATGTGCAAAATAATACCCGCTTACAGTAGATGCTGGGCTCATAGCCATGCTTTCAGTTAGGCTTACCCCTATGCTTTTTTCAGCATCTAATAATTCAAATATCTTTAATTTTTCGGTATGATCAGGACAAGCTGTATATCCTGGGGCAGGACGAATTCCTTTATACTCCTCTTTAATTAAATCTTCATTTTCAAATACCTCATCAGATGCATAGCCCCAGATTTCTTTTCTGACTTTTTCATGCATATATTCGGTCAGTGCCTCAGCTAATCTATCTGCAATAGCCTTAAGCATGATACTGTTATAATCATCATGATCTTTTTCAAAAACGGCTAATTGCCTTTCAATTCCCAAGCCTGCCGTACATACAAAAGAGCCTATATAATCCTTTTTTCCTGAAGTAAGTGGCGCTACATAATCAGCAAGACATCTGTTTGCTTTTCCTTTTTTACCTTGCTGACGCAAGAAATGATAAGTAGCACTTTCTTTTTCATTTTCAAATAAATGTACATCATCCCCTTCAGCATTTGCTTTCCATAAGCCAATAACCGCTTTGGCTTGCAACCAATTATTCTTAATGATATTATCTAACATTTTATTGGCATCATTCAATAATTTTTGGGCTTGTTCACCAAATACCTCATTCTCCAAAATTGCAGGATATTTTTTACGCATCTCCCAAGTAAAAAAGAAAGGAGTCCAATCAATATAATTTCGAATACTGGCAATGTCAATATTTTCAAAAACTTGTACTCCCAACTGATTTGCAGTAGGAATATTTTCTTTTTCCCAATCTATTACGGTAGCATTTTCTCTTGCCTTAGCTATACTTACATGTTCCTTTTCTGATTTTCGGTTCAAATAATTTTCCTTAATCGTATCGTACTCAGCAGCAACATCTACTCTGAAATTTTCTTGCTCTTTCCCTATTAATGTACTTGTTACCCCTACTGCTTTGGAGGCATCCAACACATGCACAACCGTATTGTTATTGTAATGTTCGTTAATTTTTACGGCCGTATGAATCTTGGAAGTAGTAGCGCCTCCAATCATGATTGGCACTTTAAAATTATTCCTTTGTAGTTCCTTGGCTACATCTATCATCTCATCTAATGAGGGTGTAATAAGTCCACTCAATCCAATCACATCTACTTTATTTTTTTTGGCTGCTTCTAAAATTTTATTAGCAGGAACCATTACTCCCAAATCAATAATTTCATAATTATTACAGCCTAAAACCACACCAACAATATTCTTTCCTATATCATGAACATCTCCTTTTACAGTGGCTAAAAGCACCTTTCCTGCCTTGCTGCTTTCTGTTTTTCCTTGCTCAATATAAGGGGTGAGTATCGCCACTGCTTTTTTCATCACCCTTGCACTTTTCACCACTTGTGGCAAAAACATTTTTCCTGCACCAAAGAGATCTCCTACCACTCCCATGCCATCCATAAGTGGACCTTCAATTACATCCAAAGGGCGTGCAGATTTTAACCGTGCTTCTTCTGTATCTTGCTCAATAAAGGCCACTATTCCTTTTACTAAGGCGTGTGACAATCTTCCTTCAACTGATTGCTCTCTCCAAGATAAATCTTCTACTCTTTGCTTTCCTTCTCCCTTAATATTTTCAGCCAAATCCACCAAGCGTTCAGTTGCTCCATTATCTTTATTCAGTATTACATCTTCCACTGCTTTCAGTAAATATTTCGGTATATCTTCATATACTTCAATCATTCCTGCATTTACAATTCCCATATCCATCCCATTATTAATAGCGTGAAATAAAAAGGCTGAGTGCATGGCCTCACGGACAATATTATTTCCTCTGAACGAAAAGGACACATTACTTACACCACCACTTACCTTAGCGTAGGGCAGATTTTCTTTTATCCATTTTGTAGCCTTGAAAAAATCAACTGCATAATTATTATGTTCTTCAATTCCTGTA
>Ga0310121_10005958_pt1 | contig 10339 bp, 7 predicted proteins | sample CB27_Tmax_986_MG_FD_203504 | JGI IMG/M metagenome (GOLD analysis project Ga0310121, IMG submission 203504) | Marine microbial communities from Western Arctic Ocean, Canada - CB27_Tmax_986 | ecosystem: Environmental > Aquatic > Marine > Oceanic | place: Canada: Western Arctic Ocean | collected... | reverse complement strand
GTTTCGGCGGCTTTCTCGGGTTCCGCGGAAGAGATGCGGATGCGCGCGCCTCTTTTGCGCGCTTCCATGACCTCGACGTCGGGATTGAGGATCACCCAGTCGGCGACCGACTCCGGCTTACCGTCGACCTGGACATCGTAGTAGACTCCACCGGCGGCGTCGGATCCGCGTTTGAGGGACTCGGCATCGCCGTGGTGGACGATTCGGCCCGCGTTGACAAAGAGGAGGGAATCGCACATCTCGCCCAACTCGGAGAGGATGTGGGAGGAGATGAAGATGGTCTTTCCCTCTTCGGCGAGAATCCGGATCAGGTGCTTGAGTTCGACCCGCGCGCGGGGGTCGAGGCCGGCAGCGGGCTCGTCCATGATAAGGACCTGGGGGTCGTGAATGAGGGAGCGTCCGAGACAGAGGCGCTGGGTCATCCCCTTGGACAGCTTGTTGGAGAGCCGGTCGGCGAGGGGGACCAGGTCGGCGAATTCCATGACTTCCTGGATGCGCCTCCGCCGCTCCGCGCCGGCATACCCGAGCGCCCGGGCATAGAAATCGAGATACTCGAGCACCGTCATGTGCTCGTAATTCCCGAAATGGTCCGGCATCCATCCGATGAGGGCGCGCACCTTGGCGGGGTGGCTGACGACATTGATGCCGCACACCTCGGCGGACCCCATGGTGGGATAGTCGAGGGTGGCGAGGACGCGCATGGTGGTGGTCTTCCCGGCTCCATTGGCGCCGACGAAGCCACAGACCGATCCGTGCGGGATGTCGAACGACACCCCGTCGACGGCCTTGAGAGTGCCGAAGTAACGGAAGAGGTTCCGGACTGATATTGCGGCCATGTTCAGGGTTTGGGAGGCGGTGGGCGGTAGGCGGTGTTTCGGGCGGGAGAGGGGGCTCGGTGGTCGGGTTGGGAAGGTCCGCGATCTGTCCACGGGGGATCTTAATCCCGATGGGTTGCTAGGGGGTGGCGACGGCGCCGGTGAGGAAGGTGTAGGTATCACTCCAGTTGATGGACCGGAGGGTATCGACGCCGGGTCCCTCCCGGGAGACGGCGAAGAAGTGCCCCCGGCGGCCCGCGGCGAGATCGATGCGCATCCGATTCCTGGGGGCGAAGCGGAAGCTCTCGAGCTTGATCCACTCATCGAACCGTCTGGTGGTGGTTGCCTGGAGAGTGGTGTTGCGCCCCTGCTGGACAGCGGCGGCGGTCCAGGAGTTTCCATCGGAGTCGAGGTAGTAGAGGGTCTCGAGGGGAAACTCGAAGGTGGAATTGATGACGGGGTCGTTTCCGCCGCGGACCAGGGTGACGCGCCCCCGGGTGGGGCGGACCGTCTCGAAGAGGTGACCGTGCTCGCTGCGGCTCTGGAACCAATCGCCTGCGGCTTTCAATCCGTCTTCGCGCAGGTCGACAGTGTAGCGGCCCCGGCCGCCGTCGCCCCCCTGGGTGACGCGGGCCCAGCGCGACTCGGCGATCATGATGGGACTCAGGTATCCATGCTCGTTGGTGGTAAAGCCGGTATTGAGGAGCACCCCGGTGCGCGCGATCTGCTCCTGCGAGAGGTAGGCGGTGTGGTCGGGCCCCAGTTCCATCAGGATGACGCGCTGGCCGCGGCCGCCGAAGCCGTCCTGGAAGAGAATGAGGACAACGAGAAGCAAGCTGGCTGAGAAAGAGATGATGGGAGTCGTGATGAAGAGCCGGTGGCGCTGCCCAGCGCGGGCGAAGACGAAGAGATTGACGGGGCCGACGAGGATCCCGAAGGCGATGAGGATGAGGATGAAAAAAACGATGTGGGCGGTCTTGGATCCGAAGGCGGTTTGGAGAGGCCAGTGGGGGCGGAAGCCGTCGCGCAGGGTCTGGAGGCGATTCGTCCCCGTTTTTTTCGGGATCTCGTCCATGACGAGCTTGACGGTGGGATCGGCATCGAGGAGTCCTCCGGCCGGCAGCGGTTGGATGGTAACGGAGCCCCACCCGAGGGTGGCCTCCCTGCGGCCCCGGGACTCCTGATCGATGTTGAGGCTGGAGAGGGTGGTGGTGGAATTGGAGGAGTAGATGACAAGATTACCGCCCAGGCGATTCCACTTGAGGAGGGCGATGCGGGCGCCCGGGGGGAGGAGCCCCCAGTCGTCCTCGGTGAGGAGGCAGGCGTCATAGCCGCTATAGGCCCGCCAGTCGTCCGGCATTTGCCTTGGATTGAAGGCGGCCCCGAACTCTATCCCGGACGAACCAAACCCTCCTCCGTGAGGGCCTCCCGAGAGTGCCACCTCGACCGCGCTGGCGAGGTTGCTTCCATTTCGGTTGTAGAGGTCCTCGCTCACCATGACGGCCGGGAACCGAGGGTCGTAGGTGGTGAGGAGAGTGGCGCTGGATCCGCGGAGCGGGGTGGGCGCCTTGACATTGATGGTGAGGGTGGTGGTGGTGGAAAAGCCGGCCTGGAAAGCAGTCACGAGAGGAACGAGGAGATCGACCTCGGTGCTCTTTTTGGGCTGGCACGACACGGTGTAAGTGGAGCGCAACTCGTTGCCCTCATTCGTGTAGTTGGCGTCGGAGGAGTTGAATTCAAAATTCCAGGTCCGGTGGATCTTGCCGTCGTTGACGATGGAGACCCGGACCGTGGTGTAGCCGGAGGAGGGCAGTTGATCGAGGAGGGGCGCCACCCGCAACTCCGTCTTGCTCTTGGTGGGAGAGTACAGCTCCTTGATGACGGCCCGGGGCAATTGGGCCTCTGCGACGACGGCGCCGAGCAAGGTCAGCGTGAGCAGAACTAAGAGCCGATCCCTCATGCGGCGGGGGGAAATCAGGTGGTGGTGGAAGTGGTGGTTTGCAGCGTTCTTGGCGTGGCACCGGCCTGGAAGGGGACTTCGTCGAGGAGGGTGACGACGACGTCGTTGGTGGTGAGGCCTTCCACGCGGGCGTTGTATTCGAGGATGATGCGATGCCGGAGAACGGAGGGGGCGACGAACTTGACGTCTTCGAAGCTGGCGTGGGTGCGCTCGTTCATGAGGGCCCGGGCGCGCGCAGCGGCGGCGAGGGAAATGGCAGCGCGGGGGCTGGCGCCGTATTTGATGTTCTTGGCAGAGTTCGATTGGCCGGGATGAGAGGCGTCCACGAGACGGGCGATGTAGTTGCCCACCACGGCAGGAAGAAAGATTCGGCGGATCAAGGTGACGACGCTTTCCAGGGTGGGGCCGTCCATGATGGCCTGCACCTCGGGCTCGGTCCCCAGCTCGCGGTGATTGACGATGCGCTCGAGGGTATTGACGTCATTCCGGTTGATTTCCAGTTTGAAGAGGAAGCGGTCGAGTTGTGCCTCGGGAAGAGGGTAGGTGCCTTCCAGTTCGATGGGATTCTGCGTGGCAAGGACGAAGAAGGGAGCGGGGAGGCTGTGACTGTGACCGAGGACGGTCACGCGGCGTTCCTGCATGGCCTCGAGCAGGGCGGACTGCGTCTTGGGCGAGGCGCGGTTGATTTCGTCGGCAAGGACGATGTTGGTGAAAAGCGGGCCGGGTTGGAAAACGAACTGCCGTTTTCCATCGATTTCCTGGAGAACCGGGTTGCCGGTGATATCGCCCGGGAGGAGATCAGGAGTGAACTGGATGCGCTTGGTGTCGAGGTGAAGGGACTTGGAGAGCCCCTTGACCAGTTCGGTTTTTCCGAGCCCGGGCAGGCCCTCGAGAAGGAGATGGCCACGGGAAAGGATGCCGGTGATAACGAGGTCGATGAGTTCTTCCTGACCAAAGAGGACCTGGTTGAGGGCGTTGACGAGGGACCGGACGTGTTTTCCAGCTTCGAGGACTTCGGTTTCCGAGGCGTGCTCCATTTTCGGTTATCAATTCGCAGTTCCGGGTGAGCGGATTTTGGCTGGCTGGGACCTTAAGCGGTGCGGGGGAGTAAACAACCAAAAGTCCGTGGAGGAAAATTCGCCGTCAGGGTGTTGCAAAGTTTTTCAAGACCCGGATGAGGCCCGTTCGGCGACTCGAACTCGCGCCCGACCACGATGGGGCCCTGCTTCACCGGGCGGGGATCTTCCTCACTTGAAGAACTGCTTGAGAGCCTTCTTCTCCGCCGGGAGGAGGGAGTCCTTCCAGACCCGGTCGCCGCCTTCCCCTTTGTTCCCGATGTCGCCGCCGGCACGGATTCCCAGCTTGGTTTTGTCCACCTCGTGCTCTCCGTCGTTGAGTTCGAGCAGGTCACCGGGAAGGCTCTTGCTGAGATCCTCGGACTCGAGACCCTCGAGGTCGCCGGACTCCACATCGCCGCCGAGGCGACCGAGCACGCCTGGGGCGGTGCCTGGGCCGCGGTTGATGCCGCCTTTGCCGGGTCCTTCTCCTCCGGGCGGGCTTTGCCCTCCGCCCCCTTCGTTTGTGGGACCGTTTTCGCCTTCTTCGAGGAGATCATCGAGCCAGTCTTCGCCAGCGCCGCCCTCCCCGGCCTGCCCCTGGCCCTTGCCACCACCCTTGCAGTTCTCGCAATTCTGAGCGGTCTGTTTCATATTTTCGCGGAGCTGATCGAGTTGTTCCTGGTCGAGTTGGCCGAGGTTTTTCGGATCGATCTGTTTGAGTTGATCGAGCAGCCCCTTGTTGGGTTTCATCTTGCCCTGGCCCATTTCCTGCAGGGCCTCTTCGAATTCGTTGAGGAGCCGTTGCTGGGCCGCCTCGCCCAATTTGCCTCCGTGTTTTTGCAGGGCGTTGAGGGCACGCTCGGCCTTGCGGAGATTGCGTTCGAGATTTTCGACCTCCGCACCGTGCATTTTCTTCAGCGCGTCGGTCGCTTCGAGGCTGGAGTGGCTGAACCACTCGTCTTCCTCCTGTTTGCGCAATTCCTCGAGGCGTTGCTGGAGTTCCTCGAGGTACTGCTCCTGCACGGTGTCCTCTTCCGCGAGGGCCTGGAGGTCGGCCTGCAGGTCCTTCCAGGTTTGGGGTTCGTCGCGCGCCCCGGCGTCGGGATCGGTCTTGGCGGAGACGGGGAGAAGAATGCTGGCGGTGATGAAGAGAGCAGCGGCCAGCAAGGGCGTGATGAGGCGCGACCAACGCCAGCGGGTGCCGTCGTCGATGCTCTTGGGTAAGGCGGGCCAGGGAGTCACGCCCTGCTCGGCGGCGCTGAGGGCGTTGCGTAGTTTCATGCTGGCCTCCATGCGGACCATGGCGTGGCCTGGCGATTCAAAGTTTCGGCGCGCCAGCCACCATGCCATGAGCCCCATCGCCAGGAGGAGGATGGCTCCGGTCATGGCGGTTTCCATCCAGGGGAATTCGGGGAGTTCGCGGCGGGCGAGGAGGATCAGGCAGGAACCGAGGAGAGCGGTCACGACGAGCGGCACGGCGAGCTTCTCGAGCCACCAGGCCAGGTTGATTTTTCCGGCGACCTTTCGGGCCAGACGGCGCCACTCGGCTCCACTGAATTTCGGTTCACTCATTGCACGGCCTGATTTCTACCCCAGAAAGCGATTCAGGGCTAGGGAGATGTGTGGGGAAGTGGGCTCGGCCGGGGCCCGGGATTGGCAACGAAGGCCCACTCGGCAGGAATCTCAACTCACAGGTTCCCAACGATTTTCAACTCCGGGACCGAATACTGGAGACCGGTGGGAGGGTGGGATTTTCCTGGAGTGATCTCCCGCCGCGTTGGTCAATCATTCTCGGAGCGGGGAGTCCGGGTCAGGAGTTCCTGGAGGGCGGCGCCGGGGGATTTTCCTTCGTAGAGCACCGCGTAGAGGGCATCGATCAGAGGAGTGCGGACCCCGGCGCGGTGGGCCGCTTCGTGGACGGACTGGCAGTTCGGAATGCCTTCCACGACCATCCCTTCGGCGTCGAGGGTCTGCTGCACGGTCTTGCCTTTTCCGATCGCGATGCCGGCGCGGAAGTTCCGCGAGTGGTGCGAGTAGCAGGTGGCGATGAGGTCTCCCACCCCGGAGAGGCCGATGAAGGTATCGGGGCGCCCCCCGAGGGTGGTGCCGAGCCGGATCATTTCTGCGAGACCGCGGGTCACGAGTCCCGCGGTGGCATTGTCGCCGAGCCCGAGGCCATCGGCGATACCGGAGCAGATGGCGAAGAGGTTCTTGATGGCACCGCCCAGTTCGATACCGGCCAGGTCGTCGCTGGTGTAAGAGCGAAAGGTCGGAGCGGTGAAGAGCCCCTGCAGGTAGGCGCTCACATCCTTCTCCGACGATCCGATGACGGTGGCGGTAGCGAGGCCGCGGGACACTTCCTCGGCGTGGTTGGGACCGGAGAGGACCGCGAGCAAGTGCGCGGGGAGGTGCTCGGCGATGATTTCCGACATGCGTTTTCCGGTGCCGAGTTCGATGCCCTTGGAACAGGACACGAGAATGGCGTTCGGGTTGGGATTGAGCGCGGCAAACTTCTTCGCGACCTCGCGCGTGGCGGCACTGGGAACGACGAAGAGCACCACGTCGGCGTCGGCACCGGCGGAGAGGTCGGCGGTGGCGGAGAGGTTGCCGGCAAACTCGATGCCGGGAAGGTAGCGCTGGTTGCGGTGGTTGGAGTTGATGTCCTCGATCACTTTCGCGTCGCGCCCGACCAGCAGCACCGAGGAGGCCGCGGGGGCGAGAAGCAACCCCAGGGCGGATCCCCACGATCCGGCTCCGAGGACAGCGACCCGAGGAGCGGGAGGAAAGGTGTCAGGATTCATGCTCGGGGGGCTTTCGGCGTGTGAGGCGGTCTTCCGTTCCGGCCACGATGCGCTTGAGGTTGGTACGATGCCTCCAGATCGCAAGGGCGCAGGCCACGATTGAGAAGACGAAGAGCGGCTTGTTCCAGGTGCCGGATTCCCAGAGGGTGGGCTGTGACCGATCCCCGCCGAGGGGAAGGATCCGGTCACCAAGATGCCGCAGGACCGGGAGGCTGAGGCCGGCGAAGACGCTCCCGAGCGAGACATAGCCGCTGATATAGAAGGTCGCCGCGAAGACGAGCGTCATGACGAGCAGCACCACGGGCATGAGGGCCATCAGCACCCCGGCGGAGGTAGCGATACCTTTCCCCCCCTTGCCCTTGAGAAACAGCGAGTAGTTGTGGCCGAGGATGGCCGCGAGGGCGGTGATGACTTGCACGGAGTGAACGGCCAGTTGCTCGTGCACCGGGAACTCGTCGGTGAGGCCCCAGAGGAAGGAAAGGGGGACGGGCGGGGTCTCGCCCTGGATTCGCATCAGGTTGGTCGCGACCACGACCGGCAGGAATCCTTTCAGGAAGTCCAGCAGGAGGCACAGGATCCCGAGTCCCTTGCCGACGACCCGGAAGACGTTGGTGGCCCCGACGTTTCCCGAGCCGTGCTTCGTGATGTCGATGCCTCTTGATCTCGCAATGAGGACGCCGAAGGGGATCGACCCGATCAGGTAGGCGGCGATGGGAAGACTCCAGGGCATGGCGGACAGCCGACCGGGCCGCACCGCATTCTTCGGCGCGGATCTGGGGGACGAAAGTTATTTCTTCACTCGGCGCGCCGTCTTGACGACGACGTCATCCTGGGGAACGTCCTTCATGGGTTGTTCCATCAATTGACCATTCGGGAGCCGAGCCATGAGAGCCTTTTGTCCCGTCGAGACTGTCTTGATCTTGTCGACGACCTCCATGCCCTCGACCACTTTGCCGAAGACGGCGTAGCCATCGGGACTGAAACCACCGGGATTGAGGCCCGGATTATCGACGACGCTGATGAAAAACTGCGAGGTAGCGCTGTGAGGAGCATTGGTGCGGGCCATCGCGACGGTGCCGCGCAGGTTCTTCTGGCCGTTCTTCGCTTCGTTCTTGATTGGGGGATTGGGTTTTTTTTGGGTGCCCTTGCCATCTACCAGTTCGAAGCCGCCACCCTGGATCATGAAAGTTCCGATGACGCGATGAAAGAGGGTGCCGTCGTAGAACTTTTCGTCGACGTACTTGAGGAAGTTCGCGGTGCTGAGGGGGGCTTTCTCCTTGTTGAGTTCGATGACGATTTTGCCCAGGGAGGTTTCGAGGGAGACGCGCGGTCCGGCCGCGGCGGTCGCGGCGGGGGCGGCGGGGGCGGCGGGTTTCTCCTCCTTGGCTTCCTGGCAACTGGCGAAGCCCGCGAGGGCGAAACTGAGTAGTGAAAATCCGATCCTGCGCACATTCATGATGGCCCCCTCTAACGCCCGGAAGCCGGAAGGGCAAGGGAGAGGAGCAGGGGATCGCCAATCCGGAAGGCCCGCCCAAAGTTGTCATACAGAAATTGCGGAACCGGAGTTAGCCTGGTTGTGACCTAACCCGACTTTCACGATTCGGGAAGCTCTGAGGGAACCGACCCCTGTTTTTCAGGGATCCGGCTCAAAAGGTCTCCCCCACAGCTATGACGACGAGCTGATGTCTTGGTGGCGGATTTCCGGCGGGGGTTGATCGGGTAGCTCCAGGCCCATGTGAACCAGCAGCAATTTGAGGTCCTTGTCTGGCTGAGTGTATCGCGCCATGACCAACTCGCTCTGCTGACCAGCCGGCAGGTGGACGTCGATCATTTGTACCGTGGCGAACTTTTCGAGCACCGCCCGTGGGGTGAGTCCACCAGCGAGTTGGCGCAGTTTGGCTCGCAGTGCCACATGCAGGCAGTAGGCCAAGAAACTCAGGAAAATGTGGGCCTCGATCCGCTCGTCCTTCTGATGGTAAATGGGGCGGATCGCCAAGTCTCCCTTGAGATTGCGAAAGCTTTCCTCAATCTCGGTCAGCCCGATGTATTGTTTCCAGACTTCGGTCGCGGGCATCGCTTCGGGGACAAAGGCCCGCAGCAGATAGCGGCCCTCCCGCCGGCGGACTTGTCGCAGCTTGTCGCGCTTCAAAGCGTAGGTGAAGCTCTTCTTGCTGACCTCCTCGCCGGCTTTGGGCTTCTCGACGTTCACCAGGAACCACGCCCGCCCGGCTTCCTTCTTGGCCGCCCCCAATCGCATCAGCAATTCGTCGCGGCTCTGCTTCTTGATGGCACGGATCTCGGCGAGTCGCTCCCAGAGTTTTTTGAGACGGCGTTGCCTCATCGAGCGTTCCTTGTTTTCGCGCTGGGCACTGCGCGCCAGGATGTAGTGTTCGCCGGTCTCTTCGAGATCCTTGACCTCCACCCCGGGACGCACTTCTTCCCAGTCCTGTTCCAGGAACCGTTTTTCATACTTCGCCAAGCGGCCCTTGGGGGTGCCCACGATGTAGTGCACAGGCGGTTTGCTGGCGCGCATCTCTTCGAGAACTTCCTCGGTCGGGATGCCGCGGTCCATCACCCAGATCCGATCGGCCTTGCCGTAGAGTCTTTCGATCTTCTCAAGGAAGCTGCGCAGGGTCTGCTTATCCTGGGTATTGCCAGCCAACACTTCATAGGCCAGCGGAAAGCCTTCCGGCGTCACGATCAGGGCGATGACCACCTGCACGCAGTCCGGACGCTTGTCGCGGCTATAGCCGTGGCGCTTCTTGCTGCCGGATCGGCCGCCCTCGGCATCGCACTCGAAGTAGGTACTGGTCAAATCGTAGAGCAGCACTTCGTAGCGTGCTCCGAACAGATCCTGCCACCGCCGGGAGAGGTGCCGGAACAGATCCTCTTTGTGCACGAGCAACTTGTCGTGGCATTCGTAGAGCGGATTCTTCGGCACGATCTCCGGGTCCATGCCTAACAAATCGGCCATGGCGCTCTGGCGATAGCCTTCCCGGTGCAAATACCACTCGCTGGAGGGCTTGATGAGGCGCGCGCACACCAAAAGCTTGAGCAACTGATCCCAACGAGTGCCCTTGCGACTGGGAGGAAGGCGCGGGGTAAAAAAGTCGTCGAGTCCGAGCAGCTCCCAGAGCTTCAACGCCAGCCAACACGCTCCCCATTGACGGGCACGGCGCAGCTCCATGCGGGAGAGGTCGACCTGGATCGCCAGCACGCTCTCGTCCAACTGCTCCGGGGGCTGTCGGTCTTCCGGGAACAAAGCGATCTGGCGAAGCTGCTTGGTCTTGCCCTCAAAGGCGTCGATGGTCCTGCACCACGCCAGGCGCTGACTGTCGTTGATCTCGCCGAGGTAGAGCGCCTGGCGTTTGGCGCTGCGGCCGTTGGCGAGCCGATAGCTCTCCATCACACTCCAGTAGCGGTGGATCTTGCCATCCTTCTTGCGCTGGTTGCACTTCAAGTACATCGGGAAGTGCGATCCTACCCGAAAACTGGTAATGGGGGCAAGGGGCAGGGTCTCCCCCACAAGCCCTTATCCGGTCCCGCTAAGAACATCCAGGGTCCACCGAGGGGCACTACCGCATAAATTTAGAAAAGTCTGACCCCTCGCTCCTCACACCGCCAAATTCTTGAAGAAAAAAATCGGACCCTCTGCGAATCGTGAAAGTCGGGCTAGAGTTCATGTTAGCCCGACTTTCGCTATTC
>Ga0310121_10005957_pt1 | contig 10340 bp, 8 predicted proteins | sample CB27_Tmax_986_MG_FD_203504 | JGI IMG/M metagenome (GOLD analysis project Ga0310121, IMG submission 203504) | Marine microbial communities from Western Arctic Ocean, Canada - CB27_Tmax_986 | ecosystem: Environmental > Aquatic > Marine > Oceanic | place: Canada: Western Arctic Ocean | collected... | reverse complement strand
GTCTGGGAATCCTGACGTTTATCCTGCTGGCGGGACGCATCGCCTCGGGAGTCGGCCACGACATCCGTCTGGCCACATTTGCAAAACTGCAGGAGCTGTCCTTCTCGTACTACGACCGGCGTCCGGTGGGGCGGATCATGGCGCGGCTCACGTCTGACTGTGATCGGCTGTCGCGGATCATCGGCTGGACGCTGCTCGATTTCATCTGGGCGGTTTCGATGGTACTGGGAATCTCGGCAGTCATGCTGTATCTGAACTTGGGTTTGGCGCTGGTGGTGCTGAGCGTCGCGCCGCCGCTGGCCATAGCGAGTGCTTATTTTCAGGGTAGGCTATTGCGCAGCGCCCGCGCGGTCCGCCGTGTTAACGGAGAGATCACCGGCGCCTTCAACGAGAACATCATGGGGGTTCGGACCACCAAAGCGCTGGTGCGCGAGACGGAGAATCTGGACGAATTCCAAGCTTTGTCATCGCAGATGTATAGCCATAGCGTGCGTAACGCACTCGACTCCGCACTCTTCGTCCCGATCGTGATCGCCCTGGGAAGCACCATGGCCGGTCTTGCGTTGTGGTATGGCGGAGGTCGCGTGTTGCTGGGGTCGTTAAGTCTCGGGACTCTCATCACGTTCATGAACTACTCGGGACTGTTTTTTCACCCGATTCAGGAATTCGCCCGGCAGTTCATGGAAGTTCAAATGGCGCAGGCCGCCGCGGAACGAATCCAAAGGCTGTTGGACACCGAGCCGGAAATCAAGGACTCGCCACAAGTCCTTGCGCAGATTCGCGCTGCCGAGTCAAACGGGTCCGCGGATCTAGCGCCCGACGGTGGACGCCATGAGATCAGCCGCATCGAATTCCGGGACGTGACGTTCGCCTACGATGAGCAGAACATTCTGGAGTCGTTCAGCCTGGCTGCCGAATCCGGTGAGACGATTGCGCTCGTCGGTGCCACGGGAGGAGGTAAGACGACGATCGTTAATCTACTGTGTCGGTTCTACGAGCCGACAGCCGGCGAGATCCTGATTGATGGAGTCGAATACCGGCAACGCAGTCTGCATTGGCTGCAATCGAATTTGGGAATGGTATTGCAGGCGCCGCACCTGTTCAGTGGCACGATTCGTGAGAACATCCGCTATGGCAACCTACGAGCCACCGACGATGAAGTCGTTGCTGCAGCGAGGTTGGTCAATGCGGATGACTTCATTCGGCAGTTGAGCGAGGGTTACGAGACCGAGGTCGGAGAAGGCGGCGGTCGGTTATCGACTGGTCAAAAACAACTCGTTGCCCTGTCGCGGGCGATCCTGGCGGATCCACAGTTGTTTGTCTTAGACGAGGCAACTTCATCGGTCGACACGGAAACGGAACAACTCATCGAAGGCGGCATCCAACGCGTGTTGCGGGGACGAATCAGTTTCGTCATCGCCCACCGCCTCTCGACAATCCGTAACGCGGACCGCATTCTCGTGATCGAACAGGGGCGGATCGCGGAGGCAGGCACCCACGATGAACTTCTCCAGCATCGTGGCCGATACCACGAGTTGCACTCCCGCCAGTTCCTTTGGAGCGGCGGGGTGTAACCTCGGTTTTTCGAGAAATCGGGAAGCACCATGCAAAACCTATTCTCTCCTCTCCCGGCGAGCGTAACCGAGGAGTTGACCGAACAGCTGGCCGACTGTGAGCACGTTCGTATCGAGCGGATTGTCTCCACCGGTCAAGCCAGTCCCGACGGCTGCTACTACGATCAAGAAGAACACGAATGGGTTGTCGTGCTGAAGGGTGAGGCTAAATTGCTATTTGAGGACGATGGCGAGCTGCTGCACATGAAGCCTGGCGATTACATCAACATCCCGGCTCATCGCAAACATCGTGTTGAATGGACTTCGCCCAATGAACCGACGCTGTGGCTAGCGGTGTTCTACAAAGACTGAACGAGCGACGCTGAAGAATACCCGTGGCGCAGAGCTGGGGGAATTCCGTCCGCAACTTCAATCGTTGCAGCTCGTTCGCTTGAATCTCGGCGTTAGAGTCTTACTCTGTAAGGTCTGCGCGCCGTGCTCGCATGTTTTAAGCAGCTATAGATAATCCATTTTCGCGGAGCTGGAGAATCGCGCCGAGCAATCTTGGTTTGTAGAAACGTTTCAACCACGAAGGCTCTGATTCTTCGTGCTGCTAATGGTTCAAATCTTCGCATCGTGCGCAACTTTTTAAGACAGAGCCCACGGATGGCAAAGCGGACCCACGGATAAGGGAGACTTTTTCATCCGTGGGCCTCCTGCTGCACTTCGCTGAGGATTGGAAGCCATAGTGAACCGTTCGTAGCACCAAGAAGGAGAACCATCTTCGCCTTGGCGCCCTTCTTGTCTTGGTGGTTTTCATTGCGGGCATGGAAGAAGGAAACCACCAAGACACAAAGAACACGAAGGAGGAGTGCGCACAGAGCGAAAACTTGAACCGTTAGGAACTGTATGGAAGTAACTTGTCCGTTTCGGTTGCCACTGGCTTTGCCAGTGTTCGTAACGCGACGTGGACCCAGCGATTCAGCACTGGCAAAGCCAGTGGCACACGGAAGGAAACGGCAACTTAGTTCGTTACATGGCCTTAGCGTCCGGGAGGTGAGGAACATCACCGTCGCAGGTTGCTCTTGTTTATTTATAATGCGCGGACTGATGGTTTGTTGCGATGAAAAAGCGATTGCGATGAACCGAACTTTTGCTCACTTCTGTTAGTCGGGGAGTATAACCACAGAGTCAGCGAGGGAAACACGCCGACTTCCTCGCTCTCGCGCCGGGTTGTGATCCTCCGGACTAATCTACTACAAGGGTATCCGTCATGCGTAGCCTCGCTTATGTCGCGACGATTGCGATGCTGTCCTCACCCGTATCGCAGGCCGCTGATCAACCGCCGGTTGTTCCACTACCAAGTGACGGCAATCCGCGAACGGTCTACTTGAGCACCGGTGACAATCAGGATGTGCTGGAATTTGCACCGCTGGATTCGGCGACGACCGTCGAAGCAGCGTTCGACGCGCTTCAGCGATACCGGGTCAACCGAATTTGGTGGCGAGGCGGACAGGACGAGGTCTGGGGGAAACAGTTCGTCATTCGGCCGGAGAACCGGATGTTCTGGCGGATCTGGGAATGGTGGAAGGACAACCAGTATCGCACGGCAAAGCTGAACCGTGTGGCTGTTGAGGCAGCGCACGAGCGAGGCATGGAAATCTGGCTTACGCACGGCTTGTTCGATAATGGATCGCAGGCGGACGCCGGTTACTCGGGTTTTCCCTACGCCGCCGAAGACAAGTTGCGGGTCGATCACCCGGAGTGGGCGCCGGTCAACAAGTGGGGCACGTGGCGACAGGGCGGCCCGCTGGAATTCGCCTATCCGGAAGCGCGGCGGGCGGTGGCCGAATATCTGACAAAGTACGTCGTGGAAGGCGGCTACGACGGCCTGAGTTTTCTGACGTACGCCGAGAATTTCTCGCAACGGTACGAAGACGAGTTCGGCTATAACGAGCCAGTTGTGAAAGAGTATCAGCGGCGCTACGGTGTGAACATTCTTCGCGAGCCATTTGACAAGAAGAAATGGGCGCGGCTCCGCGGCGAGTACGTCGAAATGTTCCTCCGCGACTTGCGATCGCGTTTGTCGAAACACGGCAAGAAGCTGGCGATCGTCGTGGACGGCCGCGATCCGACCCGTCCCACGCTGTGGAACGTCGACGGCGGCGTGCGCACGGCGGGGTCTCTCCAGTGGTCAATTCCGCAGTGGCTCACGACCGCGACCGTCGACGAAGTGTGTTTGTTCGCCAACGCCACGGAAGCGGACATCAAACAGTGGGAAAAATCGCGGCAAACGAAACAATCGAAAATGACGATTTCGGCCTTCCGCACGCGTGGTGATTTGCCGCCGGGCATGCCACGGATCATGTGGCTCGGGCGAGACATTGAGACCGGTTTTGATTGGGAGACGTGGGTCGACTGGCCCGACGAGAAGCTGACGGTGGAACCGCCGCTGAGTCTGTCGAGCAAGGATGCCTTCGCGCGCCGCCGACTGCTGACGTGCGTGCTCAAAGGAAAGACCGAACTGGCGCTGGAAAGGGTGGTCGAGGCAGTGGACGACCCGGACGTCTTCGTTCGTCGGATGGCGCTGCGAGTGCTCGCCGCGCGCCAGGATCCCGCCGCCATTCCAGCAGTTGCGGCCGCGCTGGAAGACCCCGAGAACTCGGTTCGTATCCGAGCTGTGCTCGCGCTGGGGGAATTGAATGATCCGCAGGCCGTTCGGCGGATATTGGCGGCCATCTCCCGCGACAACAGCACGTTCCAATTCCATTTCCGTGCGGTTTCCGAAGTCCTGAAGAAGCGGGCAGCCGCTGGCCGACTGTCGAACGAGGATAAAGACCTGCTGGTCGACCGACTGGCGGACCCTCAGGCACGTGTGCGAGAATTGGTGCTGTATTATTTCACGCTTGTGGGTGCTCCGGCGACGCCCACGGTTCGTTCACGGTTACTCGAAATTGGCCGCGACGATCCGAATCCCTACGCCCGCGAACTGGCCATGATCAACCTGCGTAGCAGCTTTGGAACCGTTCCGGAGGTGACCAACTTGCTGCGGGAGGTGATGACCGGCGACAAAGATCACGCTGTACAAGCCCGCGCGGCTGCGGCGTTCGCGACCATGCACGCCCGAACGGAGCCAGGCTCGGCACGAAGGCAAGCACTTGCCGAGGTTGTCACTTTTTTCCGCCAATACGGTGATGGCTGTGAACGCACGGATCGTGAATGGGGCTGGCGAGCCGTCGGCAATGCACTACTGCAGTTCGAGAAGGAGGGCCGGGCGGAGCTCGAGACACTGATGGGTGAAACAGACGACCGCGCGCTGTCCGACCGAGCATGGCGAATTCTTCACATGCGACAAGGAGACCAGTTCTTCCCGATCACCGAAGAACAAGACGCCGCCGCACATGAGTTGCATCCGTGGCTGCCACGGCGATAGGTTGCAATTGCCGAGTCGTGTAACTTACCTTCAACTGCCTCATTGAGGATGATCCAAGGTCCCGCGCCTTGCGCCTTGTCGGCTCAGGGACGTGCCACCTTCGTGCCACCCGTGCTACCCCATGCCATAATCTGTCGGTGTGCGCGGCACGGGTGGCACGCTACGAACGAAGTGATGGGCGTGGTTTCCGGGGCGTCTGCGGTTACTTTTTGCGCTGCCAGAGTCTATTCAGTTCCACAAAAAGGCCCTGTGTTCGATTTCGTGCCGAAAAACGCAAGATACCAAGATCTGCGGATTAGGAGTTGTCAATGAACGTACTTCGTCGGTTTCGTAGCCAGATCGTCTTCCTGCTAATCATGATTGTTGTGCCGGCTTCAGGCAACGCGACCAGTCCGGTGACCGAAGCGGCGCCTAACGACGTGGAGCGACCGGCCAGCGTGACCGCGACCATTGGTGATGTCCTCGTCCGCATCGACGGTCCCAAGCTCTGGACCCTCAGCCGCATCGAATACCAAGCCGCGATTCTCGGAATCGAGGACAGCGCCTACGGAACGGTTATCAACATCAAAGACGTCGGGTTCATTGGCACCGCGCACCGGGAAGTCGAGGCCGAGGAGGTTACTGACCTGCGATTCTTTCTGGACGACCAACCGCTGCAATTCTCAGAGACCGATGTCAGCGGCAAGAGCTTCAAGGTACAACGTAAATCAAGAATTCGTTCGTTTCACCTCGATTCGCTCTTGGAGCTGCGCGACAACCGGCTCTACCAGTCAGTCCGGCTGCGAACCGCGTCCGCCGTGGAACTGAAAGTGATGTATCCGTTTATGTATGCCTGGACGCCCACGGCGACGGCCTTCCTCTATGGGGCGGACGACGGCACCCGGGTGGAAGGAAAGTTTCTTGGTGTTACAGCCAAGCTAAAACAATTCGACCAAGACGGCATGAACTGGCTGGCCGTTTATGACCGTCCCAGCGGAAAGGGCGTTGTTTCGCGTGTCTTAGCCCGGCCCAAAGTCGGTGATTCGGGAATGCGGATTGTGGACGCGCCTGGCGTGTATCGCAAGTTTTACATCATGTGTTTTGCCGAAGACAAAGTGCCAGCTGGGTTCGACGAAACCTACCGTATCGTCACCGGCTATTTTGAATCCGAACAGGCGACCTGGAAGATGTCAGCGAACAAGTTAGCCGAGGAACTTAGAAACTCAGAGTGAAGCACGGACCATCCAACTCATCCCACTTCAGCAGCCGCGAACTCGAGTTTTTATGCAACGGAGGAGAGTCCCATGCCGCGACCAAGCACGTACCTGCTGATTCTCGCCTTCCTATTCTGCGCGCCGGCCTCAGCCGACCAGCCGTTTCCGGCGCATCGCATCGTCGGCGATGTTTACTACGTGGGGTCGGAGGCGTTGGCGATCTACCTGATCACCACTCCGGACGGCCATATTTTGATCAACAGCGGGTTCGAGGAGACGGTACCGCTGATCCGCGCATCGGTCGAGTCGCTCGGCTTCAAGATGCGCGACGTAAAGATTCTCTTGGAAAGCCACGCTCATTCCGACCACGTTGCTGGCCACGCGTTGTTACAGGAGCTGACCGGTGCGCAAGTCTTTGTGATGCGGGGAGATCATTCCGTAATCGCGTCCGGAGGTCAGGGCCAGTACCTGTATACCGACAGCCGTTGGACTCCCTGTAGGGTGGACCGAGTCTTAGATGACCGCGACGAGGTGAAGCTGGGCGGCGTGACCTTGGTCGCTCGTCTGACGCCCGGCCACACTCGTGGTTGCACCACCTGGACCTGGCGAGTTGTGGACGGGGACAAGACATACGACGTCGTGGTCATTGGCAGCCCTAACGTGAATCCCGGCTACCGTCTGGTTGGGAATCAGGATTACACTCAGATCGCAGAGGATTTCGCGCAGACATTTGCGGTCTTGAAAAAGTTGCCCTGCGATTTCTTCCTGGGTGCGCACGGTGCGTATTACGGCATGCTCGAGAAGTACGCACACGCGAAGACGGCCAACGCGAGTCCCTTCATCGACCCGGCCGGCTATAGGGCCTACGTCGAGCAAAAAGAGCAGGCTTTTCGAAAGACGTTAGCCGATCAAAGTGAAAAATAACACTGATCAGTGGCCCAAAGAGCAAACGAAGCCGCAAGCCACGGTCAAGGCGCCAGCTTGTTCAGCAAGCCAATCACAATCCCGGTAAGCGACCCAAGAAAGACACCCGCCACGGCCCAAACGAGGAGCGACATTGGAAATGCAGAAAACACCACGGTGGGCATGAAGACCAGTTGGTCCAAACGAATGAGTGAGAATAAAAGGAGGGCCCATGCCATTCCAACCAGCGGTTCGCTCAACGATCCGACAAGCGCGGATTGTATGAATCCACGTGAATGCAGGGAAGCAACCAAGGCACCGCACAGCGCCCCGACTGGAGCGAGCACGGCAAAACATCCCAAGGACCAAGGTGGGCCCGGTGAATAAGGGGAGACGGCGCAGTCGACCAGAACGGCAAAGTGCGCCATAAATGCGCCGAGTATCCCTCCCAATCGGTTTCGTATTGAAGGTCCGCGGAGCCAGCCGACTGTGGCTCCAGCCACGACTCCCCAGGCAAACCCAACCGGTACGCTCACTAGCAGGGATGGCCCTAGTTCCGTTGTCAATGTGACGCCGACGCAGAGGAGTAGGCACAGCACGAACAGCGACTGCAACGAAAACTGCAAACGTCGCTGCCCTACGCCGGTATCGCTGCCGAGCTCGTTAGTTTGCTGTGTCATCTAACGGCAATCGAGTGTAATCCCTGCTGGTTGGCGACTACGAACGCTTATTCTTTGTTTTCTCAGTCTCTGACTCGGCGGAATCCTTGACGCGCATCAACGTATTGGACCAATAGGCTTCGTACTTGCCAATCCACCGTTCCAGTATTTCTCGAATCGGTACCGCATTGAGCGAATTGATCCGCCGCCGCCCCTCGCTGCGTGTCACGACGAGTCCAGCTTCGCGTAACACGTCGAGATGCTTCATGACACCGAACCTCGAAAGCTGCGGAAACTTTTCGACGATCACGGTGGTCTGGCGTGGGCCGTCTCGCAGCAAATCCAGTATCTCGCGCCGAGTCGGATCGGAGAGCGCCTTCCAAATGTGATCCAGATCTTTGGCCATAAGCCTCGCCCATGTTTCACTCTGAAGCTAGTTCAGAGCAACCACGGCTGGACGACTCTCCGAGTTGTCGTTCTCCGGGTTGTTATACCGCGGCCTGGCTGAAATGTCCGGTCAAGACCTGTGTTTCCGCATGATTTCAAGCCGGCGGCCGGACACAATAAAATGCCCACGGCATACGACTCGGAGAGAGTGTGAGCCTTTCCGGACGACGTCGACTTAGCCGAACGACGGACGTGGACGTTCGTCGTACCAAAACTCACAACGTCCGAGAGTCGGGCAGCCGTTTTGAAGCTTCACTCGGAGAGTTGCTTCACTTGTTCGAGAAGGTAACCCCAGCCATGGGTTACACCTTCGCGATGATTCTCCTCAACCGCCCCCAAAACTCGATGCCGCAGCGATAACTCCACACCGCCTGATATCTGCGTCAGCCGAAACTGAATGTGCCCAGCAACGGCGTAGGACATGAACATCGGACCGTGTAGCTCGACCAACGTCGGCGGCTTGATCACTTGCACGAAACCCCACAAGTGTCCTTGCCCGTTTCCCAGATCGCGAAACCACCGACCACCGGGCCACTCTTCGAGCACCATGGGCATCGGATTGTTATCAGGAGTCGAATTCTCGTCCGTGAGGCGACGGATCAAGGCTTTGTAGGCATCACCAATGGCAGCATTGATTTGGATGCTCTGAGAGATGTCGAGGGTCAAATCCTGCATTTCGGGCATCAGTCGTCCTTTCAGTTTCGGGTTACTTCGACAGCCGGTGAGTCAGATTCATGCCGCGGAGCATCGGGCCACGAATGGCCGTTGACAGCTCACGTCGATCTCATTATGTTACCGAACAGTAACGTTATTATTTGCTTACGTCAAGCAGAATCTGTATTCACAGCGACCACAAAGAGGAGAACGATCGTGAACACAATCGACTACATCAAGATGTCCTTGCAAAACAGCACAGGCTGGGCGATGGGACTGATCAACGACATGAAAGACGCTCCGCTGACGCAACCGACGCCTAACGGCGGCAACCATCCCCTCTGGGTGCTGGGCCATGCCGTCCGCGCCGAGAGCGACCTGCTGGACGGTTTCGTACTCGGTAAACCTAATCGTTTTCCCGAGTACGAAGGCGTGTTCTCAATGGGTACGACGCCGACAACCGACGCAAGCCAGTATCCCGCAATGGACGAGTTAATGGCGAAGTTCGAAGAAATCCGTGCGGCAACGCTGGCACATCTTGACACACTCACCGAAGCAGACCTCGACAAACCAAGTCACGCACCCGAGGAGTTCGGGCCGCCTTTTGCCACAGTCGGTGCGTGCTTTGCCGCCATGTCAACTCACCTGAGCTTTCATGCCGGGCAAGTTGCCGACGCCCGGCGAGCCGCTGGCAGAGGCCCCTTGATGGCCTAGGAGAGGAGCCCTTAAGAGTCCATTCATTCGTCCCCCACTCGTCCTCGTCGTTAACCAAATCGACGACGGGGACGAGGAGGAGATTGTTCGCGTCCCGCCACGTGCCTTAAACTGATTTCATGTGCCGTCGCTAATGCCCCCTGTATTGGCCCGCCTAGTCAGGTCCCATTTGACGGGATCGTCAGTCGTACTGGGTGCGAGCCTGCTTGACCAGCTCAACCTAAGGTCGGGTAATCCGGTTTGGAATTCGTCGAAACCTCGTTCCGTGGCCGAAGTCGGCCGGCGTGCGCGGGAAGAAGACGCACAGACGGTATTAGAGTCTTACTCTGTAAGATGTGCGCGCCGTGCTCGCATGTTTTGAGGAGCTGTAGATAATCCATTTTCGTGGAGCTGGAGAATCGCGCCGAGCAATCTTGGTTTGTAAAAACGTTTCAACCACGAAGGCTCTGATTCTTCGTGCTACTAATGGTTCAAATCTTCGCATCGTGCGCAACTTTTCAAGATAGATCCCACGGATGGCAAGGCGCACCCGCGGATAAGGGAAATTAAACACTGTGTCCGGACGGTTGGGTTCCTGAGGAAGGCCAACACAACGTGTCCTTTCGGCTAGCGTGTATGACGGATTTCGCGGGGCCCAGCGGGGTGGTTTCCGGGCGGCCGGGAGCGGTTATCACTTGAGCAGAGACCACGGCGGGGTACGCAGGGCCGAGATGGTGGAGGGGGAGTGGCACCGCGAGAGTCGCACCAGGGCGTGCACTGGCGAATTACCGAATTACCGCCGGTC
>Ga0310121_10005956_pt1 | contig 10342 bp, 4 predicted proteins | sample CB27_Tmax_986_MG_FD_203504 | JGI IMG/M metagenome (GOLD analysis project Ga0310121, IMG submission 203504) | Marine microbial communities from Western Arctic Ocean, Canada - CB27_Tmax_986 | ecosystem: Environmental > Aquatic > Marine > Oceanic | place: Canada: Western Arctic Ocean | collected... | reverse complement strand
CGACTTCTATAGCTATTAGGAGCCCATCATGACGATCAAACGCACACGACGTAACTTCTTGATGGGCAGCCTGGCCGCCGGTGGGGCCCTTTCGACGCTGGGGGGCCTGGATCCGATCCTGCGGCTCGCGCAGGCGGCCGAGCCGGCGGCGGGACTCAAGGACCGATACTACATCTTCTGCTACTTCGGGGGCGGGTGGGACGTGCTGTTGTCGCTGGACCCGAGGGATCCCAATCAGTTCAACGCCACAAACGCCGAGACCACACGCATCCTGCCCGCCTATGACTTGCTGGACGGTGCGCCCGATCCGTTCCTCATCCCGACGGACTACGGCTTCCTTGGGCCGTACCTCGGAGATCTGGCGACCAAGCACGCCGACAAGATCTCCGTGGTGCGGGGCATGAACATGGAGACCCTGAGTCACGACGCCGGCCAGAAGCGTTTCACGACCGGCAAACCGCCCAGCGGCACCCAGGCCCGCGGATCGTCCGCTGTAACCTGGTTCTCCTCCCTGCTCGGCAAGCAACAGATCATCCCCAATCTGGTGAGCAACAGCCAGGTGTTCAACGCCGATCAGCCAACCTATGCAAGCGGCATCAAGGTCCACAGCGTGAACGACCTGCTCCGGGCGGTTCGTGGGCAAGAGCCGTCCCTGCCCTCGTTTATGGACCAACAGATCGATGTGCTACTGGCCGAAGCCGCTCAGTGCCAACGCTCCCTGAGCTCCCCATTTCGGACGGCGGCCGAGCTGTCGAGACAAAAATCGGTGGCCATGGTCTCCGGCAATATCGACTCGTATTTCGATTTCGCCGCCGATACGCCGGAGATGGCCGCGCTTCGCGACCACTACGTCTTTACCAAAAACGAGCTCCATACCGGACCCGCGCGCGCCGCAATGGCCGCACGCTCCATCATCTCGGGCGTGTCTCGAACGGCGTCGGTCAGCGTGGTTAGTGGGGGTTTGGACACCCACTTTGAGGACTGGAAGAGCATACAGGGCCCGCGGCAGAGGGCGGGATTCGACGCCATCGCGCGCATGGTCGAAGACCTGGAGGAACACGAGTATAAGGACACCGGCGCCTCCTGGATGGATCACACCAACATTGTGGCCTACAGCGAGTTCAGCCGGACCCCGCTCCTCAACGCCAAGGGCGGACGGGACCACTGGCTGGGCAACGCCGCATTAATGCTGGGCGCGGACATTCAGGGTGGCCGGGTCGCCGGTGCCTCTTCGAACGTCGGCATGCAGCCCATGGCCTTCGACCCGAGCACCGGACTGGTCGACCCGGCCGGCGAAGTCATGAAGCCCGAGCACGTGCTCCAGACTCTCTTTGAGGGATTGGGGGTCACCAATGATCCAGCCGATCTACGGGTCTCCCCGATCACAGCGCTCTTGAAGAAATAGGGCCCCGCGCCCGGATCACTTCACGGGGATGACGTAGGCGGTGCCTTCATCGATGCGGTCGGGCTGGCCGAAGGGTGTCCCCATGGGGCCCGACACGACCAGGACCGGCTTGCCGCCCACCAGACCAGCGGCCATTCGCAAACCGAGCTCTCCCCCTTCGCGCCAGGACTCGCCGCCCAGCGATACCACGGGGTAGGGGTTTCCGTACTCAAAGACATGTGCGCCGCCGCCCGGCGACGTACCACCGATGGCGCCTGTATATTCTCCAACCGCAACCCACGCCGTCGAACCCGGAATGGGGACCAACGCCACCATCATGCCAAAGTTGCCTACGTCCGTCGTCCCAATCCAATCCGGCGTGTTGTCGCCGTCGGCCTTGAACGCATGGGCGGGCGCATTCGTGGACAGCCCCCCGTTGACCAGCGGTAGGGCGTCTTGGGCGAGCGCTTTGATCCGGGCTCCCGCAATCAACCACGCACCGCCATAGCGCTGGCCGTCCTTGTTGAGCTCGGGCCCACCCACCACCAGATCGGGGATGCCGTCCCCGTCCACATCGTGGCCGCCCGCCAGCGCACTCCCGGCTCGTACGTAGGACGCCCCTTGCGTCAGCAAAAGGACCCGGGGTTGCGTCCAAGCGCATGATGCGCCACCGCCAAAGAGAATGCGCACCGTCCCCTGTCGGGTGGCACTGACGGCCTCATCGGGTGCGCCGATGGCCAGATCGTCGCAGCCGTCGGCGTTGACATCGCCAATGGGTTCCACCGCCCGGCCGAGTCCGTCGTTCTGGTTCAAACCGAGGAAAAAGAGGTCCGGCTCGCAAATCACCACCGGCCCTGCGGGATCCGCCGAGCGGCCGTACACCACCCCGATTCCGCCCAGATTGGACACGTTGGGCGTACCCTGGGAATCAAACTCGCCCCCGTACGCAATGTCAGACTTTCCATCGCCGTTCAGGTCAAAATTCCCAGCCACTTTACTGAGGCGCTGTTGGAGCTGGGGCCCGTAGATCGCGGTGTGGGGGAGCGACATGGCCGAGGTCGCTGAGAAGACGAAGACCGCGCCGGGATCTTTCATGTACGAACTGCACGCCTCCGGCACCACGTACCCGTCCGGGCTATTGGGCCGATCGCTGTTACCCGCCAGAAGCGCCACATCCGGTGGGCCGCCGTCGCCGTGGAAATCCCCGGCAGCCGCCACGGACTCGCCGAGTTGCGCGTTGGCCTTCAGAAGCGGGAACGCCTCAAAGGCGGTCGCCGGTTCGGTTGCGAAGCCGCCTTCCGACGTCCCTGCGTGGACGTACACAGCGCCCGCTCGGCTTGTCCCCTTGTCCAGACTGGACTCGCGTGCGCCGACCAACAAGTCGGCCACGCCGTCCCCGGTGATGTCGTCTACAATCGCAACATCCTGACCGTAGCGGCTGAGCGCGCTGACGATCGGAACCACCAACGGTTCGGAGAATCCGGTGGAGAGGCCGCCGGCCGTCTCGTCGAAGGTGTCCAGAACGGGGTGCACCTGAAGTGACAGATCGAAGGTCACCTTGGCGTCGTTGGAGTTGCCCGGTTTGAGCATGGCGGTGATGACGTTTTGCCCCGTGACCGCCACCCCTTTGATGTCTATTGTCGCGGTTTTTGTCTGGTTTGTGGCCTGGGTCGCGTACCCCTCGAATGTGGGCGGGTCAGCCGCTTGTTGCAACGCCGCCAGCTCCCCGTTGATCCAGACAATGAGCCCATCTTCGTACCGGAGAGACAGTCGCGCCCAGGCCGCATCACCCACCACCTCAAAGGTCTTGCGAAAGAGTATTCCGCTGGGGTGGGGGGTAGGCGGCAAATCCAGGAGCGTCGGCTGATCCTTGCCCCAGCCGATGGGCGTGACGCCCACGTCCCAGGCGGAGTCGTCGTAGTTCAGGTCCTTCCAGGCGTCGCCGGGATCCTCGGCCGGGATGTGCCACGCCCACTCCGATCCAAAGGGGATCAGCGTCGGTGGCCTGCCCCAGACGGAGTAGACCCGCCCCGCGTTGGGCGCGTCCGCGTCGTCATGGGTCGCGTGGGTGATCAGCTCGGCGAAACCATCGGCGTTGAGGTCACCGACAACCGCGACTGTGGATCCGAATCGGTCATCATATACTCTTCCGGGCGTCACGGTGGACGGCTCGAGATCCGGCAGGTCGGGGGCGTTGCCCCGGTACCAGAAGATCGCACCAGTGCCGTTGTGATTGGGCAACGTCGAGGACTTCAAACCACCGATCAACACATCCAGTTTGTTGTCGCCGTCGATGTCCCCCAGCGCCACGTCCACACCGAACTCCTCGTTCTTGTTCTGGCCGTACACCACCCAGTCACTGCCCTCGGCCGGTGTGATCGTCGTCGCTGTGTCGGAGGTCAGGGCATGCCCCAGGAACAGCCGCACGGCACCCTGGTTTGTCGTGTTCAACGAGTTGAACCGCCGTTGAGCCACGAGCAGGTCGTGTTTGCCATCCCCGTCCACGTCGCCCATCTCGAGCCGGAGTCCAAAGTGCGCCCCTTTGGAATCGTCCTCCTGGCCGGCCCAGATCCGAACCGGATCGGTCGTCAGCCCCGCCTCCACGCCGCGAAAGAGCTGCACGGCGCCGTCGTTGTTTGAGCCGAGGACATTCGCATCTCGCACGCTGACGGCCAGGTCACATCGTCCGTCCCCGTCAAAATCTCCGGCGCTCAGGTCGTGACCCATATAGGTCTTCGACTGCGCCACGAGCGCGCCATTCCCGTCCGGCATACGGCCCCACAGCTCCTGCGTGTGTTTGTCGGGGAGCAGCCCGTCCTTGGCCAGGAAGACATAGACAACCCCCTGGTTGTGCATCACTTGCTCAGCGTTCTCGTCTTCGCCCTTCGGGGTGCCCACGGCCATATCCAGGTCCCCGTCCCCGTCAAAGTCACACAGGGCGAGGCCAAACCCAAGGGAGTCCCCCCACGTGCCGTCCCACCGGCGCGACGGGACCGGTTCAAAGAAGCCCCCGGCCACGCCCGGGTACACGTAGACGCTGCCCACGTCTTTCCCGCCGATATCATTGTATACAGCGCTGACCAGCAGATCCGGCTCGCCGTCCCCGGTCACATCGGCGACTTCCACCCGGCGGCCGAAGTCCGAATCCCGCCGGTGAGTGGCCAGCACCTGTGCCGGCGCGAGCTCCAGTCCGCCCTCTTTTCCGGCAAAGACCATCACCGCCCCGGAGGCCCGCCCCCCGATAAGGTTGTCGGTCAGCCCGACTACCGCGTCGGGAAACCCATCGCCGTTGAGATCTCCGGGGCCCACCGCAGAGCCCGGTCCGCCGTCGGAGAAGGGCTGCCACGGGGGCTCGAGCGAAGCGAGGACGTGGACGGTGAACGATACTTGCGCGAACTCGTTCCCATTGGGTCCGGTACACTGAACAAAGTCGTCGGTCATCACGATCTGCGACGTACCGACCTGTGCGCCTACGAACCGACCGTCCTCGATGGTCACCGCCGCACTGCCGGTGATCTCGGGTGTCACAGATCCACTGCCGAAGGCGATGGGGAACTCGTACGTGCCTCCGAGCGGGATCGCGACCATCCCCGCGGTGAGGACCAGCTCGGAGCCTTCCTGGGTCGTCACCTCGATGGTGCTGTTTCGTCCGGTCACCAGATCCGTCAGCACGATGGCGTCGGTCCCCAGTGTGTCGGTCGCCTGGTAGAAGCCCTCCGTGGTGACAGAGCCGATGGGGCTCGTGCCGCCCATCTCGAACTGGAACTCGCCGGAGCCGAACAACACGGTAAATTGCAGGCACGCGCCGGGCGGCACGGTGAGCGTGCTCGGTTTGAACACCGGATCGCTGACCACGCTCACGGTCAACTCGCTCGCGCCCGAGCACTGGGTGTCAGTCAAGCGAATCACATCGTTTGTCTCGCCCACGTCTCCGGTCAGCAAGGCCCCGGTCAACCCATTGATGACCGCATCGGAACCATTTTGGATGATCTCAAACCGATAGTTGCCCGTCCCACCCGATGCCATGAGGGTGTGGTACGAGAGCGTCGCGATGGTCGCGGAGGTGGTCTCGAGTACGAGCGGCGGATCACAGTCCAGCACCGTATCGGCCGGGGGGGCGGTGTCCAAAGGCTGGGTGTCGGGTTCCGGCACGTCCTCGGGATTCGGCACGTCTTCGGGGCCGGTATCGACCGGCCCGGTATCAACGTCTGGCTCGGTGTGCGTGTCCGCGGTGTCGGTGGGGATTTCATCCGGCACGCACTGCCCGTTCTCTTCATGGGTTCCGGGACCACAGCTCAGGTCCGAGCCGCCGGACTCCCCACAGCCCATGACAACCAACAACCCCGCGCACGCGAGGAGAAGGGCCCGCCGGCCAAAGGGCACTGGGAACAAATACTTCATCGAGTGGAACCAGCTTACCCTTGTGGGTGGGGGGAAGGCAAACTGGCGAGCGAACGGACGATCCTGCCGATGGTGTCTTTCTGGCTGGGACGGGTTTTGTGTCGTGTGCTACCGAGACCGCACCCCGTTACTTTTCAGGCTCCAGAATCGGATTCCCTTCGTTGTCCGTCCAGGCCGTTTCTCGGATGTGTGGATCATCGCGCTCGGCGATCACCAACCAAGAAACCGTGTCCGCGGACTTATTGTCCTTGGCGGATATGATGAGCTTGCTGCCTTTGAGCTGGCCCCGCACAGCGCCCCAGCCGGACTCGTTGGTGGTGAACACCCGTCCATTCCGGGTCAGCGCCTCCCATGTGCCGGGCGTCATCCCATACACCTTGTCGATGTCCACCGATGCGGTCCCCTTCTCCAGCGTGACTGTGCCGCTATACATCAAATCGGCACGCGGCCCCTCGATGAAGCTGTGGACCAGATGGTGCGTGGCGCTGAGCTTGGGAAGCGGGTGGTCGATCTTGAACGAGCCCGATCCCTTGGCGAGGGATCCGGCGAAGTTCCCGTTCGTCGCATGGATGTTGGCCCAGCGGTTATTGGACCCGCCCAGCTCCTTTTGATTGTTTACAGCCTCACCCCCATTGCCGGCCGGGTACAGACCGTTGGTGGTCATCAGCATGACCATGTTTCCGACCGCCGCGTTGCCCGTGACTCCGCCGCCGACGTCCCCAACCCCCTGGTTGAGGGATGGGTCGTATTTGCCCTGCACCGTCCCAAACATCAGACCGCCCGTTTCCTTGTGGCCAATGAACGATGTGCGGTCCGTGTCGTCGCCACAACTGGGGTCATCACAAGACTGGAAAATGAGCCAGCGGTGACCGTTGCCGGAATTACCGCTTTGGGTCCCCGGCGTCTGGGTGTAGCGGCTGGGTGGCCCACGGAGCATCAGGCTGCGGCCGTTGATTCGCAATTGCCCATTTTGTTTCCCGTCATAGCCGTGTCCAGTCCCGACGATAGCCACATCCCAGTTGCCGGTGGCGTCGTATTGACTGGGCTCCGGCCCCCCGGAATTCCAGAAAAGGATGCGCGGATCGTTGTCCTGGCCGGGGTCCTTTTTTCCAAGCTGAATCGTCGCGTCTCGGGCGTTCACATGGAAGCCGCCGTGCTGGGGCGTGTTGAAACTGACGGTGGGCGGGGTCGCCTGGCCGGCAGTCTGCGGATCGTTGATGTAGGTGATGTTGGCACCGGCCGCACTTCCGTCCTTGTTGTAGATCAATTGCCCATTGGTTCCGGCCACCGGGCCTGCTGGGCCCGTGTCGCCTTTGGTACCGGGCGCGCCGGTCGCACCCGTGCCGCCTTTGTCGCCTTTGGTACCGGGTACGCCGGGCGAACCCGTGTTTCCTTTGTCGCCTTTGGTACCGGGCACGCCGGTCGCACCCGTGTTTCCTTTGTCGCCTTTGGTACCGGGCGCGCCGGTCGCACCGGTGCCGCCTTTGTCGCCTTTGGTACCGGGCACGCCGGTCGCACCCGTGTCGCCTGTGGCGCCTTTGGTACCGGTCGAGCCGGTCGCACCCGTGCCGCCCGTGTCGCCTTTGGTACCGGGCACGCCGGTCGCACCCGTGTCGCCTGTGTCGCCTTTGGTACCGGTCGAGCCGGCCGCACCCGTGTCACCTTTGTCGCCTTTGGTACCGGTCGAGCCGGTCGCACCCGTGTCGCCTGTGTCGCCTTTTCCACCCGACGGGCCCTGGGGTCCCGTATCCCCTGTGGCGCCGGTCAGGCCTTCCAGTCCCGTATCCCCTGTGGCGCCGGTCGGACCCTCCGGCCCCGTGTCGCCTTTTTCACCCGGCGGACCCTCGGGTCCCGTTCCGGTATTTTCATCGACAGTGTCAGTGCTTAGGACGATGGGGTCTTGTCCGGGACATTGAAGCTCAAATGTTCCATCGTCCAGGTCCACGGTGGTACAGGATTCGCCCGGCTCGCCGTTGCAGACGCTGTACGAGCCGTTGACTTCCACGTCGTCAAGCACGCCATTGCCGTTGCTGTCGATGCCGTATTCCAGCTCGACACCACCGTTCGGACAATCGTCTACTAAGGCAGGTCCCAGTACACGTGCCAAACTACTGACGGGAGCGTTCGGCGGAGCGACCCACGCGTCTACCCCCGGCCCATCGATAATCGTCTTTTCTCCGCACGCAACGGCGCCTGCTGCAATGAAGACAACGACATACAACCTGAACCGGTATCGAATGTGATCCATCTCATCCTCCTGTTGAATGGATTGAGTGTATCACCAACGGTTTGGAGAGGGGTAGCGGGATCCAAAGAGGGCTGGCGCATGCTCCTCTTTCCCATTGTATTCAGGCGTCGTTCGGACTACCATCATCCTCATGCGGGCACATCATCTATTGGCATGTCTCGCGCTGATCGGGTTGGTCATCCCCGCGGCGTCGGCGGAGCCCTATAATGACGAGCTGGTCTGCCGCCCCCCCGCCCCTGAGCTGAGTGCCCACGAGACCCTTCGGGCCATGAGCCTGGATCTTCGCGGCGTCCCGCCCACGTTGGCTGAATACGAGGCGATCGATGCCACGGGCGGTATCCCGGAGAATCTCATCGACGAGTGGCTCGACTCCGAGGCCTTCGTCGACCGGGTCGTTCGTTTCCACCGGTCCATCTTTTGGAACAACTTGAGCAACATCGCCATGTTCAGCGCTCGTACCAAATTGTATCTGGGAGACGGCGATGTGTTCTACCGGAGCGCCTTAAGCCAATTTCTCCGCGGAGATGTCGGCTACAACAACGTCGACTGCCTGGATGAGCCGGCGGAGTTCACCGCGGATGGGACCATCATCCAAAAGCCGCAGCTCGACGGAACCATGCGGGAGGGCTGGGTCTATGTGACGCCCCACTGGGATCCGACCATCCCGGTCAAGGTGTGTGCGCTGGACGCCCAGGAGGCGGACTACGGGCACACGGGGACCCCCTGCGACAAACCGGGCGCGTACGAGGACGCCGGCTGCGGATGCGGTCCGTATCTCAACCGGTGCAACACCAAGGAAGCGGATGGTGAACCCCTACTCCGCGACGCGGTCGCCACGGACCTCAACCTGAGGGTGCGCTACATCATCGAGAACAACCGGCCCTGGACGGAGCTGCTCACCGACACCCCGATATTCGTGAACGGCCCGATGATCCATTTCCTGAAGTACCAGGCCTCGTTGGACGCTGGGTTGAGCTTCACCCCGCACCCCGTGGCACCGTCCATGCTCCCGGACATCCCGTACACCGAGAAGGACACTTGGGTCGAGATACCGCTCAGCTCCGATCATGCGGGCGTATTGACGAGCCCGGCCTTTCTGCTGCGCTTCCAGACCAACCGTGCGCGTGCCAACAAGTTCTACTCGGACTTCCTGTGTGAACCCCTGGTCGCCCCGCCGGACGGGTTGCCCGAGTCGACCGATGAGGAAGCCATGGAGCCGAACCTGCAAAAACGTCCCGGTTGCAACTATTGCCACGGGCGGTTGGAGCCAACGGCGGCGTATTGGGGCCGCTGGGTAGAGCGGGGTAGCGGATTTCTGGATCACCTCTCTTTCCCGTCCTTTAGCGCTGCGTGCGAACAGTGTGGGCTGAAGACGGGCTCTTGTCAGGGTTGTGACCCGTACATGACCAACGCGTACTCTGCGTCCGAAGCGGAGTTCTTCGGCTACCTCCAATCCTTCACCTTCCTGAAGGACGAGCATGCCTCACACCCGGACGATGGACCGGAGGTGCTCGTGTACCGTTCGATGGTTGACCATCGGCTGCCGACTTGCATCACCCGGAAGGTGGCGACGATGTTGTTCGGACGATCGGCGCTGCCGGAGGAAGAGTCCTGGCTTTCCGCTGTGGCGCATGAGTTCGTGACCCAGGGCTACAGCTTTCGTTCCCTGGTGAAGACGCTCATCCTCAGCGACATGTACCGGAGCGTGCGATGAACTCGATGCTCCGTACGCAGCTCCCGATCGTCCTGGTGGCCGTGCTCTTGGGCTGCCAAGCGCCCGCGGTCGACGTGCCACTTCAACCCCATGTGCCCAAGTCGCCGTCCCTCGACGACCGGGTGGACCGTACAAGGGCGGAGCTGATCGTGCTCCCTTCTGCGGATCCGATCGTGGGTACGCTGGGCGAGGGCACGTCGGTGGAGCTCGTGCCCAGTCACCCCGACGCCTTCATCCGCGTGCGTCGCCGCATGGACGTGGGACAACTCAGCGAAGCCATCCAGCGTGCCACGGATGGGATCGGCTGGGTGGACAGCGGCGCCTGGACTTGCGGTCCGGCCGGGTATGTCAATACGACATGCGTCAAGGGTACCGACCAGTTCGTAAAGCTTGCCGCCACCCTGGGTGTCCCCGATTACCTCCTGAGTGTGACCGAGGAGCGCGACGCCGGCCCCGTGTTCCAGAAGTTTCTGGGCGACGCGGCCCGTTCTGCGTGCACAAAACTGGTTGACGCGGAGGTGGAGAAACCGCCCGATGAGCGTGTCCTGATGGTCCACGCCTCGCCCGAAGACACGTTGGAGTCGGCCCCCCTGGC
>Ga0310121_10005955_pt1 | contig 10345 bp, 3 predicted proteins | sample CB27_Tmax_986_MG_FD_203504 | JGI IMG/M metagenome (GOLD analysis project Ga0310121, IMG submission 203504) | Marine microbial communities from Western Arctic Ocean, Canada - CB27_Tmax_986 | ecosystem: Environmental > Aquatic > Marine > Oceanic | place: Canada: Western Arctic Ocean | collected... | reverse complement strand
GTGTGGTGCTCCCTCCGGTGTATTGGTAATCGTCGGTGTCGGAGTAGAGGACTTTGTTGGCTCGACTATGATCGTATTGGTGTGCGATGGGGTGTGAGTCGGGGTGCTTGTCGATGTCGCAGTCGGTGTGTCTGCGTCAGTCGGCGTCCATGTCACAGTTCCTGTCTCAGTTGGTGTCGATGTCGGAGTCTGGGAAGGGAGGGGAACTGAAACACTCGACTGAGCGAACGAAGAGTTTCCCTCCGAGTCCTCGGCACGGTATGTCAACAGCGTCAGTCCCGGGTCGAGCACCGTGAATGACCCACAATGAATATTGGCCGAGGCATCTTTGACGAGATCCACCATCTCGAGGGGGGAAGACGGGTGGTTAATCTGTAACCGGACGCTGGCATCGAAATCGAACGGCGGGTCCTCGATTTCAACATCAACAAAAATGGTCTGTCCCACTGTACTCATTTCGGAGGGAGAGATATCTATGAAAAAGGGCGGCAACCGGTCATCAAGGAAATCGCGCGAAGGAGTGAAATGGCTTCCCACTGCCAGTTCGACGAAGGGCGCCATATCAGCGTTGAGTTGCGTCGGTGATTGAGGTGCAGTTAAACCGGACGTGGGGATGAGAAAGATATCCTCGATGTCATCGAACGCTTCGCCAAACCCAAGACCATCCCCGATCGACTGAAGGTATTCGTTACTGAAGGTGGTCAGCCGTGAAGGCTCAAAACCGACCCCACCGAAATCCGCCGCAGAAGAGAATATAAATGCTCCATCCATCAGGTCAGACAGGCGGGACTTAAAACGGTCTGCATAAGGACAATCGAGCACAACCAAGGGTGTCGCGGCGGCTAAAAAACTGCTCGCAATTTCTTCAGGTGTTAACTCTCCGCCTTCGCCCATCATCATCTTCACATCCGTGGCGCCTACCGTTTCCGCCTTGCCGACCAGGTAAAGGAGGACCAACCCACTCGTCTCCGTGGCAGCATTCTCAATGGACTCCATAACCAGGGTTTCCGTGGCGCTGTTTAATTTAGCTTGGGTGGCCTCATCAAAACGGTTATCAACGAACGTGTCGAATATATCGTCCAGCACGAGGTCTATATCCTGGCTCATGCTCCCTGCTGGTGGTTCCGCGCCGGCCATCACGATTCGACCCAGTTCCGGTCCTGGTCCCCCACCTTTATTCCCGCCGGCAAAGAGCGGTATTCGCAAAAGCGGTGAATTGCCTCCCACGTTGTCCAACGAACTCGGCCAAGTGGCGCGCAGCGCCCAAATGCCCCCCTGTGGATTCCCTAAGGGCACATCGAATTCCGCCGTGAACTCACCGGTCGCGACGATCACTCGGTCAGCGTTCACGATCATCCCGTCCCCTCTTCGTGCGGTTACGTCCATTCCGGTGGGGATCACCTCCGCGCGTTGGGACCCCAGCTGCCCGCGCAAAGCGATTCGACCTTGCTCGAGGTCCGAATCGCTTGACAGCCTAATCCTCGCGGGGTGACGCAGAATATGCTGCGTTCGAACCCCCTGCAAATCATCAACAATCCGGACGAGTAGGACTAATGTCTGTGACGCCGATCCCGCCTCTGATACTTCAACCACAAGGGGATATGTCCCCCGTGGAATCCCCCCGCGCAGAACAATATTCAGGGTGGAGACACCTGGTCGAGGGACCGTACCTGGGAACGCAAAAGCTTCAGCAAACACGGTTGGATCCGCCTGAATCACTTGAAGCCTGACTGTTTCCTGGGTTGGCGTTTCTGTCGAAATAGTGATCGGAAGATTCAACCCATCATCGGGGCGCAAAGACACAACAAGATCCGGGATCGAAGCAAGCCACCCGTTAGATCCCATCCCCCATAAAACCTGCCCAAGCAAGAGCGGATCTACAGCGAACGATCCCTCCAGCAGGACCTGAACTCGATATAAGTAGGGAACGCCCTCCCTCGCGGTAACGTCTGTAAAGGACAGCTGGTCTGGAGTTAGGGGCAAAGGAGTCAGTCGAATCCACTCCTCGTTCGGCACGAAGCTTGGGGAGGGCGCGCGACGGCGTTCAATAACATAACCGCGGACAAGTGGATGATCATAAAAGTATGTTAGTTCGATCCCGTGACTGGTTTGACCAATTTGCCCCATAACCGCCGGCGGGGATATTTTCCCACTGTTTTTCGGTAGCGGTGGCGGACCAGGTTGAGGGCGAATCGTTGTCGGTAGAGGGTTGTGGAATAAATGGACAAAACTGTCTGGAGCGGAACTGATGGCAAACCGGTTCGTCGATGGATTAAAGGCGATCTGGGCGTTTTCCGCACCGCTTAAAAAGGGCAAGATAAAGTTTCCAACGATTTGGTCTGTTATGAGATCAAGGGCAACCAATCGGTAGCCCTGCATGATTTCATCAAACCCCAGATAATAAAGCAATTCGGAATCAATATCCGGAGCGGCGTCCAAGCGCGAACTAAGTCCCGACGCGAAGGGTGATCCTATTCCAGAAGTCAATGAGAATGGGAAAGTCTGCGCATCAACTCCGGGTGCTTCCGAGGTGACCAGGATTCGGTTCCTTTTCGAGTCAAGATTTAGGTTACTGACCACCTCCCCCTGCAAGATGATATCACCGAATATTGCCTGTCCACTCGTAATGCTATAAGCGCGCAGGATCGGGGGAGCTGTGGCTGTTAGCGGGAAGAGAACCCACAGCCCTTGTCCGACTGTGTCAACCACCATTTCAACCGGCGCCGGCGCAGGACCGCTCGGTCCAGGAAGATCCGGGAGGACCACGAGATCTCGTAGAACAACCAGTGAATCCCCGTCAATTTCCCAGATTGTCCTCCCCAACGTGGCCCCAATGGGGAGGCCCGCCACATAAAGCAGATTTCTGGAAGCATCAATCGCCATCGCATCCGCGGGAAAAGGGAGCTCTCCAATTTGCTGGTATCTCTCAGTTTCGAAGGCCAGGGGCGGGAGCCCAGGCTGCCGTCCGACGAAGATTCGCCTGCGGTCCGGGTCGGACAACAATCCACTGATTGGGTTATCTCCGAAACTGGGTATTCTGTTTAAGAATTGCGCACGGTTATCGGTCACGCTGGGTATATCATCAGACACCAGGTAGAGCCGTCCGTTTTTGGACAGGACTTGATAATTGTCCAGGATCGCGTCGAAACTGATTTCCACCGGACTAGCCTCAACATCCAATTGCGCGCTGATTGTGTCTGCTCTATCCGGAACCGTGTAAAGGGATTGCAGTTCCTGACTGCCCACGAAGACATTCTTAGAGAGAGGATCGATTTCAAAAATCTGACCTCGATCAGCGCCGGAGATGAAGCGCAGCGGCTGCCCTGTCTGTGGATCAACGACTGCGATGGAGAGCTGCGGGTGGAAAGGACTCGAGTTTGTTAACCAAAGATCATTGGTGTCAGAGAAATGCGCAGCCCCATTGGACGTGAAGTTTGGGTCGATGAGCATTTCATCCAAGAGTCTGACGATGGACATAGTGGCTGCGTCCAGGACGGGGATCGTGCCGTTGTGCGCACTTCCGGTGGGCGCGACCGCCAGAATACGAAACGCGGATTCCGAAAGAGCCATTGAATGAGGCGTAAAAAAGCCGTTCAGTGAGGCAGACCTTACTTCTTCAGCCCCGGATGCAAGACTGTATCCCCCCACAAACGCCTCCGGTGGTGAGGGCAGCTTCGGACCCCCGACTGGGATGAAGAGGACCAATAACCGATTCGTGGCATCGTCCCAAACCGCATCCCGCGGAATCACCATATCTACGGTCCGCGGGATCATCGATCCCGATTTCAACAATGTCGATGGTATAATTCGCCGTTGCTCCCAATGGTTGGGCCAGACCCACGAGCTGTGTCCCGCCAGGTAGCAGCTCGAAGTGCTGGAATTGGACATCGAAGGTGGCTGTAGGAGCTGGTGCAAAGGTGTCGAGATCAAATCGGTCGAGGCGAAGTGGAATCTCTCGGTCCGGGTTCACACTGCTGGCCGCGGAATCCCCCCAACTGATGAAAAGATAGTTTGAAGCCTCATCCACCTCGATTCCAAGCGGTCGAACCCCGGAGGTAGAAACGACTTCCACCTCCGCTGCGATTGCCCGAGTGCTCGCATCGAAACTAAGGATTTTGTAGAACCGGTTCGGGTTGGGGGAGCCCGACTTAACAACGGTGATAAACCGATTCGTGGTTGAATTATAAACCAGGTTGGTTTGCCGAACCGATTCCCACTTTCCACCAGGCGCTAATGGGATATGTTGAAGGGGAACGCCTAACGGACCAGGCGGCGGCAAAGCCACCGCCCCAGAGAAGAGCAACGCATTAACAAGGATCGCCAGATGGACTCTCACCATCGATCAACCTCCATCAGTACCCGCCTGGACTGCCCTCATTCCCTGTTCAAGATCAATCTCCGCGTTGCTGACCTTGCAGGTCGCGCTTGATTCATCCACATCCACTATCTCAAGCTGGGCGACTGGTGTCAGGCTCTTTACACTCCCAGCGGCGAGGGGATCCGATTCCTTCGTGTAAACATCAAAACTCTGGCCTGCGCGGACTCCATGAGCTTGCCCAATGTTTAGGAGAACCTCACCCGTGGCCGAAACCACACGACCCCGCAGTTCAAAATCCTTCTCCAGCCTATCCACGATCTGGGATACGATCTCCTTTGCGGAAACTTCCAGTTCACTTGTCATTGATGCCTGAGCCCATGCGGCGACGACACGTTTTTCCGTATCGATTAACCGAAGGTTTACCTTGGCTTCTCCGCCCCTCCGAATAATGTCGCCGGACAGAAGGCCGCGCGCGGCGAGGAACTGCCCGACTTGGTTGGCGTAATTGGAATTGGCCAGGTCGGAAGACCCGATTTCGAGTTCCTGAAGCACTGCGTCGAGACGGTCTCGTTCGACGACAAACCAGCGATCGGTTTCAAAGAACTGCCTCTCAATTTCCAGACCCAATACCTCCGCTTCGCCCAGGTTCGGTGGTGGCGAACCGACATTCCCGAAATCAAGGACGGCGATTCCGACCGGACGGGATGTCCAACGGTCCACCTTGCGGTCCTTGGCATCCCCGCTCGCCACCGCATCCTTAAGTCTGTCCAGACTCTCGCGGACACCTGTCCACCAGGCGTCATCCGTTTTACGTTGCCCGCGCTCGGCGCATTTGTTGCGCAAAGTACCGATGAAATTATCGTCCGGCGAGAGTTCCAGTGCTTTGTCATAAGCAACGAGCGCCGCGTCGAAATCAGATGATTGTTCCAGCAGAATTCCGCGGTCCAACCAAATAACATAATCGCCGCCGCTCCTCTCGCCGGCGGTTCCGTAGTGGCGCAGCGCCTCCTCACTGTTCCCCTCAGCGTGTGCGATCCTCCCCGCGATCCGGGAGGCCTCGGCCTTCTCCCAAGCCTTTGCTTTGGGGTGGGCTCCGACTTTCGCAATGAGGTTCTTTGCCTCGTCCATCTTTTCCTCTGACCAGGCAGTTTGAGCCTCGATTAAAATGGATAGCGCGCTTCTCTTCGGACCAGTCGCGGTTTCCGCGAGCAGACTCTTGGCCGCCTCGAGATCGCCCTTCTTCAGAGCCAGATAGGCCTCCAGTTCCTTGGGAGAGTTGCTTTCGCTTAATGTATTTTCTGTGAGTGAAAAGTTTCCATCCCGAATCTGGGAATAGAGCCCCCACACCGGATCGGAGGGTGGTCCAACTTTCGAAGGAGTAAACCACGATAGGATGAGAACCAAGGCAACGACAACAGCGATCGCTCCCCCGACTACCGGAACGCTCAGGTTCGAGGTCCCCTCTCTTACATCGGAGGCGGTTCCCGAGCCTGTTTTGACTCCGGCTGGAAGAGTCGAGGATCGCGTTACCTCCCAGGGCGCCGGGTCCATCAGATGGCGGCGATGCGCTGGGAAGGGTTCATCGTGGTCTTTCCCGGGGATCTGTTCTACGTCGCCATAATTTTCTCGACGTTCCGGGGTAAGGCCCTCGTAGATGCCTCCGCTGGCAAGAATTTCTCCCGTTACACCCTTCTGCTCGAGTCGAACCGCGGAACTGACTGCCGCGCCCGTGATCCTCCCGTCCTCTTCCACAACAACCGACCCATCAAACGCGCCGATCCTGAAACAACGGTATTCCTCGTCCGATTTGGCTGATTTATTCCATTCTGCGCTCTCCTCGAACAACCCCTCTGCGAAACGGTCAACCTGCTCAGCTTGAGTGAATGACAGGATGGCCCCGTCACCTGTGAAATCGGCCAGACAGGCATCGTAATCGGTTCCTGCTTTGTCGCAGGCAGTGCGCAGCATGTCGGTGATCTGCGCCTGTACTGAGTAGACCGCCTTGGGTCCGAGGCCGTGACGCTTTTCCAGGGAAGAAACGATCGCTGAGTACCGCCCCAAATCAACCGAGACGATATAGCGGTATTCCTCCGCTGGGCCTGGTATCGAGGCCACACCCTCCAGCTCGGTCGAATCACCATCTTCGCTGCCGGGTAACGGTTTGAATACACCTAAGTCCGGGTCTCCATAGAGAACGTATTGTGCCCAGGTCAACCCGGAAAAACCTCTTTCCCGGCGCAACTTCAGGCGTGACTGCCGGAGCGCCCTTCCAACAGGCAACCCCGCGAGCACACCTCGATAAAAAGTTTGCGCGAAATCCTGGCTGCTGATGTCAAGCAGTTGTGACAGGACTCCTACGTAATGTGTGCAACCCCCAAGAAGGAAGGCGTTCGGCAGACCGTAACTCCAACCTTCCCTCTTACCTGACCAGGCGCCCGTTGCGCCAGTCTCACAAGCGTTGTTAAAGATGATGAGCGGGGTTGATTCTCCGGAAGAGACATGGCTTTCCAAATCCTTGGCGGTGAACTGGCCCCCTTTCAGGATCCACCCGGACTCATCCGGACTTTCGCTCTTGAATTCGGCGTGGCCGGAGTAATGGAGGATGTCGTAATCCGAGAGCCGCTCCTTAACGGCCGAAGGTGAAACATCCTGATTCAAATGTTCGATGGTAACTCGTTCATCCGACCGGTACAGTTCGTACAGCTGCCTTCCCTCGCGGTCTGCTGCCGGGAGGTTTCCACAAGGGTCGGACACAATCAGGATAGACACCCCCTTGGCGGGAACCGGGCGTCTCGTGAAATCGGATGCCTGACCTGTCCGAACAAGCCGGCCCATCGAAAAACGGCAGCAAAGGAAATCCCGGCCGTCGTGCGCGAGTTCCCAAGGAAGATGCACACAGCCATCATCCAATTCGAGAACCAATGTCGCCGCTAGGCTCATTCGGATCCGGTCGCGGATCTCTTTGGGGAACACAAGACTGAAAAGGCGCTGGCCTAAATTCTTAAGGGCCTTGGACGCTTCGACGGCTGAACCATCCAGGTTGCCGAGACGAACCGTTTCGACGACCTCTTTTGAGTTCTCCTGAATTTTCTCGAGGTCAAGATCGTGCGCCTCGTAAGAAATCAATGTCTGGTCCCGCTCCAAAGAACTTTGGAACGAGATGCGGCTCTCGCTGCCACTCCAGAGAACCTTCAACTGGATCTTCTCAGGCTCCAGGGCGCTGGGAGTTTCGGCGGACCGCCAGTTGACCCGGTACGCGACCGAGGCGGGAGAGGCGCCACGAACACGCATCTCCGCAACCGGTTCGCAGCCTTTCCGTTCATTGGAGGAGACCGACTCGAAGACAGAGTCGCTGATGAGGATATCGTCTCCCTCCGGTCTGGAAGTCAGGCGGCTGCAAACATCCAGTAACTTTTCGTACTGATCGCCATCGGTGCCCTTTCGCTTCCCTGAAGAATCCACCGCCACTCAGAGCCGCGCGCGTCAGCAAGCGATTTATCCGTTCCCCCTCTATCGCTCCCTCACGGTCGCGGCTCTGTTCATTCTCCCTCAACTGGCTTTCGCCCAAACCGCAACGCCCACACCGAACCGCATCGATGCTTTTGACCTGATTGACCTACTCGAAGATCGGGGGAATGTAGGTGGCATGGGCTTCAACGACTTGTTTGAGCTCGGTGGAGCTTGGCATACAAACGAAACGGAGTTTGGGAACCCACGATTTCGCGAATCCGATCAAGAGTTTCTAAATATGAGTTTTCTTCACGATGTCGTTTGGGGAGACTTCGACAAGGATGGCGATCTGGATTTGGCCATCGCGGGCAAAGATCGACACGGGTCGGGGAATTCGGTCGAAATTTACCGAAATGATGGAGGGAATCTTTTCCCGGGTGAATGCCAACCGTTCTCTGCCGATGGTCGTATAAATGCTTCAGGCGATTACGATAACGATGGGGACCTGGACCTCGTTATTACATCTGCATTCCTCAGGAATGATGGGGGCGAATTCGCAAATGACGCGCCTGTTACGCTTGCTACTCATGACGATGGTGATATAGGGGACTATGATAACGACGGAGATTTGGATGTTGTTATTGCAGGAGTCCGAGGCGGCAAACTTTATCGGAACGAGGGTGCGGCTTTTACAGAGGATGAGTCCCAAGATTTTGGAGATGGAGGGTTCCGGACACAGTTCGCGTCCTTCGCTGACCTCGACAACGATGGAGATTTGGACGTCGCGATTGGTTCTTATTACATTATGCGATTCTATTTGAACAACAATTCAACCTATATCCTGGAGCAAGAGGTCTTTGGTTTAATCGGCAGAGGCGCGTGGGGTGACTACGAAAATGATGGAAGATTGGATTTGGCGATGTCCGGACATGAGTATGGATATGCAGGTACTCCGTCAACTGTCATTTATAAGAACCAAGGAGGAGACCCGATTGAAATGAGCATTGATCGTCTTGGTATTCTCGCCGGCGATCCAGCTTGGGGGGATTATGACAACGATGGTGACCTAGATCTCATTGTAGCAGGGCGCAAACTGGGGGGAGACAACTTGTTCCATCCGGGCACCTTCATTTATCAACAAATCAACGGTCAGTTCATTGAAGACACTCGTGAAGAGATCCGACAAATTGTGCCCAGTAAGGTGGCATGGGCGGACTACGACCAGGATGGGGATTTGGATTTTCTCGTAGTTGGGAAAGATGCCGAGAACGACTGGCACACCATCTTGTACGAAAGCATTGAGGCGGATCCAGACGGAAACAATAATCCCAACCAGCCTCCCTCCCCCCCAGCGGATGGATTCTCATCCATCTATCGTCACCAAACGCTCTTGCTTTTCTGGGGAGAAGGATCGGATGACAAGACCCCCACCCCAGGCCTTTATTACAACCTACGAGTCGGAACATTTCCTGGCGGCAACGACATTGTCTCGGGTGCTTACGGTACGCCGCTCTTTGGCAACTCGGGACAGCGAAAGTTTACTTTCCTGAAGGTTCCCGAACAGCGTTACTACTGGAGTGTGCAAACCATCGACACTGGACTCGCGGCGAGCGCTTGGTCCGACGAGCAGGTGTTTCATTAGACAGCCACCCGCACCCAACTCAGAGCCGCGCGCGTCAGCGAGCGATATGGGCGGGTGATCCCAAAATCACTCCCTCACGGTCGTGGCTCTGTGATATCACGGCACCGCCCCGAGATTTCACCCCATACCTCGTTCCCCACTTCCTTTCTTCCAACTGAATCCAATCCGTTGAAAACCCATAACCCATGTGTTTTCAAGGTGTTTTCGCAGATTCCGATAACAGGGGGTGAAACCTTTCTGGATTGGCACAGGCACTGCTCTGTATAATGAATGTTGCGGGGGGAATGGGGAGAAGATCTCACCATTGATCGACGGCGGGAACGGGCGTTCCACCCCTTACCCCCTCCGTAACGACACCCTGGGCGGCTGGCGAACAGAGGAATTAAAAGATGGCTGAAGCACCGCTACTGTCCAAATCGTACGGCGACCTTTTGGTCTCCCTGGGCGTGTTGCCCGAGGATGACCTCAACCGCGCCCTGGCTATCCAGTCCAATCAGGGCGGCGACCTGGACCTCATCCTCGTCGAAAACGACATCCTTGGCCTGGAGTCCCTACATAAGGCCCTTTCCGACCACCTCGGAGTTGAACCTGTTGAAATCAAGGATGCCATCATCCCAGGTGAGATCCTGTCTCTGATTCCAGTCCGACTTGTCCACCGCTACAACATGGTTCCCGTCGAGCGCGAAAACGGTTGCATCAAGATCGCGACCGCCGACCCTCTTAATTTCGATGCCCTCGACGACATCCGTATGATCCTGAAATGCGATGTCGAGCCGGTTCTGGCTTACAGCGAAGACATCCGCGCGGCGATTAAGCGTTATTACGGCATCGGCTCCGACACAGTGGACAGCTTAATCGAAGAGGATGGGGTCGATCTTGATGCCGACCTCGGGAAGCTGGACGGCGATATCGAAGAGCTTTCGGAAGATGCCTCC
>Ga0310121_10005954_pt1 | contig 10345 bp, 4 predicted proteins | sample CB27_Tmax_986_MG_FD_203504 | JGI IMG/M metagenome (GOLD analysis project Ga0310121, IMG submission 203504) | Marine microbial communities from Western Arctic Ocean, Canada - CB27_Tmax_986 | ecosystem: Environmental > Aquatic > Marine > Oceanic | place: Canada: Western Arctic Ocean | collected... | reverse complement strand
CCGGGCATAGTCCAGGGCCCCCGGCTTCCGTTCCAGTAAAGCCAAATAGTGAACGGGATTGAAGGAAACCTCCTCCCTCTCCCAGATCCGTAGATGGACAGCTACCACCTGGTCTTTGTGACACAACCACCTGGTCAAAGAACCCTTTCACCGTAATCTGGTGGTGGGCGTAGCGGACCGGGACGGAGTAGTCGTTGTTGTCGAATCGAACCAGCGAAAGGGAATTGGCAAAGGTGGACTCCTTCCGGCACGCCTCGAAGGCAGCTTCAGGAAGCGGAAGAAAGGCTGCCCGGTCTTCCTCCAACAATTCCTTTTTGGTACCCCTTTTCCCTCGCAGGCGTCGGTCCAAATCTTCCTGGCAACGTTTCTGCAGAAACTCGTTCAACTCTTTCAAATCCCTGACTTGGGGAACGGGAACGAAAAAGTTCAATCGGGTATATTTGACCACCCCCTCAACCACCCCTTTTTCATTCGCCCTTCGGACCCGGCAGAAGTGATGATCGAACAGATACTGGCTTTTCAGCCTTAAAAACCCCTGCGTCAACTTCCGGTCCCGACCTCCCAGAATCTGCGAAACCAGGATCCGGCTGTTGTCATAAGTGATTCGACACGGAACGCCCCCGAAGAATTCGAAAGCACGTACATGCCCCTCCCAAAACGTCTCCGTACACTCGCGATCGAACGCCATCACAAAAAAGGCGTCCGAACAGGGCAGCGCCATCACAAAGTACAAAACCTTCTGGAGTGCGCCTCCGACATTCACCAACGCCTGGCCGAAATCGACTTGCGCCTCACCCGGCCGGTGGATCAAGGGGACAAAAACCTCTTGGCTACACTGTTTGAACTCCCGAACTGCCTCCTTGACCTGGGTGTAACTCCCTTTGTACCCCTCTTCCAGGAGCCGCTCGTAAATCCGTTTGGCCGTGTGACGCTGTTTCCTCGGTAAGGGCGTGTCTTTCTTCAGTAACGAAGTGTCTTCCTTCAGAATTTGAGCGATCCGCTCCAGGTAGGGACCGATCTTCGGCTTCGGCCGACCTCGATTCAGCCGGTAACCCGGTGGCTGGCTATGCGACAGAATCTTCTCCAGCGTCGTCCAGTGCATCCCCGTCTCTTCCAGGATGCTTCGTTTGCTCTCTCCCTTATGCAGGATCCGATAACGTATCTCCGCCCATTGCTCCATATCTACGTACACTCCATTCCTCCCCCTCCACAAACCCATTTCTTGGGCCCGTTTCGGGAGATTTCCTATGAAGTGCCGCAGTTTTCAACCGCCCCGCCAACCACCGCGATTTTCGACCGCCGTTTACATTTCGAATAGACCCAAGCACGTTATACACTCGAGAGGACTTGGCAAAGCAGCTAGAACCATTGGGAATTAACGTCGATACATTTATCGCGCGGGGGGGGGTCACGGTTCGAGACGAAGGCAGCGCGATCGTCGCCATGGCCTTTCGGGTCGGTGTGAGGATCGCCCCAAAGGAGCGCTTCTTTGACGTTCTGGCTACTCTCATCCCTATCTTTCCCCTCCCAACTGCACGATCTGGTATAAATCGGTCGAGATATGGAGGCGAGACATATCTCCGGCTTCACTTCGGGCCTCAAATGCCCCGTTTCCGAGGTATGCAGGTGCTGCAAGTCGGAGATGGTTCTCCTTAAGTCATCCTAAACCAATGGGAATCCCACAGTGGAACGACCTCTCAGACCGCCGTCGGCTGGTACAATTTTGTTCCGCTGTTTACACTTTCACCATGCCCTTCACCTTCGTTCATGCGGCCGACTTGCACCTGGATAGCCCTTTCCGGGGCATCAGGGACGAGGCGCCCGAGGTGGCTGCGAGGCTGCGTTCTGCTACCTTCGACGCCTATGCCGCACTCATTAACCTCTGCATCGACCGGGACGCCAACTTCCTGCTGATCGCCGGCGACGTCTACGACGGCGCTGACCGCAGTCTCGCCGCACAGCTCCGGTTTCGCGACGGCCTCGTCCGGCTCTCCGAAGCCGGAATCCCCGCCTTCATCGTCCACGGAAACCATGACCCCTTGGAAGGTTGGTCCAGCGCCCTCACTTGGCCCGAGCAGACGACGATCTTTGGTGGAGACGACGTGCAAACAGTTATCGTCGAAGCGGGCGGCAATCCCATAGCCGCTGTGTCCGGGATCAGCTACCCCACGCAGCGAGAGAACCGAAACCTGGCGGCGCTTTTCCGGGCCGAACGGCCCGACCTGTTCCAGATCGCTTTGCTGCACTGCAACTGTGGGGGGCAGGCGGATCACGAATCCTACGCCCCTTGCTCGCCTGACGACTTGATTCGCGCCGACTTCGACTACTGGGCCCTGGGGCATGTCCACACCATGGCGCTCCTCAACCGCAATCCTCACATCGTCTACCCGGGTACCATCCAAGGCCGAAGCATCCGCGAGACCGGCCCCCGGGGGTGCTATCTTATGACCGTAGGCGACGACAGGGACGTGAAGGAAGAATTCTGTCCGCTTGACGCGGTGCGATGGTTCGCCAGGGAGGTCCGAATCGAGGAACTCGATACGGTGGACCAACTCGAGGGGGCGCTCGCGGACGACGTCGACCGGGTGCGTGAGGGGGCGGAAGGGCGTCCGGCTGTCTGCCGGTTGACGATGGTCGGTCGCGGCCCGCTCTACGGCGAACTGAACCGGGAAGGGACCTTACAGGGCTTGCTCGAACGGCTCCGTGAACAGGGACTCGAAGACGAACCGTTCGTATGGGTGGAACGACTCAAGCTGCGCGGCGCACCCGCCATTGACCTGGAGCAGCGTTGCCTTGAGAAGGACCTTCTGGGTGAATTGCTGCGGATTACGAACGACCTGCGCGGAGACGAAGACCTCGTCGAAAGACTGTCACTGGCCCTGGTCGAGTTGCACGAGCACGCCCGCGCCCGCAGAGCGTTAGCCGAATTAACCCCGGACGACTTCCACGCCCTTCTCGATGATGCGGCCAACTTGTGCGTGGATCTACTCGAAACCGGGCCATGAGATTCACCCACCTCTACATCGACGGGTACGGGATGTTTCACGACGCATCGCTGTCCGATCTGCCCGGCGGATTGATCGTCCTCCAGGGTGACAACGAAGCGGGCAAATCCACGCTGCTCGGTTTTCTCCGCGCTCTCCTCTTCGGCTTTCCCCGAAAAAACGCTCAGGACTACTACGCCCCTTTCAAGAGCGGGAACCATGGAGGGCGGATCGGAGTGGTGACCGCAGACGGGCAGCCCTATGTAATCGAACGGTACGCGGGACCCCACGGCGGGCCCGTTACCATCACCGATGCCAATGGAAGCGTCCATGACAAGGACTTCCTCCCCCATCTGCTCGGCACGGCCACGGCCGGACTCTACCGGAACGTCTACGCCTTCAGCCTCAGTGAGTTGCAGTCAGATTCATTGCAGGACGAGGACGTCAAAAGCGCCATCTACGGGGCCGGTATGGGCGCGGCCATGTTGACGTTGCCAAACGCACAGAAACGGATCGAAAGCACCTGCGACGCCCTCTTCAAGTCCGGGGGATCCAAACCGCTGCTCAACGTGAACCTCGCCGAACTGGAACGGGTGCGCACCGAGTTGCGTCAGGAGAAGCAAGGGATCGCCGAGTACGACGGCGCCTGTGCCGAACGCGATCGCGTGGGCAATTCCATGGACCGCCTGCAAAAAGTGCTGGCGGGCGCGCGTGCCGAACAGCAGCGTGTTGAAGCCTATGTCAAGCTCTGGCCGCAATGGGTGGAACTGCAGCGCCTTGAAAAGGACCTCGCCGCCCTTCCGAAGGAGGTCGGGGGCTTCCCTGACCATCATAGCGAGGAAATGGCCGACGCCTGCTCACGACTGCGGGAACTGGTGCGACAAGAAGAGGAAGGGAAGCGGCACTTGACCGCGCTTGAGCGGGAAGTGGACGCCATCGAGGTGAGCGAGATCCTGCTCGATCAGGCCCACGCCATCGAGCGGTTGGCGGAAGACCGCGCCGGCTACGTGGACATGTTGCGCGACGCACCGCTCAAAAGGCAACAGTCCAACTCCCTGTCCGAAATTATCCGCCGGTTGCTCGACCAGCTCGGCCCAGACTGGTCCGAGGACCGGGCCACGTCCGTCGACCGCTCCCTCTTCACGCGCGAGACCATCGCCGCCCGGGGGAGAGCGATCGGCGAGGCGGAATCGACTTTCACTCGGGGCGAGGAGCGCGTGTCCGAACGCGAGGAGGACATGGACAAGGCCAATCGTACGGAAACCGAGGCCCAACACCGGCTCGAAGAACTCGCCACGCCCGAACAGACCGGGGACCCGCAAGCCATTCAACGGCTGCGGTCGGACAAGAACCAATTCGCGGGCGTGATTAGCGACCTGCGAACCAGGGAGGCGGAACGGCGCCACAACCAGAATCGGCTAGTTGCCGCTGTCAAGGAGATCAATTCGGAATGGACCGAGGACGACTTGAGGACCTTTGATGGGTCCCTGGCGGCATTGGAGACCGTGCGGCACTTTAAGACACTCCTCGAAGATGCGGACCGTCAGGTGGCTGACAGTAACGCCCATTCTAGCGCCATCGCCCATTCACTGGAGGACAGGCGCAAGATCCTCGCGCGGGCCGTGGCCGAAATCGAGGGACTCCCGACGCCGGAGAGTCACTCGCGCGAAACCCTGAAGGAGCGCCGCACTTTGCTGCGGGAATTGCGTAAGGACTTGAGTGATCGCAAGCGGCTTGCCGATTCCGCGCGCCACCAAGAGGAACGGCTGTCAGACAAGGAGCGCGAGCAGGAACGCGCAACGCGCCAACCGGGAGTTGCCGCAAAAGCCATTCCGCTGCCCTTGATGCTCGCCGCGGGCGCCCTGCTTTTGGTAGGAGCCGTGGTCGCGGTCGTCCTGGATAACATGGCACTTGGCGTCGTCTTGGGGCTATTTGTGGGGGCGGACGTTGCTTATGTGTTGGTGACGGCGCGCTCGAAGCGGGCGGTGCCGGGCGGCGGGGGCGCCGAATACTTCGACGCCCACCTACAGGAGGAAATCGAGGTGGTCCAAGCGGAACTCGACCGGCTCCAGGAGCAGCGCGATGCCGCTGATCGCGCGATGGCGTCCAGGCTCGAGCGGTTGTCCATCCCAGACGCCCCGGCGAGTGACGAGCTTTACCGCCTGGAGGACGAAGCCCAGGAGGCTCTTTCCGAGCTCGACAGCCGCGAGCAGGCCGAGGCGACGGCGGAAAGAGCCCAAGGCGCCGTGACACGTGCCGAGGAGGAACTGGAGGCGGCGCAGATTGCCCATGATGCGAATACGGCCGAACTTGGTGCAGTGCGCGAGGAATGGGGCAGCCGCTTGGAGCGGGTCCGCCTGTCCGCGACGCTCGATCCCGCCACCGCCGAGCGCGTCTTCGACAAAGTGTCCGGCGCGCGGGACGTAGAGCGGAGCATCGAGGACCTGGATCGGCGCATCCACGAGATGGAATCTGTACGCTCGGATTTCCGGGCACTCGCGGAGGCCATTCCCGCGCTCGAGCAGGCCAAAGACGCTTCCGACACGGAGTACCTCTCCGCGGTCGACGCCCTCCTTGCGCGCTTGGATCAAGAGCGGCAACTCAGGGAGGAGCGCGGCGCGGCCGAGAAGTTGCTCGAGGGTAGGCGGAAGCAACGCGCCGAGTCCGAGCTTTCCCTGGACAAGGCCCGGGGGGGCCGCGATGAAGCGGCTAAGGCTCGGGACGAACGATGGAAATCCTGGCGTGCCTGGTTGGTCGAGCGAGACCTCCCGGAAACGCTGTCGCCCGAGACGGCGCGCATAGCGTTCGACACCCTCGATGCGTGCCATGAACAGATGCAGAAGCGAACCGCCGTCCAGACCGAGATGGAACGTTGCGAGAAGGCGATAGCCAAGTATGAAGAGCTTGCTCAAAACGTGTTCTTGGCGCTGGCCCGACCGGAACCGAGCGCGGATTCCCTAGCCGCCAAAGTGTCACTTCTGTCCCAGGAACTGCAGCAGCATGGCAAAAACCGTGAGGTGCGAGAGGTAAAGCGCCGTCAGGTCGAAGCTTCGGTGGCCCAAGTGGAGCAGCGGGCCCAGGAAATCGAGTCACTCAAGAAGAGGAAAGAGGAACTGCTGACGCTCGCGGGCGCCCAGGATGAAGAAGACTTTCGGAAGAAGGCGGGTCTCTGCACGGATCACCGGCGGCTCTCAGAATCCATTGCCGAGAGGGAACACACCGTCTGCGGCATCGCCGGCGTATCGGACCTGGAATCGCTGCGGTCTGTGCTCCTTGAAACAGACCGCACCCAGCTCGAGGGAGAGCGGGAGCGCTTGCCCGTCGTAATCCGCGAGATGACCAATGAGCTCGAGACTTTGCGCAACAGAAGGGCTGACCTCGGAAGCCGCATCGAGATTATGTCAAACACGGACGACTTGGCCCGGCTCAGAGCGGAAGAGGAGCGACTCTTGACGGAGATCGAGGACGCTGCGGGCATATGGCGCCGGTATGCCGTGGCGGAGTGGTTGCTAAAGGCCGCGCGCAGCAAATTCGAGCAGGAGAACCAGCCGGAAGTGATCCGGAGTGCGGGCGCCTTCTTTCAGCAGATCACCGGCGGCGCCTATCGCGAAGTCTTCGCCCCCATCGGCGAAGACGACATCGAGGTCGTCGCCCCGTCCGATAAACGCAAGAAACCCGACGAACTCAGCCGCGGCACAGTCGAGCAGCTCTATCTCGCCCTTCGGTTCGGCTACATTAGCCACCGAGCCAAGGAAGCCGAGCCCCTCCCCATTGTCATGGACGACATCCTTGTTAATTTCGACCCCAGTCGGGCCCAACACGCGGCCGAGGCCATCCTCGAACTCTCCAAGGACCACCAAACCCTTTACTTCACCTGTCACCCTGCCACGGCCAACATCTTCCGAAGCCTTCAGGCAAACACCCCCGTCTACCGGCTCGATGAACGCGGCTTCGTCCAGAACGACCCTACTGATCGCCCAAGCATGTAGGGCGGACCGTAATCGGCCGAAAGGCACGCGAGTGCGCGCCAGGCGTGTTGGCGCCAGCTCGGCCAGACAATGAAGACGGCGCGGCGCGACCTGGTTGCTCAATTGGAGACCGAACTGTTGCTGTCTGGCAAACAGCCTGAAAAAACGGCGGAAAAACCACTGTCCCACGCAAATATTCAATCCGCGCTTGTTTCCTGACCTTTGTCACCCGGACTGCTACCTCAGCCTCCCATGATATCGTGCCCGTCCTATTTGGCTGATCAAGGGGAATTAGATCCAAGCGTTACCTTCACACGAGACGCGGACTCATCTATTGACCGTGAATTCGCATCATTACTACGTTTATAGACCGTGCCCTTTTGTGCCCTTTTGCACGATCGATCTGATCAATAGCAGCATCGATCTTAATCGAAACGTGCTCGCGGAACACTTCTACCATTCGTCCCTTCTTGTCACCAAAGTAATGTTTCTCGGCAACTGACTGGGGTGCGTGGCCCACGTACCGGTCGACCAGGTACGTGTTCCAACCTTCATCAATGGAGTGTTCCATCGCATGGGTCGTCAGTCGCCGTAACGGCGGACCCTGATGTCGGCCTGCTCCTTGTGCCCCATGAAGCCCTCGAGATCGCACAGCCTCGAGCAGTACTCACCGACCATAAGAGAGGCCTCCTCCGTGATCTTCTGATAAGTGCAGGTCTTGATGAACTTTCCGACCCAGAGTCCGCCCGTGTATCGAGCCGCCTTTTTCGTCGGCAGCGTGTGGTTCGTGCCGATTACCTTGTCGCCGTAGGACACGTTCGTCTCGGGGCCGAGAAAGAGCGCGCCGTAGTTCGTCATGTTTGCGAGGAAGTAGTCCGGATCGCGTGTCATCACCTGAACGTGCTCCGAGGCGATGTCGTCGGCGACGCGCACCATTTCATCCACGTCGTCACAGACGATCACCTGGCCGTAGTCGCGCCACGCCGCTCCCGCGATATCGGCGGTCGGCAACACGCCGAGCTGCCTCTCGACCTCGGCCATCGTCTCGTGCGCGAGCGACTCCGAGTCCGTCAGCAAGACTGCGGGCGAAGTCGGCCCGTGCTCGGCCTGGCCCAGGAGGTCGGCGGCGCAGAGCTCACCGTCGACGCTGTCGTCGGCGATGATCAGAGTCTCCGTCGGTCCTGCGAGCAGGTCGATCCCGACACGACCGAACAGTTGCCGTTTGGCTTCGGCGACGTAGGCGTTGCCGGGGCCCACGAGCATGTCGACCGGGTCGATGGTCTCCGTGCCCAACGCCATTGCGGCCACGGCCTGGACTCCGCCAAGGCAGTAGATCTCGTCGGCGCCCGCGAGATCCATGGCTACCACGATGGCCGGGTTCGGGCCGCCCTGATGCGGCGGGGCCGTGGCAATGATGCGGTCCACGCCTGCGACTTTCGCCGTGACCACGCTCATGTGCGCTGAGGCCACCATGGGGTACTTGCCGCCCGGCACGTAGCAACCCACGCTGTTGACCGGCAGGTTCTTGTGCCCTAGCACGACGCCGGGCAGGGTCTCGACCTCGACGTCTCTCAGCGCGTCCTTTTGCGCCTGCGCAAAATTGCGGATCTGTGTCTGCGCGAACTGGATGTCCTCGATCGTCTGCGCGGGCAGTTGCTCGTGACAGGTGCTGATCTCTGCCGTCGTCAACCGAAAGGACTGCGGCGACCAGTCGTCGAAACGGGCGGAATACTCCCGCAGGGCATCATCCCCGCGCGCGTCGATGTCTGAGAGGATCCCCTCGACGGTTTGTCGGATCCTCGCGTCTTCTTTGGCGACTTCATCGGCGGGCTTGCCCTGCTTGAGGTAACGCGCCATGGTTGTTCTCCGGATTCTCAACAGGCGTGGGTGATCGACTCGTCCGTGGTGACGCGTCGTCGGGCCATGCTAGGTAATGTTGACATCCTCTGCAAACCTATGGTCCCTGTGCACGCAGGAGGTCGGCGATGGGTGTTTGGTTGGGCTATTGGTCTGGTCAGCCATTTTCATAGACCTTTGGGCAACTGTCAAGGAAGATTCGCGGCAAGTCCACGGTTTAATCTTCCATCCTCACCAAGAATCATGGTTGTTCACAATGCGATGGTAGAGAATGGATGCCTGTAGGCGCCTTTCTGGGCGATGGAGCCGAATGAAACGAAGACATTTCAACAGCGGATCTATTTTCTGAAAGGCTCGCTCGACGACCTCGTGGCTCGCTTTGAGGCGGACGCGGCCTTCAAAACAGGCGAGTAGGGGGCAGATAGTCAGCCAATTCAGAAAGGATAGATTCCCGCTTGTTATGAAGATGGTTTGGGATAGGACGAGCACCACTCCCGCAATCCATCTTTTTCCCTCGCAAATATTCAATCCATCGGTAATTCTTGACCCTTTGCACCTGGGCTGCTATAGAGGACCGGGTATGCGCAATTGAGATCAATGTGTGGACGCTATTTGTCGATCACGATGCGATCCAATTCTTCACCGTATTCGGAGATTTGTCGGTAGACCACACGTTTTTCCGTGATGTCAAGGAGAGTAAACGAAAATTTGTCCCCGATAAACGTAGCCGTAAACGGTTCCCAGCTGTCCGGATCGCCAGTTTGTTCGGGATTCTGCAGTGACGCTCCCCCAGCGCCCGTCGTTACATAGATTACACCTTCAGGCGTCGTGTCTGTCCTGCCGTCGAATGTTTTGTCTAACGTGTACTCCCCTTCCACGACAGCCTGATATCTGTTCTTGATTTTGCCTTCAGAAGTCCTGGTTACGCGAAACAATAAGGGCACGGTTCTTTCGTAGTCGTGATTACACCCATGAAACACAATGTCAGCGTCGCCTTCCTCGAAGAGGTCGGCTGCGATCCTCATTTTCTGCATATTGAGGTGAGATCGACCGGACTGAAAGCCAGGCGAGTAGCATCCAACGAATCTCCAAACTGAGTCCTCCGCGGATTTCAGGTCATTGCGAAGCCAATCACGCATCACCGGGTCTTTCCAATCCACCTGATCGTTCGTGTCGAGCATGGTCCAATGGGTGTCTCCAAAATCCAGCGAGTATGTCGACATCCGAGGAAAGTTGGGCTGGATAGCTTCGAGCAAATCTCTGCGCCGTTCCAATCCGCCCCGGAATTGAACGGTATTGTGGTCCCCAAGCTTTAGATCGGGTCCGTTCATGGGCAATGACCAGTACATGTAATAGGCAAAGCCGTCCGGCACTTCCCAGTAGAGATTCTGCTCCTGAATGTCATGAGACCCGGGGGCCGCGATAAACGGTATGGACCGCATAAGGGGGGCGCCTTCTTCGGGCGATGCGGCGTCGGCGTTATAGATTGGATAGAAATGTTTCCGATACTCGGCGATGCGTCCAGAGTCATATACG
>Ga0310121_10005953_pt1 | contig 10346 bp, 8 predicted proteins | sample CB27_Tmax_986_MG_FD_203504 | JGI IMG/M metagenome (GOLD analysis project Ga0310121, IMG submission 203504) | Marine microbial communities from Western Arctic Ocean, Canada - CB27_Tmax_986 | ecosystem: Environmental > Aquatic > Marine > Oceanic | place: Canada: Western Arctic Ocean | collected... | reverse complement strand
CGCGTTGTGAAGCGAAAATCTGGTTTCCGATAATCAAGCACTGCTGCAGCGGTAATAATTTTCGTCACGGATGCTAGATTCAGAGGGGTATCGTCCCCATAGGAGGCGAGCACATCCCCATTTTGGAGATTTCGAATTGCGACTTGAATCTTGGCTGCTTTCGGTAGCCGTTTGCTGTAGCGTCGAACCGTTTGTTCCAGCTTCTTCTGGAGACCTTTATGGCTTCCTTCGATCGCAAACGTCGGGCTGGCAATCCCAATGAAGAAGGCCAGCAGAACAATATGCTGAATGATCCTGGGTTGCCGTACTCTCATGATGAGCAAACCCTAGCTCTCGTGCTCGTCGATGTCACGTCTATTCTGGGACTTTTTTATGGGTGTGTAGATGGGTTTTGGACGGTACATTTTTGATGTAAGTCTCTGTAATCCTTTGATTATAAACGCCAATAGCATGAGCAGGGCACTATCGATTAAGACGAATAGCCAGGAGATGGACTGGGTTCGAGGTGCTGGTGGTTTTTTTAGATATTGGGCGCGACGGGAGTCCTCGGCATCGAGCATGTCTAGACGTTGGCTCATAAAACGATTCAGGGTCTGTTGAAATAACTCCTGAGAGGGAAGAATTGTTTCCGAAGTTGGTGCGGACTTGTAGGTGGGTTCCACAGGCTGGAAGGCCTTGTTGAAGCGGGAAACAAGCAGATGGACTGCGACGATCGCCCGCATCATGGTCGTGCGAAAGGAGGCTTCGAGTGCTTCCAGATGGGGGAGGGCCTTTTTCCGATTGCCCGTGATCATACGTTTGAGTTCGCGTTCGTCGTCGGGAACTGCGTACCCGCCACGATGGATACTCCCCGTTGTGATGGCAAAAGTATGACGATAGATAGTGGCGCCTTCGGGGGCACCGATTCGGGCCAGTTGGTGTACCATCGCGCGGATTGGCTCCGCTGCACTTTGGCTCTTGATTAATGGGCTCTCCGCGCTGAGGGCCACCACTTCTTTCGGCGAGGGCGCGATGGCTTCAGGGAGGAAGCCCGAATATTCCAGCTCCGGATCCTCTATATCTGCAAAAAGAGCGACGTTGGCGACGTGTTCGGAGATGAGGTGATGACTGGTCAGAATATTGAGTCCACGTTGGACAAAACCGAGGCGCGAAGCGAAGGCTCCACCACCGCTAAGAAGGTTCTCGTAAATACTCCAGATCTTTGCTTTCCGAAAAAATTCGTATAGGCCGATCTGCACGTTGTGGATGGGGTTTGCAGCATCCTCCACATAATGTAGGCACGCTCCCAGATGGGTGAAGGCGAGGGCTCGATGTGTGGGATGGGGCCAGTACATGGTGAGTGTAGCCAGATCGTAATGGAGCTGGGCCTGATCATGGGCGAATGTCTCGACCTCACCGTCGCGCCAACCGAAGGCCGCCGCAAAGTGGTGGGGTTCGTTCTTGAGGGTCTTTACCCGGGAATTGAGTTCCCAGTCGGGAAGGGCGTAGTGGGCGTGGGCCTGGCTGGAGATACCCGTGGGAGCCCCCATATTGATGATGGCCGGATCGATGGGGATGGTACGCCCATATTTGTCCAGTGGTGCGGACCCGTCTTCCAGGCGATAGATACGATTTCGATTGCGCTTATCATCATCGGGAAGTCGGCTCCCCGTCATCAGAAGTCCCGCGGCGTTGGCTCGTTTCCCGCAGATGGGCGGCCGGTCGATCCCAACGACAAACAATTCGGGTTCCTGGTTATGCCCCAGAAGTCGGCGAAAGTTGAGGGGCTTCGCCAGGGAACCGTCCGGGAAGCGTGTCTGGTATCGTTTCAGAACCGCGGGTTCCAGGTATGTCTGGAATTGGTTTTCCAGCCATAGTCGGTATTGGGCCAGGTCCCAGGCCGTTGGACAGGTTAGATCGTATCGAAACAGGGCTGGATCGGCGGCCAGGCCGAGTTCTGTAAGTCGCGAATGGGTTTTTTCAGCATAGGGCTGGCCAAGAGTCGGCCACATACAGAAGAGGACTAACAGAAGACCGAAGGCCACAGGGTGACCCGGTCTTGCGCAACTGGGCTTACGCTTCAAATCCCCCGTGAATCGCACATTGTCTCCTGATCGGTGATCGCCCGGTGTTCAGCTGGCCAGGGCCGTTGCCATGGCGGAGCCGATATGGCTGGGTGTACGGGCTACTGGTATACCCGCTCGTTCCAGAGCGGCAATTTTCTCCGACGCGGTGCCTTTGCCACCGCTTATGATCGCCCCGGCATGACCCATTCGTTTGCCCGGAGGTGCGGTCTGGCCTGCGATAAAGGCGCTTACTGGCTTGGTCATATTGGTGGCGACCCATTCGGCAGCTTCTTCCTCGGCTGTACCGCCTATCTCCCCGATCATGACGACGCCTTTTGTGTCGGGGTCGGCGTTGAACAACTCGAGCAGATCGATAAAGCCGGTACCGGGTACCGGATCGCCGCCGATGCCGATGCATGTGGTTTCACCGAGTCCGTTGGCCGTAAGTTGATCCACAGCTTCGTAGGTCAATGTGCCCGATCGTGAGATTACGCCAATGGAGCCGGCCTTATGAATATACCCGGGCATAATCCCGATCTTACACTGCTCTGCGGTGATAATTCCAGGGCAGTTGGGACCGATCAATCGTGCTCCAGTAGACTTTATGGCGTCTTTTACTGTGATCATGTCCAGTACTGGTATGCCCTCCGTAATGCACACCACCAGTTCGATGCCACCATCGACGGCTTCCAGGATGGCGTCCTTGGCAAACCGAGCCGGTACGAAAATGACGCTGGCGTCTGCGTTGGTCGCGTCCACGGCCTCCGTTACCGTATTGAATACGGGGACGTCGCCCAATACGGAAGTCCCCCCTTTCTTGGGGGTAACGCCGCCCACCAGATTGGAGCCATACTCTTTCATCTGACCCGAGTGGAAGAGCCCGGCGCCCCCGGTAATACCCTGACAGATAACGCGTGTGTTCCGATCAATGAGAATTGCCATCCTCTAACTCCTTTCCTGCTCTGCTGCCTAGGCGTGCTTCTGCGCGGCGTATTTGCGGGCCTCGGCAACGGAGATTTCCGCAGCCTCGGCCAGGCTTTCGGCTGTACGAATAGGCAGACCTGATTCCGCCAGAAGGGCTTTTCCCCGGGCCATATTTGTACCGGCAAGACGTACGATAAGGGGAACTCCCTCGAGTCCGACATCCTGGACGGCCGTGATCACACCGTCTGCGATGGTGTCGCACTTCATGATGCCGCCAAAGATGTTGACCATAATGGCATGTACCTGGTCTTTCAGGAGAATCCGAAATGCCGCCGAAACCCGTTCGGCCGTCGCGGATCCGCCCACATCAAGGAAGTTCGCTGGTTCGCCGCCATAATGTTGGAGGGTGTCCATGGTTGCCATGGCAAGCCCCGCTCCATTGACCAGGCAGCCGATATTCCCGTCCAGTTTGATGTAGTTGAGTTCGTATGTACTGGCTTCGACCTCGGAGGGATCTTCTTCATCCAGATCACGGAGTTCGACAATATCGGGCTGCCGATAGAGCGCGTTCCCGTCGAAACTCAGTTTGCAGTCCAGGGCAATGACATCTCCGGCTCCCGTCACGACCAGCGGGTTGATTTCCGCCAGGGAGGCATCTTTCTCGGTGTAGACTCGATACAGTCCCGCGGCGAAGGACACAAAGCTCCGCACCGCAGCTCCCTCGACCCCGAGGGCGTAGGCCAGCTTTCGTCCCTGGAAGGCTGAAAAACCAACACCGGGACTGAACCAGACCTTATGAATGGCGTCTGGGTTTGTGGCGGCTACTTCTTCGATGGATGTCCCGCCCTCTGAACTGGCCATCATGCAAAGCTGGCCGGTCTGACGATCCAGGACCATGCCCAGATAGAGTTCACGGGCGATGTCGCAGCCCTCTTCAATATATACCTTTTGTACCCGCGTACCCGCTGGGCCCGTTTGATGGGTCACCAGCTGCATGCCCAGAATCTGTTCGGCGTACTGGCGCACCTCGGCCAGAGAACGGGCCAGTTTGACTCCGCCACCTTTACCGCGGCCCCCGGCGTGGATCTGGGCCTTGACCACCCAGATATCTCCGCCCAGGTCCCGAGCGGCCTGCTCCGCCTCATCTACGGTACGAGCCAGTCCGCCGCGTGGAGTGGGTACACCGTATTGCTGCAAGATTTGTTTGGCCTGGTATTCGTGGATCTTCATCGATTCACTCCCTACGAGATGCCTTATCTCTACGTCCAGATCCGGCGTTGTGGGGTAGACGGTATGCGTTCAGTCGGTGGTGCCCGACGACTTTCCTCCACCAAATAGCTTTCGGCCCAGCATTGCCAGCGGATCGTAATAGCGGTCGACCACGCGTTCCTTCAGTGGGATGATCGCGTTATCGGTAATGTTGATATGCTCGGGACATACATCGGTGCAACAGCGGGTGATATTGCAGTAGCCAGAGCCAAACTCTTCGAGGATCTCGGGAATTCGATCGCGGGTATCCAGAGGATGCATGGCCAGGTCGGCCAGGCGATGCATGAAGCGGGGCCCGACAAACACATCGGTTTTACCATGGTCTCGGAGAATGTGGCATACATCCTGGCATAGATAGCACTCGATACACTTTCGGAACTCTTGATTCCGCTCGATGTCTTCCTGGGCCATACGGTAGTCGCCGTCGGCCTCCGGTTGCCCTGGTTCAAGCGGTTTGATGCGCTTGTTTTGTTCGTAGTTCCAGGAGACATCGGTGACCAGATCCTTGATGACCGGAAAGGCCTTCATGGGCTGGACAGTGATTACCTCATCCTCGGCGTAGATGTTCATACGAGTCATACAGGCGAGCTTGGGTTTGCCGTTGATTTCCACGGAGCAGGAGCCACATTTCCCGGCTTTGCAGTTCCAGCGAACGGCCAAGTCATTGGCCTGTTCCGCCTGAATCCCGTGGATGACATCAAGCACCACCATCCCTTCTGACGATTCCTGCTCGTAGGTCTTGAACTCGCCGCCGTCGGCATTGCCGCGCCAAATTCGAAAGGTGCGTATACCCATCCTAGTCCACCGTTCCAGACTCGAGTTCTTCAATCGTTGCCAGCGCGACGGCTTCCAACTCCGGCGGAGGAGACGCTCTCTCTTCTCGCCGTACGCTCATTTCTCCGTCGCTGCCCTTCTTGGTGATCACGTTCGCGTTTCCCCATTCCTCGCGCTCACCCTCGAAGTCGAGGCGGGTATGCGCGCCACGACTCTCCTCGCGCATCAAGGCGGCCTTGGCGACGGCCAGGGAGGTGATCATCATCGAAGACAGATCCAGCGCCTCATGCCAGCCGGCATTGTATTGGCTGGAGCCTTCGGCCTTTACCTGATCCACATCCGGTTGGAGTGCTGTGAGTTGTGAGATGACCTTAGTGAGCTGTTCGCCGGTTCGTACGATTCCCGCGTTTTCCTGCATAGCGAGCTGGAGCTTGTCATGAACGAGATACGGATTTGACCCGGATTCACGATTCAGAATGGAGGTTGCCGTACGTACATGGCTGGCGACCACTTCGGGGTTGAATTCTGCTGCCTTGGAGCCACGTCGGTCCCGAATGTAGTCCGCCGCGCCGCTACCGGCGAGGTGTCCGAAGACGAGCAGATCGGAAAGAGAGTTTCCGCCCAGCCGATTGGCCCCATGAAGCCCCGCCGCACATTCGCCACAGGCGAAGAGCCCCGCAACCGCAGTTTCCTGGCTGTCTGCATCGACACGAATACCGCCCATGAAGTAGTGCAGAGTCGGTCCTACTTCCATGGTCTGCTTGGTAATATCGACCTCAGCCAGCTCCTTGAACTGATGATACATGCTCGGGAGTTTGCGTTGGATGAAGGCGGCCTCTCTCCGGTTTGCGATATCGAGGAAGGCTCCACCATGGGGAGAGCCACGTCCGGCTTTTACTTCCGCCAGGATGGCGCGGGCGACAACATCACGGGTTAGCAATTCCGGAGGTCGACGATTGTTTTTGTCGTCCTCGAGCCAGGCATCGGCTTCTTCGATGGTGTCGGCCGTCTCGGACGCAAACCGTTCCGGGATGTACCGGAACATGAAGCGTTCCCCCTCGCTATTCAAGAGGATACCACCCTCGCCGCGGACGCCCTCGGTTACAAGAGTTCCGTGAACCGATGGAGGCCAGACCATGCCGGTGGGATGAAACTGGGTGAACTCCAGGTCCATCAACTCAGCACCTATGTCATAGGCCAGTGCGATTCCATCGCCGGTGTATTCCCACGAGTTGGATGTGACCTTCCAACATTTCCCACCGCCACCTGTGGCCATAATGACGGCCTTGCAACGAATGATCATAAAACGGCCGGTCTCACGCCAGAGGCAGAGCACGCCGCTTATTACACCATCGGCATCGGTGAGAAGGTTTAGAACCTTGCACTCCATATGCACCTGAATGCCCTGGTGGATTCCATGGTCCTGAAGTGTACGAATCAGCTCAAGGCCAGTCCGGTCGCCTACATGCGCCAGTCGTGGGTAGCGATGACCACCAAAGTTTCGCTGGTTGATGCGCCCGTCCTTCGTTCGATCAAAGACCGCCCCCCAGGACTCCAGTTCGCGAACCCGGGTGGGCGCGTTCTTGGCGTGAAGTTCCGCCATGCGCCAGCTTGCCAGGAACTTGGAGCCTCGGATGGTGTCTCGGAAGTGGATTTTCCAGTTGTCACGGGAGTCCACATTTCCCAGAGCTGCAGCCATACCACCTTCGGCCATAACCGTATGGGCTTTGCCGAGAAGTGATTTGCATACGATGCCCGTGTCCAGGCCTCGGGAAGAGGCTTCGATGGCGGCGCGCAGTCCGGCGCCACCGGCGCCAATCACGACGACATCATGTTCGATAGTTTTGATTTCGGAGACGTCGAGCACGTTAACCCCACGTATTTAAGTCGGTGATGGCGCCGGACGAGACAAGGCGTACATAGACATCGCTGCCAGCCACCCAGAATAGACTCGTCCAGGCCCAGTTCATGTGTTTTTCGTTAAGCTTTGTACATCCCTTCCACGCCGTATATCGGGCGGTGGAACAGGAGAATTTGTTGGTGCTTCCTCCGATCAGATGCCGGAACGAGTGGCAGCCGAAGGTGTAACAGCCCAGGAATACGGCGTTCAGTGTAAGGACGATACTCCCTACGCCGACACCAAAAGCACCGTTCCGGAAGTAGGACTGAATGGCGTCGTAGGAAAGAATAAACACGAATAGGATCGCGAAATACATGGCGTAGCGGTGGAGATTCTGGACGACTAGGAAACGGGTTTCTCCTCGGTAGTTCTTCTGCGGTAACGCCCCTACGGCGCAGCCGGGCGGTGTGCCGGTAAAAGCCCGGTAGTAGGTCTTTCGATAGTAGTAGCAGGTGAAGCGGAACATGGCCGGGAACATAAGAATAAGAACCGCTGGCGATGCAGGGATGAAAGAGGGCCACCAGGATGGGAAGGTCCCAAACCAGGCGTGGGACTCCGGAACGGCGCCTGGCACCGATGGGTCCACCAGAAGGACGGGTGAGAAGAAGGGGGACAGATATCCGCCAAAGCCTGAGCCCGCATCCGCTACCCAATAATGATCGGCCTGGATAAGGGCCCAGGTCGCGTAGATGATGAAGCCGGTCAGGATCGACAAGGACAAGAGTGGGCCAACCCACCATTTGTCCGTCCGCATGGTTGTATTCAATCCCGCTTTATGCCCGCCGACGAGGGTTGATGAATTCATGGGAACAGGTCCTGTACATAGAAGCCGGAATGGGCCGCCAAAACTGGCATGAAACGCGGTTTTCGTCAACCTCGCGCGTGACACGCGCGCACGAGCAAACCCGATTCAGCCCGTCGGAAGCCGCTGGTGCCGGTGGGTTATGAGGAGTAGCACGGAACCGCCGTGCCCTACGCTCGTTCTTCCCTTGCCCAGGGAAGGAGACTGCCCACGAGGCCGGCGAATGCACCGGTCAGGTACAGAGCAAGCCCACGTCCGAGGGATAGTGTACTCAGCTCTTCCGGTCGAGTGGCGGTCAAGAAGATGGCGACCCCGACCAGGCATTGACCCAGAAGCAACCAGGTCACACGATCCATGAACTGCCACTTCTTTCGGAACAGGGTGGCAATACAGCCGACAAAGAGCAGGACGGCTGCTGAAATCCCAAAAAAGAACAATACGGTGGCTCCAATATGGTATTGCATCGGAACGGTGTCCGATAGATAGGACATGGGGGCACAAATGTCCGATTGAAGGGTGTCGCCCCGGTCCGACAGGGTGACCTCCCAGACACAGGTCTCTGCGCCGAGAAGACCGGCTCGGACCAATTCCCGATTCTCAATCTTGGACAACCACATGGACGAGAGACAGCCGATGATCAGACATAGTCCGCCGACGCCCATCAAAATGCTCGAGGTCAATGGCTTGTTCATTTCGGTGCTCTCCCCTCTGAACCCGCAGACTGGCGAATCGCCCCTAGAATCACGCCAGTATTACATATTTTCGATGATCGCCGATCCGAATTCACTACATCGGAGCTTTGTGGCCCCTTCCATCAAACGATGGAAATCATAGGTTACGCGCTTGCTGGCAATCGTCTTTTCGAGACCGGCGATGATGCTGTCGGCGGCTTCATCCCAGCCCATATAGCGAAACATCATTTCGCCCGACAAGATCAAGGAACCGGGATTGACTTTGTCCTGTCCGGTATATTTGGGAGCCGTACCGTGCGTTGCTTCAAATACCGCGGTTCCTGTTACGTAATTGATGTTGGCGCCAGGAGCGATACCAATTCCCCCCACCTGGGCGGCCAGGGCGTCGGATACATAGTCCCCATTGAGATTCGGGGTCACGATAATGTCGTATTCGGCTGGACGGGTGAGAATCTGCTGAAGAAATGCGTCACAGATACAGTCCTTTACGAGCAATTTACCCGCTTCAAGCGCGGAATCTTGTTCGGCGTTGGCAGCCGCTGTACCTTGTTCGGCCTTGGTTTGTTCCCAGCGCGCCCACGAGTAGGTCTGGTCGGCGAATTCCTGATCAGCGACCTCATACCCCCAATTCTTGAAGAAGCCCTCTGTGAACTTCATGATATTGCCCTTGTGCACAAGAGTGACGCTCTGCCGATTATGTGCCAGGGCATATTGAATCGCCGCTCGGGCCAGGCGTTTGCTACCTTCCGCACTCATGGGCTTGATGCCCAGACTGGACGAATCGGGGAAGCGAATCTGGGAAACACCGAGCTCTTCGATCAGAAAATTTCGCAGCTTCAGGACCTCCTCCGTACCGTTCGCGAATTCGATTCCGGCGTAGATCCCTTCGGTATTTTCACGGAAGATGACCATATCGACTTTTTCGGGGGCTTTCACGGGGCTTGGGACTCCGTGGAAGTAGCGCACAGGGCGTTGACATACAAAGAGGTCCAGCCGTTGCCGAATGGCGACGTTGAGACTGCGGATACCACCACCCACGGGTGTGGTCAGTGGCCCTTTGATGGACACCAGATGTTCGGAGATAGTCTCGGTCGTCTGGGCTGGAAGCCACTCGCCGGTTTTGTTGAAGGCCTTCTCGCCTGCGTATACTTCCAGCCATTCGATTTTCCGCTGATCTCCATAGGCCCGTTTCACGGCGGCATTGAACACGCGAACCGCCGTAGCCCAGATGTCCGGTCCAATGCCGTCTCCTTCGATGAAGGGGATGATTACATGGTCAGGAACCGATAGGGTGCCATTGGCATTTTTCGTCACTTTCGCGGCTGGTGTCATGATGGCTCCAATACTCTACTTATGCGCTCTGAGCGAAAACTTCCGATAGTCGGAAGACGAGTCGCAGGTCGTCAGGCGGATTTTGCGCGGAGTTGGCCTTTTAACCCGCCTTTTCGTCCGCGTCAATGGTACAGGACAGCAACTGCGGCAACGATCCGGCTCTTTTACAGGTAGTGTCCAGTCATCTGTCCGGGTCAAAGGAGCACGGAGGTGCAAGACGTTGGCCATGAAGATACCGGGTCATGGACATAGGTTTTTTCCCCGCCGGGTGGACCCTTTCGATGCATAGTACGCCGTCCGAGGTCTTGACCAGTCCCGCTTCGCCGTCAAGGTCGAATAGCAGGCCCGGAGGCCCAGAGGAATCGGATAGCTCGGCGATTCGAGCCTGGACCACTCGGATGGACCGGCCTTCTAGCCGTGCCTGGGCACCGGGCCAGGGATTCATGGCGCGGATATGATTCATCAGGTCCCGAGTTGGTAGAGCCCAATTGATCCAGCCATCGTTTTTGGTGATTTTGCCGGCGTACGTAACCCCTTCGGTGGGCTGGGGAGTAGCGTTGAGAGTGCTGGAGTCACCCTGCACAAAGGCGTCGAGGATGGTGGACAGG
>Ga0310121_10005952_pt1 | contig 10349 bp, 8 predicted proteins | sample CB27_Tmax_986_MG_FD_203504 | JGI IMG/M metagenome (GOLD analysis project Ga0310121, IMG submission 203504) | Marine microbial communities from Western Arctic Ocean, Canada - CB27_Tmax_986 | ecosystem: Environmental > Aquatic > Marine > Oceanic | place: Canada: Western Arctic Ocean | collected... | reverse complement strand
GAGTGGTTGGCAGAGCGACGGCTACGGCGGCTACAATGGTACCGGCAACAACTTCGGAAGCGGTTGGCAGAGCAACGGCTACCGTGGCTATAACGGCACCGGCAGAAACTTCGGGCGTGGTTGGCAGGGCAACGGCTACCGTGGCTATAACGGCACCGGCAATAACTTCGGGAGTGGTTGGCAGTGGAACTGGTAGATCCGTGTGCGCCATGACGTGACGGCTCAAGGAACTTCTATCGTTGTACTTCGAGTCTCTTACGCAACCGACGCCACAATCGTTTCCGTTTGCCGATGATTCTGATCAGTTGTTCGCATTGTTTCGCGTTCAACGAATTGGACGTGTCACCTGCTGGAACCAGTTCATCGGGAATCATCTCCAGCGGGAAATATTTTTCTTTCGTCGCCAGGAGCAGCAAGCGCTCTGCGTCTGACATTGCGGCCAGAGTATTCAGGAACTCCTGACGGGAAGCATCGCGTTCCGCCTTCTCTTCCAGTCGGGCTGCGACCCATTCCTCGGTTTCCCGCTGGCGTTCCAGACGGCGTTGTTTGACAGCCTCGGGACTCTCGTAGGCGGCGCGCGCCGCCTGCATGGCAATATACGATTGACGCTCCTTCTCGAGGCTGATCAGTACGTCACCGGCCGGTGTCCCCTCGAGTAGATCACGGAGGACTGCGACAACCCCCCATTTAATAAAGGGTGGATCCAGGTCCTGTAGGATCGTTTCCAACGCATCCGTAAATTGCCACTTGGATTCGATGTGTCTTGCAGCTGCCACCAATGCCTCAAACATACCGGCTCGCTCTTCAAGAGAGAGAGACTCCAGTATCTGCCTTCCATCCTGATGATCCGCAACTTCGATCCCGGCGACCCTCGCCGCACGTCGCAAGTAGGTATCTCTGAAGTGACGAGATCCGCAGGTCGTACACGAAGGCCTGACGCACCAGTGATTCAGTTTCGCCTCTTCCAGGGTCTCTTCCAGCCAGGTTTGCTCTTCTGTCATTTCCCATCCTGTTCTAGAATTTTTCCATCGGCTGAGACAAGGCCGCCGACGTTCAGCCTGTCGGTTTGCATCTTTTTCGCTCTCGCTTATCTTAATAGCGATCGACGATGGCCGAGTCAACCGGCGGGTCCTGGCTTACCCGTCGCTGGTCCTAGAGACTGCCATTTCGCGAAAAGCACGCTTGCCAGACCTTGGGGTAGATGTTTTATATAGACACTTCTTATTTTGTAAACCGGATTTATTTTTTGCGAACGGGTTCTGAAAATGCCATTCTACTTATTCGCCATCGAGCTTGACGACGACCAACTGAGTAACGCTCAGCAGGAGGAATTCAGAGACCGGAACCCGCGTTTACAAAATACTGGCAAATGCACAAGGTGTGGTTTCGTATCTTCTATGAACTGTTGCCAATGCCGACCAGAACTCTGGTGATACAGAGACTTTCACCGCGCCCACGGGCCAAGTACAATTCCGGACACCTGAAGTCGTGCATTGGAACAATCACAAGGGGGCGGAGATGGGCGTGAGATCCGGTCTTGAAAGCTTATTGGTCGGTGTTGCCGGTGAGTATTTCGTTGCGGCCGAACTATCAAGTCGTGGCTACCTGGCCTCGATCACTCTGCGCAATAGCCGAGGTATCGACATCATCGCGAGTAATTCGGATGCGTCTCGATCGGTCTCAATTCAAGTGAAAACCAGCAGTGGCACAAATCCGAAGTGGATACTCTCGGAAAAGTCCGAGAAGCTTTCTTCCCCCAACCACTACTATGTCTTTGTTTTGCTTGGTACCTTAGGCTCGCGGCCGGACTTTTACATCGTGCCAAGCAAAGTAGTCGCCAAGTACGTTACCTTGAAATACAGGCAGTGGATCGCTAACCCGAAAGCAGACGGTAGTCCCCGCAAGGAGTCTGCGATGCGAAATTTCCGCGACAAAGACGGGCAGTACAAGGAAGCCTGGGAACTTCTAAGCCTTTGAAATCCCTAACAAGCGATTGCAGCGCGGGACTACTACGCGGCCGCACTGAAGAGAAAATTCCTTATGCGACTCACCTCATTGATTCTTCTGGCAACACTTGCCTTAGGGTGCAGTTCCGATGACTCGACCAATGTACCCGCCGACAGTGCCTCATCAGTAGCGTCCCAACCAAATCCCGGGCGAGAGAATTCTTCCCAGCAAACTGAAACCGACCCGATTAAGTCCTCGTATACGCTGCACGACCTCGACTCGATTATTCCTCGCCCAATCAAAAGTGAGTCTGATGCTCAGATTTGTCTGGAGGCGGCTAACAAGATGCCAGAAAAGATCAAACGACTGACAGGGCTCGATTATACTTCGCGCACGCAAAGATTGGCAGATTGTGTAGTCCAATATGACACCGATGACTCCTACTCGAAATATTTTCCTGACGGCAAACGGATTCGGTTAAATTTTCGTTCTACAAATATTGCCGATGTTAATATTTTTGCACCGGGCGCAGAAAGGCCGATTGCACATTTTCGTTTTGACGAAACCACAATATGGATTTCCGGTTCGCCAAACACAAATTCAGTCCAATTGATGTTGTGGCGCCCAGATAAAACCAAACCATTCTCACAGTTTGGCGATTGGTCACAAACAAACCAGCCTGACCGACTCGAAAAATACGTACTGGACCTGTACAACGATTTTGCGGCAACCCGAAACTAGATCGATGCGCATGAAACAGATGAACCGAAAGGAATACATTTACCGCATTTCATCGGCTAAACCACTGGAACGGCATTCTATTATTCGGGTACCTTCCCGACAGTCCGCCCCCCGGTTACCTCAAGCGGCAGACTTTTTCCTCAAGAAGCATCAATGAGGGATGTCCACAAAGACAGAACTCCAGGAAACAATCGGAAGAAGAAACAATCGGAAGAAGAAACAAACGAAAGTAAAGCAACGAATGCCACACGCTCCGACCTTAGAAAAAATTGAAAACGGGTTGTATCTCGATTTCGAAGGCTTCGGCGGTCAATATAAGCCGGATCCAATTTTGTGTGGCTATCGAATCGGGGGTCATGGGCCGGTAAAGCAGGTTGTCTTCACTCAGGCATACAAAGCGACTGCCATCTCTGCCGACTCGGGGTCGCATGTCGAATACAACCCGGACTGTACAGGGTTCCTGCGGAATCTAGTATCGGTTGACGGTGCCGGCCGTAAACTATTTATTTTCAGCCAACATGAAACAGACGTCATCGAGAGGATCCTCAAGATACGGGTGCAAACACGACGGGCGGATGTGCACAAATTCGCAAAGCAAGCATTTCCTCAGGTGGACAGACCCAGAACGTTAATTAAATATTGCCAGGAGGCGGGGATTGATGTTCCTGCAGATTACGGCCGACGGGAAGTCACAGAAAAGTTCAAACTGGTCAGAGAATGGTCCGGGAGTGACTCGAAATGGAACGACGCACCCGAGGAGGTGAAAAAAGCCTGGAGATCGATTCTCAAGCACAATCAATTCGATGTGACATCGATGTACGAACTGATGATACGGATAAAGGAGGATTGAAGAGGAAATGAGCCAGAGCATGACCGTAAAAATTCGTTTCCAGGGAAACACCGGCGGTCGACGGTGCCTAACTGCACCGAACGTGACAACCACCATTTCATTGACGGCTTAAAACCTACCACCGGTCAGCCGCAGAGTTTCGGTTAGCAAACAGGGGGCAGATCAGTACAGAACGTGCACGTCGTCCCGGCCTCAACAACGCAGACTCGATAGAAGTTCGTCGATTACAGATTTGGGGTCATTCGACCACATATTTTCGTAAGCATAAGTCCCGCTCGCTTCGCCAACTCCGTAAGGCTCGAACCAAACGTCCTTATGATCTTCAAAATGTTCTCGTAAAGCTTCAACGACCAGGTAGTGATTTTCGCTATACGCATCTTGTGGGTCCATCTCGTTCTCCGACACATACGAACGGATTTCCTCCACTAGAATCGAAAACGAGTGACTCTTCATCACTTTGTCTTCAAAAGAAATGGCTTCGACGAGTAAATTCTCGATATCACCCATATGGTCAAAAAGCTCGCCACCACCTACGTCACTCTCGGTGATGCCGAAGTTTGCCAAAAAATGCCCGCACTTAAACGAACTGCCATCACAGATCAAACATTGGGATTTTGCATCCGTCATAACAATTGTTCCTTATGGTTGAATCGGTTGGTCAGGAATCGAACGCAACAAGCGCTGCTCGACCCGATTAAACATTCGAGAAGGGTTCTATTCTAACAGGTCCGCCTGTTTCGCCAGCGCCACCTTGATCTGGTGGACGACTCTCTCGGACCGCTGATGGCTGGTTTCTCCGGGTAGCCGCTGCATCGGGTGCATGATCACTGATTTGGCTGGCGAGTATTTACTGGACGGTTCGGGCGAATCCCGGGATGACGATTGGTACTGTCGAGGCATCTTGGTCCTCCTCTTTTTAAGGTTGATTACGTACGGAACTTTGGCCGGCACCCATGCCGGAATTATTCCGACAGCAGGCCCGGCAGTTCACCCTGCACGGAGGTCAACGCACCAAAAGCATCGAGAGTCAGAGCCAAAGCGCAGACGTTGATCCCCTGGAACGAAAGGGACCTGCGAGCCATTGATTGCTTCTGCAGCACCTCAAGCCGTATCGCGTTTTGGCGTTGGCACCTTAGCGGCTAAACCAGGTTGCCGGACGTGTTCCAGCGGGCCAATTCCCTCGCACGCCTCTCTTGATACCTTCAGTACGCAGGAATTATACGCACGCGCCGCGAATGGTCAACAACATCACCGCCGTAAAACTGAAGATCGTTAGTCGTGTCGCCAGCATAAAGCTTTTGACAGATCCTCTCGTCAAGGGAACACTGATGAAATTGGAGATGTACGAGCAGTGATCAGGACGTTCGCACTGATGGCAGCTGGAACGGGTTGGCAGGCAGCTCACCCTTTCGCAGGCCCCGCAGGGGTGCACATTTCACCTATGCCGGATGGCGTTTCACGCGTGTCTCCGGTCCCCGGAGTGATTTCCGTGGAGGCGGCAACACGTTCGCCTGGCAGGGTGTTCCGCAAACACACTGCCACTCGAGATGCGCAAAATCATACTGTCTTTTGACACGCGTTTGACGAATTACGAAATAAGCAGGGCGGGCGACAATTGCCACCTGGAAAGATGTATTTAATGTGACCGGCACCTCTGCCGCGACATTTACGATGGGTGACCTCCGGACCGGGATACACCGCCATTACGTGCCATCCGGAAACAAATCTGTTAAAATCACTGCGCCTGCGCGTTTCAATTTGTCAACCGAGACATCACGGCAAGTACGACATGGCTAAATACGATCAATTCGTCGACGTCGCTCCCGACGCATCCTCTCTGTTCGAGTCGATCCGTGCCCATGGTTATAATCTTCCCACAGCAATCGCCGATCTTATCGATAACAGTATCTTTGCCGGATGCAAAAACGTCTGGATTGATTTCAGGTGGGAAGGGGACGACTCCTGGATCTCCGTCCTTGATGACGGCAGCGGCATGACAGAGAAAGAGCTCACTAACGCAATGCGGCTCGGCAGCAGCAATCCGATTAACAAAAGAGACAAATCCGATCTGGGCCGGTTCGGTCTGGGACTTAAAACAGCGTCTTTGTCCCAGGCACGGCGGCTGACCGTTGTGGCACGGAGAAATTCCGGAAGGTCCATCGCGCGTCGCTGGGATCTTGATCATCTGGCACAAACGAGCAACTCCGGCTGGCAGCTACTCAAGGAGCCGCACAGGGGATCGCGTGAACGTGCTGCTCTACTCAAAGATAAAGGGATCCTGCAGGGTACGCAGGTGCTACTCGAAAAACTGGACAGGGTGCTCAGCGATAAAGCAGGCAAGCAGACAGAGAAAGACAGGCAGGACCATTTTCTCCGCCAGATCGACCATACACGGAAACACCTCGGGATGGTTTTCCACCGTTTTATTTCCAGAACCCGGAAACCGGTGAGGATTTCTGTGAATGACAAGCCGGTAGAGCCATGGGACCCGTTTCTCGCCGACCATAAGGCAACCCAGGCATTCGAACCGGAACAGATTAAGATATCGAATCACGCGGCCGTCACTGTCCGCGGCTATGTGCTTCCTCATCGCGATCGCTTTGAGAGCAGCCAGGAGCATACCCTTGCCGCGGGGCCTGACGGGTGGAACGCGCAGCAGGGATTTTACGTCTACCGGGCTGACCGGATGATCATTTCAGGGAGCTGGCTGGGATTGAAGTGGCAGCAGGAGGAGCATTTCAAGCTCGCCAGAATTGCACTCGATATACCCAACTCCATGGATCACGAATGGAATATCGATGTAAAAAAATCGGGAGCTGAGCCACCGGCTGTTCTACGTGCCCGGCTCGTAGGGATCGCGAAAACGGTCCGGGAGGAAGCCAAGAAGGTCTACTCCCATCGCGGCAAATACGGCGCACGAAAAAAAAGACCTCAGCTCGTTACCCAGCCGTGGAAGACTGTGAAGAAATCCGGTGAGTACAGCTACAAAATTGACCGGAAGCATCCGATACTGGAACCATTGATAAAAACATGCTCGGCGTCGGCTCGAAAAGAGCTCGATGCACTTCTGCGGCTGATTGAAGAAACGGTACCAGTCCAGCGAATTTGGATCGACACTGCCGAAAATCAGGACGGGGCCGCATCTCCGTTTGCCGGAGAGAAGTCAGCCAGCCTGAAGAAGCTCATCCTCATCTGTCACACAACTCTGGTGAAGCATCGTAGGATGAGCAGCGAAAAAGCCTGGGATCACCTCGCCGAATTTGACGGATTTCAGAGCAAAGATGCGTTGGCCATCATCGGCCGCCTCAGAGAGGAGGAATTGAATTGACGGACATTTATGACTCAGCAAAGAAGGTGGCAAGCCTGTTGATATCCCTTCGAGAAGGAGATTTGACCCCGGAAATAATAGGGACTTGTGTCGCCGAAGCTTGCAAGGTGGCGCCGGCGTCCCAACTGGATGCTGCGGGTCGGGCGAAACTGACAAGAGATCTGGAGGCGAACTTTCAGGCCGTTATCGGAGTTGAAAGGGAGTTAGTCGGTGAAGATGAGGGCTGGGACCCATGGCTCCTGTCGCGGAAGGGTAGCATACGGTTTGATTACTGGAAACGCTATGACGATTGGCTTAAAGCACAGGGCGACATGAATTCAGATGTCATGATGCGCCTGGATCAATCTACGGATACAATTTTAGGTTATCTCGGTGATCCTGATCGGCATGGCGCCTGGGATCGCAGAGGTTTGGTGGTGGGCCTTGTACAGGCCGGAAAAACTTCCAACTATATCGGGCTGATCAACAAAGCAATCGACACAGGATATAAAGTAATTGTGATTCTGACAGGCTTCACAGACAGTCTGAGAACACAGACCCAGTTACGCGCAGAGAAAGGCATACTGGGTTACTCAGAAAAACCCGGCAAACAAAGGGGAGTAGCCCAATATGAACCAGTCGGTGTCGGTCACGTGGATCCGACTCTGACACCAATAGATTCAGTTACAACTCAAGATAATGATTTCAAAAACACGGCTGCGAAAACTTTCAGGGTTGCCCCTGATGGTAAACAGATTTTGTTTGTTATCAAGAAGAATGTCTATGTATTAAATAACTTATTGGCATGGATTTCTAATTTTGGAAATGCCACGGACAACTTGGGTAATAAGTTCATAAAAGGAATTCCATTACTTGTTATTGATGACGAGTCGGACGTGGGATCGGTTGATACGAAAAAAGGCGCCATCGACGATAATGACGACGAGGACCCTGATCACGAACCCACTAAAATAAACGACAGAATACGAACACTCCTCAAGCTGTTCGATCAGAGTTCTTACGTCGGCTACACGGCAACTCCCTTCGCCAACTGTCTCATTCATGACAAAGGAAGAACAGAATTGCTTGGCGACGATTTGTTCCCCAGGAGCTTCATTGTGTCTCTTCCCACGCCGTCAAATCATGTAGGGCCATCAATGATTTTTGGCATTGGGGGAGACGATTCTGCTGATAAAGGGCTTCCTTTAATTCGACCTATTCCGGCGTCTGTGCAAGACTCTGATGGCTGGATGCCGATTAGACACAATCAGGACCATCACCCGAAATCCAAAGACTGCGAGGAGGTTCCACCCTCACTAAGGGAAGCGATCCTCTCGTTTATTCTTGTGGTGGCCGCGCGCCGGTTGAGAGGAGACACAACGTCACATAACTCCATGCTGGTCCACGTCACGCGACTCAACAGAATACAGACGATTGTGACCGATCAGATTGTAAAAGAGCTCTACGGCATTTCTGAACGGTTACGATCAGGAACCGCAGACAAAGAGCTCATACATCAGATGCGGGAACTCTGGGACCATGACTTCTCAACCACCACCTCGAAGATTGCAAAGAGGCAAGAACCGCTATTCCAAAATCCCACCCATACCTGGGAGGCAATTTCAAATAATCTGATCGATGCCGCAACTTCTATTGAGGTGCTGACAATTAATGGTTACGCACGCGAGGCCCTTGATTACGAAAAACACAAGAAGAAGGGCCGGAACGTCATCTGTGTCGGTGGCAACAAGCTCTCCCGAGGACTCACGCTGGAGGGCCTGTCTGTAAGCTACTTTCTTCGCCCTTCAAAAATGTACGACACGCTCATGCAGATGGGGCGCTGGTTCGGTTACCGCCCGGGATATCTGGACCTCTGCAGGTTATACACAACCAGGAGTATTTCGAGGTGGTTCTCCCACATTGCCTCAGCGACGGAAGAATTACGTGGCGAATTCGATTTGATGGCAAACAGCGGTAGTAGTCCGAAAGAATTCGGGTTGAGGATCCGTTCGCATCCGGAGATCGCAGTTACTTCGGCTGCAAAAATGCGATATGGGGAAAAACTCCTGGTGTCCTTTGACGGAGTTTTTACGCAGACAATAAATTTTCATTCAGATGCGGCCACGGTAATCGCCAACCGGAACGTCGGCGACAAACTCATCCGAAGAATTATGTCTGACAGTAAAGCTGTAAAAGGCGCCCCACCGAAGAAGGGTTCCACGATGTGGAATCACGTTGACCCCCAAGCGGTTGCCGACTTTATCGGTCTCTACAAAGAATTTCCAGTCGCAACGAAAGTCAAGACACACTACATGGCCGAATACATCAGGAAAGAGTTAGAGCAGGGAAGGTTGTCTGATTGGACGGTGCTTCTGAAAGGTATTCAAGCTGGTGGAAAAACGGTGACGCTTGGTGACATTTCCACGAACGCTATTCATCGTGGCTGGGATCTCGATGGCCCAACGAAACAGGAGCAAGAGAAACATCGCTTGGCCCTTAAGCGCGAACACCGCTTCAGAATCAGTGTGCTTGGCGACCCCAAAGATCAGCTTGCCGGAGTAGCAAAGGACAGCAAGATATGGCTTGATGCACTTGCAGAGGAACAGGAACTATTTCGTAATAAAAAGAACCCAAAAGTCAGATTTCCCGATGAACCTAGTGGGACGGTCCTCCGGAAGCACCGCAACGACTCTCAGGGCCTCTTGATTTTGTATCTTATTGTTCCACCTGATGATGGGGTAGAATCGCCAAGTGAACCTATATTAGGCTTCGGTCTCAGCTTTCCCTATGTCAAGAATGGCCGAAGTTCAAAGGTGGAATACATCGTTAGCTCCGTAGAACAACGAAATGAAGAATAAAGCCTGAGAGCCATGTCAAAATCTCATTACTACACAAACGTTGTTGCATCAATTGATGCAACAAAGGTCGTGGCTGATACCGGTCATGTCATTAAGAGAATCAGTACGATTCATGCTGTGGACTCGTATGCGTCACTGCAAATTAAAGATGGACTGGAGGCGTTGGTGATGGTCCTCCAGACACACACGCTCAATGGAATTAGTGAATGGCCCGAGTCCAGTGGTTGCACCATTGTCATCGATACCATACCGAACGAGCCTTCCAAGAGCCGCATTACGCTACAACTTCTCAACACGCGTTATCGCATCGTATTCCGAAGCTTCTGCGATGACATCTGCAGCGTCCTGGCTTTGTCACAAAACCCGGAAGAGGCGGTACGAGTTTTTCATCGACGTCTGCTGAAGTGGATTTCCTTTCTCAAACAGAGAGGTCCGGACGGGCTCAGCCCCGAATCACAGTGCGGATTGTACGGTGAATTGCTGGTATTGAGAGATGTTCTTCTTCCTCACCTGGATCCGTCAGTTCTGGTTCCGGCATGGCGAGGCTGTAAAAAAGCGCAGCAGGATTTTCAGTTCCGCGACTATGCCATTGAAGTGAAGACAACACGGGCAACTATTCCGGACCGCATTTCAATAAGCAGCGTGC
>Ga0310121_10005950_pt1 | contig 10350 bp, 7 predicted proteins | sample CB27_Tmax_986_MG_FD_203504 | JGI IMG/M metagenome (GOLD analysis project Ga0310121, IMG submission 203504) | Marine microbial communities from Western Arctic Ocean, Canada - CB27_Tmax_986 | ecosystem: Environmental > Aquatic > Marine > Oceanic | place: Canada: Western Arctic Ocean | collected... | reverse complement strand
CAGGATATCAAATTCGAATGTGTCAAAGAGCGCATTACCATGCTGGACAACATCTCGGCCGGTGACGATGTCACTGTCAGTTTCGACCTCAGAGGGAACGAGTACAACGAAAAGTACTATGTGAACCTCGTTGCCTGGAAAATCGAGGGCGGCGCCGGCGGAAACGGCGATGCACCCAAGAGCGAAGTCACGAGCGAAGAAGTGCCCCTGCCCGACGAAGCCAACGCGCCGGCGGACCCGGACGACGTTCCCTTCTGACCTCTCCACTTCCTTCATGAGGATGGACTGTGTGGAGGGAGTCCAAAGCGTGGGACTCCGTTCCAAGGCCTGGACGTGGTCGGGCAGGCGGGTTAGGTGCCGCCCTGCAGGTCCTTTCCCGGGTCGCCGTCCCATTTGTGTTGCGGAGGCAAGTAGGCGTTCAGCGCACTCAGCATGCGCCCAGGGTCCTCTTCCACCACCACCATCTCGCGGTACCGGGTCTTCAAGAACCCCTGTTCCACGATATGATCCATCAACTCCAGAAGGCGGTCATAAAACCCGTCCACGTTTAGAATACCGCAGGGCTTTTGATGGATCCCCAGCAATCCCCACGTCCACGCCTCAAAAAACTCCTCCAGCGTGCCCACGCCACCGGGAAGGGCCACAAAGGCATCGGATAAATCGGACATTAGTGCCTTGCGTTCGTGCATGCTGTCGACAACATGCAGCTCGGTCAGCCCCTCATGGGCGATCTCCCGTTTTTCCAGTCCGCGCGGCAGAACGCCGATCACCTCGCCGCCGGAAGACATGACCGCATCCGCCACAATGCCCATGATGCCGACGCGTGCCCCGCCATACACAAGACCGATTCCTGACTCCGACAGCAATGCGCCCAGCGCCGCCGCCGCCGCCCCGAACGCCGGGTTGGTTCCCTCGGCGGAGCCGCAAAAAATTCCCAGCCGTTGAATCCGCGATTTATGGTTAGAAGAATTCATGACGATACGTGGTACCTCTAAAACGAAATCTTGTCAGGCGCTTTGGCTCGGCGAAGCAGGCTGCGGAAATCCGCGACCGCCCGGCTCGCGAATTCCGGCGCGGTAACCGATACGTTGATTTCAATATTTTTCGAGACGCCCGACAGGGTCAGGTTTGAACTTCCCAGGAATACGGTTGCCGAGTCGACAATCACCAGCTTCTTGTGTTGCACCTTACTGCTGGTGATGAACCGAACCCGGACTCCAGTGGCGGCGAGTTTCTCCGCGGAGTTCAGCGCGCGGGTGCGCACTCCCGCATGCGTTCCCGCGCCTGCGGAAGAAATGATGTACACCTTCACACCCGCGCTCGCGCGCTCGCCCAACGCATCGAAAAGTTCCCCAATCCGTCCGCTTTGGGCGCCGCTGAGGCTGTAGGTTGTCATGTAGATTGTCTTTTTCGCTGAACGCACTGCTCGCAGTACCCCCTCGCCGAATGCCTCAGCGGAAAGGAAACGAACGGATTGCAGCTGGGATTCCGGGAAGTCCCGCCGCAACGCCTCCAGGCCGAGACGGTCCTTGGAAGCGCTGCCGTTTCCATACAACACAAACCTTATTTTCTCCTTGGGCACCGGCGCCGTTCTGCCACCCTGTCCGGATTGAAACGTGTAGACGCCCTTGTGCTCGTCAAGTATCCGGCCGCTCTCGATGGCCCCATCGCGGTAATAAATCTGATCGGGCGGATTGCCGGCGGCTATCGAGCAAATAAGGGACGCGAGAAAGATCGCCCAGAAACTTTTCCGGATCATGGCGATACCCCCCGGGAAATGGATTGGATGTACTTCCGGCGCTCATCCGGCGCCATCCCGCCGAGGTGACGAAGTAGAGAAAGTTCGTTCTCCCAGGCGTCCCGGGTGGTCATGTCACGGACGGCGGGATGCTGCATGATGTAGTTTGCGAAACGCGGCTCCTGCCGTTGCAGCACGATGAATGCACTCGACTCGTAGACACCCTCGCCGTTCAGCGCGCCTTCGGACCAGTTGTGCGAACCGAGCAGGATTTTGCTCAGATCGACCACGACAAGTTTTTCGTGAAGGTTCACGCCGGGAACGCCGAGGCGGGCGTCCACGCCTCGGTCGCGCAGGAATTCCGCCGCGCCCGAGTGGGCGGCATGCTGGCTGTCACTCATGTTTTCGGGAGAATTCAACACGACGTACACGTACACTCCGCGCTTCGCCGCGTCTGCCAGCAGATCCAGCAGGCCGTCGATTTCCGGCGTACGCGATCCCGGCGCGAGGTGATACATGGAAATCATGATTGACTGGTTAGCGGCCTTCACCAAGCGCCTGAGCAACGGTAGATACTCCCCGTCGGAAATGTAGCGCACATGCCCCTGCAGTTCGAGAGAAGCCAGGGAATTGGCCTGAAACATGTCATCGAATGACCGCCGGGGACCGGTTTTCGGAAGTGAACTATTCTTGCCCCTGGGTCCGGACGCGCCGGTAAAGCGGGGAGCCTTCCCGGCATCCGCGGTATCGGTGACGGCATCGAGGCCGATGTCCGCATACGGCTTTGCATGCTTCTCGATGAGATAATCGAGGTACTTTGTGTAATGGTTCGCCGCATCCCGCGATTCAATGACGAGCAGATCTTCCACGTTCCGTTCGGCCGCGCTCGGCGTCCAGTTGTGCGATCCGGTCACGACAAACCGCCCATCGATCACGGCATTCTTGAGGTGCAGGCTGGCCCGGTCCTCGTCCATGTAATAAACGGCAGCCCCCGCTTCATGCAACCGCTGCAGCGTGTTGAGCCGCTTGCCGGCCAGCATCGTGTCGTCGGCCAGTACCCGTACCTGTACCCGCTTCTTCCGCGCAATCTCTTCCAGCCGGTCCACCACCGCCCGGTCACTCAAGTAATAGATGCCGACATCTACGCCCTGTTGCGCTTCGCCGGCGCGTTGTAGCAACCGTTCCACGCCTTCCCGGCCCGGTGTGATAAAAGACTCCAGGCTGCGCACGTCGCGAAACGTCTGCACCCTCGGCGCTACCGGACGCTCGTCCTTTCTGTTTCGCGCGGCGGAATCGGCCTGGGGGAATGACTTCGGGTCGTCGTCGACTTCACCCGTCTTCGGCTCGTGCAAGGCAGCGAAAGACTTTAGTTCCTCGAATTTACCCAGGTACCGTTCCGCCAGCTGCGTTGACTCGAATACCACCGTGTCTTCGCAATTCTTCTTGAACGCCGACATCGTCCAATTAGCGGATCCGGTCACCACGGTTTTGCCGTCGACCACCAGTGTTTTGAGGTGAAGTTTCCCTTTGCGCGGTAGCGCCTCCACGTACACTTCGGCGCCATGGCGGGCCAGGCGATCCAGATTCGGGCGGTGCGAAGCCCTCGCCATCTCCTCATCCACGAACACCCGTATCCTTACCCTTTTTCTTGCTGCGAGATAGCAAAGCGCGTCAATCAGTGTATCGTCCGACAAGTAGAACATCGCGAGGTCTACCCGTTCCTTCGCCCTGCGGAGCTCTCGGAGAATCACTTCCTGCGCGTCGCCGCGTGGTGAGAACGCGATTCGGACGGGACCGGGAACGGCGATCGGAGCGGTTCGACCCGGCGCCGGCAGGCTGAAGGCGATGAGCGCCGCGATGAGGGCGCGCGCGCTATTCCTGAGTTTTGCGTTGATTGGCAGCATCTTTACTATAGCAGGCTACAGTACGATCTTATTCGAAAGTTACGATGAGTTCCATCCCCGATACAATCACATCACAAGCCGGCGATATCACGACATACGAGGAGCACGAATCGCTTACCCGGGAAGCCATTCGCAAAGATTTCGAAAACCACCTGAAGTACACGCTGGCCAAGGACAAGTATACGTGCACGGAGTATGACCGCTATTTCGCGCTGTCGATGGCGGTGCGGGACCGCCTGGTGGAGCGCTGGATCCGGACCAGCCAGACGTACTATCACCAGGATGTGAAGCGTGTGTACTACCTCTCCATGGAGTATCTCATGGGCCGCGCCCTCGCCAACAACGTCATCAACCTCGGTATTGAGGAGCAGGTGGACCAGGCGCTCAACGCCATGGGCCTCAATTGGAATCACCTGCGGGATCTCGAGAGGGACGCGGGGCTCGGCAACGGCGGGCTCGGCCGGCTTGCCGCCTGTTTCCTGGATTCCATCGCCACGCTGCAGCTTCCCGGGTACGGCTACGGCATTCGGTATGACTACGGTATTTTCAGGCAGGAAATCCGCGACGGGTACCAGGTGGAGAAGGCGGACAACTGGCTTCGCAATCCCTATCCCTGGGAAATCGGCCGTCCCGAGTACCAGATGCAGGTCCACTTTGGAGGCAGGGTCCAGCTCGAGCACAAAGCCCATCGGACCGTCCCCCGCTGGGTGGACTACGAAACCACGATCGGGATTCCGTACGACAATCCCATTGCGGGGCATCGCAACAACACCGTGAACAATCTTCGCCTCTGGACGGCAAAAGGAACCGAGGAATTCAACCTGGAGTTTTTCAATAACGGGGAGTACGTGCGAGCCTACGAGGACAAACTCTCGCATGAAAATATCAGCAAGGTCCTCTACCCTAACGACAACATCGACCAGGGCAAAGAACTACGGTTCAAGCAGCAATATTTTTTTGTGAGTTGCTCGCTGCAGGATATCGTCCGGCGGTTCAACGCGTCCCATCGTGACTTTTCACTGTTTCCCGACCGAATCGCAATTCAGTTGAACGATACGCATCCCGCCATCGCAATCGCGGAACTGATGCGCATCCTTCTCGACGAGCATGGGGTGCGCTGGGACGACGCATGGCGCATCACGGTAAAAACGTTCGGCTACACGAATCATACGTTGATGCCGGAAGCGCTCGAAAAATGGCCGGTGCGGCTATTCGAACAGATTCTGCCGAGGCACCTGATGATCGTCTACGAGATCAACCGCAGGTTCCTGCGGACGGTGGTGACCCGGTTCCCCAATGATCACGACCGCGTGGTTCGCATGTCGCTGATCGAGGAAGGGAAAGAAAAGAAGGTGAGGATGTCGCACCTCGGTGTGGTCGGGAGTCACAGCGTGAACGGCGTCGCAGCGCTCCATTCGGAGATCCTCAAGAAGAGCCTGTTCAAGGACTTTCATGACTTGTGGCCTGAACGGTTCAACAACAAAACGAACGGCATCACCCAGCGACGGTGGCTGTTGAAATGCAATCCCGAGTTGGCGGAACTGGTGACGGAGAGAGTCGGCCCGGATTGGGTTATCGATCTCGACCGGCTCAGCGGCTTGCGGTCGTCAGCCGACGACCCAGAGCTTCAGTCCCGGCTGATGGAGATCCGGCAAAGGAACAAATGCGCGCTGGTGGATTTGATCATGCAGGAAAATGGTATTTGCGTGGATCCCGAATCCATCTTTGACGCGCAGATCAAGCGTCTGCACGAGTACAAGCGGCAAGTGCTCAACGTGATGCATATCCTGCACCGATACTCGGTGCTGAAGGCGAATCCGGATCACCCGTACTATCCCCGCACATTTATCTTCTCGGCCAAAGCTGCGCCCGGATATGCGATGGCCAAGCTGATCATCAAGCTCATCCACGACGTCGGCTCCATTGTAAACAACGACCCCGACATCCGTGGAAAATTGAAAGTTGTGTTCCTGAAAGATTACCGGGTCTCCCTCGCGGAGCGTATCATTCCCGCAACAGACCTGAGTGAACAGATCAGCACTGCCGGCACCGAGGCCAGCGGGACCGGAAACATGAAACTGGCCCTCAACGGCGCGCTCACCATCGGCACCCTGGACGGGGCCAACATTGAAATTCGCGAGAAGGTCGGAGAGAATAATTTCTTTCTCTTCGGACACTCGGTGGAAGAAATTAACGCCCTGCGGCGGGACCAGAGTTTTGACCCGCGGCAGGCTTATCACGACAATCCGGACATCAAGCGCGTGATGGACCTGCTGAACAGCGGCTTCCTCAACCTGGAGAAACCCGAGCTCTTCAACCCTCTGTGGACCTCCCTGATGGACAGTGGAGACCCCTATTTTCACCTTGCCGACTTCCCCTCGTACGTAGAGACGCAGGATGCGGTCGACGACGCATATCGGGATCCGGCGCGGTGGGCGGCGATGTGCATTCGAAACATTTCCGGCTGCGGAAAATTCAGTTCCGACCGGACGATACGCGAATATGCCGAGCAGATTTGGGGCGTGACGTCGTGCCCGGTCGATCTCTTCGCCGAAGACCCGCAACCGTCGGCTTGACCGGACGGAACCCCGGGGTAGACTGACGGTTTCAAATGAATGAAACCATCTCACCACGGAGAGTGCGTACAATGACTACGGGGGTTTTACGGCTGCCGGTCCTTCTTTTTGCGCTCCTGTTCGCCGGTGCCGCCGTCGGTGGCAGCGAGCTGAGCCAGGAGGATCTTTCGCCAAACGCGCAAAAGCTGTTCCCGAAAGAGGATCTCGTTAAAGTCACAACGAAAGACGGGGATGTCGTGATCGGCAGCGTAATAACGGAAACGGAGGAACTCCTGGTGCTGCAGGAACGCACCAGGACCATCACGCGGCGACACGAACTCAAAACGGAGGATCTCAAATCCATGGAGCGGATAGATATCGCCGGGTACTTCGCCAAGGGGCTCGGGCGTTTCAAACTCAATCCCAAAAGGAGCCTCTCGGTCGAGAGCTACGACCTCGCCATTGATCTGTTTACGGAATTCCTGGAAAAGTGCCCGGATCACGCTTACGCCAAAACTGCGCGACGACGGGTTGCCGCTTTCAATCAGGAGAAGCAGAATCTTGATCGGGGGCTTCAGAAGATCGATGGCGAATGGCTGGCACCGATCCAGGCGGCGGTTCGACGGTTCGAAGTGTATACCGGCCAGTTGGCGGAGATGGCCGGCAAGTACTCGGGAATCGAACAAAAGAATTACAACGGCAACAGGAGGGCAAAACAGTTCTATGATCGTACGATCATCGAGCGGCGGGATGTCGCGCGTTCCCTACCGAAGCTGATGAACGAGCGGCTGCCTCAGCTGTTGGAGGATGGGTACTTCGACGAGGCCATCAACGAAATGGATGCATTCCAATATTTCTGGATGTCCGCAGTGGTCGATTCCGAACGAGGCGGGAGCGGAAACGGAAACGCGGATATTCTTCAGGACATGGATCTCAGTTATATCCCGCGGAAGCAGAACCTGATCATGGATGCATACAACGCCGCCGGGAAAGGCGCCGAGCCCGGAGCGGCTCACCTCAATGATGAAGAGATGATTTACGTCCCCGGCGGATACTTCCTGATGGGCAGCGAAGGCGCATCAGGTGGCCAGCAGACCTCCCCATTGAGGAGGCGCAGAATTCCGGGAGGCGGCCCGCTGGGCGGCCCACCGGGCGGCCCACCGATGTACGAAAGCTATCCAGTGAGCAGCAGCAGCGGCAGCGGCAGCCTGTCCACCAGCGCCGATACCTTTCCCTATCATTTCGTATATGTCGCACCTTTCCTGATCGAAAAGTACGAAGTCACAAACGCCGAATACCGGGAATTCGTTGATCACGTGAAGAAAACGGGGGATTCCTCGATGGAACATGACGATGCACCGCCGTTGAAAAACCACGACGCGGAGGGGTGGAGCAGATCGGGACTTTCCGGCGACGATCAACCGGTGGTCGGCGTTGACTGGTACGACGCGTATGCGTACGCCACCTGGAAGAACAAGAGACTGCCCACGGAAGCCGAGTGGGAACGAGCGGCGCGTAGCGCGGACGGTCGCACCTACCCCTGGGGATCCACCGCATTGTCGAAAACGCGCAGCAATACGATCGACAGCCGGACGGCACTCGCAGCGGAGATTACCCGCCAGGAAACCCCCAAGGACAAAAAGAGAAAGAGCGATGTTCCGCCGCCGCGGGTAACCCTCCCCTCTGTAACCTGGCCTGTGGAAGAAACCATCCCTGCTCGGGCGGAAATGGCCGACTTGAGCCTCTGGTCGACGGTGGACGAGAGTCCGTACAGGGTGATGCATATGGCAGGAAACGCCGCCGAATGGATCGCGGACTGGTACCAGTCGAATTACTATTTCACCTCTCCGGTGAGAAATCCGACCGGCCCTTCAAGCGGCAGTGGACATGTAATTCGCGGCGGATCCTACTTGAGCCCGGCGCAGACCGCCACGACGCATCACCGTCGCAGCGCATCCACGAAAGAGCTCAAGAAAGGCCTGAACGAGTCGGGCCATCCAACGATCGGATTTCGCTGCGCAAGATCCCTGGATGTATCAAGGAAAAACTAAGGAACCGCGGTCTCCGCGGCTTGTCCGGGATAGTTGATCGTGGCTTCCGCCTTCAGCGTCTGCACGAATTCTCCCAGGGCCTTTTCGTTCAGAAACATTTCAATCTGGTCGTGCACATCGTCGAGCGTGCGCTCCTGCCCTTTGTTCTGCTCCGTGACCTCAATGATGTGATAGCCAAACTTCGTTTCCACGACGTCCCCAATTTCACCGATCTCCTGGCCGAAAGCGGCGCGTTCGAATTCAGGCACCATCTGGCCGCGTGAGAACTGGCCGAGGTCACCCCCCTTTTGCGAGCTGGGACAGGTCGAATACTTTTTTGCGCTCTCGGCAAAATCTGCGCCGTCGAGAAGTTCCTGCCGGATCCGGTCGACTTCTTTTCTCTTCTCTGTTTTTCCTTCATCGTCGGCTGTTGGATCAAACGAGAGCAAAATATGGCGGGCCTTCACCGTTTCAGGAACGTTCATGCCGGCCTTTTGTTCTTCATAAAAAGCCGCAACATCCTCATCGGACACCTTGTTGAAATCCGGATGTTTGCGGGCCGCCAATTCCAGTGCGAGTACCTCACGGTATCCGTTGTCGTCGACACCCTGCATCTTGAGAAAATCGGCAAATTGAAGTGTCGGGGGCAAATTCTCTTTCATTGTCGAAATGGCCGCATCGATTTCTTCGGCGGTGGCTTCGATATCGGCAGCCTGGATCTTGGCCTCCAGCAGAGCCCGCTTGATAAAATCCTCGTTAACCTGGCGCTCTACCTGATCTCGCAGACGTCCCTCCTGCTCGGGAGGAACCAGCCCCTCGAAGGCGGTCATTCGGCGATCTACCAGACCCTTTGCATCGGCAGCGGATAGAGAGGTCCCATTTACTTCAATGACGATGTCCGCGGGGGCTTCCTCGGCGAGGGAGACATGCACCAGTGCAGCGGGAATGATGGCGACCATGGTGATTGTCCGCAGGAGCCAGGGTGACAGTAAATCCAAGTTTCGAGGCCGTTTGATCATGGGGGGATCCTTCAGTTGGGATTGCGGTTGGGCTTTGTCAAAGGGGGAACACGGTATATCGGCGCTTAGGCTCCTGTGAACGATAAAATGCCCCGCAGCGTTTTTTTGACGTCACCATCGGGCTTACTTCCGTGAAGCGAGAAGTTTTGCCCGCCTTGGAAAAATCGGGGGAAAGAAGCCGAAAAGGGGCGATCAAGCTATGAAAGTCCAGGATCTGAACGGAATTCTGCCGGAATTCTGGGACCGCCGAACCGTTTTCGGAGCTAATCTCCTGTCCCTGTTCCTCGGAAACCGGGAAGAAACCGACGCTCTGAGCCGCGAGGTCGAAACGCTTGAGACGTATGGGAACCGGCAGCCTCGACTTTCACGTTGTCAAACAGAACGGGGTGCTTGAAGTTCGAATCTGTGAAATCAACGCGCGGGTTCCCGGCGCAACCTACCCATCGATGCTTGCCCGGCACTTTGCCCCGGAGAAAGCATGGCTCATGCGAAATCTGCAGACGGATCATAAGACTTTCACTCCGACTGATACTGATGGGAAAACGATTTCTGACACTCCGAAGCTTAAGCTATGGGTTGGCGAGCAGGCGGTAGACGCGTACGGGCGGGTTGCTGGTAGAAGGGTCGGAAACCTCGACTACTTGCTGCGTGGCCACAAACTCCGACAGGAATTGCCATCCGTTGGTATCGCCAAAGCCGTTGCGGAATTCAACCCGGTACGTCTTGCCACTGACCGCTTCGAAATCCAGCCCGTCGTTGTCGATTCCGAGAGACAGGACATCGTTGACGTCGTTGGGGTTGGTTCGGGTGTTGAATTCCTGCTGGTTGGTGTGTCCATCGCCGTCGGGATCGGCATCCACATCGAGGTCGTCGCCGGAGAGTCCATTGCGGCCAACCCAGGTGCGCGCGTTGTCGACTTCGGGATAAACGCCCGGCGGCAGTTCAAGATACTCGCTTGTGATGACGTTGGTGGAGGTGGTGCCCGGCACCTCCCATGCAATCGCCAAATGGTCGCCTCCGCTCCCTTCTTTTTGAAACACTTCCATATAATACTTCTGGGCGGCAACCAATGGGATCGGGACGGACTGCTGACTGGCAAACTTT
>Ga0310121_10005949_pt1 | contig 10351 bp, 9 predicted proteins | sample CB27_Tmax_986_MG_FD_203504 | JGI IMG/M metagenome (GOLD analysis project Ga0310121, IMG submission 203504) | Marine microbial communities from Western Arctic Ocean, Canada - CB27_Tmax_986 | ecosystem: Environmental > Aquatic > Marine > Oceanic | place: Canada: Western Arctic Ocean | collected... | reverse complement strand
AGGCTTATGTCTATCGACAAAATGTTCTTATAAATTCAAATATGTTTGCGGCTTCACATAAAGCAAAATTAGAAAAATTGTCATATGTAGGTGCTGCTTGTGCTTATCCTTTAGAAAAGCAAAATGATCCTAATCACCCTCTTTTCAAAGAAGAAGACATGTACCCTGCACATCCTGAATCATCATATGGGTGGGGAAAATTGATGGGAGAGTACGAATGCGAATTATATAGTAGAACAGGAATGCTCGATGCGTCAATACTTAGATTGCATAATGTGTATGGTCCAAATACTGATCTTTCTCCAGAAAGATCACAAGTAATACCTGCAACAATAAGAAAAGCGATAAGATATCCTGAAGAAGATTTTATTATTTGGGGAAATGGAGAACAAAATAGAGCATTTATCTATGTATCAGATGTTGTTGATGCATTAATTCTCTCACTAGAAAAGGGAATTAATAAAGGACCGATACAAATTGGCAATGATACCAAAACAACAATTAATGAAATTGCTGATAGAGTAATTGAAATTTCAGGAAAGAATATTAAAAAAAAATATGATTTGACAAAACCTGTAGGAGATCTAGGTAGAGCAGCAGACTGTAGTCTTGCAGAAGAAGTTCTAGGTTGGAAACCAAAAGTTGGCTTAGATGAAGGATTAAGAATGACATATGAATGGGCAGAACAATTTTTAAAACCCAACAGATTAAACAATAAATGAATCAATTCTCAGAAAACTTTTGGGGTGATACGCGTGTATTAGTCACAGGTGGCGCTAGTTTCATTGGAAGCCATCTAGTAGACAAATTAGTTACTCTAGGCTCTAATGTCACTGTTATAGATGATTTATCTAGTGGAAAAAAAGAGAACCTCTCTCAGTCCTGGGATAAAATACAATTTAAAAAAAATGATTTAGAATACATAACTAAATCAGAATTAAATAATCTATTTAGAGATCAGGAAATTGTCTTTCATTTAGCTGCAATTCATGGAGGAAGGGGTTTTATCACAACACATCCTGCAGACGTGAGTTCAAATTTTTCAATAGATCATCATGTTTTTGAGGCATGCATGAATTCAAATGTAAAAAATTTAGTTTTTGCAAGTACTGCATGTGTATATCCTACAGAATTACAAAATGAAATTGGATCGGATTATAAATTAAAAGAAGAGGATGCTGATCCACTGAAATTAGATGGGTATATGAGTGCAGATATAGAATATGGATGGGGAAAATTGATGAGCGAAATGCAATTACATGCATTTAGAAAACAATATGGATTGAAAGGATGTCCTGTAAGATTTGTCACAGCATATGGTCCAAGAGAGAATAAGACACATGCAATAATTGCACTAATTTACAAAGCAATTGAAAAAATGGAGCCTTTTGAGATATGGGGAAATGGAGAACAGGAAAGAGATTTCACATATGTAGAAGACATAGTAGAAGGTTCTATTTTAGCGGGAGAAAAAATATTTGATGGTACACCAATTAACTTAGGAACTGGTACAAGATATAGGATTAAAGAAGTTGTCGAAATGATTTGTAAAATACTAAATTGGAGACCTGATAATTTTAAATTTGATACATCAAAACCTGTTGGTGCATTATCCAGAGCATTAGATAATTCTACAGCAAAAAAATTACTTGGGTGGGAACCAAGATTTACGTTAAAAGATGGATTAGAGAAAACAATAGAATGGTATATTCATAATCATAAGCGAGAAGGAAGTGTAAATGAAGAAGAGTTGTTAGAGCACAGTTAACTATTTTTTATTTGAAAATGACAAAACCTAATATTTTATTTTTAGTAATTGATTCATTCAGAGCTGATAAGTTCTATGGAGATAAAAAAACATCAATAACACCAAATCTAGATAAACTTCTTGAAAATGGTGTGTATTTTTCACAGGCTGTTAGTTCAGCACCGGCCTCATTACCAGCAGTCTCGAGTATTTTAACTGGATTATATCCATTTACAACATTATCACTAGAAGGAAAGGTGTATAATCTAAAAAGAGATATTCCGACAATTGGACAAAAACTAGAAACTAATGGTTACAAAAATTTTGCAACCATCCCAAAAATTTTAACATTGATGAATTTGGATCATATTTTTGGATCTAATATTGAATTTTATGAAGATGAATTGACATTATATGATGGAGTGGGAGAACAAATCCTTAGAACAATTGATAAGATAAGATCAGTTGAACCATGGTTCTATTACATTCATTTGAATGATATTCATGGTCAAGCTGTTTTTAACAAAGAAATAATTCCAGAAAAATTTCATGATGAAAAACTTGGAAAAAATCAGTATGAAAGAATGATATCATTGATGGATGTGTGGTTAGGAAAGATTTTTGAGAAACTTGAATTTTCTAATACTCTTCTTATGATTACAGCAGATCATAGTTCAGATGTAGGAATTTTTGATGATAAATTAGAAGAATTGTATTCCACATCAAAAAAAAATAGAATGGTTAAAAAAAATTCAATTATTAGACTTGGTCAAAAAATATTTTCAAAATCACCCGAGTCATTTAGACCAATACGCACTAAATTATCCAATAGATATAGAGAAAAAAGAGACTCAATAATAGAGGAAAGAAGGACACCAATGCTTGAAAGTATTGAGGAAACAGAAGATAATGTTTACAGAAAACGTATTATGAAAAATATTGTAAAAGGTACTGCACAAGTATTTGATGATAGATTCATGGTTCCACTATTATTATGTGGATGGGGAATTAAAAAAAATAGAATTATCAAACAGCAAGTAAGAAGTATTGACATCTATCCAACAATTTTTGATATATTAGGATATAAAATTAAAGATAAAATTCATGGTTCAAGTCTTGTTCCACTAATCGATGATATCAATATTGAAGAAAATCCTGCGTTCCTTGAAAGTCATATCAATGTGATTGAAGGAATAACATCTAATACAATAGGAATCAGAACTTCAGAATCCAAATATTTTAGAAATAAAGATTTTTCAGAAAAGAATGTTAATCTTTTTGATTTGAAAAATGATCCTTTTGAGACAGAAAATATTGCAAAATCAAACAAGGAATTAGTCACAAATATGGAAAAATTACTCGTACAGATTTACAATGAAAGATTCTACTAGCAAATTAATCAAACCATTTTCTATCAATATTATCGAAGAACTTAAGATCATTATTGTTTCTAAATTTTCTTGATTTTACAAATTCTAATAGTTCATCGTTGATTTCTTTTATATCCTTCCTCTGCTCTTCAGTTAGTTTTTCTTCGCTGAATTTCCTTAGTAAGTTTATCATTTTGAGATTAAGAACAACAAGTAGATCAGAGTTAACTAGAGTTCTTAAGACGTAAGGATTTGTCTCAATTAATATATCAACTTCTGCCTTTCTAGCCTTGGTTCTTTTGTAATGAGTGTAACCAACTATGGTAAGAAGAGGAATTCCGGTTGTGCATAAAATAATTACATATGTTTCAAAGGAGGGGAAAATTTCTTTCAGTGATGGATAGTTTTCAATAGCCAGATAATATGTTACCGTTAGAGTGTTAATTGCCGCAAAAATAAAAGCAAAATAAGTTGACCAACCCATTCTGAAATAGTACCATGCCCTAAATCCTAGAGAATCATGAGTTTTTTTTGTCATTCTTGGAATAAATTCGTATCATCATTTAATATCAATTGCTATAAACCAATATGATTAGCATGAAAATTGGGATTATTTCGGACAGTCATGATGATATTACAAACGTGAATAAGGCAATTGAAATTTTTGAAGAAATGAACGTGGAATCTATAATACATGCAGGAGATATTATTTCTCCGCCTATAATCAAGGAATTTAAAAAATTAACTGAAAGTGGAGTGAAATTATTTGTTGTGTTTGGAAATAATGATGGAGAGAAAAAGGGTTTAAAGAGTGCAATTAATTCTATTGGGGGAAATCTTCTAGGAGATGTAGGAAAAATTGAGATTGCTGGTTTAAAATTCTGTATATATCACGGCCAAGATCTAAAAAAGAAGGAAAAAATAATTAATTCAGAAAAATTTGATGTGTTTGTTTACGGTCATAGTCATACAAAAGATCCTAAATATGAAAATGATGTAAGAATAGGTAATAAAACAATTGTAATGAATCCAGGTTCGTCTCATAGTGCTGCCAAATCCAATTTTTCAGAACCACCTTATTTTCCTAATCCATCAATTATTATCTTTGATTCAATAACGAAAAAGATCGAATTTGTGAATTTGTAAGTATTATTTACTAAAAAGACTCATGTAAAATTTTTTTAGATTCACCGATTATTGCATATAATTTCTCAAAACACAACAAATTATAATTTAGATTGTCCTGATGATGCTGTCCTGAGATTAAATTTAGCCTGGTGTAATAGCCTAGATGAAAAATTCATCCAAACTACTCTTTCGAACCAATGTTTAGAATAAAACAATCAATTTTGAAAAGGAAAGTGTGGGAGATTTAATATTAGAAGAGATTTTAAAAAGTGATATTGAAATTGCTAATTGCGTATGGCAGTTTGGGAAAATTATTTCATTTAAAAGAATTTTCTGATGCATTAGAAAAACAAAATATACAAGTGAAATTAGTTAAAGATACAGATTATAGTAGAGGGTTTCCAAGTAAACGAATTTCTGATTGGTTCAATGGAGATAAAAGATTCAAAGAGTTAATTAAAGAATTCAAACCTGATGCAATTTTTACAGATCGTCAAACCCATTTTGCATTGCACTCAATAAATTCGAAAATACCAACATTCATTCTTTTACGAGGCCATTATTGGCAAGAATATTTTTGGGCAATGAAAACACTTGGAAATAATTTAAAAACACGTTCAACCATATGGTTTAGAAATAGAATATCAGAACAAGTTTTTAAGAACGCAACAGCTGTGTTGCCAATTTGTAGATATTTAGATGATGTTGTAAAAAAACGCTATCCAAATCAAAATACAGGAGTATTTTTAGAAGGAATAGATTCTGAACATTGGTTCCAGACAGAAAAAATGGAATTAAAACACCCATGTGTCGGATTAGTACAAGATGCTAACTGGTGGGGTAAAACAAAAGAATTGTTGATTTTAGAAAATGTTCTTGAAAAAATGCCAGATGTAAATTTTTACTGGGTAGGTGATGGACAGTATCGTCAGAGAATTACAGATAAGTTAGAAAAGTTTGAGAACTTTAAATGGTTAGGAAGATTAGAATATCCTGAGAAGATTAGAAAGTTTTTAGAAACAATAGATGTTTATGCGTTGATCACTGGAATGGATCTTGCTCCACTAACACTAAAAGAAGCACAGTTGATGGGAAAACCAGTCGTTGCAACAGATGTTGGAGGAGATAGAGAGATGATGGTGGATGGAAAAACTGGATTTTTATTAAAAGAAGGTAATTCTAAAGACATCATAGAAAAAATATCAAAGATATTAGAAAATGAACTAATGGCAAAAGAGATGGGAAAAGAAGGGACAAAATTCATCAAAGAGCAATTTAATTGGGAACTAGTAGCAAAAAAATTTCTACAAATAATCAGGCCATATGTAAATACAAGATAGATCTTATTTTGTATATTTTTTATGAATAGTTTTGGAATTTTTTACTTTTTTTGAATATTTTTGATTTATAATTTTTATGAGATCAAGGGTTTGATTCTGCATAAGCTCTAAATTTGGGATTACACAATGACCTCCAATAAATCCAGGGTACATTTTGGGTCTGTTTCCTAAGATTTTATGAATTTCATCAGAAAATGCCCACATTTCATCATAATCAACGTTATGCTGAATTGCAATTGTATTAGTTAATTGTGCATAATTAATCAACCATCCAAGATAAGAAGTGTCACATAGAATTTTTGCTAATTCCAAAGTTTTGGGTTTGGACATTCTTTGAGTTTTTATTCCAGATTTTTTCATAGATTTACTAAATTGAGAAATTGCCCATTCTTTTTTTGGTGCATTATGAGATATTGAAAAAAATTTTGTATATCTTTTGAGATCTTTTATCATTCTTTTATGAACACCTCTAGTTGCGCTATAGATTATTGGAATTTTCAACTTTTTTTGAATATTTTCAGTAGTTCCAGGACTTATAGTACTATGAATTACAATACATTCTGGTAAAAATGTATTGTACAATTCAATTATGTTTGAATTGAAATTTTTAGTTACAGGTATAGCAATATGCAGCAAACAAGTTTGGAATTTTTCAAATTTTTTGTATTTCGTATGATTCATTAGTGTTTTATTTTTATCATACCCAATTACATTTTGATTTTTTGAGAGTAATTTGTAAATTGGATCACCAATTTCTCCTAATCCTGCAACAATATCTTTTTTCATTTTATTTTCACCTTATAATACTAAATTAATCTAATGTAGTATTGCTATTCATTTCTTTTGTAATGAACAGTCTATACCATATTTCACAAGCAAGTAATCCCAAAAATTTATTCACATACATTATGTTAAGATCTTGATTCTCAATATGTTTTAGAATCCAGTCTTTATTTATCCAACCACCTTCAACTAATCTTGATTTATCAAAGAATTCTTTACATAAGTCATAACCATGTGTTTTCCAGAGATTTAATGTGTTAACATTAAAACCTAATTTTTCAGTACTTACAAGTGAAGCAACATTATTCTGTTCCAATAATGTTCTAAGTGGTAATTTTCCAATATTTTTTTGTTCATCATATTTCTGCGCAGGAGGAATATGAGGAGCAGTAGAAAGTAATTCATCATTCAGTAAAGGTGTTAATAGATTCATATCAAAATAGTCAGTTATTCGAGAGTTTATTGGAGCAAAATTGTATAAGAGTTTCCCATTATAATCAGCCAAAAAAACTTGATTAATTCTTGACAGTTCGTTATCAAAAAAAGGTAAGAGTTTATTGTAGATTAAATTCCATGAAAAATTACAATTTCTAGAAAATATATCTTCTTGATCAGGTACTCTATCTCTTTCATGACATTCTAAATATGCTTTAGATTTTTCAATAGGAGTTGAATTTTCAGAAGTTAGTTCTAAGAATTTTTTATATCTGAATGTATAACCGGCAAAAAGCTCATCACCACCATCACCAGAAATCAATGTTTTCGATAAAGTTTGAGATTTTTTTACAACATAATACCAATGTATATCCCAAAATGGCATTTGGATAATACTAATTGCTTTAGGCAATTCAGATAGATAATTTTCAAGATAAATGACATGGTGTTCAGCATCAAATTTTTCCGCAATTTTTGATGCCATAGGAGTTTCATTTACACTGTTAGCAAATTCTACCGATACTGCATGAATTTTTTTTTCAGGTTTTATTTTACGAAGTAATGATAGTACTAATGTTGAATCAACACCACCGCTTAAAGCAATTGAAAGTTCTTTATCATCTAAAACTTCTAATTTCTTTTTTATTTCATTACAAATTGAATCTTCATAATGTTTTATAGTGTAAGAATTTTCGTTTGGTAAGAAATCATGCACTGATTTTTTTGGCAGATTTGGAGTTAGTGAAGGATCATAACGAAGAGTTAGAATATCAATTAGGGATGAAGGATTAATCTCCACGTCCTAATCCTCTAAAAATTAATTTTTCTTTTTTTGCTTCAGCAGGATCTATTATTCCTCGTGTATCGATTAAGATGGATTGAGATGTTTGCGAAAATATGGAAAGTTTTAATTTTTTAAATTCATCATGAGCAGTAACAATTATTGCAGCATCAACTTTTGGTATGATTTTTTCAATATCATTTTCAGTCGTAATTCCAAATACTTCATTTGAAACAAAATATGGATCGTACACATAGATTTTTGCACCTAAATTCTGTAATTTTTTTATGATTTTTTCTGCAGGTGTCAATTGAATATCTTTAACGTTTGGTTTGTATGAGACACCAAGAATCAGGATCTTACTGTTTTGTATTGGTTTGTTACACATAGTAAACGCATTAGAGGTTAGTTTAACAACATGTTCTGGCATTTTTTCATTTATTTTTCTTCCCCATTCAATCATGTTAAGTTTAGACCCAGTTCTTTTAGCTGTGTTAATCAATTGATAAGAATTGATAGGTAAACAAGGCCCGCCCACACCAGAACCAGGATAATGAACTTGAAAATTATATTTCTTTTTGGCAGCTTCAAGAACTTTAATTGTATCAATCCCAAGTTTATCAAACATTAGAGATAATTCACTTACAAATGCAATATTGATATCACGAAACACATTAGTTGTTAGTTTAACAGCATTTGCAGTTTTACAATCAGGCATTTCCACAAGTTCAACTGAAAAAACAAACTTGTAGATTTCTTTGATAATTTTTGTAATATTATGATTTATCCCTCCAACTAGTCTTGGAAGATTCGTGAAGTCATGTAAAATTTCTCCCGGATTAGCATTTTCAGGACAAACACCGATGAAAAAATTCTTTTCTGATTCTAATCTCCCAGACTTTGAAATTATAGAAACCATCTCATCCTCAATGAATCCTGGTTCAATGGTACTCTCAACTATAACTAATGAATTTGGTGATAATATTTCTGAGAGTTTTGTTGCAACATTTCTCAATGCTGAATAGTCTGGGATATTATTTTCATCCATTGGAGTAGGTAATGATAATAATAATAGATCTGAATTTGGAACCGCGTCTTCAATATTTGTGGTAGCGGAGAACTTTTTATTTTTTATTACATAATCAAATATTTTATTATATCCTGGCTCATCCTTTAGTGGAAATTTTCCAGAATTGATGTTTTGTACCAAGTTTTCATTAATATCAACTCCAATTGTTTGTAGTCCAGATTTTGCAAAAGATAACGCAGTAGGAAGACCAATTCTACCAATACCAATAACACAAACTCGAAGTGTTTTTGAATCTAACGATTTTCTCACATCTTCCATATTATTCATATTAGGTTTTGAACTGGACATTAATATCACGAATACTGATATTGTTGAACATATTTTGACCTATTATAATTTTGGAATGATAGCTATTCATCCAAAATTTTAAAGGCTTAATGATAAGACTAAGAATGGATTTTTGTGACTAAGGTTGTAATTACTGCAGCGGGAAGAGGTACAAGATTATTGCCATTTACGAAAGAAATGCCTAAAGAAATGATGCCAATTTTTTCTAATGTTTCTACTAATAGGAGAATAGTTTTACCGTTATTACAATATGTCTATGAGCAGCTATATTCTATGAATTTTAGAGATTATTGTTTCGTTGTGGGAAGAGAAAAAAGATCAATAGAGGATCATTTTACGCCACACGAAATGTATTTGAGAGATTTAAAAGGAGATTACAAAAGCATTATGATCAAATTTTATCATAAATTAGAAAATTCACATTTAGTTTGGATTAATCAAAATAAGCCATTAGGCTTTGGTGATGCAGTAAAACATGCAGAGAAATATGTAGGAAAAGAAGATTTCGTAGTTCACGCAGGAGATGTTACAATATTAAGTAAAAATAAACACCCTATCTTACGCTTGATAGAAACTGCAAAGAAATATCCTGATGCAAGGGCAGTTTTGTTGTGTAAAAAAGCAAAAGACTTGAAAAGGTATGGTGTTCCAACTGTTAACAAATTATCAAATAATTTATTTAGTGTAAATGAAGTTGTAGAAAAACCTGATAAACCAAAATCAGAATTTGGTATATTACCATTATATTATTTCAAATCAGATGTTTTTTCAAGTTTGAAAAAAATCAAACCTGGAAAAGGGAAAGAGTTTCAATTAACAGATGCTATACAAAACATGATTAAAGAAAAACAAAAGGTTCTTGCAATTACATTAAATGAAAATGAAGAAGAAGTAGATGTCGGAACAGTTGAATCTTACAGAAATGCACAGGAAGTTACGTTTAGGAAGGCATAATTTTTAAGATTAAAAATTTGGATGAGAGTATGAAAATAGCAGTAATTGGTTTAGGTTTTGTAGGGTTATCACTCACTAGTGTGTTAGCATCAAAGGGAAACAATGTAATCGGAATAGATGTTGATGTTGAAAAATGTAAAAAAATTCGTAGTGGAATTGCACCATTCTTTGAACCAGATTTAGAAAAGATGCTAAGAATTGGATTAAAAAAGAAATTAACAATAACTGATAATTTTTCATTGGTTAAAGATTGTGATATGATTTTTGTTGCTGTAGGAACACCTCAGAAATCAAATGGTGCAATAGAACTATCAATGATTAAAAAAGCAGTGACATCTATCGGAAGAGTTCTTGCAAAAAGTAAGAATAACCCAATTGTTCTCATAAAAAGCACAGTCATCCCAGGCACTATGCAAAATGTCATTTTACCAATTT
>Ga0310121_10005945_pt1 | contig 10352 bp, 7 predicted proteins | sample CB27_Tmax_986_MG_FD_203504 | JGI IMG/M metagenome (GOLD analysis project Ga0310121, IMG submission 203504) | Marine microbial communities from Western Arctic Ocean, Canada - CB27_Tmax_986 | ecosystem: Environmental > Aquatic > Marine > Oceanic | place: Canada: Western Arctic Ocean | collected... | reverse complement strand
GCCTTCATGGTATTTCACAAGACGTTTGGAAACGAGATTCATGGCGATATCAGGTAATATCAAACGGCTTTAAGTGTAACTTTAACGACATTCAGGCTGCTATTGGCATTCACCAGTTACGCAAGCTCGACGGCGCCATTGCAACTCGCCGTCATCTAGCACAGGCTTATTACCGTCGATTATCGGAACTCGATGAGCTTACCTTGCCTCGCTTCTCGATCAATGCCAACACTAATTGGCACCTGTTCGCAGTGCGTCTCTGTTTGGATGTGCTCAACATTGATCGTGATGCTTTCATTGACGCACTAAAAGAAAGAGGCGTAGAGACAAGCGTCCATTTCATTCCTATCCCACTGCATCCCTACTTTAAATTCCTAGCAAATGAACCGAGAAATCGCTGCCCACGTGCAATGGAATTGTGTAATCGATTGATTTCTTTGCCAATTTATACAGCACTAACTGAAGAAGACATTGAGTACGTATGTACTGCAATCAAAGCTATTGTCTGGCAAACACAGAATCGAAGAAAGTCCTTTGTTGGTTGGTGATATACAATCGTGAAGGGTCCTGCCAACAATCACTCCTCTTGCATTTCACCAAGGACGCACATCAGTTCAAATATGCACAACTCGCGAATATATGGCATCGGCACTAAGGCCCTCACTGGTCGTCAATTAGTGGCGCGTCACCAGGATGATCTACACCGTTGGATTGGAGACCAGCGGTTAGTTGTTACTGGTGCAGGCGGGTCCATCGGCTCTGAGCTTTGTCGTCAAATCGCATCCGAAAATCCAAAAATTTTGATAATGATCGATCACAATTCGGATGCTCTAAACAGTATCCAAGCTCGACTTCGCAGTGAGTTTCCATTGATAAACCTCTGTGCTATTGCAGCTGATTCATCAGATCAAGAGAACATGAAAAATATCCTCTGGCATCAAAATATCAGCCTCATTCTACACGCTGCCGCCCACAAACACTTACCGTTAGTGGAGCGATATCCTATCGAAGCAGTCGCTAACAATGTGCTGGGAACCCATCATCTTCTGAATGTCGCACGAGATCTTGAGATCCCTCGATTTGTTCTAATCTCTTCCGATAAGGCCGTTTATCCGTCCAGTATTATGGGAGCCACCAAACGCCTGGGCGAATTACTTATGCACTCATTTAATTCTGAACCCACCATTTGTACTGCCGTCCGTTTTGGAAATGTCCTTGGCAGCTCAGGAAGCGTTCTGCCACTATTTCAAAAACAGCTGCAAGCAGGAGGACCCATTACTGTTACCCATGAAAAGATGAAGCGTTATTTTATGGACATTCACGAAGCCGTGTCACTAGTGCTTCAAACGAGCTACCTGGCTACTGGTGGAGAGGTATTTGTCTTAGACATGGGTGCCCAAGTAAAAATCACGGATTTAGCAAAGCGCCTGATTCAGTTTTCGGGTTTAGAGCCTGGTAAAGATATCTCGATAAAATTCATCGGGAAGCGCTCAGGTGAGAAACTTCACGAATGCTTGGCATACTCCGACGAAAAACTGTTGCACTCTTCACATCCTGAGATACAGTTCACCCGCCAAGTCCCTATACCCACTAAAACTCTTACAAAAGCACTGATTGAAATAGAAACTGCCGTCGAATACGCTGACGGAGAGGCTGTGTTAACAGCCCTGGAGAGCCTACTGCCAGGATATAAAGCAAGTAATTTTGCCTGGCAAGCAGTATATCCCGACAGAAATACCGTGCCAGAATAGATAGATTTTCTTATACACGTAAATTACTTTCAGCCCGTATCCCGTCCTCCATCACCGTGCGAACCTGTTTCATTAGTTCCGCGCGTTGTTCTGTCGTGTATCCAAGCGTCATGACAGGATCGTGAAAAACCAATGTAATCTCACCCGGTTTCAAGCTCACGGCACCTTTCGGCATAATCTCCTGTGCACCAGAAACAGTGACCGGCACAATGGGCGCCTGAGCCTCAATCGCTACGGTAAAAGGCCCCGGACTAAATGGAAGTAACTCGCCATCAGTACTACGAGTGCCCTCAGGAAAGATAAGCAGAGATATATGGTTTTTCTTTAGAGTAGAAATAGAATCTTCAAGTGCCTTACGCCGTGAATCTCTGTCTTTTCGATCCACATATATGAAACCCCCAAGTCTCATCACGTAACCAAGCAGGGGAATGTAGCCTAGTTCTTTTTTGAGAATAACCGCAATTCGAGGCAAGACCATAAAGAGTACTGCTGGCTCAATGTTGCTCACATGATTACTTAAAAATACTGCAGGTATTGCATCCCGGAACCGCGTATTGCCGTTTAGTTGTACTCTCACGCCTGAAAGGCTCAGCGCAAGACGCACACCTTGACGTGCAACCCAGTAGATAGCACGGATATCTCCAGTGACCCACGTCCAGGGCACAAAAATTAAAGTGGCCACTATGACATAGAAGGCCAGAAATGGATAGAGAACTAAGACAGCACGTAGCATGAGTAACCCAATAATGGCAAGTTTAACCATTGGAAGCAGCAGTCTGGACACTGCTCAACAGTTCTATACACCTTCTTACTGCTCCCTATTCAATGAGCCTATCAGGGATGTCTTCAGGCCTACAGTTACTGAGATCAAACCTGCAGTGAGGCCAATGACGACCACTGTAATTAATGTCAACGTGAGGGAATACCAAGGTGGTTCGGCAGTGCCTCCGAACAAATGTGGCGCAGTAGCCAAAAGTGCAGTCACAAAACCGATTAGTACTCCAAATACCAAAAGAAAGCTATTCTCGACCAAAATCAACCAGCAGATTGAACTCTTCGAAAAACCAACGGCTTGCAATAGTGCAAGCTCTCGTTTACGTTCAAGAATGTTGCGGACCATAACAACCACTAACCCTAACGTTCCAAACAGCAAACCCAAACCGCCTAAAGCCTGAAAAGTGCTCAGATAGGTGTTTTCGACAACTAGGTAACTTGCCAGACGATTAGCCGTCGTGGCAGCATCAAACCCTTGATCAGCCAGCTTGTCTTCGAGAAACACTCCTGCATCCTGTGAATCAGTCTCAATTAAAAACTGGTTATACCCATTGTGACTGGGAAACATCTCTAAAAAGTGTCCCTCTGACATAACAAGTTGTGACTGAAAGATACTTCTGGAAAAAAGTCCAGCGATAACGAGACGGTGAGTGTTTCCTGATTCATCCTCAACTTGAAGAGTTTCACCTAATCTTAAGTGTAAGATCCACTTGACGGAGTTTGCATCACCGAAAACTGGTATCGCCTCATCGCTCATTTCCGCTTCCAGTAGCAACCAAGGGTTTTCACTCTGCTCAGGTGTACGTGCAATCGTCTGCTGAAACGAGAATCCGCCCCGTAAAATCATTTTTTTTGATACGCCCAGTAGGGTTGGCTGCAAAGGCTTATAAAGATTGAGGCAACTGGCATCGTCTCCTGGCCTAGATCGCGACAAAAAAACTTCCATGTTTTGCAATGTATTGGACTGTTCAAATTGATCCCGATAAATTGGTAAATCAGATTCCCCGATCCACCGGAAACCCCCATTACCAGATGAAAACGATGGCTCTTGTGAGCTAACATCGTGTCGATTCATAGCGACTGTCGCGATAACGAACGTTGCGCTCGCAATCAATGCAACAGAAAGCATGCTACGGGTTGGGTTTCTGGCTCCGTTTCGAACGCCTAGGCTAGCAATTGCTAGACTATCCTTCGCAATTATCATCTTGGTGGGCGGTTTCAATAGACGATGTTTGAAGTAAGCAAGAGCAGAGATCAATAGCAAAGCCCCACTCCCAAAAAAAGCTCCGGGGATGGAAACGTCGAAGTTGCTAGCAGCCGAACCTACCACCACTAAAGCTAGGACTAAACTGGCCCCCGCTACTGTTCGTGCACGATGACCAGTAATGTTGCCAGTCGAAGCAGTAACGACCGCTGTAGTACCTGCCAGCATTGACCGAAGACTGAGAGATGTAAATTTTTTAACTACGCACCAAACTGTAACCACCATCAAACAAAAAGCTGTACCAATACCGGCAACAAGACTCTTCGCATTGACGTGCAACTCCAAAAACGAACCGCCCACTGCATCGCTCCACCATGTACTCAACCCATACACCATTAAAGAACCGTAGCCAAAGGCTCCCAGCATACCTAATAGGCAGCCCGTCATCGTTACCAGGGCTGCCTCCTTAAGTAGAAGTTTGCGTACAGCTGAAACTGTCTGACCAGTGGAAAGCAGCAAGCCAATCTCATGTGAACGACGTTCGATACCCAGCTGGAAAAGCAATGTCACTAACATAGCCGCTGAAACGATTAGAAACATACTGAAGCCTATGAAGAGGCTCGAAAAATCAGTTGCACCATTTGATGCATTCAGTGTTTCTTTTTTTACAGCTCGGAAATGAAGCCCATGCGCAGAAGCCTTGAGATGTCTCTTGAATTCAGCCTCAAATTTTGCAGCTACGTCAGAAACGGATTGCTCCTTGGGTACAGATATACGAATGGACGTCAACCTACCAAACCGACTAGTCCAGATTTCCTCAGCCCGCTCAAATGAAATGAAGGCCTTTGGTGTGGCACGATAGCGATTCCAATACTGTTCATCGATCTCGCGAACTAAACTGAGGTCGACCGGAAAGGGCGGATTCCAGCTCCTCATACTTCCAACATCAGTCATCCCTTCATACTTGGGAGCCAGTCGCCGATCAGCTGCTAGTCCTTTAAGTTGCACAATCCCTTTGACTTTAAACTCCCTTTGTTTCGTGTCGAGGGCCCCCTGTGGAGTGACTATGTAATAGTCGAGTGTCAACCGATCACCTACGGACGCCCGCAAGTCAGCTGCCGCCCAATTATTAAGTAAAATTTCATCAAACCTCAGCGTAGGGGCATGTTGACCATTGACCAACAGAAGGGAATTTAACGGCGAATCCCTGTATCCCAGGGCTGCAACAGTCGAATAGGGAAAGCTTCGCTCACCAAGAGCTATACGATTTGCCAGATAGGTCACAACAGGTAAGGTCGGTACACCTATTGCCAGGGCAGCGTTACTCGCTGCCAGAGCACTGGCGTCCTCAAGAACTATGCGGTTGGTTTCTAATACGATCACACCATCAACACCGGTTGTAATCCGCATGCCAAGATCATCAATCTCTAGTGCTGCCTCCAAGAGTTGATTCAAATCATGCGGTAAGGCGTCAACCATCTGCGTCTGTTTTCCGTTCTGCGTATTGAGACTGGCAGTCGCATCTACCAGTGCTCCACCCGCCGTCACAATTGTGTTTGCTCTACCCTCTTTGCCAAGAGCTCGTTGCAAAACGGCAAGTGGTAAAAAAATATTCAATGGAACTTTTTGATTTGCCGAAAATTCCAAGCGCCCTAGGCCACGATTGCTTAAGACGCTGGATACTTTCAAACGCAGAGTGCGAACGTTATTCTCCCTGCGTCCCATAATTAACTCACTTGGAATCGAAGTATCCGATTGGAAGCGCAAAAGCAGCGAATCGCCTGTCTCGATCCCTATCTCTCGCGCTAAGATTTCGTTTAGGAGAACTTGTCGTTTGCCTGACAATAACGGAGGCAAGTCGAACAAGGCCAAAAATCTATTATCAATACCATAAACATTGATCCGCGAAGCCCGGGCACCCGTTGTTGGGTTTTGAACAGTACCACGAACAAAAATGGATGGGACGACAGCTTCAAGCGAGTGGTTTCGGTGACCGAGTTTCAACAAGTCGTCAGCAAGCCCCTCGCGAAAGTAACGGTTGGCAACAAGAACATGATCGATGTCACCCAATCGATCTAGCGCTAACTGATGGAGACTACCCTTAACCGAATCCCCCACCAATAATGCACCGGTCAATACGGCAGTGCCAACTGCAACACCGAGAGCCACTGTAGTGTTGACTCCTAGATGGTAACGAAGCGAACGTAACAACAACCTGTCGAACGTCATGACAAAAAATGAGTCGTAAACACAGTTTCAGAAAAATCTAAGTCACGTGTCATCACACCCGGTCCGCAACACGGTCGGCAACATGACTCGTCGACCACGCAGACCATCGTGATCTTTTCTGATACCTTCCACCTCTAAGACTGATCCTCTCAGTTCTCGTCAACTATTTCCCCAAAGGTGATATTCACATCGCTGCCGAATCTTTTGTAATCCTCGTATTTAATGATCATGCGGATTTTCTGATCACCATTCTTAAAATGTAACGTGTCATCAGCGCGAGTGTAGACGGGAAACCAATACTGTCCGTCTACCTGATCCCGGTAGGTTTCAAATCGGGGAAACTGTTGATCTTGTTTTTTTTTGAGAATACCTTCAGCTTTACCATCTGTTTTGACGATTTGGAGATCTTGCTGATCAACCCAAATCTGACCGACAAAGTAACGTTCACCATTTACCATCTGTTTCGGTTTGACTGAAAAAACGTATGTGTCTAGTTCATCAATATGCTGCGGTCCAAGATAGCGAACGTGATAGTTGGATAATTCGTCGTTTGTCATGACGAAAGGTTGTACTGACCGAATATCTTCCAGATCTTCCGGTGTCATCAGAATGTTTTTGAGAGTCGATACAGGTGCGTAGATAACCCTTTCGCTTCGCTTGCCACTAGTACTAAAAATAATGTCTTGCACGATATGGTATTTACCGCGAACACCTCCGGTTTCATCGTATTCATAAATCTTCACCGTTTGACGGTATGTGTAGTTTTGTCGTGCTTTGGCAAATGATGTCTCCTTGTCAACAAATTCTCGTATGATGTCATCGACCGATATCTGCTGATCTCCGATCCTTGGACTATCCACTGCTCTAAGCAGTACCGACCCAAAAATGAAAGCCAGTACTGCCCCGAAAATATTAACCCACTTGCCAATTGATTTCACGAAACGATTCCTCTCTTGGGAGAATGAACTCGAACGTATTGGAAGACATAGCTCCCATGCTGGCGGGACACTCACCTCGACCCAGCAACTTCCTGCAGTAAAGATAGCGGAGGCCTCGCAGAGAAGCAACTATACACCGTATCTCCGATCTCAGAAACAACATCGGCTGTCGTAATACATATTTTTGACACATTGTGATATTGCAGCTACAGGGCAACGATTAAGATTGATCCTCAATCAAAATCACTCAGCTTAATAAGTGGTATTTCCTGACCATTAGCCTGAATTGGCAACATCATCAGTAATAATTTACCTGTTGCTGTGGCAAAATAATCCCTTATGTCTCAAACCAAATTGTCAATTGCAGTCATACCAGGTGATGGAGTTGGCCGTGAAGTCACCCCGGAAGGTCTCCGTGTCCTCGATGTCATTGCTGATAGGTCCGAGGCGTCCTTCCAACAAACAACGTTCGATTGGGGAACCAACTATTACTTCCAGCACGGACAGATGATGCCCAATGGCGCAGTGGATCAACTTCGTGCTTTTGATGCCATCTTACTGGGGGCTATAGGACATCCCGATGTGCCTGACAATGTAACACTAAATGGCCTTCTGTTGCCTATCCGTAGAGCATTCGATCAATTTGCCTGCGTGCGGCCGGCAAAACTCTACCCCGGCGTTGCATCACCTCTTAGTGACAAGTCGTCAGGTTCGATAGATATGATCATTGTTCGCGAAAACACTGAAGGTGAGTACGCTCAGGCAGGTGGTTTTGTCTATCCGAATCTGCCACAAGAAGTGGCAGTTCAAACTTCGGTCTTCACACGCAGTGGAACCGAACGCATCATCCGTTATGCCTTTGAATTGGCACGCCGTACAGACCGTCGCAAGAAAGTAACCTCGATCACAAAATCTAACGCACAGGGCTATAGCATGGTGTTGTGGGATCGTGTTTTTTTAGACGTAGCTACCGATTACTCGGACGTAGATACGGAATCGCTGCTGGTAGATGCTGCAACTCTACATTTCGTTCACCGCCCAGAAAGTTTTGATGTAGTAGTAGGATCGAATTTATTCGGTGACATCCTAAGCGATCTATCCGCGGCCTTGACGGGTAGCCTTGGCCTAGCACCAAGCGCAAATCTCGATCCTTCACGCAGCGCGCCATCGATGTTTGAACCCGTACATGGCTCGGCTCCAGATATCGCAGGAAAAGAATTAGTAAACCCGCTAGCCATGATCCTTAGTGTGGCAATGATGGTTGATTTCCTGGGGCTCTCCAAGGAATCGCAAGCCATCGAAAATGCCGTAACTGAGGTACTAAGATCTGGTAACAATCGCCATCTAACACCTGATCTGGGAGGTACCGCAAAGACCAGCGAGGTAACTGATGCTGTGATAGCTCGACTGCTGGTTTAACTTTACAGCTGACCAATACAAACTGTCTCGAAACTCTTTGACTCTGTAAATCGGGCCATGATTCGAACCGTGGTAACTGGGCACCATTTATCAGACGAATTCAGTTTCTGAATCGACTAGAATAGTTGGAGCCTAGGTGATGCACGTTAACCACCAAGAAACAAATCAAAAAACAGGTGGAGGTCCCTCTCTCGCCTCATGAGTCCAGAAGAGTACCATCATCGTCTACTCACCCGCCGACATTGTTTAAGGTCAGTCACTAGCGGTATAGGTTATGCAGCTTTAGCAAGCCTGCTCAACTCAGATTTGAGAGCAGCAGGAACCGATTTAGTTGGCGCTACACCTTCGGGTGCAACAGCATTCCCAGCTATAACGCCCAAAGCCAAGCGTGTGATCTATTTGTTTCAATCAGGTGGGCCATCACAAATGGATCTGTTCGACTTCAAGCCTACACTTGTCAATCGACACGGTGAAGAGTTGCCCGACTCAATCCGGCGAGGCCAGCGTTATGACCGCTGGTCAAGAACGTTTTCCTGTAGCGTCCTCGCAGTTTTCTTTTGCACAACACGGAGAATCGGGAGGTTGGTTCAGTGAACTCCTGCCACACACTGCACGGATTGCGGACCAATTGACTGTCATCCGTTCGATGCACACAGAAGCAATCAACCATGACCCAGCTATTACTTTCTTCCAGAGTGGTCACCAACTCGCTGGAAGACCCAGTATAGGTGCTTGGTTGTCTTATGGGCTTGGTAGCGAGAATCAAGATCTACCTGCATTCGTAGTAATGGTCTCGCAAGCGCAACATCCCGGACAACCACTCTATAGCCGCCTGTGGGGCAGCGGATTCTTGCCGTCACGCCACCAAGGCGTTAAATTACGCTCGGGAGCGGACCCGGTACTGTACCTTTCCAACCCTCCCGGGTTCACTGACAACGACCGACGCCACTTCCTCGATAGCTTGGCCAAACTGAACCAACTCAAATTGCAAGAGCTTGCCGATCCCGAAATTGAGACGCGTATATCTCAATATGAGATGGCCTATCGGATGCAGGCATCAGTTCCAGAATTAACTGACCTTTCTACAGAGCCTGAACACGTGTTCAATGCCTATGGTCCCGACTCCCGGCAACCGGGCACCTACGCGGCAAACTGCTTGTTAGCACGTCGACTAATCGAACGTGGCGTTCGCTTCGTTCAATTATTCCATCGTGGTTGGGATCATCATGGAAACTTACAGAAACGTCTTCCAGAATTGTGTGCAACGACCGACCAACCCTCTGCGGCACTCGTGGCAGATCTTAAGCAACGCGGTTTGCTTGATGACACATTGATATTGTGGGGAGGAGAGTTCGGGCGCACCGTATACTGCCAGGGAGACCTTGATGCCGACAACAACGGTCGCGACCACCACCCGCGCTGTTTCAGCCTCTGGATGGCAGGCGGTGGCACCAAGCCAGGCACAACTTACGGAAAGACCGACGACTACTCATATAACATTGTCCAGGACCCTGTGAGTGTTCACGATCTGCACGCCACTATATTGCACCTATTAGGCGTGGAGCACACTAAGCTAACATTCAAATATCAGGGTCGCCATTTTCGTCTGACCGACATTCATGGCAAGGTGCTTCGTTCACTGATTGCGTAAACTCTGGTTCCGCAAAAGAAAGATCACTCCTGCTAAAGAGATCGCGATTGTACTGAATAACCTCTCGTCTGAAGTCTGCTAGATCTGATACAAAGGAGTATCAACTTATCTTTTCAAGGAGAATGATCATGGAGAAAGACCTTCGACGGCTCGAAGACAAGGTTGTCATCATAACCGGCAGCACACAGGGCCTAGGAGAGGAAATAGCCCGTCAAGCAGCACACCTCGGAGCAGAAGGCATCGTGATCTCAGGACGAAATACCTCACGTGGCGCGATGGTTGCACAAAGTCTTTCGAATAATAGCTGCCGTGCTATTTTTGTCGAGGCAGAACTAGAAAATATAGAATCGTGCCGCAGCATCGTCCATCGATGCAGTGAGGAATTC
>Ga0310121_10005944_pt1 | contig 10353 bp, 6 predicted proteins | sample CB27_Tmax_986_MG_FD_203504 | JGI IMG/M metagenome (GOLD analysis project Ga0310121, IMG submission 203504) | Marine microbial communities from Western Arctic Ocean, Canada - CB27_Tmax_986 | ecosystem: Environmental > Aquatic > Marine > Oceanic | place: Canada: Western Arctic Ocean | collected... | reverse complement strand
CCAAGCGTAGTTGAGCGGATTCACATAATCACATTCTTGTTATGGGTCAATTTCAAAAGGGCAAGACGGGCAATTGCCCGTCTTGACTAGAGTTAGCGTCAGCCGTGCCGCCATGGCAAAGTCGGCATGTATCGCGAGCCCGCTCAGCAGATAAATCGGCCGGATTCACGATCCCGTAGCTCTCCGTGGAATCGGGGTGTTGATGGTGATACGTGATGTGCTCGCGCCCGCGGCCATGGCAATTCTCACAGCTGATGCCAAGGATGTAGTTGTCTCGCCGATACTGGTTACGTGTGCCTTCGACCGCTTGAAAATAGGTCGCGTGACATTCGAGACAGCGCGCGACAATCGGGCGGGCATACGACGCGGTCCCATCGACGAATCCGGGGCTATTGATCCAGCAATCGGTGTCGACCAAGTACGAAATATGGAGCTGGAACAGATGGTCGTCTTTCCAGTAGCAATAGGTTTGCCCCATTTTTCCTGAACCCGTTACGAGATCGAAGGGGAACTCGCCCGCATACGTCTTGTCCCTGACGCGCAGGCGCGCGGATTGAAAAAACTTGTTGTCTTTGGCGAGCATCTCAAAAGAAAGGTTAGGACTTTTCGTTTCAACAAGGCTTTTCCCTGGCTCAAACGATCCCAGAATTGTCGTCTGGCTTGGCTTGGCTGACGTTTTAAAATGCGAAGTTTCAACGAAACTTTCGTAGTAGCTAAGGTGGCACTCGGCGCACGCCTCCGCGCCGACAAAACCACCGGAGGTGGGATCCGTCTTGTCTTTTAAGACCTCGGGCGCGACTGGCAAGAGCACGGTATCGAGCTTCACGTTGCCCGCAAGGTCCCATAAATAGGAGTCGCGTAGTCGCGTCCGCAAGTACTCATCCGGGCTAACGAAATAAACGTTGGCACGCTCTTCTTCCAGGGGAATCACGCCCCCCTGAGGCTGAAAATAGGTCAAGGTAGCAACCAGTAGAATGGCTACCACGGATACCACGAAGAGCCGTTTCATGTTATGTCGTTCAGATGTCACTCGAGGGTTCCAAAATTCTTGGATAGCTGCGCTTCCAATCTGCTCGTGTCGTCGCCATTAACTCGCAACCTCCGGTCCATGCCGAGCCGATTGCGAGCGGCGCTCATGAGCAGTGCAGCGATCCCTAGTATAAGCAACGCGGCTCTTTTTTCACCTAGCTGAATTCCTCAAAACGACGTATAAAACATTTCCTCCAATCGGAAGCATCATAGGCAGAGGTAACCTTGAACCGATTCGATCAAATCATGGTTGTCTCGCTCAATCCTGCGGTCGACCGGGTGGTGGAGGTTCCTGGCTTTCGCGCCGGTGACCACCAACGGGGCAATCGTCTCGCTCGTTACCCAGCTGGCAAAGCGACCAACGTGGCGCGAGCGATGTCCGCACTAGGTCAGCCGCCTGCCGTGTCCGGCTTTGTCGGAGAGGCGGAACTCCAGTGGTACCAGCAATTCCTGTTGGGAGAGGGTGTCGAGGATTGCTCGTTGATCCCTGTGGCCGGATGCACGCGCGAGAACATTACGGTCGTCGATCCGCTCGCGCCCGGTGCCGACACGCACGTTGTCGAACAAGGCTTTTCCGTCGCCGCTGCTGACGTGGCGCGCTTACGCGATGCGCTGGGCGCATTTGCTGGCACGGGGCGGCTGGTTGCATTCTGTGGATCGTTGTCGCCTGGCCTGTCGGTAGAGCAATTCGTCGAGTTACAGCGACTCTGCCTGCAAGGCGGCGCTGAGGTAGCTCTCGATTCGAGCGGCGCTGCCCTGCGTGCCGGCGCTGAATTGCCACTCTGGCTCGTGAAGCCAAATCGACAGGAGCTCGCGGAATTGACAGGTTCGCCACTGGAGACGCACGCCGAGCAGCGGGCTGCTGCCGCTACGCTGGCGCGGCGTATTCGCTGGGTGTTGGTCTCTGCCGGAGCCGAAGGCGCGATGCTCGTCGACGCCGCGGGCAGCCGACAGGCCGTTGTGCCCCTGGCGGCTGAAAAGGTGGTTGGGACCGTAGGATGTGGGGACGTGCTGCTCGCCGGATTTCTGGCGGGATGGCAAGGCGCTATCTGGCAGGGGGCCGATTCCAAGGTGCAGGACCGAGCCAGCGACGCGGTCCGCCGCGGCGTCGCTGCAGCCACATGTGCTGCCACCCGATTGATGCGCACCATCGACGCACAAAGCGTCGAGGCGTATGAGCAGGAGGTCGAATTAAGGGCGTAGCGACTATCTGAAATCGGTGCCGCCAAGTCCCGTTTGAATGAATCGCAGCCCGGTTCGCACGAATTGGTCGCCGTCTGGGCATACGTCGTGAAACATTCCACGGGAAATAGCAAAGTCGCCCAGCGACGAATTGTACGCTTCGAAGATGATGTAGTTGTCGAAGCGTGTGTCGTCTAGCGCGGCAAAGATTGTGTTCCAGGGTATGATCCCGCCGCCGGGAGCACCTCGATCGTTTTCGCAGGCGTGGATTGCCCACAACCGGTCACCGCAGATGCGAATCGCTTCGCCGTAGTCACGGACCTCGGTAACCATGTGATACGTGTCAAGCAAGATCCGCAGCTTGGGGGAATTGGCCAATTCGACGAGGCGCATCGCCTCTGCCGGCGTATTGACCACAGAAGTCCGAAAACGGCTCATCGGTTCGATGACCAGTTGTACGCCGGCGTCGTAGGCGTGTTCGGCCAATAGATGAAGGTTGTCTGCCGTGTGCCGTAACTGATCGTCTGTTTTCCTACGGCGCGCAACCCGCCCTGGGTGGCCGTAAATCGCTCCCGCATAGGCGACCGCACCTGCGTCTGCCGCCGCACTGATCCAGCGCCGATGCCAGGCGACACCCAACGCTCGGCAATCAGATTCGTCATGCGAAATGTCTTGCTGCATGGGCCACTCGGCTCCAGGGCTGAGAATGACGTCCATCCCGACCGACTTCGCGCGGCTTCGGACAGCGGCTGCATCAAACTGAATGTCGTCGCCCACGGCGATCTCCAGGCAGGTGAGCCCCAATTCCCGCGCACGGTCCAGCAAATTCAGCTGGCCTGAAGACCAGTGGTCGGTCCACAGATAAATATGTCCACCGTATTTCATGCTTGACTTTCAGTGCGACAAAAAAGTATGGGCCACTCGCTAGGGGCGATTGCTATCGAGCAAAAAGGCGAGCAGGTGGTGCAGCTGGTCGGCCGTCATCAGCCGGGTCAGACCTTCGGGCATCAACGACAGAGACTGTTGTTGAGACTCGACATCATCGGCGGCGATATAGGTGAGTTCGCTGGTGCGGGAATCCTTGAGGACAAGTGTGTCAGTATTTGAAGAATTAACTAGGTACCCGTGACGGACGCGTCCGTCGTTGGTGAGCACTGCGGTTGCGACGTAGCCTTCCTTAATATGACGATTAGGCCATAGAATCGATTCTACAATCAGCTCGGGCGATAACCCTCGCGCGACGTTAGTAAGGTCAGGGCCAATCGAGCCGCCCAATGCGCCAACACGATGACAGGAGCCGCAACTGGCAAATTCCGATCGGAAAATGACTGCTCCCTGGGCGGCATCACCAACCTTATCCGCGCTGGCCAGAAGTTGTTGTACCAATTCGTGTGAATACTCTACCTTTCCGCGATCGGTCCCTGAGCTGCGCGCGAGCAGTTTTTGCAGCGCCTCATCACTTCGGCCCCGATGGTGCATCTCGCCGGCGATACGCTTCGCAATGTCGGGTTTTAAGGCGAGGGACTCAAGGGCCGTCGCCAAAGCGGCCGGGCCATCCGCGCGCGAGAAAATTGGTTCGAGCAGCGATTGCAGTTCCTGTTGAGAGCTGGACCGGGCGACCATCTCAGCGACCCGCCGCGCGCCAGTCTCCAGATCTCGCCAGCAAAGTGCGATGGTTGCTGCGGTCTTAACACCGGTCTCATCGCTCGTACTGAGCGCTTCTAGCGTTGTCAGAGAGGAAGCCTCGTGTAATGTGCTGAGCGCACGAACCGCTGCCGTCCGCACTGTTTGCAGTTCCGCCGGATCAAGCGCAATCTCCTGAAGGGGCAGAGACTGTTCGTTCATTTCGGCGATCCCTGCCAGGCGGATCGCGCCAGCTCGAATGACCATGTTTCCCGAATGCATGAGCTTCACAATCAGCTTTTTTGTAGAATCGCGCTGGAGCGCCAGATTCCGCGTTCTCTCGACCACTTCATCGATAATCTCCGGAAATAATTCCGACCGTTCCAGCACGAAATCGATCTCGCGTGCCGTGCCCAATCGCGCGAGATGTAAGAGAAGATTTTCCACCGCTAGCTGGGGGAGCTGCTGAGAATCGATTAGCTCGCGAATCGCCGGGGCCACGTCGGTTGTGTCGTAGACGCTGAACACATAAGCAGCGTGGTCTGGAGAGTCGAAACCGAGCTGTCCTTGCCGCAATGCCGGCAACCAGTGCGGAGCCAACGCGTGGACGGCCTGGGTGAGCGAGAAACGAGTTGGCGGGTCAACCAATTGGTCAAGAGCTCGCATCGCCACCACAATACTTCGTGGCGACCGAATGTGGCTGAGCGCTGTGACCGCTTCCATACGAACGCGTGGGTGGCTGTCTGCCACACTGGTTTCCAGCATCGCAATCGCATTTGGGAGTCGGTCGGCCCACCTCCCCACCACACGCGTAGCATACGAGCGCGCGTACGGCTCTGGCGACAACAAGAGCCTCGAGAGTAGCTTGGCATCGACAGTATTGTGACTTTCGTAGACTCCGATAGCCTCATAAAGCAAGTGGTCCAAGTCTTGTCCGGCGAGGTCGGCAGCGGTGATCGACTGGCGTAGGGCGGGGAGGACTACGTCGGAGTCGAGATCAGTCAGCCGGCGCTTGGCCTGCCTTCGGACCCAGCTTTCGGAGTGTTGAAGCGAACTCAATAAATCGCCCACACACGCCTCAGCCGAAGAGAGCTCGGGGGGTCGGACGAGTGAACGCCCTTTCGCAGTAATTCGCCAAATACGGCCATGTAACTTGTCACGGAGCGGGTGACGCAGCGACGCTTGGTAGTGCGAAATGATCGGGTTGAACCAATCGACGACGTAGATGGCTCCGTCGGGACCAATCGTAACCTCGAGTGGTCGAAACGACGGGTGATCGCACTGGAGAAACTTCGGAAGCCGCTGGCACTTGATACCTGAACCTTCGCGATACGGCTTAAAGTGCTCGATCGATCGGTCAAAGTACCCCGCAACGAGAAAGGTGCCTTGCATGTCGGGCGGCAAGTGGGCAGTTTCGACCCGCTCGATACCCATCGACTTCGAGGCGGTGCGGCCCATCAGTCCGTAAACCGATTCCATTTTGAGTCGATTGGTCGTGGGGACCATTGCTGGCGAGGCGTCATACAACTGTCGGTCATTCCCCTTGAGGTACATTTCACCCCAGCGGCCAAAGGTGATTCCCCAGGAATTGTCGGACGACAAATTTGGCGACAGATAGGGATCGAGGCGAAGCGTGTCGGTCCGCAAGCGCCAAACGGCCGACCAATCAGCGCGTGAGATGCCCCATGGCGTTTCGACACGTGAAAACGTGTGCATCCCTTGACAGAACATGAGGTCGCCGCCGGGGCTCCAAGTAAACGAATTGATGTTCTGGTGCGTATCGTCGATCCCGAATCCGGAGTAGACAACACGCACCCCGTCTGCTCGATCGTCACCGTCGTTGTCGGGCAAATGCAGCAGTGTGGGGCCTTGCCCCACATAAGCTCCACCATCGCCTAACGCGAATCCCGTTGGCATGTTGAGACCATCCGCAAAGACAGTCGTCTTGTCGACGTGCCCGTCTCGATTCGTGTCTTCGAGAATCACCAGCTCGTCATTGGGCGCCTCGCCCGGCTTGAGTTGGGCATACGCGAGCGTGCATAGCACCCAAAGTCGTCCACGAGCATCCCATTGCGTTGCGATTGGGTTGGCAATGCCGTCTTGCTCGTCGGCAAATGCGTGAATTTCGTAATCTTTGTGCAGGCGAAACAGGGCTTGTTCCGATTCGATCGAATTATCACCGCTCACCAGCGAACGAATGCGAAGTTCCGCATGATGAACCAATTCCGGCAACTGCTGTACCTCTTCGGGAAACCAGCGCTCCTTCTTTTCTGGGTCCCAGGAACTTTCGCTGTCTTGTCGATTCCCGTACAGGAACGCCCAATTCGTCGGACGGAAGTATTGGAACCAGAAACGGTTTTTCGCCAAGATTTCCCGGCGAATCGTCTCCGCCAAGTCGGTCTCAAACCGCTGCTGAGCGTCATCGAAACCGGTCGGAAGGCGCGCGGTCGCGCCGAGCTGGTCGGCAATATGGAGGGCCGATCGCCAATGACCGTAGGAAGTCCAGCGGATCCCGTTGGTGCTCAACGCTGGCACTTTTTCGGCGCCGGTCGATGCGAACTCGTTAAATTGATTGACGAGAAGACAATCAAAGCGTATCGCCAGGGTGCGAATCCGCTCCACGTAATGACGAAGAATTTCATTGCGACGCTCGGCCAACTCGGCCGCGGGCCCGACAGGCAAGAATGGTGCGGGCGAGAGAATCACGACCTGTGCCGTGCGCTTATGGACCTCTTCGAGAATACGTGCGTAGGCTGCCTCAAAATCGTCAAGTCGGCCCAGACCTTCAAGCGACTCCATCTGCCCAAATTCGACAAAGACTATATCCGCCGGCACAAGGTCTCGCTGGTCCTGGATTCCGCGTTCGAATCGCTCGCTTGCATAAAAGAAACGCGGTCGCTGTTGGCGATAAACGGTATCGGCCTCCCATCCCAGGTTGCGAAATCTGACCGAGGTGTCTGAGTAGGCAAGCGCTAGAATCGTTTCGAGGTAGCCGTGGGCCTGGCGGTCTGCCATTGACGTGCCGCCCAAAAAGACGATGGTTTGATCGGACGAGCGCAAAACGAACTTGCCATCGAATGGCGGGTGGTCAAGTTGCGACCGATCCAATGGTCGAACCAGCGCCGTATCGTCGCTGAGGTCTTTCGGCTCCTGCGCGTGACACGGTAAAGCCGCACAAACTAGCCACAGGAAGATCTGAAAAGTACGTCGAGGTGTCATACGAAATGCGGATTTTGTTCAGGTTTTGGTCCGGCGAGGATCAATCAAGCTTCTGCATCGCCATATTTCGGATTTGGATTTTCATCGGCGGTCCGTCGTGTAATTGTATGGCAATGATACCCGTACGGGCCGCCTGTTCTCGATCACGATCGATTCCCTGCGACATCATCACACCATTGATCGTGAGCATAATGTGGGGGCCGCGGGCGATGACCATGTACTGGTTCCACTGTTTTTCTTGAATATGCTTGCGTAACCTATCGTGATCTCCGAAACGGGTCACTGTTTTCTTGCCGCTTTTGTCAATAGCAACGCTTTCGCCCCGATAGGCGAGCTGGGAACGTGGGCTAGAGTAGAGCACACCGGTATAATCTTCCCAGTCCGAGATGTCGGCTTGGTAACCCTCCACCTGCCATTTCGCGATTTCGTGACTTCGGAAATGAACACCGCTATTGCCGCCGTCGATGCGATACTCGAAGGTCATCTTGAAATCGTCGAACGTCTCGCCTCGCCAAATCAGGTAGGTGGTCGTTTTCAAGGGTTTGTCTACGGTTGCTACGCCCGTGATTGCTCCCTCTTTGACGCTCCAGAATTCGGGGTCGCCATCCCAGTTGTGCAGCGTTTCGCCGTTGAACAGCGATATCGTGACCGATTCGTCCGCGTGTACAGCTGCCATGCCCACCAATACGATTGAGCTTACGATGCGTAGTAACAGAGATACCGCGGGAATCTGAGAAGCTTTTTGCATTTTCTTATAAACCTTCACGCGAGAAATTCGTGGCGGATACAACGAGGCGTGCAACCACCGACACGGCTGCAAGCCAGATCTTCGCCTTGATTCGGTGGTCGTTCATGGGGCAACCTTTCCCGAATGGTGCCCAGGTCCTTGCGGGTCCTCAGATAAAACTCCTTCGCTCAGCAGGGGAAATAGCGTCAGATCACAACCAATCGTCTCGCCAATATAGACAGTACCGTGGCCATTCATGGTGTCCCATTGCCATTCGAATCCTTCGCTCGCACCGCCGTGGAAGCGGTAGTCGTCGGGGCAATTGTGTTGCATGTAGGTTTGCCATACTAGGTAGGCAATTGCGCTATCGAGGTAGGCACAATCCTTGGTAACCGTCCAAGCCAGATACTGAGCGTAGCATTCCTCTGGCCGGTTCCAGAGTAACTGGCCGTAACCTTCGTCCATCACGCCCTGCGTAAAGCCACCCGTGCTGCGGGCATCACGTCCTCGCCAGTAGGCCTTTTGCTGATAGAAGCCAATGTGTGTATTGGTTCGCGCCTGCAGCATGCGATGCCAGTCAGCACTGTAGCGTACCGCATCCAGGGCGCGCTCGTCCCCAGTGGCACGATTGAGAATCGCGAATCCCCAAGTGGCATAGGCTGCTGAGGAGGACGAAATGTTGCCGGGAACGTCCCACTCGCCACCAAACATTTTCCACACCTTGCCGTTCAACCAGTGATCCATCGTGTAAAGGGCACATTTCAGCGCCGCGTTGCGATATTCCTCTTTGCCGGTTACCTCATAGAGCTTCGCCCACAGCATGATCGCGCACGAGTTGGTGGCCAGGTTGGCTGGGTAGACCGGTGTGCCGTTGACATGGATGCGGCCGGCGATCAGGTTGCCGTCATCCCGTTGAAGCCGAGACAAGCATTCGGCAGCCTTTTCCGCCATGCTGAGCAGTTCTTGATCTTTGCTGTGCTGGTAGAGGTCTAAGAGCAGTGTTGCGATCTTACCTGTCTGGCTGACCCACAGGTCGGACGTCGTACGAATGTGTCCTCCTTGTTCGCCAGTCGGTTTGGCGTTTCTCAATTCCTGAAACTCTTCCCGCGTCCGCGGGCGAAACATCCAAAATGCGCCATCACAGATCGTCGTGGAATCGTTGACCTGCCACATCTCGTGCTTGATGCCATGCATCAGTTTCTGGGACATCTGGGCTGTCCATCGGTCGCCGTACTTTTCACCATACGCAGCCATGGCGATAGCCATCCATAGGTCCCAGTTGCCACCCCAATCTAGCGCTTGCCGGTTTCGCTGGATGTGCACCTTGTCGTCGTCGAACCCGTGATACCAGCCGAGCTCGAAGTGCGCCCAATCACCATGATCTTCGAGCAATCCAGGGACATGCTCCGCACCCTCCATCTGCAGATCTAAGAACTTCTTCCACCCATATCGCGGTGGCAATTGCTCCAAAGGTTGAAGTCGGTCCAAGTAATTCAGCAGACTTGGTTGGAAGAGATGACCAGGCCAGAAAACCAAATCGTGATCGATCGTGTAGTGCTCGAAATATCGCGTGTCGATCCAGCCCTCCTTCTGAACGACATGCGGCGCGCGGTGGAAGGCCCAATACCGGGCCGTGTCGGTCGGAAACTGGTAGCCCGTATCATCACGTACGAATTCCTGATCGTTGGTCATCCTCACTATGCCGCCGCCGCCCCGACTGCCGTCCCAGCCATTGGGTTGGTTGGTCAGAACCAAGAATGAGGCGTCGCCAATCTTCCAGCCGGTGTGTGTCAACGTATGGGCTACCCACTCATAAAAATCTTTGGAAATGTTTCTCGCTTCCCAGCCGCGTTGATAACGCACCTGGGCGAATACCTTGCTCGCTGAAGCAAACCGCACCTGCTCATGAACGTGAAACTCACCAGCCTTGATCGTGTATGTGCTCACCACAGGCCACGAGCGGCGCTGATCATCTTCAATGGAGAAAGACCATCGTAAAACAATTTTTTCAGGACTGCTGTTGATGATTTCCGGGCGGACATCGGCGCTGGGAAGCGCGCTGTGCTCATGTCCCCAAATGTTGGCCCTGACTTGATCGTTCTTGGGCGACTCGCCGGGCAGCACTACACCATAGGCTGCATCTTGCTCGACATTGTCCCAGGCAACGGTTTGCCAGCGGCTCCCTACCCGTGCCTGGAATTCGGCGCTCCAACCCCGCTCTGTTTTGCTCCAAACGATCCGGCAGGCGCCGTTTTCGAGCGCGCAGCTGCTGGGTGTTTCCTCGAAATGGCAGGCGGTTTCTGCCGACGACGGTTGGGCCAGACCAGTTACAACTGCTAGCGCGCCGATCGCCAGCACCCACCAGGTTGATTGATGAAATAACTTGATCATGTTTTTAAGTCAATCCTATGGCCAACGTGATCGAGATCTGCTGGCTTGCGGCTTGCCCAGCGGCATGATGACCAGTGGTACGATGGAAGGCAATGGAAGACATCAGGCGTGTTACAGACGGGTTGTAGGAACGCACTTTCGAGATCTTAATCTCAGTTAGAGTCAGAGTCAGCGTCAGCTTA
>Ga0310121_10005943_pt1 | contig 10354 bp, 8 predicted proteins | sample CB27_Tmax_986_MG_FD_203504 | JGI IMG/M metagenome (GOLD analysis project Ga0310121, IMG submission 203504) | Marine microbial communities from Western Arctic Ocean, Canada - CB27_Tmax_986 | ecosystem: Environmental > Aquatic > Marine > Oceanic | place: Canada: Western Arctic Ocean | collected... | reverse complement strand
TCGAACAGCTTCTCGACGAGCTCTCCATATCGCACTTGAGGAAGAACCGCGCCTTTTCCCTCTCTGGGGGCGAAAGAAGGAGGCTGGAGATCACGCGGGCACTCGTGCAACACCCGAAGTTTGTACTTTTAGACGAACCGTTTGCGGGGATCGACCCGATCGCGGTGGGGGATATCCAACAGATCGTAGGGGACCTGAGAGAGCGGGGCATCGGTGTCATCATCTCCGACCACAACGTGGAGCAAACCCTGGAGATCGTGGATCGCGCCTACATCATGTACGAGGGACGCATCCGGGTCTCTGGCACCGTCTCCGAGCTCGTGTGGAACGAAGAGGTGGCAGAGATCTACTTGGGCCCGAGCATGACTGCTCGTATGAGGCGGCGCTATCCGCGCCCCGAGGCTCCGACCAGCGGATGAGCCCGGTGCGCCGATGAGCTACAGCGGCAAGCTCTACCAGAGCCAACAGCTCAGGCATGAGTTGAAGATCAATCCTCGCTTATACCAGGCGATGGAATTGCTCTACATGCCCCTGCTCGACCTTCAGCAGCACCTCAAGCAGGAATTGGCAGAGAATCCCTTCCTCGAAATGACGGAGTCGGACGCCGAGCAGGAGGTGGAGCTCAAGGAAGATCCCTCCCCCCCCGAGGAAAAAGACACCAAGGAGGGGATCGACTGGGAGGAGATCCTTCTCGACGGCTTCGACGCTGGTGGACGGCGACCGCAGTACGAGGAACGAGAGTTCTTCCAGCCCGCCGTCGTGGAGTCGACCGACCTACGCACCCACCTCGAGGATCAGCTCCGAATGCTGGAGCTATCTGAACGGGAGCTGCGACTAGGGGAGGAGATCATCGGCAACGTAGAGGACGACGGGATGCTGTCGTGCACACTCGAAGGGGTGGTCACCGGCGTCAACGGTTGGCTGGACGAGGTAAGGGATCTGGCGGTGGAGCGGGCCGATGTGCTCGACTTGGAAGATCGGACCCTCGAGCTGGAGGAGATTGGGGAGCTCTTCCGCCCGTACTCGCTGGAGGAAGCTGAGGAGATGCTCACCCGCATCCAGCAATTCGATCCCCCGGGTGTCGCCGTTCGCGACCTGCGTGAATGCATCCTCCTGCAGATGAGCCACGGAGATCTGAGTGGGTCACTCGCCCACCAAATCGTGCTCGATCATTTTGACGAACTCATCAATCACCGCTGGTCCGACATAGCGAAGTCGATGGGGGTCGGGGCAGCCCAGGTCCAAGACGCGGCGGATCAGATCTCGCAGCTCGAGCCGAAGCCGGGCCTCAAGTACGCTTCCCCGCAGGAGCAGTACGTCACCCCCGACCTGATCGTGGAGAAGATCAGCGGCGAGTACCAGGTGTTCGTGAATGACACCAGGTTGCCCCGCTTGAGATTGTCCCGTGCCTACCGCGAAGTCGCTCGGGACAAGAACAAGTTCAAAGGGGAGAACAAAGAGTTCATCTCCTCTAAGCTCAACTCTGCCAACTGGATGATCCAAGCGATCGAACAGCGGCGCCAGACCATGCTCAAGGTGATGAGCTTCATCGTAAACCAGCAGCGGGACTTCTTCGAGAAAGGCGTCCAGTACCTGAAGCCACTCACCCTGCGAGAGGTCGCCGAGCACATCGACATGCATGAGTCGACCGTGTCTCGGGTGACCAATGAAAAATTCTGCCAGACGCCTCGAGGGGTTTACTCGCTCAAATTCTTTTTCTCCTCGGGGCTCTCCACCACTAGCGGGGACGATATCAGCGCGCGCGGCGTGAAGGACAAGATCCAGAACTTGGTCGGGAACGAGGATTCCAAGCGACCGCTGACCGATCAGGCCATCGTGAATCTCCTCAAGTCCGACGGAGTGAAGATCGCCCGGCGGACGGTGGCCAAGTACCGGGACCAGCTTGGCGTCCTCCCGGCCCGGATGCGCAAGCGGGTTTGACGCTTCGTCTTGGATCGCTTCAGGCAGGCCCCTATCTTCCGCCCATGTCCTCCCCAGCACCCCGTACCGCTCCGGTCACGCCCCCGGCCATGTCCGGAGGGGGGCCGCCACAGGGCGGGGATCGGACCGGTCCCGACCGCGACCCACGCGCGGACGCGCTGGAGTTGGCCAGGACGCTCACCCCTAAAACCCGGCGCGACTTCGTGCTCGTGGTACCAGCCCTGGACGAAGCGCCAGTGGTGCCTGAACTCATCGGAGAGCTCAAGCGTGCCTGGAGCGAGTACGGGCTCGAAGGTGAGGTGCTGGTGGTCGATGATGGATCGAGCGACGGTACCGCCGATTTAGTCGAGCGCGAGGCGACTGGATGGTCATCGCTGCGGGTACTCCGTCACCGGGTGAACGAAGGTAAGACCAGCGCTCTGCTCACGGCTGCAAGCGAGACCGATCGCACGTGGGTAATCCTGTTCGACGCCGACCTCCAGCACCTTCCCGACGAGATCCCGCGCTTCCTGGCCAAGCTCCAGGACGGGTGGGACATCGTCACCGGCAGGAAGGTCGGGGCCTACGACAAGCGTGCCATATCGAGCATCTACAATAGGCTCTCGCGGAGGATCTTCCGGGTACCGGTATCGGATCTCAACTCGATGAAGGCGTTCCGTCGCGAGGTGCTCGAGGAGCTTCACCTGCGCCGCGACTGGCACAGATTCTTTGTTGTGTTGGCCCATGCCAGGGGATGGTCCGTCACTGAGATAGACATTTCCCTGTATCCGCGCCGGGCCGGAGTCTCGAAGTACAGAGGGCCGCTCCGCATCCTGATCGGGCTGCTGGACCTGATGTCGGTCTGGTTCCTCGTGGTCTTCTCGAGGAAGCCGCTTCTCTTCTTCGGCGTGACCGGCGCGGCGATGGTCGTGGCCGGGATCCTGGTCGGGCTCGTGGCTTTGTGGCTCCGCTTCGTGGAGCAGTCGGGATTCCGACCTCTCCTCACGTTGGTGAGCCTGCTCGAGGTGGTGGGATTCCTGCTCTTCGGCTTTGGCCTGGTGGCCGAAATGATCGCCCAGTTGCGGGCCGAGGTGGACGCCCTACGCCACCGATCCCCGACCCGGCCGGGCCGGAGCTGAGCGCCCTGCCACACCCTTCCCGAAGGGTCCCTCCCGGCACACGCGCCCGCGTCCTGGTGGTCGTAGGCACCCGTCCCGAGGCGATCAAAATGGCGCCGGTCGTCGAGGCACTCCGCGCGCGCTCCGATGAGGCCGATCTCCGTCTGGTATTGACGGGCCAGCACACTACGCTCGTGGACCAGGCGCTCGCCACCTTTCAACTGGTGCCCGACTACGATCTCGACATCATGCAGGAGGGTCAGAACCTCTACGACGTCGCGCATGGATGTTTGGATGGCCTCCGCGACGTGGTCCAGGACTTCAGTCCAGACGCACTCCTGGTGCAAGGTGACACAGCAACGGTCTGCTTCGGAGCCCTGGTCGGCTACTTCGAGCAAATCCTGGTGGGTCACGTCGAAGCGGGGCTTCGTTCCCACGACAAGTGGGCCCCGTTTCCGGAGGAGGTGTTCCGGCGGGTCGCCGATGTGGTGTCGGATTGGTACTTCGCGCCCACCACCGGAGCGGCGGCCAACCTCAGTGCCGAAGGCGTGCCCTCAGACCGAATCCACGTCACTGGAAACACGGTGGTCGACGCGTTGCTCAGAGTGGCCGAGAACATCGGCGAACCGGAGGACCCGGCTCTCCGTGAGACCCTGACGGGTAACCGCAGGCTGGTGCTCTTGACCGCCCACCGCCGCGAGTCATTCGGCGCCCCGCTTGAGGAGGTGTTCGCCGCGGTGCGGCGGCTCGCCGACGCACGCGATGACCTGGTCGTGGTCTATCCGGTGCACCCCAATCCCAACGTGCGTGATTCTGCAACCAAGTTGCTCTCCGGGCACCCGCGCATCCGATTGACCGAACCGTTCGGCTACCCGGACCTGGTCGCCGCCGTGAGGGCCTCGGCACTTGTCCTTACCGATTCCGGGGGAATTCAGGAGGAGGCTCCCACCTTTGGCACCCCCGTTCTCGTGCTCCGCGAGGTGACCGAGAGACCCGAGGGAATAAGCGCCGGGGTGGCGGAGCTGGTGGGAACGGATGGGGAGCGCATTCTGGAACGAGGCCTGGCGGTGCTGGACGGCGGTTGGGGAGCGTCCGCAACCAATCCCTACGGCGACGGCAGGGCAGGCAGGCGCATCGCCGACATCCTGCTCGCTGACCTGACCGGCGTACCGCGGACGACCGAAGACCTGGCGTGAAGATCCTCATGCACTGCGTCTACTTTCCGCCCGAGGTCGGGGGGCTTGAGAGCCACGTCTACTACCTGTGCCGTGCACTCGCAGCCAAGGGTCACCGGGTGGAACTCGTCACTTCGCGCTCACTTCCGGGCGCGCACGCGAACGAAGTCATGGACGGGGTCGTCGTGTGGCGTACCTGGTTTCCGGCACGTAACCCCGCAGGCTGGGCCCTCCACTCGCTCTGCTCGACGCCTCGGTATCTCGCGCAGGCACGCGACGCCGACGTCCTCCACGCGCAGGACATCGCTTCGGTTCCCCCTGGCATCCTGGCTCGAGCGCGCACCGGCGCGCCCCTGGTCGCGACCTTTCACACGTCTCATTTCCTCAAGCGGGCCCAGCGGCCGCTCTGGAAACCGGTCCTCGGCCACTTCGTGCGCGCCGCGGATCATGCCCTCGCGGCCAGCGGGGAGATCGCGAGTGTGGCAGAGGGCCTCGCGCCCGGCGTCCCGGTCGAGGCGCTGACGAACGGCGTAGAGACTGCTCTCTTCCAGCGGGTGTCGCCGACCCTCGCAGCTACCCGACGGTGGCGGCTTATCGTGCCGCGTCGTCTTTTCTCAAAGAACGGCGTCGAGTACCTGGTGCGGGCCATGCCCCAGATAGCCGACCGGGCCGACGTCGAAGCCGTAGTGGTGGGCGATGGTCCTGAGCGGGCACGACTAGAAGCGCTCGCAAGCGAACTCGGCGTGGGGGAGCGGATCACGTTCCTCGGGAGGCGGTCGAACGCCGAGATGCCGGGTCTGCTCTCCTCTGGTGACCTAGCCGTCTTCCCGTCGCTCATGGAGGCCACGTCCGTGGCGGCGCTCGAGGCAATGTCGTGCGCGCTCCCGGTGGCGGCATCCAGGGTCGGCGGGCTACCGGAAATCGTAGATGAACGAGTGGGCGCGCTGTTCGAACCGGGGGATCCTGGCTCTCTGGCTGACGTCGTGGTCGGCTTGCTCGAGTCGGGGCGACTGGAAGAGCTCGGGCGCCAGGCACGGGAACGGGTGGTGGCACGCTGGTCCAACGACCGCCTCGCGGAGCGGCATCTGGAGATCTATCGATCTTTGATGCAGCAGCGAGGCAGGGCTAGCTGACCGAACAAGGGAGCCGGGAGCGGATGGCAAAGCGTAAGAGGGGCAGGGAAGGGGCGGGCGCCGCCGACTCGACCGAGACGGTGGACATAGCTCTTCCTGCATGGCTTCCTTGGTGCCTCTACGGAGCCCTCTCGCTCCTCTTGTTCGGCGCCTTCGTCTTCTCGAACCAGATGCTCTTCGGGAGTGATACGATGGGCCTCGGCTACATGGCGAGGCATTTCTACGCCAGTGCCGTACGATCGGGCGACTTCCCTCTCTGGAGTCCGAACCTGCTTGGCGGAGTTCCGTTCCTGGAGGCGATGTCAGGAGGCGACTCGCTCTACCCGACAGCTCTCCTACTCTTCGTAATAGAGCCGTACCGTGCGCTCGGCTGGAAGCTCGTTTTGCACGTATTTCTGGCCGGCATTTTCATGCACGGCTGGACGCGCAGCCTGGGAGCTACTCGCGCCGCTGCGTTAGTGGCGGGGACGGGTTACCTGCTGGCTCCATTCATGGTCACCCTCGTGTACCCGGGGCACGACGGAAAGCTGTTCGTCACCGCGCTTACCCCGCTGCTCTTTTGGGCGATGGAGTCCACTTTCCACCGGAAGGGACTGCTCCCCCACGCGGGGATCGCGGGGGTGGTAGCGCTGGTGATCCTCACCACGCACTTCCAGATGGCCTACTTCCTGTTTGGCGCCGCGGGGCTGTATTACGCGTTCCGGTGCGTGCAGGAGGCCCGGGAGCGGGGGAGTGCGAGTCCGGCCGCAGCCTCGGTCGAGCGCCGGTCCGCCTGGACTCCGGCCTTCGGGCGCTTCGGGAGTTTCTTGACGGCGTCGATACTCGGCGCCTGCATCGCCGGGGTCCAACTGATGCCGGCCGTGACGTACGCGACTGAGTTCTCGCGTCGTACGGCGACCACCACCGCCGCGACGCCAGAAGCGAACAAGGAATACGCCGGGCAGTGGTCCCTGCATCCCGAGGAGGTGGTGGCGTTGGTGGTACCGGAGTTCGTGGGCAGCAGCGTGGGCAGGTCCGACTGGACCACCAACACGTACTGGGGCCGGAATTTCTTCAAGCTGCAGAGCGAGTACGTGGGTTTGGTCGTGCTGCTTCTGGCGGGCGTTTCCTTCTTCGGATCCCGCCGGCGCGGTGTACGACTCTTTCTCGCCGTCATGGGCGGGCTCGCTCTCCTCTACGCGCTCGGCCCGCACACGCCCGTGTGGCACTCGGCGTACGCGCTCCTGCCGGGGATCCGCCTCTTCCGAGCCGCCTCGATGGTGGTGTTCTTGTTTGGCTTCGCCGCGGTGACGCTGTCCGCTTTCGGGGTGGACCGCCTGCTCGAGCTTAAGGCGGGCGCGGATCCGGCCGCCGGGACCAAGGTCCTACGCTTCCTCTGGGTTGCGACGGGCTTATTGGGGTTGGGCTTTCTTCTTTCTGCCGGGGGCGCCCTCGGGCCGCTTTGGACCAGCCTCCTGTACCGGGATATCGGCCCGAGCAAAGCGGCGGCGCTGGTCGCCGACCAGCCGTACCTGGTACGCGGGTTTCTGGTGGCGACGGTCCTCGCGGTGGGGACCGCCGGCCTGACGTGGGCGACCGTGCGCGGACAGTTGAAGCGCGGAGGCCTGGTGGCGGGACTGGTGCTCCTGGTCATGGTCGATCTGTGGCGAGTGAACGCGCCGTTCATCCAGATGATCGATCCGGAGCGGGTCACCCGCCCAGGCCCGTTGGTCGAGGAGCTGGTCCGGCGCAAGGAGGACGAGCCCCCGTTCCGGGTGGCAAACGTCGGCTCCGTGCAAGCGGACCAGGACGTCACCGCGGCGACCTTCGGCATCGAGCTTGCGGGGGGGCATCACCCGAATGACCTGGCGCGGTACCGCGAGCTCATCGGCATGGAGGGGAGCGGGTCGGCGACGAACCTGCTCAACCCGAACGTCCTGCGCGTGCTCAACGTCCGCTACTTGATCTGGCCGACGGCCGAGCAGGGAGGTGAGCCCCAAGGGATGGAAGTAGTGGCGCGCAGCAACTTGGGAGGCCAGGTCCATCAGAGCCTCCTCACCTACCCGGGGCTGCCCCGGGCACGCCTCGTGGGCGCCGCTGAAGTCGTACCGGATAGCCAGGCGGTCGAGCGGATCCTGGCACAGGACTTCGATCCGGCCCTCACGGCACTCCTGGTCGAACCGTCGCCGGTGACTCTTTCCGGCGCGCCTGTGCAGGGCGACGTGCGATGGGCGCAGGTCGGCTTCGACCGCCTGGAACTCACGGTGCAGAGCACATCGAATGCGCTCCTGGTAGTTGCGGACAATTGGTATCCCGCGTGGAAGGCCACGGTCGACGGCATCGACACACCGGTGTTGCGCGCGTATCACACACTCCGAGCGGTGCCGGTGGGGCCGGGAGAACATGAGGTAGTGATGTGGTACGACCCGGGCAGGCTCCGGGGCGGCATGCTGACTAGCGTCTTTGGGCTGCTGGTTCTCTTGGCGGTGGTCGTGGTTTCCGTGTTGCGTGACCGGCGACGTGTCGGGTATGGCTCTGGCGACTGATCCCAGCTCGGGTCCCGCACCAGCACACGCCGGCGCGGGCCGGCGGGCCTTCAAGGGACTGGCGCAGCTGGCCGTTACGGGGCTCGTGACGTGCCTGATCCTGGAGCGGCTCGGACCCGGACTGAGTGAGCTCGCTCGCACCGCTCCCCGCCAGCTCGAGCCGCGTTGGGGTTGGATCACCGCGTCGTGCGGGATGCTCGCTGCTGGTTACGCTTTTTCGGGGTGGATATGGGGACGCATGGTGGCGGACCTGGGCGGTCCGACGCTGCCGGCCCGGGATGCGATCCGCACCTACATGGTGGCCAACCTCGGCCGCTACGTGCCCGGCAAGCTGTGGCAGATAGCCGGTCTCGCTCTGCTCGCTCGGGCCCGCGGCGTGCCAGCTCCGATAGCGACCGCAGCGGCCGTGGTCGGCCAGGCGGTGGCGTTGGCCGGAGCGATGCTGGTAGGTCTCCTGGCGCTCGGAAGCGTCGACCCCAACCTCTTCCGGTGGGCACCGGTTGCGATTGCGGCTACGATTGGAGTTCTGACAGTGGTGATAGTGCCGAAGATATTTCGCCCTCTCCTCCGCCTATGGTTGCGCTGGGCGCCCGGTGAAACACCCGGGGAGGTGCCGGTTGGCGCGCTCAAGGGCTTCCGCTGGCTCGCGCTCTACACGCTCAACTGGGGAGGTTACGCCCTGGCATTCTGGATGCTCGTTCGGGGGCTGTCGTTGCCTGGCGGTCTGCTCGAGGTGGGACCGGCGTTCGCAGCGGCATACGTGTTCGGATACGTCGTCCTCGTTGCACCTGCAGGGCTCGGCGTTCGGGAGGCCTCTATGGTCGCGTTGCTGGCGCCGATCATGGGACCCTCTGGCGCCGCGCTGGCGGCTGTGGCGGCCCGCGTGTGGACGACGGTGGTCGAGGTGGTTCCTGCGGGCGCCTTCTGGCTTGCCGGATTCGGCCGTGCACGCGACGGGGGAGCGCGGTGAACGGGTCGGCGAAACACGAACTGCAACGCGGGTCGGACGCAGGTCTGGAATGGACCTCGGAAGACCGGTTCCTGGTGGTGATCCCCACCTACAACGAGTGCGACAATCTACCCCGGATCATTCCGCTCGTGTTGGCAGAGGACTCCCGTATAGAAATCCTGGTGGTCGACGACGACTCCCCCGACGGCACGGGCGAAGTCGCGGCCGACATCGCGCGTACGGAGCCGCGCGTAAGCGTGCTTCGGCGGGACGCCAAGGATGGTCTCGGCAGAGCATACCTGGCTGGTTTCCGGTGGGGACTAGAGCGTGGCTACCGTCTGATCTGCGAAATGGATGCCGACCTCTCCCACGACCCCCAGAAGCTGCCTACGCTTATCGCGGAGGCGGGTGCCGCGGACGTCGTGATCGGCTCCCGCTACGTGGGAGGTCGAGTGAATGTGGTGAACTGGCCGATGAGCCGGCTCCTGATCAGCTACTTCGGGAGTTTCTACGCGCGCACCATCACGGGACTGCCCGTGCGCGATGCTACCGGGGGCTTCAACTGTTTCCGGAGGGAGGTGTTGGAGGCGTTGGACCTCGAGCGCATCCAGTCGAACGGGTACGCGTTCCAGATCGAGCTCAAGTTCCGGGCCCACCGCCGAGGTTTCCGTTTGCAGGAAGTCCCGATCGTCTTCGTCGAGCGGGACACCGGCGAATCCAAGATGAGCAAGCGAATCATACGCGAAGCGGTGTGGATGGTATGGTGGTTGCGAATCCAGGACCTGCTGGGGCGTCTGTGAACCAACCCGTGTCACAGACGGACCGGATAGACGCGGACTTCTACGACCGCTCCGAGTACTTCGCGGCCGGCCACCTCACTGACCGAGAGAGCCCCTTCCAGCGCTACCGGGTGCAGAAGGTGCTGTCGATCTACGATCCCGCGCCCCAGGAGCGGGTGCTCGACCTGGGCTGCGGGTGGGGTACGTTCGAGTGGGCCCTGGGTCCCAGGGTTAGCGAGGTGGTTGGTGTGGATTTCAGCGCAAAGAGCGTGGAGTTGTGCGAACGCCAACGCGCGCAGGGCGGCTTCGCAAACGTGCGCTTCGTGCACGCCGACGCAGGAGCCACAGGGTTGGCAGCCGAATCCTTCGACTTGGTCATCGCCGCGGATCTGTTCGAACATCTATACCCAGACGATTCGGAGAGGGTGGCGCGCGAGGCCCACCGTGTGCTCAAGAGCGGTGGGCGGTTCTCCATATGGACACCCCACCGCGGCCACGTGCTCGAGATCCTCAAGAACAATCGGGTGCTCCTCAAGCCCGATCCCACGCACGTGGATTACAAGTCCATGGATCGCCTTCGGAGTCTCCTTACCGAAGCCGGCTTCGTGGTAGAGAAGGCCCACTACGCAGAGTCCCATCTGCCAGGCCTGCGCACGCTCGAGCGGGCTTTGATGGGGGCACTCCCTCCGCTGCGACGCCGGATCGCTCTACTTGGCCGGAAGAGCTAGGCGTTTACCGCATGACTCCGCGCGGTG
>Ga0310121_10005941_pt1 | contig 10357 bp, 10 predicted proteins | sample CB27_Tmax_986_MG_FD_203504 | JGI IMG/M metagenome (GOLD analysis project Ga0310121, IMG submission 203504) | Marine microbial communities from Western Arctic Ocean, Canada - CB27_Tmax_986 | ecosystem: Environmental > Aquatic > Marine > Oceanic | place: Canada: Western Arctic Ocean | collected... | reverse complement strand
AGCCGGTTCTTGCCGGTCTCGTGTCCCATCCAGGCGGCCAGCTCCCAGCGATGCGCGCGGATGCCGTCGCCGATCTTGCGAACGATGGCGACGCGCTCGGACCACGGGCGCGCGCTCCAGCCGGGCGCCGCCACGCGGGCGGCGCGGACCGCGTCCCGAACGTGGTCGGCGGTGCCTGTCTGGAACCGCGCCAGGGCGGTGCGGGTGTCGATCGGGCTCAGATCGTCGAACTGCTCCGTGGACTCGATCGGCTCGCCGTCGATGTACATCGGATAGGTCTGGCCGATCTGCGGCGCGATCTGCTCGATCGCCTGGTCGATGCCACGATGGAGCTCGTCCATCTGGTCGGCGCTCATCGTCGCGTAGGTGATCTTCATCTCCTCTGTCATGGTGCCTCGCCCTCACCCCGGCCCTCTCTCGGAGGGAGAGGGAGTAACTGATGCTGCCTACCTCTCCTTGCCCAGATCCTTCAGAATGTCCCGGCTGGCGCTCATCCCGTCGCAGCGCTACTCGCCGTTCGAGATGGGCCTGGGCCGGCTGGTCAGGCTCGACAAGGCCAGGTTCGTCGGGCAGGCGGCGCTGCGGGCAGAGCGGCGCACCGGTCCAGCCCGGCGGGTCGTCGGCCTCGAGCTCGACTGGCCGGAGATTCAACGGTTGTTCGAGGCGGCCAGCCTGCCGCCGTAGCCGCCGCTGGTGGCCTCGCGCCAGGCGGTGCCGGTCTACAAGGGCGGCCACCAGGTCGGGAAAGCGACCTCGATGACCTGGTCGCCGGTGCTCAAGAAGTTGATTACGCTGGCCACCGTCAGTCGGGAGTATGCTGCGGTCGGCAGCCGGTTGCGCGTCGAGTTCACGATCGACGCGGTGCGCCACAAGGTCGAGGCCACGGTCGTCCGCACGCCGTTCTTCAACCCGCCACGCAAGGTGGCCGTGCCCCCGTCCGGCCTAACTGTTAACCTCGCGCGTCGCGCCCCCAGCCGACATCGGGTTATAATACTCTGCTTGATCGGTGTCTTCAACGCCTACCTTAAGGAGGGATTCATGGCTCAAGCACAGCCGCAGACCTACGCCAATCACGGCCGATCGGTCGCTGCGTTTCACTTCGTCGCGCTTCCGATCCTGGCCGTCAACTTCCTGTGGTCCGCCTACCGTGCCGTCACCGGCTTGTCGTTCGAGACGGCCCTGGCGGCGCTGGTCGCCCTGGCGCTGATCATTGTCGCGCTGTGCGCGCGGCTGTTCGCCTTGTGGGCGCAAGATCGGGTGATTCGCTTCGAGATGCGGTTGAAGCTGGCCGAGCTGCTGCCGGATGACCTCAAGGCGCGCATATCTGACTTGACGACGTCGCAGCTGGTGGCGCTTCGCTTCGCGAGCGACGCGGAGTTGCCGGCGCTGGTGCGCCAGACGCTGGCGGGTAGCCTCGCCGACCAGAAGGCGATCAAGCAAGCGGTGAAGGACTGGCAAGCAGACTATCAACGTGTCTAGGCGCCCGCCCGAGTATTCGCGTAGGCCGTGTTGCGAGCGCCGTGGGGCAGGCTCCTAGCTGTATGCGTCGAGAGAACAGTAATGGCTGAACACTCTTGTGACGTGCTCATCGTAGGTGGTGGCGGGGCCGGTTTGCGCGCAAGCATCGCGGCTGCGGAAGCGAGGCCGGATCTGAACATCGGGGTCGTGTCCAAGGTGTATCCGATGCGGAGCCATACGGTTGCGGCCGAAGGCGGCGCTGCGGCTGTCGTCAAGCCCGACGATAGCGCCGAGGCCCATGCCTACGACACCGTGTCTGGGGGTGATTGGCTCAGCGATCAGGATGCAGTCGAGGCGTTTGTCGAGGAAGCGCCGCGTGAAATGGTGCAGCTGGAACACTGGGGGTGTCCCTGGAGCCGAGAACCGGATGGCAGCGTCGCTGTCCGCCCGTTCGGCGGGATGAAGGTGCAGCGGACGTGGTTCGCCACGGACAAGACCGGTTTCCACATGCTCCACGCGCTGTTCCAGACGTCGCTGAAGTACAAAGCTGTCAAGCGATTCGACGAGTGGTTCGTCACTAAGCTGCTTGTCGATGACGGGCGTTGCCTTGGCGTCGTTGCCATCGAGCTGGCCACCGGGCAGATCCACAGCATTACGGCGAAGGCCGTGATCCTGTGCACCGGTGGCTGCGGAAAGATCTTCCCGTTTACAACCAACGCGAATATCAAGAACGGCGACGGGATGACGCTCGCCTATCGGGCGGGCGCGCCGCTCAAGGATATGGAGTTCGTCCAGTACCACCCGACGGGGCTGCCGGCGACCGGGATCCTGATCACCGAGGCCGCACGCAGTGAAGGCGGGTGGTTGGTCAATAAGGACGGCTACCGGTATCTCCAGGACTACGATCTCGGCACACCGGAGCCTAAGCCGGTGCTGCGGTCGATGGAGCTCGGGCCCCGCGACCGGTTGTCGCAAGCGTTCATCAGGGAACAGGAGAAGGGTCACACGCTGGAAGGTCCGTATGGCCACTATGTCAATCTGGATATCCGCCAGGTCGGTGAGAAGGTCATCGACAAGAAACTCCCCTTTGTGCGCGAGTTGTGTTTAAAGTACGCGAACCTCGACCCTGTCAAGGAAATGATCCCGGTCCGACCGGTCGTCCACTACATGATGGGTGGTGTTCACACCGACATCAACGGCGCGACGCCTCTCGCCGGACTGTACGCGGCCGGCGAGGTGGCCTGTGTGAGCTTGAACGGCGCCAATCGTCTTGGCTCGAACTCTCTGACCGAATGCCTTGTCTTTGGCGCCAGGTCCGGCCGGGTGGCCGCCGAGTTCGCAGACCAGTCAGGGCCGATTGGCACGTCCGTGGAAGCTCAGGTTCGAGACGAAGCGCGACGGCTGCACGAAGACTTCCTCGGCGCGACAGACGGGACGGAGCGGATTGCCACGTTGCGGACCGAAATGCAAACGACCATGGAGAAGGGTGCGGGAATCTACCGTACCGGGGCGACCCTTGACGCGGCCGCGGAGACGATGGGCCGTTTGCGTCAGCGTGCCCGTCGTCTGAAGCTGGACGACCGGAGTCGGACCTTCAACACAGAGTTGGTCTCGGCGCTGGAGCTCGGCTACATGCTGGATCTGGCCGAGGTGATCCTCCGGTCTGCCGCGCAGCGGACCGAGTCGCGTGGGGCGCATCAGCGAACGGACCATCCTGACCGGGATGACGAGCGGTTTCTTGCCCATTCTCTGGTGCACCGTGCGGCGGATGGCTCAGCGCGCATCGAGTACTTGCCGGTGACCATCACGAAATGGCCGCCTGGAGACCGAGTGTACGGAAGGTAGCGACATGGCGGAGAAGATCACGCTGATCGTTTCGCGGTACCGTCCTGAGGAAGAGTCGGAACCGACTTTTCAGACCTACGACGTGCCGTACAACAAGGATTGGGTGATCCTGGACGCGCTGAACTACGTCAAGGATCAGCTCGACGGCTCGTTGACGTTCCGCTGGTCGTGCCGGATGGGTGTGTGTGGCAGCTGCGGGATGATGGTCAACGGCACCCCGAAACTCACGTGCGCGGTTCCGCTCTCCGACTATGTGTCGCTGGGTCAGATTCGGATCGAGCCGTTGCAGTTCTTCCCCGTGGTCCGGGACCTCGTTATCGACATCAACAGCTTTCTGGGGAAGCTTTCCAGTGTCAAGCCGTGGATCATCAGGGACGACGAGAAGCCGCTTGCCGAGGGCGAATACCTTCAGACACCGGCCGAGCTCGATGTCTACAAGCAGTTCAGCATGTGCATCAACTGCCTGCTGTGCTACTCGGCATGCCCCGTCGTGGGGCTTGAACCCGAGTTCGCGGGGCCGGCCGTGATCGCGCTCGCGCAGCGCTACAATCTGGATTCGCGCGATCAGGGGGCGGCGGAGCGGATGGCCGCCTTGAACGAGCACGAGGGGATGTGGGGTTGCACGTTCGTGGGTGAGTGCACCAAAGTGTGTCCCAAGAAGGTCGACCCGGCCGGCGCGATCCAGCTGTACAAGATGGCTAGCGCGACCGACTGGTTCAAGTCCATGTTGTTGCCGTGGGGTTCGAAGTGAGCGACGTGACTCGTAGCCGGTTCGGCGCGACGCGGCTGTACCATCGCCCGATGCCGTTCTGGTGGTGGCTGCAGAACCGTGCGTACTTCAACTTCATCGTGCGCGAGTTGACCTGCGTCTTCGTCGGGGTCTTTGCCGTGCTCACGCTTTTACAGATTCGAGCCCTGGCAGACGGTCCGGACGCATACGCGGAGTTCATCAGCCGGCTGAGGACGCCAGGTTTCATTCTGTTCAACACGGTGGGCCTCGCGGCCTTGCTCTTGCACGCCGTCACGTGGTTCAAGGCTGTTCCTACGACGATGGCCATCCGGTTCGGCGAGACGCGCGTCCCGGACCAGATGATCGTGGGCTTGCACTACGTGGGGTGGATGGTGGTGTCCGCGGTCGTTGCGTGCATTCTGTTGCTCAGATAGATGACGAGAGGCATTACACCGTTTCTGTGGTTCTTGTTCGGTACTGGGGGCATGGTCTCCGCCCTCCTGTTCCCGGTCCACATCCTCTTGATTGGCCTCGCGTTTCCCCTGGGGTGGCTTGACGCCCCGGACTACGAGTCGCTTCGCAGTCTGGTCATCCATCCGATCACGCGGCTATATTTGTTCGTCTTCATTTTCTTTCCGCTCTTTCACTGGGCCCACCGCTTCCGTTACACGATCTACGATCTCCTGCAGGTCAAACACGGAGCCCAGCAGCCAATTGCCCTTCTCTGCTATGGCGCCGCGTTGCTGGGAACGATCATAGCGGCGTATTCGCTGTTGACCATCGCGTAGGTCTCGTTAAAAGAGCGCCCGCTCAAGGAGCGCGTGGCCGATCGTCTCTACGATTCGGTCTCGAAGTTGCTCAGGATGTTTCGGTAGGATCCCGATCCTCTCCCCACAGCGCCGCTTCTTCCGCCGCCCACTGCCGCCGCCGAACCTGGCGCTTCCGGCGATGGGTCCAGATTGCCAGCAGGGCGAGCAGCGTCACGGCCGACCAGAGCGTGTAACCGCTGGTGACAAACGGCAGCCAGCGCTCGACGACGGACTGGCTCATCATGAATTCCAGTTCGAGTGCCCTAATCGATCGGCCGATCGTCAGCCGGAGCGCCGCGTCGAACGACCGATCGACGGCGACCAAGGACAGGATCTGGCCGGGAGCCTCGGCACCGTACTCCTGAATCAGCCGACGTACCAGCGCGCCGGAGATCGCGTAGGCGCGTTCCGCGGCGACGCGGCCCTGGCCGAACCGGCGATCGAGTATGGCCAGTGACATCCGGCCGTCGATAACTCGCGTCCAGATGAGGCGTGTGCGATCGGTAAGCCCCCAGGGCCGTTCGACTGTGATCGCCAGTCCCTCGCTGAACCACCGGGGCAGGGGGCGACCGCGCGCCGCGCGGCCAATCAGGACATGCGCGATCTCGTGGCGCAGCACCGATTCCAGCGAGTCGTCCGGGTAGGACGGCGTCCGGGTCGGGAACAGGACGATTAGAGCACGCTCGCTGGCGGCGTAGCCGACGATCCAATCGGGCACGCCATCCCGACGCGCCACCGCTTCCGGGGCGAGCCTCACCCGAATCGGCGCGGTGACTCCCTGCAGCACGGAGAGCCAGACCGTGCCCAGCAGCGGGGTTGGGTCGTAGTTGCGGATGCGCTCGGCGACGCCGTCGAACTCCTCCGGTGCGTCGACGTCGAGCCGCAGCGTCTGGGCGCCGACTGACGTTGCGATCAGACAACTTGTCACCAGCGCGCGCACGACCGCGACGCCCGGAAGAAGCCGCATGCTGGCTACAGTATCACCGCCGCCTCGGGACGAAGGTGCCGGCGGCGACGGCGGTTAGCAGCCCGTGATGAAAGTCCATCTGCATTCGACCGCCGATGTATCCCACCCCGAGGCGCGGCTCGTCGGTTAAATACTCCAGGTATTCTCCCTCCTCGCGCCTTGCGGGGTGGTCGCCTCGGCGGTCTCGGTGCCACGCTGGACTTTCATCACGGGCTGCTAGCCTTCGAACACTCTCGCAATCTCGTCACGTTCGGCGGGCTGGAGTGCGCTCGTCACGCCGTCGTGTTCGATCGCTAGACCTGCAGAGGCCGGCCGGACCTCGGCGATCACACCCGCCGGCGTGCCTTGCGCGTCCAGCGCGGCGACGATGTGATCCGTATCAGCCACCGGCGCACCGATGAGCAAGGCGCCGGAGGCGAGGAGCCGCATCGGATCGACACCGAGGGGACGGCAGACGGCTTCGGTCTCTGGGAAGACGTGCACACGATCGCCCTGGACGTGCAGGCCCGTCGACGACGCAACGGCGAGCTCGTACAGGCCGCTGACGAGCCCGCCTTCGGTCGGGTCGTGCATGGCGTGCACGGTGCCGGCGTCGAGTGCGGTGCGGGCGGCCGTGACGACGCTGATGCCGGGGTCGAACAGGAACTGCTCGGCGCGCACCAGGACGTCGTCGGCGACCTGGCCGTCGAGGGCCGCGCGTTTTTCGCGCGCCAGCAGGGCGGTGCCTTCGATGGCGATCCCCTGCGTGAGAATGATCTGGTCTCCCACTTCGAGTCCGGTCTTCTTGACGAGCCGATCGCAGGCGACGTCGCCGAGCATCTGGCCGACGACGATCGGCCGGTCGAGGCCGGTCGTCACCTCCGTGTGGCCGCCGCAGACGGTGATCCCGAGCGCTGCCGAGGTGTCGTGGACGTCGCGCATGATCGCGTCGACGAGCGCGGTCGTCGTGTCCTGTTCGGGAAGCAGCAGGACGACGAAGAGCCACCGGGGCGTGGCGCCCATCGCGGCGATGTCGTTGGCGTTCACGTGCACGGCGTACCAGCCGATGCGATCGGTGGCGAAGGTAACCGGGTCGGTCGTGACGACGAGGCAGCGGTCGCCGAATGCGATCGCCGCAGCGTCTTCGCCGAGCTGGGGGCCGAGGATGACGCGGGGATCGGGCTGGCCGAGCCCGGCCAGCATGGCGCTCAGCTGGTCAGCCGGAAGCTTCCCCGGCGCGACGCGGGAATTCTTGGTGTCAGATGACACAAGACGGCCGAGCGTAGCATGCGCTCCGGGGGCGGTCAATTTGCGGCCCGGCGGTGACCGGCTCGAGCCGACATTCTCTATATAATGAAGCGTTGCGCCGGAGGTGTGGAGCCCCGACCATGATTCGGAGAGCTGTTACTTCACGTTTGCCAACCCGTCACGGTGAGTTCCAGCTGCACGCGTACGTCGAGGAGTGCGAGGACGAGACGCCCCGGACGCACCTCGCGCTCGTCCGCGGCCCGCTCGAGTCCGACCCGGCGCCGCTCTTGCGGATTCACTCCGAGTGCCTGACCGGCGACCTGCTGGCGTCCACGCGATGCGACTGCGGCGAGCAGCTCGACCGGGCGCTGGCGGCCATCGGCGCGGCGCTGTCCGGGATCCTGATTTACTTACGCCAGGAGGGCCGCGGCATCGGACTGGTCAACAAGCTCAAGGCCTACAACCTCCAGGACGATGGGCTCGACACGGTCGACGCCAACATTCACCTGGGCTTCGAGCCTGACGAGCGGGACTACTCGGCCGCCGTGGACATACTGGAGGACCTGGGGGTGCCAGCAGTCCGCCTGCTCACAAACAACCCTAAGAAGATGGCGGCGTTCGACCGGTCGCGCGTGCGTATCGTCGAGCGGGTGTCACTGGTCGTCGGCGAGACCTCCGAGAACGCCAGCTATCTCGAGACCAAGCGCAAGCGACTCGGCCACCTGCGCGGGGCGTGAGCTACAATAGACTGCTGGCGGTGGGCGTCGGCGTTCCGCAGAGAGACCAGAGCGACGTCACCGGCTGACACGCGTTTCGATCCGGCCCGCAACCCGCTCGAGTATCCGCTGCCCTAGGAGCTAGCCATCGCTCCCAGCGCCATGAACGCCGCCTGGATCAGCCCCCACCCGCGGCGCGTTCCGGCCGACCCGGTCATCGTCGAATCGGAGCTCACCCGCGTGGAGGCGTTCTACCGGGAGCGATCCGGGCTGGTGTCCACGCCGCTCTGCCGGCTGTCGGGGTTGGCCTCGGAGCTCGGCCTCGGCGAGATCCTGCTCAAGGACGAATCGACCCGGTTCGGCCTGAACGCCTTCAAGATTCTCGGCGTGCTCTACGCCGTCCATCGCATCATGGAGACTCGCCCGCCAGCCGACATGACGGTCGTGGCCTGCGCGTCGGCTGGCAATCATGGCCGGGCGGTCGCCCGCGCCGCCCGGGAGTTCGGGTTCTCGGCCAGGATCTTTCTCCCGGCCGGCACCGCCCGGGCCAGGGTTGACGCGATTGCCTCCGAAGGCGCCGACGTCACGGTGACCGACGTCGGCTACGAGGCTGCCATTCGGCAGGTCGTGCTGGACGCCGAGCGACACGGGTGGTTGGTCGTGTCCGACACCTCCTGGCCCGGATACGACGAGATTCCTCGCTGGATCATGGCAGGTTACACGCGGATGATGAGCGAGGCACGCGAGCAATGGCTGCCGTCGCCAACGCCTGACGTCGTCGTCATCCAGGGGGGGGTCGGCGGGCTCGTGTGTGCCGCGGCGAGTTGGTTCGCCCAGCAGTACGGCGCGGAGCGTCCCTTCTTCATCGCTGCGGAGCCGATGGCTGCACCCTGCCTGTTGGAGTCTGTCCGGCGTGGGCGTCCGGCGACGGTCGTCGAACACGATACGATGATGGCCTGCTTGAAGTGCGCCGAAATCTCGCCGGTCATCTGGCCGGTGCTCGCCGGGGGCGTCGACGCCGTGGTCGCCGTGGACGACGAACGTGCGGGCTGGGCGATGCGCCGCCTGGCGCGACCGACCGTCGGCGATCCGGCCGTTGTGGCTGGCGCCTCAGGCGCCTGCGGTCTGGCCGCACTCGCCGCGCTCATGTGTGACGAGACGCTGGCGTCGGTGCGACGAGCCTCCGGCCTTGGGCCCGACTCGCGCGTCCTCATCGTCAACACGGAGGGGGCGACCGATCCCGCCCTCTACCAGTCAGTCGTCGGGGACCCTCAGCTTGTCCGCAGGCCGAGTCCCGGTGATGATACAGCCTCGCCACGACGCCAGACGAGGCGAATCCGCGACGTGGACACGACATGACGGCTCCGGCCACGCTCCGACGCGCGCTCGGCAGATGGGACCTGGTGGCGATCGGCGTCAACCAGGTGATCGGCAGCGGGATTTTCCTGCTGCCGTCGCGGGTAACCGAGCAGATCGGCGCCTGGGCAGTCGTGGCGTTTGCCTTCGCCGGGCTGGCGTCGCTGCTCGTCGCGCTCTGCTTCGCCGAGGTCGGCAGTCGCTTCGAGGTGACCGGCGGCCCGTACGTCTACACGCGCGCGGCGTTTGGCCGGCTGGTCGGGTTCGAGGTTGGCTGGATGCAGTGGGTGACGCGCCTTACCAGCTGGGCCGGTGTGGCCAACGGCATTCCGCTGGCGCTGGGCTTCTACATTCCAGCGATGACCAGCGGCCTGCCGCACGTGTTGTTCATCGTCTGGATTTTCGGCACCCTGGCGTTCATCAACCTGCTCGGCGTGCGACAGGGCGCGTGGGCGATCAATTTCTTCACTATCAGCAAGCTGCTTCCGCTCGGTGTATTCATCCTGGTTGGCCTGTTCTTCATGCAGGCCGAGCCGTTCACGACCTATCAGGCGGTGACCTGGCCACAGGCCTCGGCGGCCGGCCTGCTGCTGATCTTCGCATTCGGCGGTTTCGATGTCGTGCCGGTACCGGCGGGCGAAGCGTCGAATCCGCGCGGGCAGGTGCCGTTCGCGATGCTCGTGACGGTGGCCACGGTCACGGCCGTCATGCTGCTGGCCCAGGTGGTCACGATGGGCACGCTGATGGGCCTGAACGAGTCGGCGACGCCGCTGGCCGACGCGGCGTTCGTCTTCATGGGGGCGGGCGGCGCGCTCATGATCGGCCTCGGGTCGGTGATCTCGATGACCGGCAACAACGCCGGTCAGGTGCTGACATCGTCGCGCATGCTGTTCGCCCTGGCGGAGCACGGCGAGCTGCCCGAGCGGATTGCCAGCGTACACCCGCGGTCCCGGACGCCTCACGTGTCGATTCTGGTGTCGACCGGGATCGCTATGGCGCTGGCGTTGTCCGGGTCGTTCGTGGCGTTGGCCACGGCCAGCGCGGTCGCCAGGCTCATCACCTACACCGGCGTGGCGGCCGCCACGCTGCGGCTGCGGAGTCCAGCGTTCGAGCGCGACGTACGGCCGCCAACGTTCCGCACCCCGCTCGGCGCGCTGGTGCCGGTCCTCGCGATCGCGGTGTCGCTGATCATCCTGTGGAGTGCGTCCCGCGCGCAGCTGATCGGCGGTGCCACGGCGCTCGCGCTGGG
>Ga0310121_10005940_pt1 | contig 10358 bp, 10 predicted proteins | sample CB27_Tmax_986_MG_FD_203504 | JGI IMG/M metagenome (GOLD analysis project Ga0310121, IMG submission 203504) | Marine microbial communities from Western Arctic Ocean, Canada - CB27_Tmax_986 | ecosystem: Environmental > Aquatic > Marine > Oceanic | place: Canada: Western Arctic Ocean | collected... | reverse complement strand
CCAGGAGTTGTCGCGTCGGACGAGGAGTCGAACCGCGAATGCTCGTGAGTGCCAGCGGGCAAGATTGATTCTTCTTTACCTTGAAGGGCACAGTAAATCTGAGATCAGCCGGCTTGTCGGCCTCTCGCGGATGCGTGTGATTGAATGGATTAATCGATTCGAACTGGAGGGCTTGCCGGGGTTGGAAGAGCGAGATGGACGAGGCAGGAAAGAGCGTTATAGCCCGGCTCAGAGAACCAGGATAGTCGAAACGGTGTGCCGTAAGCCGAGAAGAGGACTCTCTCGCTGGAGTGTGCGCACGCTGGCCAGGCATCTTTCGATCGAAAAAAACAAGGTTCACCGTGTTCTCCAGGAACACGATCTCCATCCTCACCGGCTTCGCACATTCAACTTCAGTCCTGATCCGGAGTTCGGTGAGAAGTTGCTGGAGGTGGTGGGCCTCTACGTTGATCCACCCAAGAATGCAATCGTGCTATGCATGGACGAAAAGACTGGGATCCAAGCCCTGGATCGGACCCAACCCCTTCTGAACTTGCGCTCCAAGAAGCCTCGAGCGTGGAGCAATGAATATGTCCGTCATGGAACGCGCACTATGTTGGCCGCTGTGGAAGTGGGCACTGGCAAAGCCACCACCTGGGTCAACAAGACGCGAAAGACCGCAGACTTCATCGCATTCATGAATCAGGTCGTGAAGGCCTACCCGAAAAAGCGCCTCTGCGTGGTGATGGACAATCTCAATACCCATAAGGGCAAGGCTGCTCAAGAGTGGCTTGAAAACCATCCACAGGTTAGTTTTCACTACACCCCGACGCACGCTTCGTGGGTAAACCTCGCGGAGTGCTTCTTCAGTATCCTAAGTAAACAAGGCCTGGAGCAAGCAGTCCATCAATCTGGTCGAGAACTGGAGCGTTTCCTCGATGCGTTCGTATCGGAATACAACAAACACGCCTGCCCGTTCGTATGGACGAAAGGCCCGCAAAAGCTCAAAAAGATCATCCGGCTAACCGAAGAGTTCCAATCGAATGCTGTCTAGCTATTTTCGGGACGATGCACTAGCTTCTTTCAGAATCTCTGATCTGCGGACCGGACTTATTTCGAAACCTTGGTTTCACCATAAGCGTCTCATAACACCTCCCGCTCTGTTTTTCCGGTCGCAGAGCGGGGTCCATTTTGTTCCCAAAACTGAGTTTTGGGTAGGCAAGCTCGCAGCCTCTGTAATCTGATGAATAGGATTATTCAGCGCATGCTCCCGTGGTGGGTATTTCTCCTCACTCTGGGTGGGAGCGCGATTCAGGCCGAGGAGAGCGAAGCGCGACGTCTCCTTGTCATCATCATCCTCGGAGAGGACGTTGAGCGAAAGCAGGCGGTTGAAGCGATCGAGGAGCATGGGGATGAGATCATCAAAACCGTGGTGAGCGCCTGGCGGGTTGGTGAAATCAGCACCTACACTCCTCCTGGATCCGACCAGGTCCTGGCGCTTCTCAAGACTCCCGAGGGCTATTTCAATATTGCCACCGGCGATGCCGTTGTGCCCGACAGTGAACCTGAAACAAACCAGCCCAGTCGCCGACTGCGCAAGGAACTCAAGCGACTCGTGGATCTCATCGATCTGAGTTCGTCCGATCTCCGGGCACGAAGTTCGGCAGCCGAAAAGCTAGGGCTGAGCCAGAAGCCGGAGTATCTGCCGGTCCTGCGGGAGCGGGCCGCAGTGCAGGACAACGAGAAGGTCCGGCGCGCGTTTGAGGAGGCCATTCACATTACGCTGCTTGCCAATGGCAGCCCCGAGGAGCAGCTCGAGGCCGTGAAAGCGCTGGGTGAGTTCGAGTCGTTTCCTTCCCGCGATTTCATCGACAAACTCGTGGTGGAGGCCGGGAAGGTCCTCGATGATGAGGAGGCTACCGATGAAGCACGCAACCAGGCCGAGGCAATCGTGTCGGCTTCGGTGGCGGCATTTGAAAAGATAGATGCCAAGCAAAAGAAGGTCGAATTTTACGGTACCCTCTTCCGAGGATTGAGTCTCGGTTCGGTTCTCCTGTTGGTGTCCTATGGACTGGCCATCACCTTTGGTCTGATGGGCGTGATCAACATGGCCCACGGCGAGTTCATCGCGATCGGAGGCTACACCGTCTATCTGGTCCAAGGCTACTTTGCGAAGACCTTCGGGGCAGGGACTGAGGCCTATGAGTCGTACTTCCTGTGGGCCTTGCCAGCCGCCTTTTTGACCGCCGCGTTCTTTGGAGTCATCCTCGAACGGGGGGTCATCCAGTTCCTCTACAAGCGTCCTCTGGAATCCTTACTGGCAACGTGGGGAATCTCGATGGTTCTCCAACAGGCTTTCCGACTAAAGTTCGGAGCGGCCAACGTCGCGGTTTCTTCTCCCCAGTGGTTGTCTTCGAGCTACGAGGTTGGTGGCGTTACGATGTCCTACAACCGCCTTTTCGTGATCGGGTTCGCGATTTTCGTGATCGGGGGAACCTGGATCCTTCTCACCCGCACGAAGTGGGGGCTGCACGTCCGGGCCACCATGCAAAATCGCCAGATGGCTTCCAGTTTGGGGGTGCGCTCCGCCCGCGTGAACATGCTGACCTTCGCCTTCGGATCAGGGCTGGCTGGATTGGCTGGCGCCTTCATTTCGCAGATCGGCAATGTAGGGCCCTCGATGGGACAAACCTACCTTGTCGACAGCTTCATGGTCGTCGTCATCGGCGGGGTCGGGAACCTTGCGGGGGCTGCTCTCTCTTCCCTTGGGATCGGGATGGCGGATCAAAGTCTGCAGCCCATTCTCGGCCCGGTAATGGGTAAGATCACGGTGCTCTTCGGCATCATCCTTTTCCTCCAGTTAAGACCGGGAGGTCTATTCCCCGCGCGTTCCCGGAGCCTCGATGATTAAGTTGCCAGAGAAGCCACTGCGGCCCTTTCAAAGCCGGACGGAGGAGATCGTCTTCCTCCTGCTGATCGGTATGGTGATTCTCCTGCCCTGTCTGAACGGCATGCTGCAGGAAGGGCAGGCTTTTCATGTCACGGGCTTTCAGCTCGGGGTCTGGGGAAAGTACCTCTGCTTCGCGGTGCTGGCGATGAGCCTCAACATGCTCTGGGGTTACACCGGGCTCCTTTGCCTGGGGCAGTGCCTTTTCTTCGCTCTCGGGGGCTATGCATTCGGGATGCATCTCATGCTCATGATCGGAGAGCTGGGAGCCTACAAGAGCCAACTTCCGGACTTCATGGTCTTCCTCGGATACACCGAGCTCCCGACCCACTGGAGGCCCTTCTACAGTCCTACTTTTGCGATCCTCGCTGCGATGTGGGTGCCGGGACTGGTGGCGCTCATCTTTGGCTTCCTTGCCTTCCGGTCACGGATCAAAGGCGTCTACTTCGCGATCCTCACCCAGGCGTTGACCTACGCCGCCGCCCTCCTCTTCTTCCGGAACGACTTTACCTTTGGAGGGAACAACGGATTCACCGATTTCAAGTACATCCTGGGAGCTGACATTCGGGAAGAGTCCACCACCCGGGGCCTCTTTATCGCCTCGGGAATTCTCCTCTTGCTTGTGTATATGTTCATCTCGTGGCTCCTCACCACCAAGTTTGGCAAGATCCAGGAAGCCATTCGCGATTCGGAAAACCGGGTCCGGTTTTCCGGCTATTCTACGACTCACTTCAAGCTCTTCATCTTCGTGGTCTCCGCCATCATCGCAGGAATGGCCGGGGCGCTTTACGTCCCCCAGGCCGGGATCATCAACCCCGGTGAAATGTGGCCCACCAAGGGGCTCGATATCGTCGTCTGGGTTGCTCTGGGCGGTCGCGGGACCAAGTTCGGACCGATCATTGGGGCGGTCCTGGTCAACATGCTCAAGAGTTGGGCTACCAGGGCGTATCCCGAGAGCTGGCTGATCATCCTCGGTACGATTTTCGTCCTGGTGGTCCTCTTCATGCCGAACGGAATCATGGGGCTCCTTCAAAACCTGCGGGCGAAGTACTGGCCGAAGGGGCCCGAACGCGGGACGGGAGAAGATGACGAAACTGCGGAGGACGCTCCCGTGCGCAACGAGACCTGATCACCGATGAAACCGACCAATCCAAAGAGTTCCGATCTCGTTCTGTCCGTGCAGGGTGTTTCCAAGGCATTCGACGGGTTCAAGGCAATTGACGATCTGAGCTTTTACCTTGGAGAGGGGGAGTTGCGCACCGTGATTGGACCGAATGGAGCGGGCAAGAGCACCTTCATGGATCTCATCACCGGGCGCACGCGGCCCGATGAAGGAACGATCTTGTTCCACCATGACGATGGACGTGATATGGACCTGACCCGGATGAAGGAATACCAGGTGAACCGCCTCGGTATTGCGCGCAAGTTCCAGACGCCGAGCGTTTACGCCAACCATACGGTCTTCGACAATCTGCTCCTCTCTCTCGACCGGTCCCGCAGCCTGGTGCGAGCGCTTTTCTACAAGCCGAGCGCGGAGGATCTCGAGGAGATCGACGAAGTGCTCAAAACGATCCGTCTCACCGAGCGCAGAGATGAAATGGCAGGCAATCTCTCCCACGGGCAGAAGCAGTGGTTGGAGATCGGGATGCTCGTGGCGCAGAACCCGCGCATTCTTCTGGTGGACGAGCCGGTGGCGGGAATGAGCGACGAGGAAACGGAACGGACCGGGGAGCTGCTCCTTAGCCTCGAGGGTAAGCACAGCATCGTGGTGGTCGAGCATGACATGGAGTTTGTTCGCCAGATCGCACGGAGGGTCACCGTCCTGCACCAGGGAAGAGTTCTCAAGGAGGGGAACTTCGATTTCGTGGCGAGCGATGAGGAGGTAATCCAGGTTTACCTCGGTCGCCAGAAACATGAGGAGGTCGCATGACGGAGACGGCAAAAGAGGAAAAGAGCGCCCCGGCCTCCGCGGCCGCAAAACTCGAGCTACAGGAGCTGGAGGTGTTCTACGATCAGTCGCCCATCCTGCGCGGAGTAAATCTGATCGTTCCGGAGAACGAAGTAGTCGTTTTGCTGGGCCGTAATGGAGTTGGCAAGACCACGACTCTGAAGGCGGTGATGGGCCTGGTCTCCAACAAGGGGGGCAGCGTTCTCATGGACGGAGAGCCCTTCGGCAGCGCCAAACCCGAGATTCGGGCCCGCCGTGGAATCGGCTACGTCCCCCAGGGACGCGAAATCTTTCCCAACCTCACGGTGTGGGAGAACCTCAAGGTCAGCCTTTCGGTGGCCGGCAAGGGTGCGAGCGAACGCCTGGAGGAAGTCTACGAACTGTTCCCGGTTATCAAGGAGATGTTGCGCCGCAAAGGGGGAGTCCTCAGTGGTGGTCAACAGCAGCAACTTGCCATCGCGCGCGCGCTCCTGACCAAGCCTAGTTTGCTTCTGCTCGACGAACCTACAGAAGGAATCCAGCCGTCCATCATCGATCAGATTGAAGACGCCCTGCTCTATCTCAAGAAGACCTACAAATTGAGCATCCTGCTCGTCGAGCAGTACCTCGATTTTGCAAAGCGCGTGGCTGATCGCTTCTACATCATGGATCGGGGCTCGATTATGGAAAGTGGATCGATCGAGCTTCTCTCAGAGGACCTGATTTCGCGACATTTGACTATTTAACAGAATTCCAGAATGCATCTGACTCCCCGTGAAACTGAGAAGCTGATGGTGGTGGTGGCCGCCGACTTGGCGCGCCGCCGGCAAGAGCGAGGTTTGAAACTGAACTACCCTGAGGCCATCGCGATCATCGCCTATGAGATCCTGGAAGGAGCGCGGGATGGAAAATCGGTCGCCGAGTTGATGGATGAGGGAACCCGAATCTTGGGACGGGATGATGTGATGGAGGGAATCCCCGAGATGATTCACGAGGTCCAGGCTGAAGCGACGTTCCCCGATGGGACCAAGTTAGTTACCGTACACAATCCGATACAATGATTCCGGGAGAACTGATCGCCAAGGACGGACCTCCGTTGCCTGCCAACGAGGGGCTGGAAACGAAAGTGCTGGAAGTAGCCAATACCGGTGACCGGCCGATCCAGGTGGGAAGCCACTTCCACTTCTTCGAAGTGAATTCCGCACTTCAGTTCGACCGCGATGCGGCCCGGGGATTTCGCCTCAATATTCCGGCTGGAACTGCGGTGCGTTTTGAACCGGGTGACGAGCGCGAGGTCGAGCTTGTCGCGCTGGCCGGCGGCCGAGAGGTTTGGGGATTGAACGGAAAGATCAACGGGAAGCTGGATTGAAGAGATGAGCCTGGAACTGACGAGACAACAGTACGCGGAACACTTCGGGCCCACCGTGGGCGACCAGGTGCGGCTCGGGGACACCGAGTTGCTGATTGAGGTCGAGCGCGATTTCATCGCCGAGTCCGGAGGCTATGGCAATGAGGTGAAGTTCGGCGGTGGAAAAGTTATCCGCGATGGGATGGGCCAGTCTTCGACCGCCCTGGATGCCGAGTCGCTCGACGTGGTGATCACCAATGCCACCATCCTCGATGCCGAACTCGGGATCGTGAAGGCCGACATCGGCATTCGTGGCGGTCGCATCGTGGGTATTGGGCATGCCGGCAACCCCGGAATCCAGAACGGCATCGGTTCGCTGGTAGAAGATCCCGCCACCGGGAAGAAGGATGCCATGATCATCGGGGCGGGAACCGAGGCCATCGCCGCGGAAGGGGCCATTGTGACCGCCGGCGGACTCGATGCTCATATTCATTTTATCTGTCCCCAACAGATCAACGAAGCGATCGCGAGCGGAGTGACCACCATGCTTGGAGGCGGGACCGGTCCGGCCACCGGAACCAACGCCACTACCTGCACGCCGGGTGCCTGGAACATCCATCGCATGCTGGAGGCGGCCGACGAGTATCCCGTCAATCTCGGCTTCCTCGGCAAGGGCAACTGCGCCACTCCGGAACCCCTCCGTGAGCAGGTGCGAGCCGGCGCGATCGGGCTCAAACTCCACGAGGACTGGGGCACCACCCCTGCTGCGATCGATTCCTGCCTCGGTGTGGCGGACGAGCTCGACGTCCAGGTCGCCATACATACCGATACTCTCAACGAGTCCGGATTCGTAGAGGATACCCTGGCCGCGATCGCCGGCCGCACGATCCACACATACCACTCGGAAGGTGCAGGAGGCGGTCACGCCCCGGACATCTTGAAGGTGTGCTCTCACCCTAACGTTCTGCCGTCCTCCACCAACCCGACCCGTCCCTTCACTGTAAACACCATCGATGAGCATCTCGACATGCTGATGGTGTGCCACCACCTGGACTCCAAGATCCCGGAGGACGTAGCTTTCGCGGAGTCGCGCATCCGGCCTCAGACGATTGCGGCGGAAGATATCCTTCACGACCGTGGGGCGATTTCGATGATCGCCTCCGACAGCCAGGCTATGGGACGGGTGGGAGAGGTGATTTCCCGAACCTGGCAGACCGCTCACAAGATGAAGGTGCAATTCGGCAAGCTGGAGGGCGAAGGTCACGGCGCGGCCGACAACTTCCGCGCGCTGCGCTACGTGGCGAAGTACACCATCAACCCGGCTCTCACCCACGGGATGGCCGGCGAGGTTGGTTCGCTCATGGTGGGCAAGCTGGCCGACATCGTGATCTGGAAGCCGGCCTTCTTCGGAGTGAAGCCGGAACTCGTGCTCAAGGGTGGCATGATCGCGATGGCGAACATGGGAGATCCGAACGCTTCCATTCCCACGACCCAACCGACGATCTATCGACCTCAGTTCGCCGCGCACGGCAAGGCTCGCGCGAGCACCTGCCTCAGCTTCGTGAGTGCCGCCGCCCTGGAGGCGGGCCTGGCGGACTTCCTGAGCGTGGACAAACGCCTCGTTCCGGTTTCGCAGACCCGCAGCGTGAGCAAGGCCGATCTCCTCTTCAATGCGAGCACTCCCGACATCGAGATCGATCCTGAGACCTACATGGTGAAGGCGGACGGCGAGGTTCTCACCTGCGAACCACTGAGGGAACTGCCCCTCGCTCAGCGTTACTTCCTGTTCTGATGAGTGCGGCCACTCCAATCCTGGTGAAGAGGATGCTCGAGCGGGGTGCCGACGGAGCGGTCCCGGTTCAGGTCGATCGTCACACCCTGCAGAAGAGGCGCTGGAGAGCGGTGGCGGAAGATGGCACCGAGGTGGCGGTGGCCCTGTCCCAACCCGTAGTGGACGGTGATTTTCTTGATGCCGGGGCGCGGGCCTTTCGGGTGGTGCAGGAGCCCGAAGAGGTGGTGGTGATCACTTTGCCGGAGGCCTCGGAGATGGCGGCGAAGATCGGGTGGTACCTGGGGAATCGCCACATCCCGGTGGAGGTGCGCGATGATGAGATCGTAGTGGAAGCCTTTCCCACCCTGACGGATTCCCTCAAGCGGATCGGAATTGGATATGAATTGAGAACCGATGTTCTGCGTTGCGGTGCGCACTCCAGCGGTCACCGGCATTGATGAAGAGCGACCTGACAGAGTGGTCCTGGATTGCTCCCATGCTGCACTTCGCGGACAGCGCGCTGCCGGTGGGTGCCTATGCCCATTCGCTTGGACTGGAGGGGATGTGCCAGGAAGGGGTGGTGCGGGACGAGAAGAGCTTGCGGGAATTTCTCCTGCGGGACGTAGCCCACGGACTGGTTAAGGTGGAATTGCCCCTGATAGCGCGGGTGCACTCCGCGGTGCTCGACGGCGATGCCGAAGCGGTGCGCAGGTGGGACCAGTGGGCGTTTGCCCTTCGCGCCACGCGTCAATTACGCGAGGCTGCAAGCAAGGTCGGTCGCCAGACCTGGTTGCTCTATTGCCGGACATGGCGAGCAGGGGATGCAGTGGTGCAGCGGGACTGGTTCACGCATTTCCAGGTGCCAGTGGTGCTGGGAGCCGTTCTCGGAGAGCGAGGTGTGCCGGTGGAGGGCGCTCTGTGGGTGGGAGCCTACCAGGCCTATTCCGCTCTGCTGCAGGCGGCCCTGAAGTTGTTGCCCCTCGGTCCGGGAGCGACGCAGGCGATCCTGCAGGAAGCGTTGAGCGCGGTGGAAGCGGAATTTGCCGGTGTGCTCGCCTGTGGGGACGATGAACTGGGGACCTTCAATCCACTCTGGGATATCGCGGCTGCCCGCCATGAGCGGGCCGGGGCGCGCATGTTTATTTCGTAAGGATCCAATCATGAACGAGAAGAATGCAATCCGCGTGGGAATCGGTGGTCCGGTGGGATCCGGCAAGTCGACGCTCTGCCTGGCGCTGTGCCGCCACTATGGCGACAAGCACAACATGGCCGTAATCACCAACGACATCTACACCAAGGAGGATGCCCGCATGCTGAACGAGGCCTCTGCCCTGCCGACGGAGCGGATCGTCGGCGTGGAAACCGGGGGCTGTCCGCACACCGCGATCAGGGATGACATTTCGATGAATCTCGACGCGGTCGAGGAGCTCGAGGCGCGGTTCCATGGCTTGGAGTTGATCCTGATCGAAAGTGGGGGCGACAACCTCACGGCCACCTTCTCTCCGGAGCTGGCGGACATTTTCATCTACGTGATTGATGTCACGGAGGGTGACGACATCCCTCGCAAGGGTGGGCCCGCCATCGCGAATTCCGATCTCCTGGTCGTGAACAAGGCCGACCTGGCGCCCTATGTGGGTGCGGACGTGGATGCGATGGCGCGCGACTGCCGTGCCAAACGCGCGCAACGCCCGTTTCTCTTCACCGACTTGAAATCGCAGCGCGGCTTGAAGGACCTCTTTGCATGGTTCGATCGAGAAGTGCTCTTCGCCGACCTGGCGATGGCGGGAGAATGATTGGAAGCATACAGAGCACCCTGCGGATGGAGTTTCGCCACGATACGGACCGGGACCGCACCGTGTTGCATCGCCGGCGAGCCGGGGGGCTTGCCCACATCAGCAAGCCCTACTGGAACGGTGAGGTCCTCACCGTTCAGATGGTCAATCCAACCGCGGGGATCTTCACGGGCGATGAAATGAGCTCGCAGATTCACGTCGGAGCGGATGCCCGGGTGGCACTCACCGCACCGAGTGCGATGCGCTTTCACACCATGCGGACCGGGCGGGCAACGATTGCCCAGGACTTCAGGATCGAGGACCGCGCCTGGCTGGAGTTCCTCCCCGAGTGGGTCATTCCGCAGCGCGACTCAGACGTCGAGCAGACCACTCGCATCCGCCTGGGACAAAGTTCCCAACTGGCCTTCTTTGATCTGCTCGCGCCGGGGCGAGTGGCACATGGAGAATGTTATGCCTATCGCCGCTACGTCACCACCCTGGAACTGCATCGGGAGAACCAGCTGGTCGTTCGGGAACGAATGGTGCTTTCCCCCAATGACGGGGGGTGGCCGCTTCGGGTGCCGGGCTGGGAAAACTGTTACTATGGTGCGGCC
>Ga0310121_10005939_pt1 | contig 10359 bp, 7 predicted proteins | sample CB27_Tmax_986_MG_FD_203504 | JGI IMG/M metagenome (GOLD analysis project Ga0310121, IMG submission 203504) | Marine microbial communities from Western Arctic Ocean, Canada - CB27_Tmax_986 | ecosystem: Environmental > Aquatic > Marine > Oceanic | place: Canada: Western Arctic Ocean | collected... | reverse complement strand
GATGTGGATAGGCGAAAACCCCCGCATTGTTGCTGGTCGGGGGGCATCAGGTATAGTTGAACCGATCGATCCGGCGATTGCGTGTCATCGCTTACGCAGGGCGGCGGTGATACTATCGATCCAGCATCGGCCGGGTGCGGAAACGGCCGGACGCGGGTTTTCCGAAGGTGATGACATGCACAATCCTGCCGCCCCTCAATGCCATGCATTTAACATCCGCGAGTTCGGGGCGGTCGGCGACGGCCGAACCAAGGATACTGCGGCGATCCAGGGGGCGATCGATGCCTGCGCCGAATCAGGCGGGGGCGTCGTCTATTGCTCGCCGGGCACCTACCTGACGGGCACGATTTTTCTAAAAAGCGAGATCGATCTGCACCTCGAGACCGGGGCGACGATCCTGGGCAGCCCGGACATCGCCGACTACGATACCAGTCGCAGCATCGAGCGCGAGTTCAGGTGGGATCAGCGGACCGTTGTCCTCGCCCACTTGATCTACGCGGTCAACGCCGATCACATTTCGATCAGCGGTCGCGGTACGATCGACGGCAACGGGCGCACTTTCTTTGACGCGTTCCGGCGAGGCGAGAAGAACGCCAAGCGGCCATGGAACATGCTTGCCTTTGTCGATTGCCGCGACGTGTCGGTGTCGGACGTGAACCTGGTCGATTCGCCGGGCTTCACCGTCTGGCCTCATGCCTGTCAGCGCGTCAAGGTTCACGGCGTCAGCATTCGCAACAATGGTCCCAACACCGACGGCATCAATCCGGACTGCTGCGATGGTGTTGTCATCAGTGATTGCTATATCAGCACCGGTGACGATTGCATCGCGATCAAAAGCCATGCGGCTCTATTGGGCAAGACCAGGCCCTGCCAGAACGTGACGGTCACCAACTGCACGCTTACCACGCACAAATGCGGCGTGCGCCTCGGCTATGAGGGCGATGCGCCGATCCGAAACTGCACTTTTTCCAATCTGGTCATGGTCAACACGCGCACGGGTATCAACATGCTTGTTCCCCGCAACCCGGACTACGGGATTGAGCACGGGCCCACGATCGAAAACATATCGTTTGACAACATTGTCATGGATACCCGGTTGGCGGTGTTTCTCAACATCGCCGATGACGCCCGCTGCCCCGGCGCCATTCGCAACATAAGCATCTCGAACGTCGAAGCCACCACCGAGCGCGGTTGCTACATCGGCGGCAGCCACGATATCCCCATCGAAGGCGTGCGCATCAGCAACATGAACCTGAAGGTGCGCGGTCCGATGGACGACGTTTTTGCCGAGCAGGTGCCCTATCCCTACGCGGTTTTCGGACGCTTCGACGTCAAGGGCATTCCGCACGCCTTGTTCTGCCGTGATGTGCGAGACGTTCGGCTCCACAACATTCGGGTTGATTGGACCGGTGCGCAGGGATCGTGGTGCAGCGCCCTGCGTTGCGAAGACGCCGAGGATGTCGACGTTGACGGCCTCGTCGTCGGGCAGGGACCTGACGGCAAATCGCCCGTCGTGAGCCTGAAAAACGTGCGCAGCGCCTCGGTTCGCGCCTGCCGTGCCGCCGAGCCGACGCGGACATTTCTGCAACTTCTCGGTGATCGAACGGCCAACATCACCGCCGTCGCCAACGACCTGGCACGTAACGTCAATGCTTTCGAGTCAGCGGACGAAGTACCGAAAGACGCTCTCCACCAGATCGCCAACGCGTTGCCTTGAAAACCTGTTTGTGTCCCCCGAGCGCCGACGCACCGCGTGTTCGTGGCAAAACACCCACGACTTGCGGCCGGCTTCAATAAACCGGTCGCCACGGGGCCTGCATGCGGCCACGCACACGACGCCGGTCATGTTGCAATCGCCTCGGGTGCGGGGGCGGTAGCCCCGCGAGTTGTGCAGACGGACCGTGTCGCAGTGGCGTCGCCAACACTTGATCGTCACTGCGTCGGCGATTTCTTGCGGGTCGTACGCCCGTTTTTGCGAAATGTAGGGAAGTCGCTTTTCTCCAAAACGTCACCGGGTTGATGCCGTTTCGTCATCCATTCTGTTCCAGTTGGTTGTTTGCGTGGTCAACCAATCGGGAGAAGGGACGATTTCATGTCGGGCCTGTGGGTTGAATACCTGCCGCTTTCTCGGAGCGGTAAACGGCTCAATCTTCGGAAAGACTCGGGCGGATGCCATCAGGAGAGTAGCCCCGAGCAAAATCGATGATCATGTCCCGCTGGGCCTGGGCGGCCCGATGAGCAGCGGCGATCACCATCATCGAATCCAGCCCCCGATCCAGGGTGGTCCCGATCGAATCAACCTTACCGGACAGATGGGATTCGATGGCTTTCAATTCTTCAATGAAATCATCCGGGCGACTTTTTTCGATCCTCACCGTCTGCTCGTCCTCGCCTTTTCGGATCAACTTCACCGTCTCGACATCGGGTTCGACGCCCCAGGACCATTCAATCCGACCGTCGCGTCCTTGCAGGAAAACCCGCTTGTGGGCCGGAAAAGTCACGACGTCCTGAACGACACGTCCATGGAGGCCGCGTTCCGTCACCAAATTCAGGCAGCAGAGTTTGTCGTATCGGGCCCCGTGTTCTTCCACGTACTTTATCGATGCGCCCACGCGCTGGACACGGCCGGCGCCGACGGCATGAGCGAAATGCTGCCAAAGGTTCACCGCATGGGAATGCTCGCCGCTGGCGCCGCCGCCGCGATCGCAGTAGCCCAGGTACGTATCTTGCGGGCCATTGAGCCAGGGATGCGCGCCGAAGACCCCTTCCCAGTGCTCGCGATATTCCACGTCAATCGTTTCGACTGTCCCGATCGCGTTTTCCTCGATGTACTGCTCCACCTTTCGGGCCGCCTTGCCCAGTGCATATTCGTACCCCACGTAGATCGATACGTCGGAGGCCTCCCACGCACGGGCCAACGCGTCGGCGCCTTCGAGCGTGGGAGGACAGAGTGGTTTCTCGATCATGATGCCCCTGGGCGACTCTTCGATCGCCTCTTGCGCGATCGGGATGTGATGCTCCGGTGGCGTGCCCACCAGAATCAGGTCAAAGCCGCCTTGAGGCGCATCTTGATTGCGGTAGAGGCGGATCGTGTCGTCCCATCGGCCGTATCGGCTCGGATAGATATCCGATCGCATGCGGTCGAGGGCCTCCTGGCTGACATCACAAACCGTAACCCCCCATCCGAGCGATCGCGCGGCGTGCGACAGGTGGTTGCCGATTGATCCTGCTCCATAGATTTTTACGTTCGGAGAAGAATAGGTATCCAGGTTGGATTTGATCATCCGTTTTGTTCCATCTGCTGTTTGCGGGTTCCATCAATAGGGTGCAGGGGCGATTCGATGTTGACCCTGCGGCCGGCCGGGCGATGTCGCGTTACAGAACGTGGTGCCGTCAGCCGAGTTTACGTGATACCTGCTTTTCGGACACGATGCGCGATGCCATTCGCCGGCCAGGCTCGCGAAAATACCATGACAATAGGGTCACAAACTCTTTAGCCACTACGGGTTTCTCAAAATCTCTGGACGATCGCGGACATCTGTTCCACGTTCTGGACATTGGTGTCTATCCGCCAGCAATGTTCCTGTAAGATCATAGCCACAATACCGCCCGGTACCGGTCCGGCCCGACGGCCCGGCGGTATTGGCCAACTCGGACTGCACCTCGGTTGCGATGAGATCGAGCCGCCAGCGTCGCGACGGCAGCCTGTTCGGCATCGGCGCAGTCAACTGCGAGGCGAACTGGAAGATGATCGGCAAGGTTAATGCTGGCCTGGGTGACGACCCTGTCCGCCGCCGCTGTGCGGCGTGGTATATTGCTGGCACCGGCTGGGGAAGCTAGGCCCTTGGCCTCGGGTGATTGAAAGGGATAATGCGATGACCCAGACCAGGACAGAACTTCAATACAACGTCGAAGATGCGGTGCTCGACCGATACAAGGCAGGCGCTCAACAGGTTCAGCCCAGCCTCTGTTGCCCCGTTGCAGATTACGAGGGCCGGTACCTGAAGGTGCTGCCGCGCGAGATACTCGAAAAGGATTACGGATGCGGCGACCCGTCGCGCCACGTCTACGAGGGCGACACGGTCGTCGACCTCGGCTCGGGAGCGGGCAAGATCTGTTACATCCTTGCGCAGAAAGTCGGCCGTGGCGGTCGCGTCATCGGCGTGGACTTCAACGATGACATGCTCTCCCTGGCGCGCAAGCATCACCCGCATATCACGCAAAGCATCGGCTACGACAACGTACGTTTCGCCAAGGGCAGGATCCAGGACCTGGCGGTCGACCTTGAACGACTGCAAGCCTGGCTGGACGATCACCCGGTGCAAACGGTGGATGGGGTCGCGGCGTTGGACGGCGAATCGGAGCGCCTGCGCCGCGAGGAGCCGATGATCGCGACCGACAGCGTCGATGTCGTCGTGTCCAACTGCGTGCTCAACCTGGTGCGTCCGCGGGATAAGCAGCAGCTTTTCGCCGAGATCTTCCGCGTGCTGCGCCGCGGCGGCCGGGCGGTGATCAGCGATGTCGTCTGCGACGAGGACCCGACCCCGAAGATACTGGGTGACCCCGACCTTTGGAGCGGTTGCATCGCCGGAGCGTTTCGCGAGGACGAATTTTTGCGAATGTTCGAGCAGGCTGGGTTCCACGGCATCGAGATACTGTCCCGCCAGGACAGGCCGTGGCAGACAATTGACGGCGTCGAGTTCCGCTCGGTGACCGTGCGCGCCTTCAAGGGCAAGCAGGGGCCCTGCCTCGAGCGTAACCAGGCGGTGATCTACGCCGGCCCGTGGAAGTCGGTCGAAGACGATGATGGGCACACCTATCACCGCGGTCGGCGCATGGCGGTGTGCGATAAGACCTGCCGGTTGCTGACAGAGAAAAACGGTCCGTATGCCGAGCAGATGACCGCCGTACTCCCGCGCAACGAGATTGCGCTCGACGACGCCAAGCCGTTCGATTGTGCCCGCGATGATTTTCGCGATCCCCGTGAAACGAAGGGTCATGATTTTCGCGATACCATGCAACCGGGCTATGGCGGTTGCTGCGGCCCGGATGATTGTTGCTAACGCAATGGGTTCGCAGGCGTGGCTTCGTTTCCGGCATAGGGGTCATCCATGCCACAGATCAGCTATTCGATGGCTTGCTTTCGTGATCGCGCACTCGACTTGGCGTTGGACGCGGTGGCTGCGGCTGGTTTTTCGCGCACCGAGTTGATTGGCAAGCCGCCGCACCTCGAGGATCCGCCGGCGGGGGCGGCATTGACTGCGCTGCGGCGCGGGATCGAAGCGCGGGGTCTTGCCATTGCGACGGTGCACGCACCGTTTGGCGGTTCGGTCAACCTCGGCATGCCCGACGACGAGGTTCGGCGTCAGAACGTTACGCTGTTTGCCGGTTTTGCCGAGTTCGCCGGTGCGATCGGCGCCGCCGGGATGATCGTGCACGTCGTGCCCAAGCCCGACCGGGTCACCGATGCAAACGCGCCGGGCATCGCGGATGAAATTCGCGATGCGGCCCGCCGGTCGCTCGACGAATTGGCGCCCACGGCCGGTCGCGCCGGCGTGCGCATCCTGCTTGAGAACACGCCGCGTTACGAATCGCCGTTGCCGCTCTACACCCACGCTGAACTACGCACGCTGATCGACAATTACCCGGGCGAGCAGGTCGGCCTGATCGTCGATACGGGCCATTCATGGATCAATGGCATCGATCCCGTGTCGGAGATCGCGGCCGCGGGTGATCGGCTATGGGGCACGCACCTGCAAGATGTCGATTATGATCAGCCGCACGATCAGCACTGGGTGCCCGGCGAGGGTGGGCTCGATTGGGCGGCGATCAATGCCGCGCTCGAGAAAGTAAATTACCGCGGTGCCTGGACGTTTGAGATTGTTGCGGGGCGAAACGATGAAACCCCGCAACAGCTTGCGCAGATGACGCACAGGTTTGCAATGCGGTGGATCGGGAACCAGTGATTTTCAACGCCGGGCCGGGGCCACTGTTTTTCCGCCTCGATTGATTCACACACCTTTAGGAGCACGACGATGAGCAACGTTCCCATGACACTGCCAGGGCTGGCGATCAGCGAGCAGAAGCACGTCCACAGCCACACCACGACGTTCGTCGAACTTGACGACGGACGGATCTTTCTCGCATCGCACAAGGTCTGCCAGATCTCGGAGGATCGCGGCGTGACCTGGACCGATCCGCAGCAGATGAAGGATGTCGACGGCAACGACGTGGGCGACTCGGAGACATCGCTGGTCAAGCTGGCGGGTAAGAACTCGATCGGCCTGACGGCTCGGGTGAGCGGTGATCCGCCACCCACCACCTACGCGATGCCGCCCTGCGTGTACGGGTTTTACTTCTGGCGCAGCGACGACAACGGCCAGACGTGGCAGCCGCCCGTGCGCATGACCGCACCTGGGGCCAATACCGCCGGGTTGCAGGATACGTTCCTGCGCAGCAGTTCGGGGCGAATCCTGTTGCCTGTGTTCCTGTCGCTGGGTCAGTCCAACGTGAAGGACGACGGACTCAGGCCCCTGCCGGGCAAGCTGGTCCACAACCAATGGCACGTCACCGGGGCACATGACTTCGACGGGCGTTACTCCGGTGTCTACGTCCTTTACTCCGACGACGACGGTGCCACCTGGAAACGCAACAGCGACGGTGAAATCCTCATCATGCTCGACTGGAACGCGATATACAGCTATGGCAACGAATCGTCCATGACGGAAGTTGCGCCAGGTCGGCTGCTACTGTTCATGCGCAACCAGTTGGGCAGGTTGTTTCAGACCTGGTCAAACGACAACGGCGAGACGTGGACGCGCCCGCAGCCGACCGTGTTGGCTGCGTCGACCGCGCCGTGCCAATTGCGCACGCTGCCCAACGGGCATTTGCTTTGCGTGTGGAACCAGGAAACCGAAGAGGAGATTCGCAAGGGTTACGCGCGATCGCGGCTTTCCAGCGCGATCAGCCGCGATGGCGGGCGCGTGTGGGAGTTTTTCCAGAACATCGACTCGATCCACGAAACGACGCGCGTCGAGCCGGGGCATATCCGACCCACCCGGCCTGAGGAACTCTATTTTCCCGCCGGTCAGGCCGCCGTCGAACGCGACCCACGCCACGTTCATTTCGCCGACCGGCACAGCCGGCTTTACTATCCGTCTGTGATGGTCCTCGACGATCGCGTGATCATCGCGTACAGCTCGGTGGGATCCATCGAGGAGCACCCGACGAAGGCTGAACTCGTCCGCACCGGTAGCGAGCGTACCTTCAAGGTTCTGCCGCTCAAATGGTTTTACGGCGGCAAGGAGCCGGCGGACAACCCGTTCTTGAGGGAGGCGTATGAGCCGGCCAAGCCGTGACGGCGCCCCGTTTGAAAAACCCGGTTTCACGTAAACACGGCGCCGATGATCTTTGAGAAGTGAAAACGCGCGACCAACGGGTAATCGCTGTTCGATTGCCGGCCGGCAATATCCGGTGCATGACCCGCCGAGAACACGACACGCTCGCGAATTATTGCCCAGAGCGTTAAATAATTGACCTTCCGCCGCGACGTTGTTCCAGGATACCCATGCGCGGGCCTGTTGTAATGATGTAAACTGTCAAACGCTCCCGGTCATGTTTCAAGCCACCCAGGTTGACAAGGATCAGGCAACAGGGGAGAAATGAGAAAGCCGATTCGATAAAAGTTGACATCGGAGCATGTCCGTCGGCATGCATCGCCGCCGTACCGCTGCACGCAACCGCATGGCCACACCGATCATTGCCAACCCGATGTCATTTTGCGAGTTGTCCCTCGAGGACGGCATCCGCAAGGTGCTGGCCATCGGCTACGATCATATCGAGCTGTGGCGGAACCAACTAGCCGCATTCGGGACCACGGCATTGCGCGTGCAGTTACGGGATTATGTCGTTTCGCTGGGCTCTCAGATCGTCGGGTTGAACGCCGCGGACACGCCCTATTTTCAGTCGCTTGGCGGTCCTGCCGATATCGGGCCGGCCTTGATGGGCCTGCGGGCTGACATCGACACGGCAGCCGACCTCGGGGCCGACTACGTCAGCACCTTCGAGGGGCGCCGCGACGAAGCGGCCGGCCCGGCCCGGATCAACGGCCCGATCTTCGACGCCACCCGCTCGCTGTTTGAGCAGGCCTGCGCGTACGGCGCCCCGCGTGGCATCCGCCTGCTGGTCGAGGTGCACCCTTTTACTCTTGGCGTCGACGTCGACTGGCTCTGCCGGCTTCACGACGCGATCGGCGCCGCGAACTTCGGTGTCATTTATGACCCCTGCCACTTCGCCGTCGCCCTGCCCGACGGGTATCTTGACGCGATTGACAGGCTCGGCCACCGCATCTGCTGCGTGCACTTTTGCGACAGCGACAAGGTCAGTTGCGAACTGCACTTTCCGCCGGGCAAGGGATGCCTCGACCTGCAGGGAATCCTCGGGGCATTGCGGCGAATAAACTTTAGCGGCAGTTGGATGGTTGATCACTGGCTTTATCCGTTGCGCGAAGAGGCGGCGCGTAGCGGTTTGGCATTCTTGCGTGAGGCGCTCGACGGTTTTGCCGCTCAAGACACGCAGCGGGAAGATAGGTCACGGTGAAAGCCGCGGTATTACGCAAGTTCGGTGAGCCGCTGTCGATCGAGCAGATCGATAAGCCGACGCCCGGCCCGCAAGAGGTGTTGATCAGGGTCCACGCCTGCGGCATCGACGGGACCGATCTGAAGTTGATCGACGGCTTTGGTTACCACCCGCAGTTGCCGTTCGTGATGGGCCACGAGCCCGCCGGCGTCGTTGACCAAATCGGCGTCGAGGTATCTGATGTACGCGTCGGCGATCACGTCGTGACCTACAACTTCTTCACCTGTGGCCAATGTGCCATATGCCGCGGTGACCGTGAACAGCTTTGTCCCCACATGGCCGCGGTATTGGGTGTCAAGGGTTGGCCCGGCGGTTATGCCGAGTATCTCAAGGTTCCGGCCCGGCAGGTCGTAGCGGTACCGCGGGGCATTTCATTCGAGGATGCGGCCGTGTTGTGCGACGCGGGGATCACCGCGTTTCATGCCGTCGAGCGATCGCGGGCGACCCGGGGGGAAACGGTGCTCGTGTTTGGGGTGGGTGGCGTCGGGTCATTTGCCGTCCAGTTCGCCAAGATGTCAGGCGCCCGGGTGATTGCCGTCGATACGAGCGAATCCAAATGCGCTCGTGCGCTGGAACTTGGTGCCGATTCTACGATCAATGGCGTGCAGCAGGACGTGACGGCCGAAGTGCGCAGGCTCACGGGCGACTGGGGAGTCGATTGCGTGATTGACATTGTCGGGAGGGAAGCGACGATGGTCGCCGGTGTCGATTCACTCCGCAACGGCGGGCGCATCGTGATCGTGGGCTATACGCCGGAAGTATATCACCTCAGTGGTAAACAACTGGCGCAGAACGAACTCGAATTGATCGGCGCCCGGTGTGGTCGAAAGTGCGACCTGATCGCCACGGTGCGCCACGTGGCGGGCGGCAGGATCAGTTCAATTGTGACCGACGCGTTTCCACTTGACCAAGTCAATGAAGCGTTGGCCCTGCTGCGGTCCGGGCAGGTGCTGGGCCGGTGCGTGCTGCGAATGGAAGAACAACGATGACCTGGACACCTCTGATTATCACGGTGACATGTGATCCACAGTTGCAGGATCCGCTCAATCCTCGGCTGGACGAGCTGAAAACGGTGGACACGATTGCCAGGGAATACATTGACGCCAATGCGGCCGGCGCCGTGGTAGATCATATCCACGGCTTGTATTGGCGGGACCCGGCCGTACAACCGGACGGTCGGCAACTGCAGATTCCCGATATCCCCGGCACGGCCGCGATTGTCGAGAAGATCCGTCGGAGGCATCCCGGCAACGCGATCCAGCAGGGTCTTGCCAGCATGCGCCCGCAGCAGAAGCTGGAACTCTGGGAAAGGATCAGCCCGGAAATGAGTTCATTGAATATGAACTCGCACGATGAGTACTTTGATCCGTATCCACGAGATGCCCAGCCGATTGCTTGTTACTCCGTTCACCCGATCAATGAACTGCGTCAGTATTTTCAGTGGGCGCGCCAGCACGGCGTGAAGCCCGAACTAGAATGTTTCGACACCGGCGCATTCGATGCGATCCGTATCATTCGAGACGGGATCTTCTGGACGGACCAGGGAACGATACAAGAGGAAAAAGGGCTGCTGGATGATCCGCTCTGGGCCACGTTCTTCTTCGGATGGCCGGGACAGAGTTGCCAGCCGATGACCGACCTGGCGTTGTTCAACCAGGTCTACCACAAGCCCGTCCAGCTTAATTGGTCGATGTCGTGCATGTCACGCTGCCCGAAGCGGTA